>Ga0209724_1000351_pt1 | contig 46060 bp, 41 predicted proteins | sample grotaG_FD_184143 | JGI IMG/M metagenome (GOLD analysis project Ga0209724, IMG submission 184143) | Glacier valley bacterial and archeal communities from Borup Fiord, Nunavut, Canada, to study Microbial Dark Matter (Phase II) -... | ecosystem: Environmental > Aquatic > Freshwater > Ice > Glacier ... | reverse complement strand
GAGCAGCGCGACGAGGCAGATCGCACCGAGCCAATAGGGATACGACCCGCCCAGCTCGTACAGCCCGATGCCGGCGGCGGGCGCCAGCACGAAGCACGACCCGTTGATCGCCGTGACCGCGCCGGCGACCGCGCCCTGTTCGTCGGCGCCGACCATCAGCGACGCGCCTGCCGTGAAGCCCGGGCGCGCAAAGCCATAGCCAAGGCTGGTCAGCCCGAATGCGACGACGATGCCCTCGTAGTCGCTCGCCAGCGCAATGCCGAGCGTGCCGAGCGCCGCCAGCCCCGCGCCCCAGCGCATCAGCCCGCCGGGCGTCATCCGCAACGTCCGGATCAGCCCCCATTGCGCCAGCAGCGTCGCGCCCGCGCCGACCATGAACGCGATGCCGACCGATTTCGCCGCCGCCGCCGGTGCGCCGCCGACATGGTCGATGATGAGGAAGCCGAGCGCCTGCCCAGTCGCGGCCTGGATGCTGCCGCTGGCAAAGCCGTAGAGCATGAACGGCAGGATGCGCGGATCGCGCCAGCTCAACCGCGGCGCGCGCCCGACATCGGCGGCGACCGCGCTCGCCCCCGTCGCCCCGCCAAGGATCGTCGGCATCGACGACGGCGCGCCGTGATTGTCGCGCGTCGGCATCGGATGGTCGCTCGGCAGCAGCCGCCACAAAATGACGCCGACCACCGCGGCAATGCCGGCAAAGCCGAACATCGGCCCCGACAGCCCGAACGGCGCGATCTGCAGATAGGGTGCGATACCCGGCCCAAGGATGGTGCCGAGCCCGAACGCGCTGGTCAGCATGGCGAGCGCCGCCGTGCGCTCACCCTCCGAACTGCGCGCCGCGACATAGGCTTGCGCCGCCGGGTTCGACGCCGAGCCGAACAGCCCGAACAGGCTGCGCAGCGACGCGAACAGGATGAACGTCGCGATCGGCGCGATCCATCCCGAAAGCCCGGCGAAGATCGTGAACGCGCAGCCCAGCATCGACACGCCGAACCCGGCGACGCCGACCTGCATCAGCCGCTTGCGCCCCTGCACGTCGGACGCGCGCGCCCAATAGGGGGCCGAAAACGTCCACAGCAGCGCCGAAAACGAAAAGATCACCGCGACCAGCAGGTCGGGGATGTGGATCGCGCGCGCAATCGACGGCAGCACCGATTGCAGCGCGGTATTCCCCGCCGCCACCGTCAGCAGGACGGTGAACAGCACGGCGAAATCGCGGCGGGGGAGCGCGGATGCGGTCATCCGCGCCTGCTTGGCGAAAACCGCCTGGCTTGCCAACCCCGCCGCTTAACGGCCGCGTTCAGTATTTTACCAGATGCGCACGCGCTGCTCGGGCGTCAGGTACAGCTTGCCGCCGGGCTTGGGCTGGAATGCGGCGTACCAGGGATCGAAGTTGCGCACCGTCGCGGTCCGCTGCGGCCCCGGCGAATGCGGGTCCGACGTAACCTGCGACAGCAACGCGGCGTCGCGCGTCTTCGACCGCCAGACCTGCGCAAAGCCGAGGAAGAACCGCTGGTCGCCGGTCATCCCGCCGATCACCGGTGCGGGCTTGCCGTGCAGCGACAGATGATAGGCGTCATACGCGATGCGCAACCCGGCTAGGTCGGCGATGTTCTCGCCCAGCGTCAGGCCGCCCTTGATGTGCGTGCCAGGCAGCACTTCATAGGCGTCATATTGCGCGATCAGCTTGTCGGCGCGCTCCTTGAACTTGGCGGCGTCCTCGGCGGTCCACCAGTCGCGCAGCTTGCCGGTCGAGTCGTACTTGCGGCCCTGATCGTCGAAACCATGGCTGATCTCATGGCCGATGACGACACCGATGCCGCCGTAGTTGACCGCCGGATCGGCGTTGGGATCGAAGAACGGCGCCTGCAGGATGGCGGCCGGGAAGACGATCTCGTTCTTGGGCGGGTTGTAATAGGCGTTCACCGTTTGCGGCGTCATGCCCCATTCGGTGCGGTCGATCGGCCCGCCCAGCTTGGCGAGGTTGCGCCGGTATTCGTTCGTATAGGCACGATCGGCATTGCCGAACGCATCGTCGGCGCGCGCCTCGAGCTTCGAATAGTCGCGCCATTTGACCGGATAGCCGATCTTGGGATCAAAGCTCGCCAGCTTGATTTCGGCCTGTGCCTTGGTCGCCGGGCTCATCCAGTCGAGCGTCTGGATGCGCGCCTTCATCGAGGCGCGGATGTTGGCGACCAGCGCGTCGGCCGATGCCTTGGCGGCGGGCGGAAAATATTGCGCGACATACAGCCGCCCGACCGCTTCGCCCATCGCGGCGTTGACCGAATTCACGCCGCGCTTCCACCGTGGTTCGAGCATCGGCTGGCCGTTGAGCACGGTGCCGTTGAAGGCAAACGCCTCGTTGACGAACGCCTTGGGCAGCACCCCGGCGCGCGCCTGCAGGACGTGGAACATCAGATAGTCCTGCCATACCGCGATCGGCCGGTCGGCGGCGAGCTTTGCCATGCCGGTGAACGCCGTCGGCTGGCCGACATCGAAGCGGGTTTCGCTGCCGACGCCGATGGCAGTGAAAAACGCCGGCCATTCGAAGCCGGGCGCTTCGGCGGCAAGGCTGGCGGGATCACGCAGGTTGTACGTCTTGTCGGGATTGCGGTTTTCGATGCGCGTCCAGTGAACCTGCGCGATGTCATGTTCGAGATCGAACACGCCCTGCGCGCGCGCCGCCGGGTCGCTCAATCCCGCCAGCCGGAACATCGTTGCGATGTGCGCGAGATATTTGGCGCGCGTCTCGGCGAACTTCGGCGTCTCGACGAGGAAATAGTCGCGGTCGGGCAGCCCGATGCCGCCCTGCCGCATGCCGACCATATACCGGTCGGGGGCCTTGGGATCCTGCTGCACGCCGACGCCGAACGGGATCGAAATACCCTTCTGCGCCAGCGCACCCATCGTCTGCGCAAGGTCGGTGCGGGTCTTGATCGCGGCAATCGAATCGAACATCGGCTTCAGCGGCGCGGTGCCCTTCGCCTCGAGGGCGGCCTCGTCCATGTAAGCGGTGTAATAAGCGCCGACGCGCTGGGCATCGGGATCGGTGCTGCTGCCCTTGGCGGCGGCTTCGATGATGGCGCGCGAGCGGTCACGCGACCGGTCGGCAAGCACGTCGAACGCGCCGAACCGCGCCTTGTCGGCGGGGATGGCGGTGTTCTTGGCCCAGGTGCCATTGGCGTATTCGAAGAAATCTTCGCCCGGCGCGACGGTCTTGTCCATGCCCGTGGTGTCGAAGCCGAAGGTGCCCAGTTCGGGCTTGGCGGCGGTCAACGCGACGGCTGCCCCTCCCAGCACGAGCGCAAGGGCGGTGGTCGTCAGGATCAGGCGCATGAAGTCTCCCCTAGGTCAGTATTGCTGCAGCTTAATCGTCGCCGCGCGCGCCGCAAGGCCTATCGGTCGCCGAGCGGGTGGCGGGCATTGACGAGCTCGACCAGATGCTTCGTCTGCACATGCGTATAGATTTGCGTCGTCGCAATATCGGCATGGCCAAGCATCAGTTGCAGCGCGCGCAAATCGGCCCCGCCTTCGAGCAGATGCGTCGCAAATGCGTGGCGCAACACATGCGGGCTGATCCGGTCGGGCGGTATGCCGGCGGCTGCGGCAAGCTCGCGCACCAGCTGGAACAGCCGCACCCGCGACAGATGCTTCGCGCCGCTGGGAAACAGATAGCGCGCGTCGGTGGGCACATTGGCCCCGTGCGCGAGCACCGCCGCCTCGGCGCGCCGCCCGATCGGGACCAGCCGTTCCTTGTCGCCCTTGCCGGTCAGGATCGCATGGCCGCGTCCGGCCCGGATCGCGTGGCGCGGCAGCGACACCAGTTCGGTCGCGCGCAGCCCCGATCCGTACAACAGCTCGATTAGCGCGCTCAGCCGCAGCGCCGCCGGGGTTGCTGTCGTCAGCCGCTCGGCAAGTGCTGCGAACAGGCGTTCGACATCGCCGTCGCTTAGCGATTTCGGCAATGGCCGCGCCGGGGCAATCGCCGGCAGCGCCAATGTCGGATCGTCGCGGCGCAGCCCATCGGCGACAAGGAAGCGGAAGAAGCCGCGCAATGCCGAGGTTTTCCGCGCGAGGCTGGCGCGCGCCAGCGGGGCCCATGCGGCCGCCAGCCGGGCAAGGTCGTCGGGCGACGCGGTGGTAAGCGCGCCGCCCAGCACCGTGCTCGCACCGTCGAGGTCGCGGCGATAGGCGAGGATGGTGTTGCGCGCCGACCCCTTTTCGGCGGCGGTCATGTCGAGGAATAGCGCGATCGCGCGGGTGTCGGTAAGCGCTGCTGCGCTCACCCGCGCATGACGGCTTCGGCGGCGAGCAACTGCGCCTCCGCCGATCGCCCGACGCGGGCATAGGCCGCGATGATATGCCCGAAATGCGCCGCGGGCACGCCGCCCCATGCGGTCTGCAGCCCGGTTCCGGCGAGCACGGCGACTTCGCCCGGACGTCCGGCGGCAGCGGCGGTATCGATCGCGCGCGTCCAGCTATCGGTCACCGGCGTCAGCCCGAGATCGGTGCGCACCGCGTCCCAGCCGCTGTCGCCGCGCGTCCGGCCGAGCGCATCGAGCGCCGCGAGCAGCAGCGCGGCGCGGTGGCGCGTCGCCGCGCGAGTGTCGCCGTTGGCGCTCGCCAGCCAGTCGGTCATCGCCTTGGGCGTCACCGCGACTGCACCGCCGGCGGCGAGCAACGCCCAGACGCGGCCGCGCGTGGCGGCGTCGCCGTTCGCCGCGACCCGTGCCCAGCGTGCCGCCGCCGGGGCCAGCCCGGCGCTCAGCATCGACCCGACGAGGTCGGGCGCATCGGCGGCAAATGCGCTGTCGATCGGCAGCCGCGCGGCGGCGAGCGCGGTTTCGACATGCGCGCCGTAGCGGTCGCCCTCGCTGCTGCCGCTGCCCCAGATCGACCGCATCGCGGCAACGCGCTCCGAAGTGGTTGCCGCGACATAGGCGCGGCGCAGATCGGCGGCAGGACCGCTGCTCGCGCCCGCATCGCTGCTGCGCAACGCGACGATTTCGCTGACGCTGGCGATACCGAGCCCGGCGGCGGGGCGGGCAGCGGCGGCGCGAGCATCCGTGGACATGCCGCTGGCGCGCCACACCCAGCCATAGCTTGCGCCGCGCGTTGCGGTGGCGAACTTGGCGAGCAGTTCGGGCGGCACCGCAACGCCGGCGGCAGTGGTGACGCCGAAGCGGTACGGCGTCAGCGCGTCGATCTCGTCCCAAGCGATATTCGCGGCGCGGCCGCCGCCGCCGGCCATCGTGGCGACGCGCTCGCCGAGCATGACGTCGAACACGTCGACATCGCCCTTGTCGCGGACCGCGTCGAAACCGCGCGCCGCGCTGACGTCGTCGCCCTGCAGCGCCGCGCACATCGCCTCGCTCAATGGCCACAGCGGGTCGCGTGACACCGCCACGCCGGTCGAGGCGATCGGGCAGATGCCCGCCGGGTCGGCGGCGGCGAACTGGACCTGCCCCGCCACGCGGAACAGCGTCGGCGTAAACCGGTCGGCGGGGACGAAATCGACCAGCGCCTTCGCTCCGTCGATTTCGCCCATGCGCAGCAGCAGCGCGGCGCGCGCGGCGATCCAGTCGGCGGGGTTGATGCCCACCGGCGTCGCGCTTTCGCTCAGCAGCGCGCGGCGCAGCACGATGTGCGCCCAGCGCGACGCGATCGGCGCATCGACGCGGCGCATCAGCCCGGCAACGAAGCGCGCATTGCTGCCGGCAAACGCCCCCATGCCATAGCCGCCGATCGCGGGCGTCAGCGGGCCCGCGACATCGACGGTGCGCCCGGTCGCGCTCGGCAGGTCGAACGGGTCGGGCGCGGTGGGGGCTGCAGCCGCAGTCGCCGGAAGCGCGTCGGCGGGCGGCGCGGCTGCATCGGGCACGCTCGCCGCCGGGGCAACCGGCTTCGGCGCGGGCGCGGCAAAGCTGTCGGGCAGCAGCGACTTCGGCTCGGCCTCGCCGGGCGGCGTCTGCCCGGTGCTCGGCCACGCCAGCAGTGCCGCCCCGGCCAGCGCCAGCGCGAACAGGCGCTTAGGCGGCCGGGCTGCGGTCATTGGGCACCGCGACCTCGATATGACGGGTGGGTGCGGGCAGGTCGGTGAGCATCAGGGTGACCACGCCGCCGACGACCGCGACGAGCACGATCAGCACGACCCACTTCATCACGCCACCCGACGCACGACCGTTACGGCCACGGTTTCGCAAAGGCTTCATCTTGTCCATCGGCGGTGTATAGCTGGGCGCAGGATGAAGTGCGACGCAAAAATCTCGGATCCCACGGTCAATTCGGGCGGCCGGCCGCAACGGTCGGTGGTGCTCGTCGGGCTGATGGGGGTCGGCAAGTCGACCGTCGGGCGGCGGCTCGGGCTGCGCCTCGGGCTGCCGTTCGTCGATGCCGATGCGGAGATCGAGCGCGCCGCCGGCATGCGCATCGCCGAGATGTTCGAGCGCTACGGCGAGGCGTATTTCCGCGACGGCGAGCGCCGTGTCATCGCCCGACTGCTCGGCGGCCCGGTGCAGGTCATCGCCACCGGCGGCGGCGCGTTCGTCGATCCAGCGACACGCGCGCTGATCCTCGAAAAGGCCACCGCCGTCTGGCTCGATGCCGATATCGCCACGCTCGTCGAGCGCGTCCGCCGCCGCAACACCCGCCCGCTGCTCAAAGGCCGCGAGCCCGCCACGGTGCTCGCCGAACTGGCAACCGTCCGCAACCCGCTCTATGCGCAGGCGCAGGTCCATATCAACAGCCGCCCCGCGCCGCACGAAGTGACGGTGCAGGCGATCATCGCCGCGCTGGCGCAACAGGTTTCCCCGCTTTGACCACCGTCACCGTCGAACTTGCCGCCCGGCGCTACCCCATCGAAATCGCCGCCGGCTTGCTCGGCCGTGCCGCCGCAGCCGTCGCCGCCCTGGGGCCGCAGACGCGCTTTGCCGTGGTCACCGACGCGACCGTCGCGGCGCTGTACCTCGACACGCTGACCGCAGGCTTCGCGCACGCCGGGCTGTCGCTCGTGCCGATCATCCTGCCGCCCGGCGAAGCGACCAAAAACTGGGCGACGCTGGAGGCGGTCACCGAACGGCTGCTCGACCTCGGCGTCGAACGCGGCGACGCGGTGATCGCGCTCGGCGGCGGCGTCATCGGCGACCTCACGGGCTTTGCCTGCGCGATCCTGCGGCGCGGCTGCCGCTTCGTGCAGATCCCGACGACGCTGCTCGCGCAGGTCGACAGCTCGGTCGGCGGCAAGACCGCGATCAATGCGGCGGCGGGCAAGAACCTGGTGGGCGCGTTCCACCAACCTGCATTGGTGCTGATCGACCCCGACCTGCTCGACACGCTGTCGCAGCGCGAAGTCCGCGCCGGCTATGCCGAAGTCGTCAAATACGGGCTGCTCGGCGACGCGGCGTTCTTCGACTGGTGCGAGCGCCATGCCGCCGCACTGTTGACCGGAGACGCCGAGGCGCGTGTCCACGCCATTGCTGCCAGCTGCCGCGCCAAGGCCGCGATCGTCGCCGCCGACGAGCGCGAGACCGGCAACGCCCGCGCGCTGCTCAACCTCGGCCACACCTTCGGCCACGCGCTCGAGGCCGAAGCCGGATTCTCGGACCGGCTGCTCCACGGCGAAGGCGTCGCCATCGGCATGGCGCTGGCGTTCCGCTTCTCGACCGAGGCCGGGCTGTGCCCCCCCGCCGACACCGCGCGCATGCTCGCGCATTTCGCCGCCGCCGGGCTGCCGACGCACCCGCGCTTTGCCGGGATCACCGGCCCCGCAGCGCCGTTGATCCAGCACATGCGGCAGGACAAGAAAATGGCGGGCGGCACACTGGCGTTTATCCTGACGCGCGGCATCGGCGCGGCGTTCGTCGCGCGCGACGTCGCGCTGGCGGATGTCGAAGCGTTCCTCGACCGCGTGCTGGCCGAAGCCTGATGGCGAAGATGCGCGCCAAGTCGGACCTGCCGACCAAGACCTGCGCCACCTGCAAACGACCGTTCAGCTGGCGCAAGAAGTGGGAACGCGACTGGGAGAATGTCCGCTATTGCTCGGACAAATGCCGGATGCAGGGCGGCAAACCGGCTTAAGCGGTTGCCCCGCCGACGGCTGCCGCCAGACCGCCGCGCCGACCATTTCCGAAACCAATCGTCAGCAGCGCCCATGTCGCGGGTGCGGGAACGGCCAGTTCCAAAGATGATATTGCGGAAGGCGACCGAGTAACCGGGGTCGCTCAGCGCATAGATATAGAGCCGAAAATCGACCGTCGACGCCTGCCAACAGTCATGACGCGGGTCCGATCTGCATCTGAGCCTGCCGAAGGCCCGTAGAGCTTTATGCAAACCGGCTAGATTCTTCATACAGGAACGACGATGCGATTCCGCGCTCGACACGCGTTTCAAATGACGTTGCTGGCCGGGACGGCAATCACTCCAGTCGCCGCAGCCGCCGGAGCAAATCATGCGGCGGCTGTCGGCGACGCCACTGCCGCGACCGATTCCCTCGCTAGTCCGGAGATCATCGTCACCGGCCGCGCTGCCAATCTTATCGGCATCGCCGATTCGGCATCGGAGGGCCAGATCGGCAAGATCGATCTGGAGAACCGGCCCATCCAGCGCATCGGCGAGCTGCTCGAAGTCATCCCCGGCCTCATCGCGACGCAGCATTCGGGCGGCGGCAAGGCCAACCAGTATTTCCTGCGCGGCTTCAACCTCGATCACGGAACCGATTTTGCGACCTTCATCGACGGTGTGCCCATTAACCTGCGCACGCATGGCCATGGCCAGGGCTATAGCGACCTCAATTTCATCATTCCCGAATTCGTCGACTCGATCGACTATGCCAAGGGTCCGTACCGCGCCGACGTCGGCGATTTTGGGACGGCGGGGTCGGCGAAATTTCACACGGTCGATACCGCCGTGCCGTTCGTGACCGGCACAATCGGCACCAGCGATTACTACCGAATTATCGGCGGCGGCTCGACCAGGCTCGGCGGAGGCGACCTGTTTCTCGGCGGCGAGTATCGCTACGACAACGGCCCGTTCGACATTCCCGGCGACTTGCGGCTGTACAATGCACTCGTCAAATGGACCGGGCCGGTCGGCGGCGGGATGCTGCGCGCCACGCTGCAGGGGTATCATGTCAGCTTCCGCTCGGCCGAGCAGGTACCACAGCGGGCCATCGATTCAGGCCGCATCGACCGGCTCGGCTATCTCGATCCCGATCTGGGCGGTGCAACGACGCGCGTGCTGGCGTCGGTCAACTGGACGCAGAACGGCGAGACGCCGATCACGGCGCTGGCGTACGCCAATTATTACCGGTTCAAGCTGATCTCGAACTTCACCTATTTCCTCGACGATCCGGTCCACGGCGACGAGTTCGAGCAGCGCGACCAGCGCTTCGTACTCGGCGGCCGCATCGACAAGCGGTTCGCCTTCGATCTGCCCGTGCCCATCGAGCTGCTGGTCGGTGCCGACACCCGCGCCGACCTGGTCTCGCCGGTCGGGCTGTATCGCACCGAGTTCGGCAAGGTCCGGTCGACCGTGCGGCAGGACCGTGTCGACGAGGAGTCGGTTGGTGTGTTCGCCGAAGCGACCATCCACGTCTTGCCGACAGTCCGCGTCGTGCTTGGCCTGCGCGGCGACGGCTATGCGTTCGACGTCAAATCGAACATCGTCGCAAACTCGGGCCATAGCACCGCCGGCATCGTCAGCCCGAAAGCGGCAATTGCGTGGACGCCGTTCCGGCAGCTCGAACTTTACGCCAATTACGGCGAGGGCTTCCACTCGAACGACGGCCGCGGCACCGCGATCACGGTCAGCCCAAGCGACGGCATTACCCCCAACGATCCGGTCACCGCGCTCGTCAAGGCACGCGGCTACGAGGCAGGATTTCGCGCAAGGCTGATCGATGGGCTGACGGTGACCGCGACTTATTGGTGGCTCAACCTCCAGTCCGAACTGCAGTTTCAGGGCGATGCCGGCGAAACCGCGCCGGTCGGGCCGTCGGCGCGCCACGGCTATGAACTCAGCGCTTTCTATAAGCCGGCCGAATGGCTGACCGTCGATGGCCAGTATTCGCGTTCGTACGCGCGCCAAACCGACCTGCCGCAAGGTGCCGATCACATCGTCAATGCGCTCGAAAGCGTTATCTCCGCCGGTGCCGTTATCAAATACGGGCGGGCCGCCGCCGCCGTCCGCGTCCGCCATTTCGGTCCCTATCCGATTATCGAGGACAATAGTGTCCGGGCAAGGCCGCTGACCGTCGTCAATGCGCGGCTCGGCTATGATTTCGGGCGGATCGAAGTCGCCGCCGACCTCATCAACGCACTGAACGCGCACAACAACGAGATCGAGTATTTCTACGCCTCGCGCCTGCCAGCGGAGCCGCTGGGGGGCGTCGATGATCGACATATCAAGCCGATCGAACCGCGCCAGCTAAGGCTTTCCGCGACGGCGCGGTTCTGACCGATCGTGGTCGGGTCGCTTACTTCAACCAGACCGACGAGTTGATTTGACAAAATCGCTTATCTGGTTATATTAGCGCCATGATGCAAAGCCGCCCGAACCCCGACTCGCCCCTAGGCTGTCATGCCGATGTGGGAAATGGCGACTGGCATCGCGCTGTGGTGGCGTCGCCAACCGCAGATCCATTTTCACAGCGGCAAGCATTGACGCGTATCGCCGGACCGGTCAGCGTGACTTACCGGAGTTTGAAACGGCCCGGATCGGAAGCGCTCTGGTCTCGGAATTTGCAAATCACCAGCGGGCGTCGGTAAAGTTAGACGGGTTAGACACGTCAGACGCAACCGCGCAAGCGACTCGGGGAGTGAGCCATGGCCACCGCATTCAAGACTGTCGATTCGGTTCGGGACAGCGTTACGCCCGAGGAGTGGGCGATCCGCACCGATCTGGCGGCGGCGTACCGGCTGGTAGCGCATTACGGCTGGGACGACCTGATCTTCACGCACCTGTCGGCGCGAATTCCGGGGCCGGAGCATCATTTCCTCATCAACCCGTATAATCTGATGTTCGAGGAGATTACCGCCTCGAGCCTCGTCAAGATCGACGTCGACGGACGGCCGGTGATGGAAACGCCGTACATGACCAACCCGGCCGGGTTCACCATCCATTCGGCGATCCATATGGCGCGCGACGATGCCCACGCCGTCATGCACCTCCACACGCCAGCGGGCCAGGCGGTCGCGGCGCAGGCCGAAGGGCTGATGCCGCTGACGCAGACCGCGATGCTGGTGCGCGAGACGGTCGCCTATCACGACTATGAAGGCGTCGCGACCGACCTCGAGGAGCGCGCGCGGCTGGTCGAGGACCTCGGCACCAAGGACGCGATGATCCTGCGCAACCATGGCACGCTGACCGTCGGCGCGAGCGTCGCGCAGTGTTTCGTCAAGATGTACTTCCTCGAACGTGCCTGTGCCGCGCAGGTGATGGCGCTCAGCGCCGGGCGCGAGGGGCTGTATAATCCGCCGCAGGGCACGCCCGAAAAGGCCGCCGCGCAGGGGTCGTCGGGGCTGGGGATCATTGCCGACAAGCTGGCGTGGCCGGCGCTGCTGCGCAAGCTCGACCGGATCGACCCGGGGTTTCGCGCCTAGCCTAGCGCCGGTCGCCCGGCATAAAGGGCGTCACCGCGAGCCACAGCCAGCCGAGCAGCATCGCGGTGCCGCCGATGGGCGTGATCGCCCCGAACCAGCGCGGGCTGCCGAGTGCCAGCGCATCGAGCGTGACGGCAAAGACGAGGCTGCCCGCCAGCAGCGCCCAGGCGCCGCGCCGGACGTGGCGCGAGTCGCGCCAGCCGAGCAGCGCGAAGACCGCGATCGCGTGCGGCAGCTGAAACTGCACGCCGGTCTGCAGCCAGCCCTTCGCCTGCACGTCGTGAACGCCGTGGACCGCCGCTGCACCGACCGCGATCGCCATGACCGCACTCAATGCCGCACAGGCCGGCAGCCAGCGGGCAGCGGTCAATTGGCGGCCCGCAGCAGCTCGCGCGCGATGATGACGCGCATGATCTGGTTGGTGCCCTCAAGGATCGAATGGACCCGGAGGTCACGCCATAGCCGCTCGACCGGATAGTCCATCAGATAGCCATAGCCGCCGTGCAGCTGCAACGCCCGGTCGACGACGCTCGACCCGGTGTCGGTCGCCAGCCGCTTCGCCATCGCCGCGAACCGCGTCTTGTCGGGCGACCCGGCGCTGACCTTGGCCGCGGCCTGGTACAGCAGCGCGCGCGCCGCACTCAGCTCGGTCTCCATGTCGGCTAGCGTGAACTGCGTCGCCTGGAAGTCGACGATCGCCTTGCCGAACTGGTTGCGCCCCCGCGTATAAGCGACCGCCTCGTCGAGCGCGCGCTGCGCCCCGCCAAGGCTGCACGCCCCGATGTTGAGCCGCCCGCCGTCGAGCCCGGCCATCGCGATCGCAAAGCCCTGACCCTCGTCGCCGACGCGGTTGGCGACCGGCACGCGGACATCGTCGAAGTTGACCTGCGCCGTCGGCTGGCTGTGCCACCCCAGCTTGCGCTCGGGCGCGCCGAAGCTGACGCCGGGCATGTCGCGGTCGATGACCAGGCACGAGATGCCGCGCGGTCCGTCCTCGCCGGTTCGCACCATCGTCACATAGACGTCGTTGGTCCCGCCGCCCGAGATGAACGCCTTTGCACCGTTGACGACATAATGCTCGCCGTCCCGGACTGCGCGCGTGCGCAGCGCACCCGCATCCGACCCGGCACCGGGCTCGGTCAGGCAATAGCTGGCGATCTTGTCCATCGGCACCAGCGCCGGCAGGTACCGCGCCTGCAGTTCGGGCGAGCCGAAGCTGTCGATCATCCATGCCGCCATGTTGTGGATCGAGATGAACGCCGAAGTGCTCGGACAGCCGTACGCCATGGCCTCCATCACCAGCGCCGCCTCGATCCGGCCCAGCCCGATGCCGCCGTTCGCCTCCGATACATAGAGCGCGCCGAAGCCGAGAGCGGCCGCGGCACGGATCGTGTCGACCGGGAAAACATGATGCTCGTCCCAGTGCGCGGCACGCGGGGTGATGTCGCTCGCGGTGAAACGGCGCGCGGTCTCCTGGATTTCGCGCTGGTCCTCGGTCAGGTCGAATTGCATCGGCGGCTCCTCAGCCGGTGTCCTAGCATCGGTTGCCGCCTCCGTCAGTACCGCTATCGCCGCGCCGCGCACCGCTCTATGGGCAACGGATGGATACCCGCACCGCAACGATCATCGTCGACGACCTTGTCGCGCTTCATACCGCTTCGGTCGCAGCACTGCGCGCCGCGCTCGGCGACTATCTCGCCGATGGCACCGTCCCTGCCGCCGGCGCGCGTGCTCGCGGGCTGTTCGCCTATCCCGAGCTGCGGTTACGCTATACCGGCGGCGGCGCCCCCCGGCTGATCCGCGCCTATGCGCGGCTGACGGTGCCGGGCGATTATGCGACGACGGTCACCCATCCCGAGCTGTACCGCGATTATCTGGTGCAGCAGCTTGACCTGCTGATGGCCGACTTCGGCGTGACGGTCAGCGTGGCACCATCGGCGGTCGAGATTCCCTATCCTTATGTCCTCGACGGTGCGGAGGATTTGCGGCTCGACACTGCTGCGGCAGCCGAGCTGGCGCGGCATTTCCCGACCACCGAACTGGCGCATATCGGCGACGAACTTGCCGACGGGCTGTGGGAGACGGCGAGTTCAGGCGTGCGACCACTGGCGCTGTTCGATGCGCCGCGGACAGATTTCAGCCTCGCCCGGCTCAAGCATTATACCGGGACGCCCGCGAGTGATGTTCAGCATTATGTGCTGCTCACCAACTATCACCGCTATGTCGACGAGTTCGTCCGCTGGGCGTGCCGTCAATTGTCGGAGGACACGCCTTATACCGCGCTATCATGCAGTGGCGGCACTGTGATCGGCCGCGATGATCCTGATCCGGCGCGTGCCATCGCCGACGGGGCGTGGCGGCGGCACCAGATGCCGGCTTATCACCTGACCGCGCCAGGGCGCGCGGGCATTACCCTCGTCAACATCGGCGTCGGCCCGGCGAATGCCAAGACGATCACCGACCATCTCGCCGTATTGCGACCCGAGGCGTGGCTGATGATCGGTCACTGCGGCGGCCTCCGCCCCAGCCAGTCGATCGGCGACTATGTCCTCGCCCACGCCTATTTGCGCGACGACCATGTGCTCGATGATGTCCTGCCGCCGGAAATCCCGATCCCGCCGATCGCCGAAGTGCAGCAGGCACTGTCCGCCGCCGCCGCGCGCGTAACGGGCCTCAGCGGCGATGCGCTGAAGCCGCGGCTGCGCACTGGCACCGTCGTGACCACCGACGACCGCAATTGGGAATTGCGGTTCAGCCGCTCGGCACTCCGCTTCAATCAAAGCCGTGCCGTCGCGGTCGACATGGAGTCTGCCACCATCGCTGCGCAGGGCTACCGCTTCCGGGTGCCTTATGGAACGCTGCTGTGCGTGTCGGACAAGCCGCTGCACGGTGAGATCAAGCTGCCGGGCCAGGCCAACCGCTTTTACGAAGGGGCGATCAGCGAGCATCTCCAGATCGGCATCGAGACGTGCGACCTGCTCCGCGCCGCCGGCGACCGGTTGCATTCGCGCAAATTGCGGGCGTTCGACGAGCCGCCGTTTCGTTGAGCTGAAGTTAGCGCGCCGCCACCATCAACAATCCGCGCTTGGCATGCGTCGCGGGATCGATCGTGTCTTGCGCCGCGTACAGCCGCTCGACGGGCACCAGCCACGGGCGGTAGTCGCCGTTGACATCGCCGACGAATACGAGGTCGCGACCGGGCAGAAAGGCGAGCACCGGGGAAAAATGGCCGTGGCCGCGACCAAACAGCGGCTCGCGTGTGAAATTGACGACATAGCGCCGTAACGGATCATTTGCCTGTGCAATCTCCTTCCGGAACGCCGCGAGCGACAGCCCGCGCAGCACCGTCACCGGCGTGCCGGTTCGCAATTTGAGCAACGCCGCCTCCTCGTCGAGTGTCAGGCCGCCCGGCAATAGTCCAAAGATCGATCGAATACCGGTCCCGTCGAGGATATGCTCGGCGCTCATCATGCGGCCTTCGGAGCGGAGCAAGTCGGCGATGCTGGTCGGGCCGCAGACGCTCGGGTTCCGCTGATAGACGAAGCCGTCGGGACCGTACCGGCGCGCGACGGGCATCGCCCAAGCCTGCCGCAATAGCGCGGCGTCATGATAGACGGCAAGGTGCTCGATCAAGTTCGCCGCAGGCGCGGTAGGGCGGAGGAAAATGACGAGGAGCAGCGCCAGCGCGACAGCCGCCGCCGCTCCCAGCCACCAGCGCTTGCTCTCCGGCGTCATTTAGCCCGCCGGGTTACGCGAGCTTTACCAGCATCTTGCCGGTGTTACCGCCCGAGAACAGGCCGAGAAATGCATCGGGCGCGTGCGCGATGCCGTCCATCACGGTTTCCTCAACCTTGATCTTGCCCTCGGCGAGCCAGCCGCCCATGTCGGTCAGGAATTGCGCGCGCAGGTGCGCGAACTGGATAACGATGAAGCCCTGGATCTTCAACCCCTTGCCGACGATCTGGATCATGTTGCGCGGCCCGGGGGTGGGGGTCGTGTCGTTATAGCTGCCGATCATGCCGCATTCCGCAAAGCGCGCGAGCGGCCGGGCACATTCGATCGCGACCTCGAGATGCTCGCCGCCGACATTGTCGAAATATACATCGATGCCTTTGGGCACAGCGGCCTGTACCTGGCCGAGCAAATCGCCATGCTTGTAGTTGATCGCGTGATCGACGCCGACCGAGCGCAGCCAGTCGCACTTTGCATCAGAACCTGCAGTGGCGACGACGGTGCAGCCCTTGATCTTGGCAATTTGCGCAACGATCGACCCGACCGCGCCCGCTCCGCCCGAGACAAACACCGTCTCGCCGGGCTTGGGTTGGCCGATCTCGAGCAACCCGCTGTACGCCGTCAGCCCGGGCATGCCCATGACACCAAGGAATGCCTGGGGCGGCACGTTGGTCTTGGGCAATTTCTCGAGGCCGGTTGCAGGCGCGACGAAGCCTTCGCGCCAGCCCAGCATCGACGACACGAGATCGCCCTTGGCAAAACCGTCGGCGTTCGATTCGACGACTTCGCCGATTGCGCCGCCCTGCAGTGCCTCGCCGATTTGGAAGGGCGGGACATAGCTGGCGCGGTCGTACATGCGCCCGCGCATGTACGGATCGACCGACATCCAGTGATTGCGCACCAGCACTTCGCCGGCGCCCGGCGCACCCAGTTCGACTTCGGCAATATCAAAGTCATGCGCCTGCGGCATGCCGACGGGGCGGCTTTTCAAACGAATTTCGCGCGACTTCATCGACGTTCTCCCCAGGACGATTGTCTCGTCCCAGCTATCGTCCAGCCAGCGCGCCATGTCCATGCCGCGCCTGCGCGGCAGCCTCGGTTGCAGCGTCGAATGCCAGCAGGATCGATGCATGGCGCGCCTTGTGGGGGCGGGCTGGCGCAAAGATGTCGAGGCCCGGCCAATCGCCGGGCGTTTCGGCGGTCCCGCGCAGGAACGCCGCCAGCCCGTCGCGTGCCGTTGCAAGCTCGGCGGCGTTACGCCCGATGACGCTGTTGCCGAGCAGCGATGCGGCCGCCTGACCCAGCGCGCAGGCGCGCACTTCCTGACCAAAGCGTCCGATGCGCCCCGCGCTGTCGAGATCGAGATCGACCGTGACACGGCTGCCGCAGATCGGCGACACCTTGGTCACGGTGGCCTGCGGCTGGTGCAGGCGTTCGGCAAACGGTACCGACGCTGCGAGCCGCAGGATCTGGCTGTTATACAGGGGTTCGGTCATGCCCCGGATATAGGTTACTTTGCGTCCGCATACAGCCGCACCAGTCGATACAGATAGTCGCGCCCGTCATACACCGAGCGCACACTGATATGCTCGTTCAGGCCGTGGATGCCGCCGAAGTCCGCGTCTTCGAAGATCCCGGGAATGCCGTAGGTCGGGATGCCGCGTGCGAACAGGAAGATGCCGTCGGAGGCGCCGGTCGACATCGTCGGCACCATCGGCACGCCGGGGAACATCTCGGCTGCGAGCTTGCGCGCCGGCTCGACAACTTTCGGATCGAGTGGCGGCGACCCCGGGGTCGGGCGGATCGGCGGCACCAGCGTCACCTTGACCGCCGGATCGGCGACCGTCGCCTCGATCGTCGCGCGTACCGCATCGACCGTCTCGCCGGGCGCGATCCGGCAGTTGATGTTGGCAGTCGCTTTTTGTGGCAGCGCGTTGTTGGCGTGACCGGCCTCCGCCAGCGTCGCCACGCAGGTTGTGCGCAGCATCGAGTGATAGGTCGCGTCCTTGCCGAGCACGGCGCTCGCGGCGGCATCATTCGGGTTGGCGACGATAGCTTTCATCGCGGCTCCGACAGGTCCGGGATTAAGCGCCGCGCTCTGCGCAAAGAATGCCGTCGACGTCGCGTTCAGATGGACCGGAAATTCAAGCCCGTCGAGTTTGACGACCGCTTGCGCCAATTGCACGATGGCATTCGGCTTGACCGGGCGCGAGCTGTGGCCGCCGGGATTGGTGACGGCAAGCGTGTAATTCTGTGTCGCCTTTTCGCCGACAGTCATGTCGAGGTGCGCACGCTTGCCCTGCGCATCGAGAACGCCGCCGCCGCCTTCGTTCAGCGCAAACTCGGCGTCGATCAGGTCACGCTTGTGTTCGGCCAGATACTGCGCGCCGTTGAACGCATACGTCGTCTCCTCGCCGCAGGTCAGCGCCAGCTTGATCGTCCGCTTCAGCCGCTTGTCGGTCTTCAGCCGGATCATCGTATCGGCCCAGATCGCTGCCTGCGCCTTGTCGTCGGATGCGCCACGCGCGTAGAAATATCCGTTTTCCTCGACCAGTTTGAACGGGTCGCGAGTCCAGTCCGACGCCTTTGCCTCGACCACGTCGATATGGCCTAGCAACAGGATCGCCTTGGCCTTTGGATCGCTGCCGGGCAGGACCGCGACGATGCCGCCTTCCTTCGGTTTTTCGGGCGTGCTGAACAATGTGATGTCGGCATCGGTGTAGCCAGCCGCCTTGAGCCGTGTTGCCAACTGCGCTGCTGCAACTGTGCAACTGCCCACCGACAGCGTCGTGTTGGTCTCGACAAGCTCTTGATACAAGGCGCGGAATTTCGCCTGGTCCGGGCGCAGCGCCTGTGCGTTTGCTGCTTGCGCCATGAGCGCCGCCGCGGCAACGCTCGCCAACATCGTTCCGAACCGCATCGACCGTGCCCCCTGTGTAACGTTATCGCCCAGCGTGCCGCGCCGGCTGCGGCTTAGCAAGTCTTCAGCGTCGCGCCGCGAGGATTGCATCCAGCCGCGCAGGACCGGTGCCGATCCGTTCGAGATGCGGATAGCGCAGCCCGCCATGATAATCGATCAACACGGTGCGAAAGCGGTCGCCCGATTTGACCAGCAGTTCGATCGGCACGGTCCCGGTCTTCGCCGCGGTAACTGCCGCTTTGAGCAAGTCGGGGTCATAGGCCTCGCCGCCGATCGCCATCAATTGCGTGCCGATGGTCAGCCCCGACTTGAACGCCGGTCCGTCCCACTGCACCGCATTCAGCATGCCGTCCTTGTCGACCGCGATGCCAAGCGAATAGGTCAGGTCGGTGCGCTTGCCGAGTGCGTCGGCGCCCTTGGCAAAGTCGCTCGGCGTGTCGGTGTAAACCAGCCGGTAGCCGCCGCGCGCCAGCCCGTCGAGCGGGGCTCCGGGGCCATGCCCATCGAGGCGATTGTGCAGGAACGTCGCCCAGTCATACGGCTCGACCGCGTTCAGACCAGCTGCGATGTCGTCGAAAGTATAGGTGGCCTCGGTAAAGCTACCATCATCGATGCCGAAGAAGGCGCGCGCGAAATCATCGAGCGAGCGCTTGCCGCCCGACCGTTCGCGGATCAGCGTATCGGCATCGAGCCAGGTCAGCAGGCCCTCGTTGTAATAGTCTTCGCTGCGCTGCCAGCTCGTCCATGGTTCCGGGCGGCGCGACGCGGTGATCGGATCATTGGTGGTATCGAGCAGCGGCTTCCACGCGCGACCGACGCGGTTGTCGAGGCTCGCCGCGATCAACGCGAGCGCATCGCGCACCTGTGCCGCCGTCTGCAGACCCGACCGCGCCGACAGCATTACGCCCCAATATTGCGTCTGCCCTTCATAGACCCAAAGCAGGCTGTTGCGCATCGGTTGTGCAAAATCCGGAATCCAGGCGTCGGCGCCGCGACGGAACTTGCCGTTCCAGCTATGCGTGAACTCATGCGGCAACAGTTCGCGAAGCGATGCGCCCTTGTCCCATTCGGTAAAATAGGTCGCGTTGGTCGCGTTCTCGCTCGACCGGTGATGCTCGAGACCCTGCCCACCGAGATGCGTGCTCAGCGCCAGCAGGAAGTCATAATGATCATAGTGGTGCGATCCGAACAGCGCATAGGCCTGCTTGACCAGTTCGCGGTGCGCGCCGATCTGCGCCTCGCTTGCGAGCAGCTGCTCGGGACGGTCGGCGAACAGGTCGAGATGCACCGGTACCGGTGCGGCGCTCAGCTCGATGCGGCGAAAATAGCGCCCGGCATATACGGGCGAATCCATCAGCACATCGAACGGGACCGTCTTGAATTGCGTGGTGGCACCCGCCGCCGAAGCCGTTTCGAGCGCCGTGCCCAGCTGCCACCCGGCGGGCAGCGTCAGGCTGGCAGCAATCGGGATCGCGCGGGTGAAATAGCCGACAGGATACAGGGCAACCGAGGTCCACGGCATGTCGAGCATGACCGGGGTCATCTCGTTGCGCCCCTGCTTGGCATCGGTCGCCGAAAGATACTGAAATTCGACGTCGATCGACGTGGCGCCCACCGGCACGTCGAGGTGGAACGCATAGACATCGACCGGATCGCGTCGCCACTCGAGGCGCCCCCCGCCGCTCGTGACTATCAGCCCCGCCAGACGGTCGATCGGCCCGCGCGGGCTATGCGTGCCCGGCAGCCATTGCGGATAGCGCAGTACCAGCGGGCCGCCGGTTGCCGGGATGTGTTCGTGGACCCGGAAAATGTGACGCTCGGTATCGCTCGCATCGACGGCCAGCGTAATCGTACCCGGATAGGCGCGGTCCTGCGGAGCCTGCATCGACGGCGGCGGCGCGGTCGGCTGGGCAAGCGGGGCGGCGGCAAGCGGAGACGACAACAGCGCAGCTGCGGCAAGCAAGGTTTTCAAGGGGCGGGGGCTTTCGTGTCAGGTTTATGACATAGAGTAGCGCGGTCCGCGCCTCAGGCAAACGGGTTCTTGCTCCCCCGCAGTGTCAGTCGGATCGGCACGCCGTCGAACCCAAGCTCTTCACGCAGGCTATTCACAAGATAGCGCTTGTAGCTGTCCGGCAGCTCCTCGAGCCGGTTGCCGAATACAACGAACGTCGGTGGGCGTGTCGCGGCCTGCGTAACATAGCGCAGTTTGATGCGGCGTCCGCCTGCGGCGGGTGGCGGGTTGCGGCTCAGCGCTGCCTCGAACCACCGGTTGAGCGCGGCCGTCGACACCCGGCGGCTCCAGCCGTCACGCGCCTCGAAACTCGCTTTCATCAGGATATCGAGGCCCTTGCCGGTCAACCCCGAGACAGCGACCAGCGGCACGCCTTTGATCTGGCTGAGCCCGTCGTCGAGCGCGCGCCGGACACCCTGGAACAGCGACGATTGGTCGGCCGCGACGTCCCATTTGTTGAGCGCCACGATGAGCGCCCGGCCTTCGCTCAACACCATGTCGGCGATCCGCAAATCCTGAGCCTCGAGCCCGAGCAGCGAATCGAGCAGCAGCACCACGACCTCGGCGAAATCGACCGAGAATTTGGTATCGACCGCCGCCATGCGTTCGAGCTTGTCGGTGACCTTCGACCGGCGCCGCAGCCCGGCAGTGTCGACCAGCCGGATCGGTTGCCCCTCCCATTCAGCATCGATCGCGATCGAGTCGCGCGTGATCCCCGCCTCGGGCCCGACCACCAGCCGGTCTTCGTTCAACAGCTTGTTGATCAGCGTCGACTTGCCGGCATTCGGCCGTCCGACGATCGCCAGTTTCAGCGGGCCGCCATCTTCGTCGAGGCCCTCGCGCGCGGCTTCGGCGGCTTCCTTGATCAACGGGTCGAGGATCGGCAGTAGCGCCTCGAACAGATCGGCCATGCCTTCGCCGTGCTCGGCCGAAATCTGTACCGGCTCGCCAAAGCCCAGCGCATAGCTTTCGGCGACGCCGCCCTCGCCCGCGCGGCCTTCGGCCTTGTTCGCCACGAGAATGAGCGGGGTGTCGTGCGCGCGCAGCCATTGTGCAAAATGCCGGTCGAGCGGCGTGATCCCGGCGCGGGCGTCGAATACCAGCAGCGCAACGTCGGATGCGCCCAGCGCCGCATCGGTCTGCGCGCGCATCCGGCCAGCGAGGCTTGCCGCATCGGCGTCCTCGAAACCGGCGGTGTCGACGATCTTGAAGTTGAGATCGTACAGTATTGCATCGCCCTCGCGCCGGTCGCGCGTTACGCCGGGCGTGTCATCGACCAGCGCGAGCTTCCTTCCGACAAGGCGGTTGAACAGCGTCGATTTGCCGACATTGGGACGGCCGACGATAACGACAGTGGGGGCGCGGGTGCTCATAGCGCGCCCTGTAGCGCAGTTTGGCGGCGAGCACGAATATGTCCTCGGCGTAGTGCCGCTGTAACCGGTGCTGTGGTAATCTTGGGCACGGGGGGCGGGATGAAACGGAGTCGATTCCATGGCTATCATCACCACCGCCGACGGCACGGAAATCTTCTACAAGGACTGGGGCGACGGCCAGCCGATCATGTTCCACCACGGCTGGCCGCTGAGCGCCGACGATTGGGACAGCCAGCTGTTGTTCTTCCGTTTGCAGGGCTACCGCGTCATTGCGCACGATCGGCGGGGGCATGGGCGCTCGACGCAAACCGATAGCGGCAACGACATGGATACCTATGCCGCCGATGCGGCCGCGCTAGTACAGCACCTCGATCTGCATGATGTCGTCCATGTCGGTCATTCGACCGGCGGCGGCGAAGTCGCGCGCTATGTGGCGCGACACGGGCAGGGGCGCGTCGCCAAGGCTGTGTTGATCAGCGCGATCACGCCGGTCATGGTGAAATCCGATAGCAATCCCGGCGGTACGCCGATGGAAGTGTTCGACCAGTTTCGCAGCGGCATGGCCAATCGCGCGCAGTTCTACGTCGATATTTCTGCAGGTCCATTCTACGGCTTCAATCGCCCCGGGGCAAAAGTCAGCCAGGGGTTGATCGACAATTGGTGGCGGCAAGGCATGATGGGCAGTACCAAGGCACATTATGATTGCATCAAGGTATTTTCCGAAACCGATCTGACCGAGGATTTAAAGCAAATCGACGTGCCGGTGCTCGTCATGCACAGCGAGGACGACCAGATCGTGCCCTATGCCGATGCGGGGCCGCTCGCTGTTAAGCTGCTCCAGCACGGCACCTTCAGATCGTACAAGGACTTGCCGCACGGCATGCCAGCGACGCACGCCGACATCGTCAACGCCGAGATTCTGGCGTTCATCAAAGGCTAGATTGCGCGCCCCCGCCTTGCGTTGCGGGCGGGGGCAACGCGGCTCAGCGATACGCCGTCAACCGCCCCTTGTCGTCCATGACGAACACCATGTTGTTCGCCACCACCGGCGGCAGATAGGCGGGCTTGGCAAGTTTGACCGCAGACAACAGCTTGCCGGTGTAGGGCGACACCGACACCAGCTCGGCGTTCGAACCTGCGAGCAGCAGGCGGTCGGATGCCAGCACCGGGCCGAACCACTGGTAAGCGGCCTTGCCCTTTTTCTTGTCGCCGGCCTTTTTATAGCGCGGCAGCTGCGTCACCCATTTGATCTTGCCCTCGCCGCGCGTCAGGCAGACGAGCTCACCGTCGAGCGTCACGGCGTAAAGGAAGTCGCCCGCAACCCAGGGCGTCGAGATGCCGGCGAAGTTACGCTCCCAGACGCGTTGCCCGGTCGCGAGTTCGAGTGCCGCCATGCGGCCGCCGTGGCCGATCGCGAACACCCGGCCGCGGTCGATGACCGGCGAGGCGTCGATATCGGTCAGCGCGTTGAGCGCCGTGGTACGCCCGGTGCGCGCGAGCGCGTCTGCCCAGACGGTGCGCCCATTTTCGGCGCGCAACGCGTTGAGCTCGCCGCTCGAATAGCCGACGACGACGGTATCGAGCGCGACCGCAGGTGCGCCGGCCCCGAGCAGCCCGGCGACTTCGACGGTGCCCGAAACCGACCACCGCGTCTCGCCCTTGTCTGCCGACAAAGCGAACAACTGGTTGTCCTGCGTAATCGCATAGAGGGTGTTGCCGGCAACCGTCGGTGCGCCGCGGAACGGCGTCATCAGCTCGACGCGCCACAGCTGCTTGCCGGTGGCCGCATCGAACGCCGCAACGACACCGTCGCCGGTATCGGCAAACACGCGCCCGTCGCCTGCGCTGACACCACCGCCGAACGCGGCATTGGCCTTTTTCTTGTAGACGATATGCTGCGACCAATCGACGTGCCCGGTCTTGATATCGAAGGCGCGAACTTCGGCACCGGTATCCATCGTAAAGACGCGTCCGCCCATGACGATCGGCGCCGCGTTGAGCCGGCGCGTATCGGTGCTGCCCTTGCCGATCGAGGCGCGCCATGCCACCGATAGCGATGCCGGCAGCGTCAGCTGGCCGTTGGTCTTCGCCGCCGAGCCGCCGGGCTGTGCCCAGTCGGCGTTCAGCTGCGGCGCGGGTAGCGCCACGGCAACATCGGCAAGCTCGGGCTCCGCGACCACCTTGGTCTCGAAATCGAGTACGGGGACACGCACGCCCGTCGTCGGCGTCTTGGGTTTTTTGCCAAAGCCCTTCAGGCCGCCGCATGACGACAGGACTGCCGCAGCCGTTACCAGCATGATCGTTGAACGCAATTTCACCGGGCGGATCCTGATGCTGAGGGGGTGCGGGGTGCCGGATCGTCGATCGAGACGCCGAGCGAAGTCGCCAGTTGCGCAGCGCGGCCACGCAGCGACACCGGAGCCGATGTATCGCGCGCAATCGCAGCAAACAGCGGCCCGGCGAGCGCGGGCTTGCCGGCGCGCAGCTGCGCGATCGCAGTCATCTCGCCGGCGACCGGAAACCACGGATTGCCCGGCAATGCGAGCGGCTGCAGCCTCGTGATGACGTTGGCGGGTGCAAGCGTATCGAATTCCAGCCGGGTCGCCTTGACGGTGGCGAGGTCGCGGAACGGCTGTGCAACACCGGTATCGGCGGCAATCGCATGGTACAGCGCCAGCGCCTTCGCAGTGTCGTTGGCCTGCGTCGCGGCTGCCGCCTGTGTCAGCTGGGCCAGCGCGCGGTAACCGGGGAGTGGTGACTGCGACAGCTTCGTGAGCAGCGGCGCGGCACCGGCCGCATCGCCGGCATCCACCTTGGCCAGCGCCTGCGTCAGCTGTTCACCGGCGGTGCCCGCGCTGCGCGTCTGTTCGGAGCGCCAGTATAATAGCCCGCCGACAGCGGCGAGCAGTATGATTACGCCGATCGCGGCAAACCGGCCATAGCGTGCCCATAGTCCGGCGACCTGGCTGCGGCGATATTCTTCGTCGACTTCGCGCAGGAAGGCGGCATCGGTAACGTCAGGCTTGACCAAGTCGATCTCCAGTTCGAAGCGCGGCGGACCTTAGCGAGGGTGCGCACCGCGCGCAAAGAGTTACGCCGGGGGCGTGATGCCGTATAATTGCGCTGCTGTCGGAAAGCTGCGGTCGCGCACGGCAGCGGCATAGGTTGCCGCAGCGCTGTCGATGCGCGCCGCGAAATCGTCGAAGCGTTTGACGAAGCGCGGGGTGCGTTCGAACATGCCCAGCATATCGTCGATCACCAGCACCTGCCCGTCGCATGCGACCGACGCGCCGATGCCGATGGTGGGGCAGGGGACGCTCGCGGTAATCGCGGCGGCGAGCGGCTCGACGACGCCTTCGATGACCATCGCGAATGCGCCCGCCGTAGCGATTGCCTGCGCATCGGCGGCGATCTTGTCAAATTCAGCCGGGCTTTTGCCGCGCGCACCGTAGCCGCCGAGCGCGTTGATGGCCTGCGGCGTCAATCCGACATGCCCCATCACCGGTACGCCGCGCGCCGTCAGGAATGCCACCGTCGGCGCGATCGCCGTGCCGCCCTCGAGCTTGACGGCCGCCGCGCCCGTTTCGGACAGCACGCGCGCGGCGGTCATAAACGCCTGCTCAGGGCTGGCCTCGTAGCTGCCAAATGGCAGATCGACGACGACAACACTGTGATAGGAGCCGCGGACGACGGCGGCACCGTGCGCGCACATCATTTCGACGGTTACCTTGACGGTGCTATCAAGGCCGTAAATCACCTGCGCCAGGCTGTCGCCGACAAGCAGCAGGTCGCAATGCGGATCGAGCAGCTGTGCCATGCGCGCCGTATAGGCGGTCAGCATGACGAGCGGCTCGCCGCCCTTGCGGCCGGCGACCTGCGGGACAGTCAGCCGCTTCATCGGCGCTGGTGTCGGAGTCGCCCGGCTGGTGGCGGTATCGAGCGTGTACTGCGCAGACATGCACGTCCCGTTAGTGGGTTTGTGACGCGCCGACAATGGCAAGTGCGGCTGAATAGCGCGTGTACGGCGGGAACCGTTTGCCTCTCCGGCCATTGTCGCGGGTGTACGAATCCGCCGGAGAACGCCGCCATGACCGATGCGATCAACCAAACTCGCGGGCTGGATCGGCGGTCATTCCTTGCTTCCGGCGCAGTTACCGCAGCAACCGTTGGAGCGGCCGCCACAATGACCACAGTCTCTGCCGAAGCCCGGACCCCGGCCGCTGCCCCTCCGGCGCGCATGCCGATCATGCTTGAGATCAACGGCCGCAAGCGCCATTTCCAGCTCGATCCGCGCACGACGCTACTTGATACATTGCGCGAACATGCCGGTTTGCCTGGATCGAAAAAGGGCTGCGATCAGGGGCAGTGTGGTGCCTGCACCGTGCATGTCGATGGGCGTCGGACGTTGGCATGTCTGACACTGGCCGCCTCGGTCCAGGACGCCAAGATCGTGACGATCGAGGGTTTGGGAGCCGATGGGGCGCTGCATCCGATGCAGCAGGCTTTCATCGACAATGACGCGTTTCAATGCGGCTATTGCACGCCCGGCCAGATCATGTCGGCAGTCGCCTGTGTCCGCGAAGGCCATGTCTCGAACGATGGCGAAATTCGCGAATATATGAGCGGTAACCTGTGCCGGTGCGCGGCCTATCCCAATATTGTTGCTGCCATCCGTCAGGCAGCGCGCGAGATGGATCACGCCTGATGCGCCCGTTTGCCTATATCCGCGCCGAAGACGCGCAGTCGGCTGTCCACCGAGCGAGCATCGTGGCACCATCGCACATCGGCAATCCGGTGCAATATCTGGGCGGCGGGACGACATTGCTCGACTTGATGAAGCTCGATGTGATGCACCCGACGACGCTGATTGACATCAGTGCACTCGACCCCGCGCGCTATGGGCATGTCGAGAAGATTGCCAGCGGTGTTCGCATTGGGGCGCTGGCGAGAATGGCCGATGTTGCGTCTGACCCGATGCTGGTCCGCGATTATCCGGTAGTGACGGAGGCGCTTTGGCTGGCCGCGTCGCCACAACTTCGAAATATGGCACGCGTCGGCGGGAATGTGCTGCAACGCACGCGGTGCAGCTATTTCCGCGACCCGAGCTTCGTTCAGTGCAACAAGCGTAATCCTGGTTCGGGCTGTGCCGCGCTCGACGGTTATAATCGTGCGCATGCGATTTTGGGTACCAGCGATCAGTGTATTGCGATGTACCCCGGCGACTGGGCGCAAGCGTTGATCGCGCTCGATACGACCGTCGAAGTGCTGGGTAGCAACGGCGCGCGTGTCGTGCCGTTTGCCGCGCTGCACAGGCTGCCGGGTCATACGCCCGATGTTGAAACATCGCTCGCCCCCGGCGACCTCATTACCGCATTCGTGATCCCCGGTGGTCCGTGGCGGCGGTCGCTGTATCGCAAGATCCGGGACCGCGAATCATATGAGTTTGCGCTCGCGAGCGCTGCGGTTGCGCTGGATATTGACGGCGATCTGGTTCGCGAGGCGCGGATCGCGCTGGGCGGTGTGGCAACGGTGCCGTGGCGCGCGACAGCAGCCGAAGTGTTTCTTCGGGGTAAGCGCGTTGATGAAGCAAATGCCAAAGCCGCCGCGGAAATCGCTTTTGCCGGGGCGCAAACGCGTGCGCACAACGCCTACAAATTGCGGCTGGGTCAGGCGACGCTGGTACGCGCGTTGCTTGAAGCGAAGGAACTGTTCGCATGAACGCCATGACCCCCACCCCGCCTGTGCCGGCCCCGCTCAATAACATGGGGGCACCGACCGCGCGCTATGAATCGCATGCCAAAGTTACCGGCCAAGCCATCTATGCCGCCGACATGGGCCCGGCCAATCCGGCGTTCGGCTTTCTGGTGACGAGCGGTATCGCCCTTGGGAAGATAGTGCGCATCGATGACAGTGCTGCGCGCGCTGTTCCGGGACTGATCGACATTTTCACTTATCGGAACGCTCCCGCGCTGAAGCCCGTCAAGCACTTCGCACAAGGGGGACGGGTTTCGGATTCGGTCGTGCCGCTCGCCGGACCGGAGATCAGCTATGCTGGCGAAATCGTCGCGCTTGTGGTTGCCGAGACGTTCGAGACAGCGCGCGAAGCTGCGCACCGGCTACGCATCGATTATGCGCCGCAGCATGCCGCAGCCGGCTTCGGCAGCCAAGGCACCGATGAAAAGCCATTCGCCGCGGTATCGAAAGAGCACAAGGACAAGACCGCCGGTGACTTCGAAGGCGCCTTCGCAGCGGCACCCGTAAAACTTGATGCGCGTTACTCGACACCGACGCAGCATCATAATCCGATCGAGTTATTTTCGACCACGGCGGTGTGGAACGGCGACATGCTGACGCTGTTCGAACCCAGTCAATTCGTCTGGGGTTTGAAGGCAGGCGTCGCCGAACAACTTGGCATCGATGCGGAAAAGGTCCACGTCATCAACCCGTTTGTCGGCGGCGCGTTCGGCTCCAAGGGCATTATGACGCAACGCACCGCATTGGTCGCTGCGGCGGCGCGGCTACTGCGGCGGCCGGTTAAGCTCGTCGTTATGCGAAATCAGGGATTCACTACCGCGACCTACCGCGCGGAAACCCGCCATCATATCCGGTTGGGCGCAAAGCCTGACGGGCAGTTGACTGCCTATGCCCATGAGGGCTGGGAGGTGACCAGCCGTGCCGATGATTATGCGGTGGCGGGCACCGAAAATTCGGTTGAAATCTACAACGCGCCGAATGTCTGGACCAAGGTCAATATCGTCAAGGCAGATCGCAACACGCCGGGTTTCATGCGGTCACCGCCCGAGGTGCCCTACATGTACGCACTCGAATCGGCGATCGACGAGATGGCGCAGGAGCTGAACATCGATCCTGTCGAGTTTCGCCGCATCAACGACACGCAGGTCAGCCCGATCAACGGCGCGCCATATACCAGCCGATCGATGATGAAATGCTTTGACCAGGCCAGTGCGGCGTTCGGCTGGCATAAGCGTCAGGCAAAGCCGAGCACGACCCGCGACGGTGATTGGCTGATCGGTTATGGCTGCGCGACGGCGGTATATCCAACGAACATGATGCCCGCGACGGCGCGGATCCGGCTGACGGCGGACGGTCATGCAGTCGTGCAAATTGCCGCGCACGACGTCGGTACGGGGGCGTATACGGCGATGCAGAACATCGCATCGGAACATTTGGGGCTGCCGGTCGGGAATATTCGCGTCGAGATGGGCGATAGTGCACTGCCGCCCGGCCCGGTTGCGGGCGGATCGATGACGACCGCCAGCGCCGGTTCGGCGGTGCTAGCCGCTTGCACTCAGATTGCGGCGCGGTTTGGCAACACGATGCCGGCACCGGCTGAATTACGCGACGCCTTCGCCCGGCTGGGCACGCAAAGCGTCGAGGAATATGCCGAATATTCGCCACCCGCCGCCGGTGCCGCCGGGATCAAGGCGCTATACAATGGCAAAATGGGTGGCGGCGGCGAGCAGCAGAAGGGCGGCGACAATAAAAAGCCGCTGATGATGGCGTTCGGGGCAAACTTCGTCGAAGTTCGCGTACATAGCCGGACGCGTGAAATCCGTGTGCCCCGGATGACCGGTGCCTTTGCCGGAGGTCGTATCGTCAATCCACGAACGGCGCGCAGCCAGTATCTTGGCGGGATGATCTGGGGGATGGCGTCGGCGTTGCTCGAAGCGACCGAGATGGACGAAAAGCGCGCCCGCTACGTCAACGACAATATCGCCGAATATCTGCTGGCGGTGAATGCCGATATTCCGCACGTCGACATCATTCTGGTTCCCGAGACCGATACCAAGGTCAACCCGATGGGCGTCAAGGGCATCGGCGAGTTGGCCAATGTCGGCATGCCGGCTGCCATTGCCAATGCGGTCTATAACGCCACCGGCACGCGCATTCGCGATTTGCCGATCACAATCGACAAGTTGATCTGAAGCCGCGTCGGCGGCGACCGGTCGCACGAGGGGGCGTTGCAGGAAAGGGTGCAAGCCTATACGCACCTGCAGTCCCCTGCGCCGTCGAAGGAACCGACCGATCGTGTCCATGTCGCTACTGTCCGCCGATCCCGATACGCACAATGCCACGGTGCTCGATGCGCCCGACACCACCATCGATGCGCGCGAGATGTTCGGCGTCGATATGGATCTCGCCGTGCCGGCATTCAGCCAGGCCGACGAGCGGGTGCCCGATCTCGACCCCGATTATGTCTTCGATCCCGACACGACGCTGGCGATCCTTGCGGGCTTTGCCTTCAACCGCCGCGTAATGATCCAGGGCTATCATGGCACCGGCAAGTCGACGCATATCGAACAGGTTGCGGCACGCCTCAATTGGCCCTGCGTCCGGATTAACCTCGACAGTCACATCAGCCGCATCGACCTGATCGGCAAGGACGCCATCGTGCTGCGTGACGGCAAGCAGGTCACCGAATTCCGCGAAGGCCTGCTGCCATGGGCATTGCAGACGCCGACAGCGCTCGTCTTCGATGAATATGATGCCGGTCGTCCCGACGTCATGTTCGTCATCCAGCGCGTGCTCGAGGTCGAGGGCAAGCTGACACTGCTCGACCAGAACCGCGTCATTCGCCCTTCGAAGTGGTTCAGGCTGTTCGCCACTGCGAACACGGTCGGATTGGGTGATACGACCGGGCTTTATCACGGCACGCAGCAGATCAATCAGGGTCAGATGGACCGCTGGTCGATCGTTACCACGCTCAACTATTTGCCGGCCGCAACGGAAGCGCAGATCGTCATCGGCAAGGTGCCGGGCTTCGATGCCAAGACCGTAGCAAACATGGTCAAGGTCGCCGACATGACGCGCGCCGGCTTCATGGCAGGCGACATTTCGACCGTGATGAGCCCGCGCACGGTGCTGACCTGGGCACAGAACGCGACGATCTTCCACAATCTGGGCTTCGCGTTCCGACTGTCATTTCTAAACAAGTGCGATGAAGCGGAACGCAGCATCGTGGCCGAATATTATCAGCGGGTATTCGGCGAGGAACTGCCGGAAAGCGTTGCGGTAAAGACGCGGCGATGACCGGCTGGCACCTCGCCCAGGTCAATGTCGGGCGGATGCGGGGGCCCCAAGGAGACCCGCACGTCGCGGGGTTTTATGCCGAGCTCGACCGAATTAATGCGCTAGCCGATACCACGCCGGGATTTGTCTGGCGGCTGGTGGGCGACGGCAACGACGCCACCGATCTCCGCCCGACCCCCGATCCGCTGTTCCTGATCAACATGTCGGTGTGGACCGATGCCGAGTCGCTATTCGCATTTGTCTACAAGACCGCGCATGTCGGCGTGATGGCCGGCCGGCGTGCGTGGTTCGAGAGGATGGAAGGGGCCTATCAGGCGCTGTGGTGGGTCGAGGCCGGCACCCTGCCAACGGTGAGCGATGCGCTGGCCAAGCTCTGGTTGCTCGACCGCTTCGGTCCAAGCGCACAGGCCTTTTCCTTCAAGGCGCGCTATCCGGCCCCCGGATCGCAAGGCGTTCCCATCGACATGAAGCCCGACCCCTGGTGCACCGGCCGCGCCTAGTCACGCGGTGCGCATGCTAGGGCAAAAAGCGTAAAAGTCTCGATTTCACCTGATTGCCTCGAGCGGTGGGGGCAAGCGATACCCTGTGCCAGCTCGCACATCAGGGAATCAGCCATGTCGCTGCCCCGGCGAGCGCGAAGGTGACGTATAGTTTCAGCGATGCGACGGGTGACCTGAGTTTCGTCTGGACAACGGCGACATTTCTCTCGGGAACCATTAAAGTGCCCATGTCGCAGCTCACCTCCTGTCACGCGAGCGTGTTCCACTGCGGGCCACCGGCCTTATATACTCACACCACGTCATTCACTGGCGCACGACCATGATGCGCTGATCTTCGACGAGGGGGCCGCCCGCTCGCTGGTCTTCTATTTTGTGAACTACGCCTTCAAGGCAGCCGGTACCTACAAGGACAATGGCTTCTTCGCGGGCGGCAGGCGGACCGTGTCCGAATCAGCTGCGGTACCCGAACCCGAGGCCTGGGCAATGTTGGGGACCGGCTTTGCCGTGATCGGCACGGCGGTGCGGCGGCTGCGTGCCGTGGTTGCCGCTACCGCATAAAGCGCCGTCCCGCTGCGGCATACGCGCCGAATTGACATCGCCGCGCGTGGCCTGCACGCACACTTTATGCCGCAGCCTGAAAACCCGCTCGAAGACTTTCGCCTCGCACTCGCCGCAACGCTGCGCGCGCTGGGGCACGAACCGGCGTTCGATCTGGCGTACACCGCCGACAAGCCGTCCTGCTACGGCGATCAGGCGCGCGTGCCGCAGCCCGGCCGCGCACTCGCGCCCGACCAGATCGCGGAGGTGCGCGGTTGGGCTGACAGCTTTGCGCTCCGCAAACGCCACCACGACGCCAATCTGCATGCCGCGGGCCTGCCCGAAGCGGGGCATCCCGAATCGGGCGTGGCGCGCGATATCTTCAACGCCGTCGAACAGGCGCGGATCGAGGCGATCGGCGGTGCCGACATGGCGGGCGTGGCGCTGAACCTCGCACGGATGACCGATCAACGCATCAAGACAGACCCGATCGTTCGCGCGCGCAGTCCCGAAGAAGTGCCGATGGCGACCGCGCTTGGCCTGCTGGTGCGCGAGCGGCTGACCGGACTTGCGCCGCCCAAGCTTGCCGATAGCGCGCTCGCACTGGTGCGCGGCGATATCGAAGCGAAGGCTGGCGTCCACCTCGACGCGCTGGCGGCGAGCATCGGCGATCAGGCAGCGTTCGCGCTGGTGCTGCGGCGTGTCCTCAACGACCTCGGGCTCGGCACCGATCCCGATGCCGAGCCCGACAGCGAGGACGAGCCCAGCGACGAGACGGCCGACGACGACAGCCCCGGCGACGAAGGCGAGGAGCAGGACAACGACGGCGAGGGCGGTGCCGACGCCTCGGTTGAAACGCGCGCCGAGGACAGCTCGGAGCCCGCCGACGACAGCCAGACGCGCGAAGTCGACATGGACACCGACGCGGTCTCCGAAGCCGAGATGGGCGAGGAGGGCAAGGAAGGCATGACGCCGTGGCGGCCCAATGCCGCGCTCAGCGATCTGCCGCACGACTTCGATTATCACGCGTTCACGACGGCGTATGACGAGACGGTATCAGCCGAGGAGCTATGCGACCCCGAGGAACTGACCCGGTTGCGCGGCTATCTCGACCAGCAGTTGCTGCATCTGCAGGGGGCGGTGACCAAGCTCGCCAACCGGTTGCAGCGGCGGCTGCTCGCCCAGCAGAACCGCGCGTGGGACTTCGATCAGGAGGAGGGGCTGCTCGATCCGGCGCGGCTGGTGCGCGTTGTCACCTCGCCGGCGCATGCGCTCAGCTACAAGGTCGAGCGCGATACGAAGTTCCGCGATACCGTCGTGACGCTGCTGATCGACAACTCAGGGTCGATGCGCGGTCGGCCGATTTCGATCGCGGCGATCTGCGCCGATATTCTGGCACGGACGCTCGAACGCTGCGCGGTCAAGACGGAGATCCTCGGCTTCACCACGCGCGCGTGGAAGGGCGGCCAGAGCCGTGAAAAGTGGCTGGCCGAAAGTCGTCCGGCCAAGCCCGGTCGGTTAAACGACCTTCGCCATATCATCTATAAACCTGCCGACGCGCCGTGGCGGCGGGCGCGCAAGAACCTTGGCTTGATGATGCGCGAGGGGCTGCTCAAGGAAAATATCGACGGCGAGGCGCTGCTATGGGCGCATCAACGCCTGCTCGCGCGCAGTGAAGACAGGCGCATCCTGATGGTCATTTCGGACGGCGCGCCGGTCGACGATTCGACGCTGTCGGTCAACACCGGCAATTATCTCGAACGTCACTTGCGCCAGGTGATCAAATGGATCGAGACGCGCTCGCCGGTTGAACTCATCGCCGTCGGGATCGGTCACGACGTCACGCGCTATTACGAGCGCGCGGTGACGATCATGGATGCCGAGCAACTCGGCGGTACGATCATCGACCAGCTGGCGCAGTTGTTCGAGGAAGACGCAAAGGCCGCGAAGGCGACACGGCGCTAGACGGTTAGCCCGCTCCCAAATGCCGGGAGCGGGCTGTCAGGTCAGCAGCCGCGATGCTGGCCGCGCCCGATCACATTGCCTGCCAGCGCGCCGACGCCGGCTCCCAGCAGCGATCCACCGACGCCGCCGCCGAGCAACGCGGTACCCGCGCCGCCGCCAACTGCGCCGATCACCGTGCCGCGATTGCCGGCGCGACGCTTGTCGGCGCGACACTGGTTATAAGACGAGCGCGAATGGCTGTAGCGGTCGCGGTGGTGAACGCCGTGACTGTCGACCCAGGCGCTGGCGGGCATCGCCGTTACAGCAATCGTGGCGGCCAGCAGCGGAGTAATGAAACGCATTGGATGATCCTTGATTGAAACGCGGAGGTGTAACGAACGCGAGTGATCGCAGTTCCTTAAAGCGTAGCGCGGATGACTGCCCGATGACCGGTGATCGTTCAGAAATAGTTCACTGCGGCGTCGGCACATTGGCTTCGTCAACGAAGGAGTCGAATTTATGCGTAAGGTTATTATTGCGCTGGGCCTCGCCGCGACGCTGGCAACCCCGGCTCTCGCCGATGGATGGCGCGACCATGACGGAGACCGGCGCGGAGGCTATCATGGCGGTTGGCGCGGCGACGGCGATCGCTACCGCGAACACGAGCGTTGGGAACATGAACGCTGGGAACATCGCGGCTATTATGGCCGCCCCGCTTACTATGGCGGCTACTACGGGCGGCCGGCTTATTATGGCGGCGGCTATTACAACTACCCGGTTTACGAACAGTCCTATTATTACGCTGCGCCGCCGGTCTATTACCGTCCGCGCCCGGTCTATTACGGCTACGGCGGCGGCTATCCGGTGCGTTATGGCAATGGCTACCGGTGCAATACCGGAACCGGCACGGTGCTAGGGGCAGTCACCGGCGGGTTGATCGGCAACGCGGCGGGGTCGCGTCGCGACCGCGGCCTGGCGACCGTGCTTGGCGCGGGCGTCGGTGCGGTGGCGGGAACAGCAATCGAGCGCGATAGCCGCGGCTGCTAGGCCGCGCGGATCACTTGCAGGAAGTCGGTGCCGTAAGCCTCGAGCTTGCGCGCACCGACGCCGCTGATCTGACCGAGCGCTTCCAAGCTCGTCGGACGCTCGGCCGCCATGGCGCGCAGCGTGGCGTCGTGGAAAATCACATAGGGCGGCATGCCCTGCGCGCTTGCCAACTGCCGTCGAAGCGTGCGTAGCGCGTCGAACAGCGGTTCGTCGGCGGTTGGCGTAACCCCTTGCGTGCGTCCGGTCCGCCGCCGCTCGGGGGCCGGGTCGTCGCGGATCTCGAGGCTGGCGCGGCCCTTCAGGTAATCGACCGCGCGCGGTCCGAATTCGAGGCCCTGATGCTCGCCGCGCTGGAGGGCTTCGGCAGTCATCAGCTGGCGGACGACCGCTTCCCATTGCGGTTTGCCAAGCTCCTTGCCGATGCCGAACACCGATAGCTTATCGTGGCCGAACTTCGCGGTGCGCTCGCCGCTGCGGCCGTGCAGCACGTCGATCAGGTGCCCGACGCCGAAGCGTTCACCGGTGCGCTTTACCGCCGATAACAGCATCTGGGCAGCGATCGTCGCGTCGCGAAGCTTGGGCGGCGACAGGCAATTGTCGCAGTTACCGCATGGCGCGGGCTCGGGCTCGCCGAAATAGGTCAGCAGCGGAATTCGCCGGCAGCGGCTGGTCTCGCAGAAACTCAGCAGCGCGTTCAGTCGCGTCAGTTCGGCAGCCTGGCGCTCGGGGCCGGCATCGCTGCCATCGATGAAGCCGCGCTGGCGCGCGATGTCGTCGGCCCCGTACAGCAGATGCGCGACCGCCGGATCCCCGTCGCGCCCGGCGCGCCCGGTTTCCTGATAATAGGCTTCGATCGATTTCGGCAGGCCAAGGTGCGCGACGAAACGCACATCGGGCTTGTCGATGCCCATGCCGAACGCGATCGTCGCGACCATCACCATATCGTCGGCGGTGACGAAGCGTTCCTGATTGGCGGCGCGCACGCCCGCCTCCATGCCGCCATGATAGGCGAGCGCATTGATTCCCTGGCTGCTGAGCCAGTCGGCGGTCTGCTCGGTGGCGGCGCGGGTCGGGGCATAGATGATGCCGCACTGCTTGGGATGTGTGTCGAGAAAGTCGCGGAGCTGGCGGCGTGGTTCGGTTTTGGCGGCGATCTCGTAGCGGATGTTCGGCCGGTCGAACCCCGCGAGCACCATGCGGTCGGGCGCAATGCCGAGCTGCGTCAGGATATCGGCGCGCGTTGCGACGTCCGCAGTCGCCGTCAGCGCGATCCGCGGCACGCCCGGCAGCAGGTCGCACAGGCTGCGCAACTGCCGGTATTCGGGGCGGAAATCATGCCCCCACTGGCTGACGCAATGCGCCTCGTCGATGGCGATCAGCGCAATCTCGATGCGGCTGATGAGCTGGCGGAACCCCGGCTGCGCGGCACGTTCGGGCGAGACATACAACAGGTCGATCTCGCCGTTGCGCAGCGCCTCGATCGTGTGCGCGCTGTCGCCCGACTGGCTGTTGAGCGTGGCGGCGCGCACGCCGTTCGCGGTCAGCGCGCGTACCTGATCGTGCATCAGCGCGATCAGCGGCGACACCACGATCGCGCAGCCGGGGCGATAGATCGCCGGCACCTGAAAACAGATCGACTTGCCCGCGCCTGTCGGCATGATCGCCAGCACGTCGCGGCCCTCGCACAGGTCGCGGACGATGCCCTCCTGATGCGGGCGGAAGGCAGGATAGCCGAAGGTGTCGAACAGGATCGCGTCGGGGCTGGGCATCGCGGCAGTCTTAGCCGCGCCGCCGCCGTGCGACTAGCGCGGTTCGCGCCACATGCACCAGAAATGCGGGCCGTTCGGCACGTCGAACTCATGCGTCACTGCAAACCCCAGCGCGGTATACAGCCCAAGGTTGCGCTGGGTCGCGGTTTCGAGCGCGGCGGGTATGCCTTCGGCGTCGCAGCGCGCCAGCCGCGCGCGGGCTGCTGAGCCACCAAAGCCCTGGCCCTGCCTCGCGGTGTCGGTGCCGAGGAATTCAAGATACCAATGCGGTGTCGCCGGATGATGCGCCTCGAGCAGCCCCTGGAGCCGCAGCGCGCGCGGCAGTGCCGTGCCGAAGGTCGTCAGCAGCGGCATCGCCAGCCGCAGCATCGTGGCAGTCGATGTCTGCCATGCCCCCGGTGGGCGCCAGACCGCGGCGGCGTCATTGTCTCCGGCAATGTCGGTTAGCGCCGGATCGGCCTCGCTCCTCAGGATCAGGTCGAAGAAGCGTGGCAGCCGCGCGGTCCGAACGGCGCGATCGGGGAAGACGTGGCTAAGCGCCGGGTCGTTGGCGAACGCGCTGGCAAGCACCGCCGCAATCTGCGGGCGGTCGGCGGCGGCGGCAGGGCGGGTCGTCGTCAGCGTGCAGCCTTGCGGCGCGCAACGACCTTGATCTCGGCGACGGTTTTCACATCCATCTGTGTTGCGGCGCGGCGCAAGGCACGTCTCCCCTGTTGCCTGCCGGAGTGTGTCAGGTGCCGCAGCGGCGTGCAATGGTCCCGAAACGACAATGGCCGGGGGTGACCCGGCCGTCATTAGATTCGAAAGCCAGCCTTAGGCGGCAGGAGCGGCCGCGACAGCGGCTTCGGCGGCGATCTTCTTCTTGATCTCGCGCTTGAGCTTGACGGCGCGGTCGCTGAGCTTTTCGGCCTTGGTCTTGATCAACCAGTTGTCGAGGCCACCTACATGTTCGACCGAGCGCAGCCCGTTCATCGACACGCGCAGCTTGACCGAACGCCCGAGCACGTCGGACATCAGCGTGACGTTCTGCAGGTTGGGCAGGAACACCCGCTTGGTCTTGTTGTTGGCATGGGAAACATTGTTTCCGACCTGGCGACCCTTGGCGGTCAGTTCGCACACGCGCGACATCGTTTACGTCCTTCGAAGCACGGAAAGCATTTCCGGAAAGGCGAGGCACATAGCCGCTGGACCCCGCGCCGTCAACCGCCGTGGCGCTGCAACCACTGCCAGATCAGCGGCACGACGACTGCCGCCGTGACGCCGGCAAGCACCGTTGCGCCCCCGGCGAAGGCGGCGGCGCGCGGGTCGCGGCGCTGGATCGCATCGGTACCGACGATATGCGACGAAACCCCGATCGCCAGCCCGGTCGCGGCCGATCCCTGGATGCGGAGCGCGCGGAGCAGCGGTGGTACCGTTACCGCGCCGACCACGCCGGTGAACACTGCCAGCGCCGCCGCCAGCCCCACGGGGCCGCCGGCGCGCGTCTGGATCAGGATCGCGAACGGCGTCGTCACGGTCTTGGTGACCAGTGCGTCGCGCAGCATCGGCTCCAGCCCGAACGCCCAGGCGATGCCGACCGCACTCGCGATCCCCACCAAGGTGCCGCCCACCACCGCGATCAGCAACGCGCCGATCTGTGCGCGCAGTTGCAAACGGCTGGCATGCACGACCGCACCGAGCGCGACGATCGCCGGTCCCAGCGCCCAGCGCAGCGGCGCGGCCAACCGCTCGAACGCCGCAATGTCGAGGGGCGCGCGGCAGCATGCGGCCCCGACCAGCAATGCGGCGATCAGCACTGGGCTCAGATACGGCGGCGACCCGACCAGCGCGGTCGCGCGCCGCACTGCGACGAACGTCAGCGGCACCCCGATCGTGACCAGCGCACTCCAGAGCAGCGTCATGCCTTGCCGCCGGCGGCGCGAAACAGCCATGCTGTCGCCAAAGCGGTCAGCGCCGTGCTCACGACCAGCAGCACCGCCAGCCGCACGCCGCCGCGCGCCGCGACATCGCCGAACAACGCCACGCCGACCAGCGGTGCGACCAGCAGCGCGCCGATCAGACTTGCCACCAGCCGCGCCGCGCCCAGCGTCCAGTCGAGCCAGGTCGTGCCGAGCAGCAACCCTGTGTACACCAGCATGCCGAGCACCGGCCCCGGTACCGCGATGCCGGTATGGCCTGCGATCAGCGCACCGCCGCTGCTCAACGCGGCAAGCACCGCCAGCCCGCCAATAAATTCTATCGTCTTGTGCACCGGGCATCTTTCGTCGTTGGGATAGACGCCCTACACACAGCGGACGGCAGGCCATCCGCCTGTATGGAACAGGACCTGCGCGACATGCCTTATTTCGCGATCCATTGCATCGACAAGCCCGAAAGCGCGAACCTGCGTGCCGCGACTCGCGCCGATCATCTGGCGCATGTCGGGACCGCCGGCGAGCGGCTGCTCGTTGCGGGCCCGCTGCTCGGCCTCGACGGCATGCCGATGGGGTCGCTACTCATCCTCGATTGCGTCGACCGCAAGACCGCAATCCAGTTCGCCGCCGCCGACCCCTATGCGCTCGCCGGACTGTTCGCCAGCGTCGCGGTAACGGCATGGAAGAAGGTATTTCCGGCGTAATCTGCCGCTCTGCAGCCTGTCCCGGGGCATGGAACGTGTCAGCAAAACTTGTGTCACGGTGTGTCAGCTGTGTCAGGGCGAGGTCGGCTAGCCCCGTGACAACTTAACCTGTTACGATTGATATCTTGTACCATAACGGTACAAGATGTGCAAGCCCCAATTACTCGAGCGCCACACCCTGCGCCGTCAGCGCGGCGGTCAGCGCGGTACGCACATCGGTTCCCGGCGCATCGAGCCAGCTGGTCATTGCGGTCCGCAGCGGTGCGAGGTCGACGGCGCGGACCAGCGCCTTGACCGGCAGGATTGCAGCGGGCGTGATCGACAGCCGGTCGATGCCGAGGGCGAGCAGCGCCAGCGCCTCCAGAGGGCGTCCGCCCATCTCGCCGCACACCGTCACCGGCACGTCGGCAGCGATGCAGGCGCGCACGACGCGGCGCAGGAAGCGCAGGATGGCGGGTGACAGCCAGTCGTAACGGTCGGCGAGGCGCGGGTTGGCGCGGTCGGCGGCAAACAGGAACTGCGTCAGGTCGTTGGTGCCGATCGAAATGAAATCCACCATCGGCAGCAGCACGTCGAGCACTTCGGCAAGTGCCGGCACTTCGAGCATCGCCCCATAGCGCACCGTGGCGGGCAACGGCCGACCGTGCCGGACCATCCACGCGCGCTGTTCCTCGACGAGCGATTTCGCTGCGTCGAACTCCCATGGTTCGGACACCATCGGGAACATGACGTTGAGCGTGCGCCCGGCGCCGGCTTCAAGCAGCGCGCGCGCCTGCACCTTCATCAGGCCCTTGCGACCGAGCGCGAGGCGCAGCGCGCGCCAGCCCATCGCCGGATTTTCGTCCTCGGCTTCCTCGTCGTGCATGTACGGCACCGACTTGTCGCCGCCGATGTCGACCGTGCGGAACACCACCGGGCGCGTGTCGGCGGCGTCGAGCACTGCCTTGTACAGCGCGGTCTGGCTTTGCCGCCGCGGCAGCGTTGCCGACACGAGGAACTGGAATTCGGTGCGAAACAGCCCGATGCCGTCGGCGTTGGTCTGCTCGAGCGCGGCGGCGTCGGTCTTCAACCCGGCGTTCATCATCAGTGCGACTCGCATCCCGTCGCGTGTCACGGCGGGCAGGTCGCGGAGCGCGGCATAGCCCGCCTGCCGCTTCGCCTTGAGCGCGGTCGCGGCGGCGAAGGATTTGACCATCGTCGCGGTCGGCCGCACGAACAGCGTGCCGTTGCCGGCATCGAGCACCAATTCATCGCCGTCGGCGATCGTCGTGCGCAGGTCGCGGACACGCCCCAGCACCGGAATGCCCATCGCGCGCGCGACGATCGTCACATGCGCGGTCAGCGAGCCTTCCTCGAGCACGACGCCTTTCAGGAAACGCGCGTCATATTCGAGCAGCTCGGCCGGGCCGAGATTGCGCGCCAGCAGGATCGCATCGGCGCGCAGTCCCGACTGCGCAGCGGTACCCAATTGCCCTGAGACGATGCGGATCAGCCGGTTGCTCAGGTCGTCGAGGTCGGTCAGCCGCTCGCGCAGATACGGATCGGCGATCGAGCGCATCCGCGCGCGTGTCCGCTGCTGCACCCGGTCGATCGCCGCCTCGGCGGTCAGCCCCGAATCGATCGCCTCGTTGATGCGGCGCGACCAGCCCTCGTCATAGGCGAACATCTTGTACGCCTCGAGCACATCGTCATGGTCGCCGCCGCCGAGGAACTCGACCTGGTTCATCATGCCGTCGATCTGCTCGCGCATCTTGATGAACGCGCCATACACGCGCGCGCGCTCGACTTCGATGTCGTCGGCAACGGTATGTTCGATGACGACGCGCGGCTGGTGCAGCACCGCATGGCCCTGCGCCAGCCCGTCGACCAGCTTGAGCCCGGTCAGCCGCACCGCGCCGCTCGCTGCACTGCGCGCCGCCGCAACCTGCGCATCGTCGATCAGCCCGGCCCCGGCGATCAGCTCGGCGAGCACCATCGCGACGGTCTGCAGTACCTCGATCTCGACTTCGGCATAGTCGCGCGGGTCGGTATGCTGGACGCAGAGCACGCCGACCGATGCCTCGCGGCGCAGGATCGGCACGCCGGCGAAGCTGTGGAAAATGTCCTCGCCGGTTTCGGGCTTATAGGCGAAATCGGGATGCGCGCGCGCCTCGGCAAGGTTCAGCGGTTCGCGGGTCGCCGCGATCGTGCCGACCAGCCCCTCGCCGGGCGCGAGCCGCGTTACATGCACGGCCGACTGCGCAAGGCCCTTGGTGGCATAAAGTTCGAGCACGCCGTCGCGCAGCAGATAGACCGAGCAGACTTCGGAATGGAGCTGTTCGGCGATGATGCCGACGACCTGGTTCAACTTCGCCTGCGCGTTCGTCTTCGACGCCATCACCTCGTGAAGGCGGCGCAGGATAATCCGCGAGGGCGACACCGACGCCATCAGGCAGCGCGCGCCGACAGTGCGGCCTCGGCCTCGGCGACCAGTTCGGCGATGATCGTCGCCACCGGCAGTTCGGCAGTGACCATGCCGACCGACTGCCCCGCCATCAGCGAGCCATTGTCGATATCGCCCTCGACCACCGCGCGGCGCAGTGCACCCGCCCAGTAATGCTCGATCTCGAGCTGCCCCGCCGCCAGTTCGATCAGCCCCGCATCGACGCGCGCGGCGACTTCGCGTTGCTTGGCGTTGAACGCGTCCGACCCGGCATTCTTCAGCGCGCGCACCGGGATCACCGGCAGTCGCGGGTCGATCTGGACGCTCGAGATCGCGTCGCGCGCATTGGCGCGGATGAAGGCGCGCTTGAAATTGGCGTGGGCGACGCTTTCGGTGCTGGCGGCGAACCGCGTGCCGAGCTGGACGCCGCTCGCGCCCATTTCGAGATAGGCAGCAATCGCCGACCCGCGCCCGATGCCGCCCGCGACGAACACCGGGACGGCGTCGATCACCGGCAGGATCTCCTGCGCCAGCACGCTGGTCGACACCGGGCCGATATGGCCGCCGGCCTCCGATCCTTCGATGACCAGCGCATCGACCCCGGCGCGCACCAGCTTTTTCGCGATCGCGGGAACCGGCGCAAAGCACATCAGCTTGGCCCCGCTCGCCTTGATCGCCTCGATCGCACCGCCCGGCGGCAGGCCACCGGCAAGCACGACATGGCTGACGCGGTGGTTCGCGCACACCGCGATCAACTCGCTCATCAGCGGGTGCAGCGTGATCAGGTTGACGCCGAACGGCTTGTCGGTCAGCGCGCGTGTCGCGGCGATCTCGGCATCGAGCATGGCGGGGGTCATCGACCCGCAGGCGATCACGCCGAAGCCGCCGGCGTTGCTGATCGCCGACACCAGATGCCGCTCGCTGACCCACGTCATCGCGCCCGCCATGATCGCGGTCTGCGTGCCGAGGAACGCGGTCCCGCGCGCCCACAAATGGTCGAGCCGCGTCATGCCGCATCCAATCCATAGGCCGTGTGCAGGACGCGCACCGCAAGCTCGGTATATTCCTCGGCGATCAGCACGCTGACCTTGATCTCCGACGTGGTGATTGCCTGAATGTTGATGCCGCGGTCGGCGAGCGCGCGGAACATCGTGACGGCGACGCCGGCGTGGCTACGCATGCCGACGCCGACCACCGAAATCTTGGCGACCGCATCGTCCGACAGGATATTGGCATAGCCGATGCTGTCCTTCATCCGCGCCAGCACATCCTGGCTCAAGGCAAGTTCGGTGCGCGGTACGGTAAAGGTTACGTCGGTGGTGCCCGCGACATAGGCGATGTTCTGGACGATCATGTCGACGTTGACGTTGGCATCGGCGAGCGGGCCGAAGATCGCCGCGACGATGCCCGGCCGGTCGGGCACGCCCGCCACCGTGATCTTTGCTTCGTTGCGGTTATAGGCGACGCCGGCGATCAGTTCCTGTTCCACGATTTCATCCTCATCGACCACCATCGTTCCCGGCGTATCGTTGAACGACGATAACACCTGAACGCGCACTTTTTCCTTCATCGCCAGCTCGACCGATCGCGTTTGCAACACCTTGGCCCCCACGCTCGCGAGTTCGAGCATTTCCTCATAGGTGATCTGCGTCAGCTTGCGCGCCTTGGGCACGATGCGCGGGTCGGTCGTATAGACGCCGTCGACATCGGTATAGATATCGCAGCGGTCGGCCTTGAGCGCGGCGGCGAGCGCGACCGCGCTGGTATCCGAGCCGCCGCGCCCCAGCGTGGTGACGCGGCCGTCGATGCCGATCCCCTGGAACCCCGGCATCACCGCGACGCTGCCTGCCGCCATCGCGGCGCGGACTTCGCTGGTGTCGATGTCCTGGATGCGCGCCGAGCTGTGCGCGTCCGAAGTCCGCACCGGCAGCTGCCAGCCGAGCCACGACCGCGCGGGCACGCCGGCGGCCTGCAGGGCGATCGCGAGCAGCCCGGCGGTGACCTGCTCGCCGCTGGCGACGACCACGTCATATTCGCGCGCGTCGGCGAGCGGCGAGGCTTCGCGGCAAAAACCGACCAGCCGGTCGGTCTCGCCCGCCATCGCCGAGACGACGACCGCGACCTCGTTGCCGCGCGCCACCTCGGCCTTGACGCGCGCTGCGACGCCGCGGATGCGTTCGGTCCCGGCCATCGAGGTGCCGCCGAATTTCATGACGATGCGGGCCATGCGGCGCTATCGAATCCTAACTGTGGCACTGCGCTGGGTTGCGGTGTGTGGCGCGGTGATAGAAACATGGCGCGCATTAGGCAACCGAACGCCGCGACGAGGGACACCATGGCCAGCGCGCCCAGCATTAATCCGGCCGAGGCCGCGTTCTTCGGCAAGCTCGCCGCCGACTGGTGGAACCCGCATGGCAGTTCGGCGATGCTGCACCGGATCAATCCGGTGCGGCTGGGCTATATCCGCAGCGCCGTGGTGACGCATTTTGCGCGCAACGCCGCCGACCGCCACGCGCTCGCCGGGCTGCGCGCGCTCGATGTCGGCTGCGGCGCGGGGCTGGTGACCGAGCCGCTGGCGCGCATGGGGGCAACCGTCACCGGCCTCGATGCGGCGGCGGACAATATCGCGGTGGCGACGCTGCACGGCGCGGGGCTGGGCATCGATTATCGCTGCGGCGCGGTCGAGGCGCTGGCTGCGGAGGCGGCACGCTTCGATGTCATCACCTGCCTCGAGGTGATCGAGCATGTCGCCGACCGCGCCAGCTTCCTCGCCAGCCTTGCGGCGCTGCTCGCCCCCGGCGGGCTGCTGATTATGTCGACGCCGAACCGCACGCCGCTGTCCTATGCGACGCTGATCGTCGGCGCGGAGCGCGTGCTGCGCACCATTCCGCGCGGCGCACACGACTGGAAACAGTTTGTGACGCCCGATGAACTGACCGCCGAGCTTGGCATGGCGGGGCTCGGCGTCACCGATACCACCGGGCTCACATGGCGGCCGGGGGCAGGCTTTGCCCTCGGCCGCGATGTTTCGGTCAACTATCTGCTGACGGCGTCCGCCGCTCAGTAAAAGCGGTTGGGGATCACCTGCAGCACCGCGCCGTCGCGGAACCGGATCAGCACGGCATCGGGACCATAGCGAACCCAGCGCGCGCCGCGGTACGGCACCGGCGGCAGGCGATAGGCGAACGGATCGGCGATCCAGTACCGCTGCTCATAATAGGAGCGCGGGAAGATCGATCCGACCGCCCAGCTGCGATAGGCATAGCCACGCGGCGCATAGTAACGCCCGGCCTCGAACCGGTCCTCGCGGCGCTCCTCGCGGTATCGCTCGCCGTCGCGGCGGTCGCCGTCACGGCGGTCCCAATTGCGGTGGTCGCCGTCACGGTGGTCGCGGTGGTCCCAATCCCGGTGGTCGCCGTCGCGATGGTCGCCGTCGCGGTGCTCATAGCCGCCGTCGCGGCGGTCGTGTTCTTGCGCCGGGGCCACCGCTGGCATGGCGAGCGCCGCCAGCGTCAGCGCGGCGACAAAATAGGTACGCATGGTCTACTCCTTGCAGGGCAAGCCCGAAGCCGGGCCCAGCGCACTTAACAAGGTTGCGCCTTAACCGGTCCTTGCCAGCTGCAGCGCCACGCCGGCGGCCGTCCCCAGCGCGAGCACGCCCGGCACGCCGAGCCGGGTCCGTGTCAGCAGCAGCAGCGCCGCCGCCGCAAGGATCACCGCCGCAACGTCGACGCCGCCCGACGGCACCCACAGCCGCACCGGCCCCCAATGCCGTGCCTCGACGCGCTGGAACAGCACATGCAGCGCAAACCACAGCGCAAGGTTCGCCATCACGCCGACGATGCTCGCGGTAATCGCCGCCAGCGCGCGCGCCGGGCCGGGCCGCGCGCTCAGCCGGTCGAGGTGCGGGGCGAGCGCGAACACCCACAGGAACGACGGCACGAACATCACCCACACCACCAGCGCCATGCCGAGCACGGTACCGGTCCACACGCTCGCCCACGGCCCGGCGATGCCGTGCCCCGCCACGCCGCCGACGAACTGGAACACCAGCACCAGCGGCCCCGGCGTGGTCTCCGCCAGCCCCAGCCCGTCGAGCATCGCGGCGGGTGTCATCCAGTGCTGCGCGCCGACGGCGGCCTGCGCGACATAGGCGAGCGCCGCATAGGCCCCGCCGAAGCTGAACGCCGCGACGCGCATGAAAAACCCGCCGAGCTGCGTCAGCGCATGGCCGGGCCCCAGCCACACCGCGCAGGCGGCGACCGGCGCGCCCCACAGCAACGCCCAGCCCGCCGCGACCAGCGCCGACCGCCGCCAACTGGCCTTGTCTTTGGACCCGGGCGGCGGAGCATCGGCGCTCCGCCCGGCCCAGCCGACCGCACCGGCGACCAGCACGACCAGTGGAAATGGCGCATCGAGCAGCCACAGCGCCGCGAACGCCGCCGCCGCCAGCGCCCATGCGCGCGGCCCGTGCAGCGCGCGCCGGGCGATCCGCCAAAGCGCCTGCGCGACCACCGCGACGACCACCGCCTGGATGCCG
>Ga0209724_1000349_pt1 | contig 46213 bp, 46 predicted proteins | sample grotaG_FD_184143 | JGI IMG/M metagenome (GOLD analysis project Ga0209724, IMG submission 184143) | Glacier valley bacterial and archeal communities from Borup Fiord, Nunavut, Canada, to study Microbial Dark Matter (Phase II) -... | ecosystem: Environmental > Aquatic > Freshwater > Ice > Glacier ... | reverse complement strand
GACCCGGAAGCCCTGGTTAAAGCCACTGAATATTTCCAGCTTGATAACCTTTTCCCTGAACTCGATTACAGCGTCTTTGCCGAGCGGGAAAGAAAACGCGAAAATGACGAATTGTAGGGGTGGGCTGGAAACCCACCCGCCCCTATCTAGCTCAAAAATATGAACAAGCAGGAATTATTTGAATCTTTACAGGATTTAGACCAGCAGCTATCTTCGCCATACGAGGTAATGATCGTAGGTGGGGGGCTATGGTCTTGCGTTTTGGCGCAAATCGGGCTACTAATGACATAGATGTTTTGGTTATTAGTGGAAATCTTTTAGCACTCCGCCGAGAGATAAAAGAAGTTGGAAAACAGCGAAACCTATCCAAAGATTGGATGAACGAAGCAGTAAAAGCATTTGCCGATATATTACCACCAGATTTTTCAGACCGCTTAACTCCACTTGATTTTTCCTTGAAACACCTTAAACTATATACTTTAGGCACACCCGAACAGGCGGCAATGAAAATTGTAGCCTTACGTGAGCAAGATTTGGAAGACCTTGAGTTGCTTTTACCTCAAATAACCGAAGAAGGAAAGCTGGTTTTAGTAAATACAATGCGTCGTCTGGAAACTATCCGACCAGATTGGGCACAAAAAATCTACTACTTTTTATTGGAACAGGGATGGGAATTAGCTTAACAAATCGAATAGATAATCTTTTCCAGGAGTGGTATAGGCTGGGAGGGTCAGTATTGCTGGCAGAGGTAGATGCAACCGTGCAACCCCGCGTGTCTGAAGAAGTGCTGGCGGAAAGTACTGCCTATTGCCGTGCTTCGGGGCGGTTGACCTGGGTAGTGTTAGATTGGTTTATAAATAATATCGAAACGATTGATGAAAAATTGCTGCTTGAAAAAGCCAAAACTCAAGGCGACTTGTCGGTATTAGGCTTGTTGACGGATGCTGCCCGGCAAGTTAAACCTAATTTCAAATTCGAGTTTTTGGTACTAAATTGCCCACTAAACCCAATCCTTGAGCCTTTTTTCCACCGAGTGGCCCAGAGTCCCTACGCCGCAAAATTAGCCCGCCAAGATAATTTGGAGATTTTCCGCCGCTGGAATTATATCAGTAACGAGTTGCGCTACCTAGCCGAAGCAAAAGTGTAGAAAAAAGGGTTTAGTAGTCTGAGTTACACGCAGGAGGCGGTTTAAGTTTTACAATTCGGGTATTACTGACCAAATAAAACCAGAGGTAAAGAAATGACCCAAAATGACCTGACGGGCCTGATTGTCCTGTATGTATATGCGTTTGGCCTCCTGATTTTAGCAACGGTAGTACAGAAGTGGCGTGGCTATCCGGCGGAATTCACCCGCAAAATTGTGCATGTCGGGGCGGGGATGGCAGTTTTCCCCATTTACTGGCTGTTCGACAACTGGTACATCGGCATAATTCCCACCGCTACCTTTATCGTGTTTAACTACATCAGCTACCGTTTCCACCTGATAAAAGCGATGGATTTATCGGGTGACACCCCCGGCACAGTTTATTTTGCCTTTTCGATTACGGTGCTCCTGGCCTTTTTCTGGCCGCGCGGACAGATTTATATTGCGATTGCCGGGGTAATGGCAATGACCTGGGGCGATGCTTTTGCGGCAATTTTGGGTCGGGCTTTTGGTAAACACGCCTATTTCGTGGGCAAACACCGCCGTACCTTCGAGGGTAGCGCGGCAATGTTTGGTTTCAGTTTTGTGGCAATTCTTTTAGTCCTTTCATTCTTTAATACCGGGTTGGATTGGTACAGAATTATTGCTTCCAGCCTGATTTTATCGCTGGCGGCGGCCTTTCTGGAAGCAATCTCGCTGGTGGGGCTGGATAATATTACCGTACCTTTTGGTACAAGTTTATTGCTCTGGGCGTTGGTTAGCTGGCAGGTGAATATTACGATGCTGTTGCTGGGATTGGCCCTCAGTATCGCTATCGGTTATGTGGCCTACTCCCGCCGCTCCCTGTCGTTTAGTGGAGTGCTGGGTGCGATAATCACCGGGACGACCATTTTTGGCTTTGGCGGCTGGGTGATGGGCCTGACCCTGATTGCCTTCTTTATTTATGGCTCGATTCTATCCAAATACAAAGAGCGCGAAAAAACCAATGTAGCTCAGGATAAATTTGATAAAGGGAGTCGCCGCGACTTTGGGCAAGCTCTGGCGAACGGCGGGGTAGGGGCAGTTTTTGCCGTGTTGTATTTCCTTAACCCATCCATGACATGGTTGTTCGCGGCCTTTGTGGGCACAATGGCAACCGTTAATGCTGATACCTGGGCAACTGAAATCGGGGTCTTGAGCAAACGTCCGCCCCGTCTGGTTACAACTGGTAAGGTGGTTACACCCGGCACAAGTGGCGGGATTACACTGCTGGGTACATCCGCCACACTTATCGGGGGGCTGCTTATCGGGATAACGGTCTATTTGCTACGAATTATCTTTGGCCTGTTTGAGGGTAACACCAGTAATTGGCAAAGTTTCTGGATTATTTTGGCGGCGCTAGCGGGCGGTTTTGCCGGGTCGTTGTTCGATAGTTTGTTAGGAGCGACGGTACAGGCGATGTACCATAATCCTGAAACTGGCAAGGAAACCGAGAAAAAAATTGCCCGCAACGGTGTGAAAAACGTTTTTGAGCGTGGCTGGCGATATATGGACAATGATATGGTAAATTTCTTTAGCTCGGCAATAGGAGCCGGGGTAGCGACCCTAGCGGTACTGGCTTTTATTTAAGTCGAAAATCATCAATGAGCGGGTGTCCAGCCCACTTTTTGTTGCCTGATATTCAAACGGCTGAATTCGGGTCAGGTTGACTGGTATGTTACTATTATTAGCCGAAAGGGTTAAGAATTAGAATAGGATAGGAGCTTGATGGAACTGGAAACGCTACAAAATAAAAAATTTGCCTGGGACGAGATGCCCGAAGGTTATGTATGTCTTTCGCCAATGGCGGGGGTGACCGATAGTGCCTTCCGCCAGATTTGTAAGCAGCATGGCGCAGACGCAGTTTTTACCGAAATGGCAAGTGCTAATATGATGCTGTCAGCCCCCGCCCGCAGCCAGGCTTTTTTGCGCTACGAAGAGTGGGAACGACCTATTATTTGTCAGATTATGGGTGGCGAACCCGGAATTATGGCCGAAGCCGCTCGGATGATTGAGGATATGGGCTTTGATGGGGTGGACGTGAATATGGGCTGCCCTGAGAAGAAAATTGTGGGCAATTCCTGCGGCTCGTCTTTGTTGAGAGATGCCGACACTGCCTCCCGGATTGTCGAGGCTATGAATTTAGCGGTAAATATCCCGGTTTCGGTCAAAATGCGTTCGGGCTTTCTGAATGGTCAGATTGTTCAACCCTATTTCGCGACCCGGATGGAACAGGCCGGAGCAAAGGCTCTGGCGATTCACCCCCGCACCAAAGAGCAGGGCTATAAAGGTCAGGCCGATTGGCGGGTGACTAGAGATATTGTGGACGCGGTAAATATTCCAGTGGGCGGTAGTGGTGACGTAACCAGTCGAGAAGCTATTCAACGTCTGAGAGCCGAAACTGGGGTGCGGTTTGTGTGGGTGGCGCGTGGTTCGATGGGCAATCCATGGATTTTTGACCGTACTCGTACCCTGCCTCCTTCCATCAATGAAGTCATCGAAACGGCTCTGCAACATGCCCGTTTAGCCCTAGAACTTAAAGGCCCACACGGCCTGATTGAGATGCGTAAACACCTGACCTGGTATCTGAGTGGTTTCCGGGGTGCGGTAGCCTTGCGCGACCAGGTGAAAACCATCAGCACTATCGAAGAACTGGAACGGCTGGTTGAACCCTATCGCGGTTGTACCGACCTGCGCGACGACCATTCCCGCGTCTTCGAGCAAAAAGAAGTAGCGGCGTAGGGAAGGATGAAGAAATCAGGGGGGCGGGGGTTAGAGAAAATTCATAGGAGTAGACCTCTGTGTCTACCCTTGTACCCGTAGGAGCAGGCTCTGTCCTGCGATAATAATCGGACGGCAGAGCGTCCTCCTACAATAATACCTTCGACTTTCGACTAATATTTTACGGAGAGAAAATTGTCAGAGAACCCACCCATGCACCCATTCCTGAACCGAAAACAAGGGGCTACCGAAATATTTCTAGTGCGGCATGCTGATGCCCTACCTGAAGCTAACGAGGTAGTGCCGGGTGGGAGTTACGATTTTCAGCCCCTTAGCGCAAAGGGACGGCAACAGTCGGAGGCATTGGCGGAGCGATGGGGCTCGTTAAAGTTTGATACAGTCTATAGTAGCCCTCTGCGCCGCACTATCGAAACCGCCACCCCTTTAGCCCAAAAACAGGGGTTGGAAATAACCCAGCTTGAGGATATTCGCGAGATATTTCTTGGCCCAGACCATGTTATGTTAACTCAGGATATGACTGCCGAAGAAACAGCCCAGGCCTTGCGTTCCCGCAACGAAAAGATTGTAATGCTGGCGGCAAGTTCGGGAAGTTGGGATGCCGTGCCTGCCGCCGAACCCTCAGCCTTGTTCCGCCAACGGATAGTACGGGGAGTAGATGGTATCGCCTACCGCCACCCTGGAGAGCGGGTCGCAGTCTTTTCACATGGCGGCGCGATTAACATCTACATTGCCGAAGTGCTGGGTATTAGCCGCGATTTCTTCTTCCCCTGCGCCAATACCTCTATTACGATTGTGCGGATAGACGGGCAAAACCAACCTCACAAACGGGTATTAATCACGCTAAATGAGGTCAGCCACCTACGTGATGCCGGATTACTACAAGAATAAAAGCCCCATTTATGTTAAAATAAAGAGAGTGCTTATTGGCAAATACTAGCGGGAGTTTATTGTGTTTAATTTCTTCAAGCGCAAAAAGCAGGAAGAGACCGAAGTTCAGCAGCGCACCCAGGAAGCTTTAGAGAAAACTCGTAGTACGGGTGGTGGTTTCCTGAGTCGGTTATTTGAGCTTGATGATATTACTGACGATTTCTGGAAACAGCTAAAAGAAAACCTGATACAGTCAGATTTGGGCTACGACCTCACTAAAAAGTTAATTGAGCAATCCCAACGTCGCACTCTGGAAGAGGATACCACCCGCAGCAAAGAGGTAGAGCGCATCTTCCGTAGCGAGATGATTAATACTCTGATTGAAGCCCAAAATAAGGCGCAGGCAAATGTTACGGCGGTATCGCAGAAAATGGCCCAGCAGAAGGTGCGTGAACGAGAGAACGCTGAAGTTGAACGCCGCCGCCGCGAGAAAGAGTTGTCGCGCCAAAATCGAAACAGGGGCATAACCACTCCCTCCGCCCCGCCCATAGCCCAGATTATTCCTACCGCCAGCACCGGGGAACAGGGTGAAAAGCGACCCTATGTTATCCTGATTGTGGGAGTTAACGGCGCAGGCAAAACTACCTCGATTGCCAAACTTTCGACCTATTATAAAAACGGTGGGGCTTCGGTAGTGTTGGGGGCGGCGGATACCTTCCGGGCAGGCGCGATTGAGCAGCTAAAATTGTGGGCTGACCGGGTAGGCGTGCCGATTATTACCCGGCAGGAAGGTTCAGACCCCCGTTCAGTGGCCTTTGATACCGTTAAATATGCTAACGAAAACGGTACGGACATCGTAATTGTTGATACGGCGGGGCGTTTGCATAACAATTATAATCTAATGGAAGAGATGAAAGGGATTGAGCGCAGTATTGAGAAGGCTCAATCTGGCGCACCGCACGAGATTTTGCTGGTTATGAATGCTGTACATGGGCAGAACGGTCTCAGTCAGGCCAAACTGTTCTCCGATGCGGTGGGGCTGGACGGAATTATTTTATCGCATTTAGATGGAACGGGTAAGGGCGGCATTGCCTTCGCGATTGCCAGCGAGTTGAAAATCCCGGTCAAATTTATTGGCACAGGTGAAAAAGCCACCGATTTTGCCGAGTTTGACCCACTAGCCTATGTTAACGCTTTGTTTGAAAGGTAGAGAGAATGTTTGATTCATTATCTGAGAAGTTAGAGGGAGTATTTCGCGGGCTAACCGGGCGAGGTAAACTGACCCCTGCCGACATAGACCGAGCGATGGAGGAAGTTGAAAGAGCCTTAATTGAGGCCGACGTAAACCTGCGAGTTACTCAGGAATTTATTGCCTCCATCCGGGAAGAAGCGGTAGGCGAGGCGGTGTTGAGTGGCTTGAACCCCGGCCAACAGGTCGTCAAGATTGTTAATGACAAGCTGGTCGAAACGCTAGGCGGCGAGGCTTCTAAAATAAAGTTTACCCAACAAGGCCCAACGATAATTATGTTGGTAGGGTTGCAAGGTTCGGGTAAAACCACCCATGTGGCGAAGATTGCCCGGATGTTGCGTAAGTCGCAAGGTAAAAAGCCGATGATGGTGGCCTGTGATACCCAACGCCCTGCCGCTATTGAGCAACTCCAAACGCTGGGCCGCCAACTTAGTATCCCGGTTTACAGCGAAGGTACTGAACCTAAACCACCCCAAATTGCCAAAAATGCCATTGCCGAAGCTCGTAAACAAAACCTTGATGTGGTGCTGCTCGACACCGCCGGACGCTTGCAGATTGACGAGCCGTTGATGGCAGAACTGGAACAGGTCAAGGCTAACACCAAGCCCCACGAAGTATTGCTGGTAATAGATGCAATGACCGGGCAGGAAGCGGTCAATGTCGCTCAGGAATTTAATCGGCGGGTGGGTCTGACCGGGATTATCATCACCAAGATGGACGGCGATACACGCGGTGGGGCGGCTCTATCAGTGCGGGCGGTAACGGGCGTGCCGATTATGTATATGGGTACGGGTGAAAAGACCGACGCGATTGAGCCATTCTATCCTGACCGTATCGCCAGCCGGATTCTGGGTATGGGCGATGTGCTTACCCTCATCGAGAAAGCTCAACAAGCTTTTGACGAAGATGAAGCCAAACGCCTTCAGGAAAAGATGAAGAAGGGCAGCTTCGACCTTGAAGATTTCGTGGAGCAACTTCGCAAGCTGCGGAATATGGGGCCGTTAGGCGGGTTATTGGGGCTGTTGCCGGGGGTTGGCAAGCAGATGAAAGAATTACGCAACGCCCTGGAAACCCCCGAAGCCGAGCGCGAATTACGCCGCACCGAAGCGATGGTCATGTCTATGACCAAAGACGAACGCCATAACCCCGACATGATTGATGCAAGCCGCCGCCGCCGTATCGCCAAAGGGAGCGGGGTGCAGGTTGCCGATGTTAATGCTTTGTTACAACAGTTCCGAGGCATGCGTCAGATGATGAAGGATATGAGCCGAGGTGGTACACCCAATATGAGCGCACTTATGGGTGGTGGCGGTGGTGGCGGTGGCGGTGTTCAGGGAGCGGTTAATTCCCGCAAGACCCAGGTGCAACGTCAAGTTGACCCATTGGCGGCTTTCAAAAGTGGTCGCCCGCCGACTCCCGGTGGTGGCCCTGCTACCACCGGCAGCCCGACCCGTCCTCCAACTGCCCCTGGTGGCGGTCAGTTTCGCCCACCCAAAAAGAAAAAGAAGTAATAGGTCAGACCTAGCCCCCTTCCCTAGCAAGGAAGAGGGGAAAACTCGTTACACGTTATAGATAACTCGTTACTCAAAATGAAAGAGGAATTTTAAATTGACCAGCCTGGATAATAAACAAACTGATAGTAATAGCATAGTTACTGAATGGAATTCGATTGAGCAGGTAATGACGGAGTTGAGCAATCGCCACTACGTCATCGAACGCAGTCTGGCGACGGCGGTATTCCTGGCCCTGAAATTGCAGAAACCTTTGTTGTTAGAAGGTGAAGCCGGGGTAGGTAAAACCGAAATCGCCAAAGTTTTGACCGAAGCGATGGGCGCACGCCTTATTCGGCTACAGTGCTACGAAGGTCTGGATGTTAATAGCGCGGTTTACGAGTGGAACTACGCTCGCCAGATGCTTCAAATCCGCCTGTTAGAACTGGAGAAAGACCAGGAACTTAGACAGGACAGCGCGAAAGAGCTTTTCAGCGAGGAATTTTTAATTAAACGTCCCTTGCTACAAGCTCTGGAAGGCGATGGTACTGTTCCTACCGTTTTGTTAATTGATGAGCTTGACCGGGCCGACGAAGAATTTGAAGCTTTCTTGCTGGAAGTGCTTTCGGACTTTCAGGTGACGGTCCCGGAAATTGGCACTATCAAGGCTGTGCGCCCGCCCGTTGTGATTATTACCAGTAACCGTACCCGCGAGATTCACGATGCCTTGAAACGTCGCTGCCTGTATCACTGGATTGACTATCCTTCGCTGGAAAAAGAATACAAGATTTTGCTGGCAAAAGTGCCCACTGCCCCCGATACTCTGGCGGGACAGGTGGTAGGTTTTGTCCAGGAACTACGTAAGGTTGAGTTATACAAACTGCCGGGAGTAGCCGAAACGCTAGATTGGGCCGCCGCCCTGGTAGCCCTTGACCAACAAGACCTTGAGGAGAAAGTGGTAGAAGATACTTTAGGGGTAATCCTGAAATATCAAGAGGATGTAGATAAACTTAAAGGCGAAAAGGTGCGGGCTTTGGTGCAACGCGCCAAACAAGGCCAAGCTGGTCGCAAATAGCCTATGCCTGAAGAGCCTTACCCCTTTTTAAGTCTATACCGAGAAAAGCTGGTTAAACTTCTGGTAGACGCTTATGATATTCTTTATGAGTATCAGCTCAATAAATTATTGGCGACTGACCCGCCAGAGCGTTCCGAGGCCGATAAAGGCATCAAGGAAACCAAAGCGGCTATCGCTGAGTACGAAGCTGACCTCAAAGAACTTGACCTGAAGCTCTTTGGACACCAACCGGGCACAGGTTAGCTTGAAAGGAATAGGTAAAAATTATGGCTGAAAATAAAGATAAGAAAGCCACTTCCCCCGACCAGATTGAACGGCTGGAACGGCTGATTGAGGGTACGCAACGGCTAGTGCAACAGGATGCCCAACTCCAAAACGATTATGCTAAAGAACTTAGCCCGGAACGCGCCAATATTCGGGCCGCTAATAATTTGTCGCTCGAAAATCGGGTCAAGAGTTTACAAAATTTAGCCGAGGAAAAGAAGTCATTATTAAAAACCAGCCAACCTGCCCCCTCGCGTGATGCAGGCTCGATTAATAAGAATTTTAACGGTTCGTCCCACCTGTTAGCCTCAAAAAAACTGTTGGAAGTCCCCGAACGCTTGCAAGAAGGGCTTAAAAATATCGAAAATGGCGGTGGTGTGCCGATGATGATTTCGGGGCAACTCGAAGCCTTCCTGACCGCCGTTGAGCTTTATCAACCCAGCATGACCCCGGTGGAAGCCTGGGAAGCCCTTAGCCAGTACAACATCGAACATAGGCAAGCAATGGCGACCCTGAAACGGGCGGTTCGCGCTGCCAAAAAGAATGGCTTACTGAATTAACAAATGGGTATGGTACGACAGTTTTGAAGCTGGTGACGTAGCTGAACTAAAAGAGTTTGTGGCTAAACGAAAATTAGAACTTTAAACTTCGCTTGAGTCTGAACCTGAAGAAACCAAGTCGGAGAAACTAACTATCCAAGAGAACAAATCGAAATATGACCACCGAGGCAGTTAAAAAACAGACTTATACTATGGACGAGTTTATGGCCTTGCCGGAGGATGGCAAGCGTTATGAACTGGTAAAAGGAGCATTGGTGGAGATGGCACCTGCCGGAGGAGAGCAAGGCGAAATCGGCCCTAATTTGGTTATGTTTCTAGGGCCATACGTGCGGCAAAACAAATTGGGGCGGGTATTTTCCAACGAAGCGGCTTTTACTATAGACCCGGTAAATAATATCGCCCGTGCCCCCGATGTAGCTTTTGTGGCGGCGGGACGCTTGCCCACCGGGGCGTTGGTAAAAGGGGCTATTCCCTTCCCGCCTGATTTGGCAGTAGAAATAATTTCGCCCAGTGATGTTTTGCTTGAGGTTGAGGAAAAGGTTGCCGAATATTTAGAGGCAGGTGTAAAACTGATCTGGGTTATAAATCCCCGCCGCAAAGTGGTTTATGTTTATCGGGCGGGCAGTAATCAGCGTGAAACTTTGCAGGGTAACGCTGACCTAGATGGCGAAATGATTGTACCGGGTTTCAAAATAAAAATTGCCGAACTATTTACACCAGGATACTAAAAAATGTTAAATGATGAAGTGCGTGGGCTGCGCTCCCAATATGAAAACCGAGGGCAAGGCCACCTCTTTCACAACCTGTTACTTTTTTCCCGCATCTTGCGCGAGATGGGGCTGGATGTAAACCCTTCGCGCACGATTGATTTGTTGCGGAGTGTAGAGCTAATCGGGCTAGGTAATAAAGAGAATTTCTACGAGGCGGGCAAAGCCATAATGTTGCGGCGAGCGGACGAGCAGCCGATTTACGACTATGTATTCCAGATGTTTTGGCGACGTTGGCCCACCCGCGATGATGCTGCCAAAAACGCTCTTGACCAGCTTCCGTCGGAATATTGGGATAATGACAAACGCATCGAGAAAGCTCCCGAAAAGAAAGAGGCAGATGCCGAGCGCGACGACCTGGCGAAAAAGGAAGAACAACAACCGGGCGATGATGCTAAAATGTCAAAACGTCTGTCGGAGGATGACGGCACTGGCAGCACCGACGATAACGATAGCGATGTGGAGAAACAACAAACCTATAGTGCCAGCGAGGTTTTCCAGAGCAAGGATTTTCAGGATTTTACTCAGGACGAATTAGCCGAAGCCAAACGCCTAATGTCAGACCTGAAGTGGCGGCTAAGTTTGCGTCCAAGTCGCCGACAAGCCCCTAGTAAACATGGGCGCAGGTTGGATGGACGGCGCACGGTGCGGAAATCGCTACGCTATGGGGGCGTGCCGCTAGAACTGGCCCACAAGGAGCGCAAGTATAAACCCCGCCCGCTAGTGCTGATTTGCGATGTAAGCGGCTCGATGGATTTATATTCCCGGTTGTTACTCCAATTTATGCACTCGCTGGAAAGCGGGCTGAAATACGTTGAAACCTTTGTTTTTGGGACGCGCCTGACCCGGATTACTCATGAACTTAAAGCCAAACATGTAGATGAGGCTTTGCTGAATGTCTCTAAAGTGGTCAAGGATTGGGCGGGTGGCACTAAAATCGGCGAGTCGCTGGAAACCTTCAACCTGAAATGGGCCCGCCGAGTGCTTGGGCATGGGGCGGTGGTGATAATCATTAGCGATGGTTGGGACAGAGGTAGCGTTGACACCTTGCGACGGGAAATGGCCCGCTTGCAACGCCTCAGTTTCCGCCTAATCTGGTTAAATCCATTGCTGGGTTTGCCCGATTACCAACCCCTGACAGTTGGTATTCAGGCCGCTCTCGACTATGTAGACGATTTTCTTCCCGCCCATAATTTCAAAAGTCTGGAAAACCTGGGCATGTTGTTGCAAAGTTTAGGGGAAACCAACCGACCAGAGCGAAAACAACAGTCCGGCACGTTTATCAAAACCAATTTTTAAGTATAAGGGTTTTTGTATGCTTTCGGCAGAAACTATTTTGCAGCAACGCAGCCGAGCGTTGGATAATATTAAGCTTGAGAAATTTGGCTTGCGCTATCAGGGTAAGGTGCGCGATTTCTATAAACTACCGGGAAATCGCCGTTTGCTTATCACCACTGACCGCCAATCGGCTTTTGACCAGATTCTTGGGCTGATTCCTTTCAAAGGACAGGTGTTGACCCAATTAAGCCAGTTCTGGTTTGAGCGAACCGCCGATATTATACCTAATCACTATCTTGCCGTGCCCGACCCGAATGTGATGGTGGCGCGGGAAGCTCAGATGCTCCCGGTGGAAATAGTGGTGCGCGGCTATATGACGGGCGTAACTGATACCAGCATTTGGACGATGTACAAAAACGGCGTGCGTTATATGTACGGCTACGACTTTCCCGAAGGCATGTACAAAAACCAGCCTCTCCCTCAGCCTATTATCACCCCCACTACCCACGCCGAGGTCGGGCTGCACGACCACCCTCTCAGTCGGCAGGATATTCTGGATTTGGGGTTGGTCGCGCCGGAGATTTACAGTCAGGTGGAACAAGCGGCACTGGCGGTTTTTGCACGCGGTCAGGAAATTTGCCGCAAAGCCGGATTGATTCTGGTGGATACCAAATATGAATTTGGCTTAATTGACGGCAAGGTCTGTCTGGCGGACGAGGTACATACCCCCGATAGTAGCCGTTTCTGGCTGGCGGATAGTTATCAGGAGCGCATCCAGCAAAACGAGGAACCCGAAAATTTCGACAAAGAGTTATTGCGCTTGTGGATGCGGGGACAAGGATATTATGGCGATACTGTCCCACCGCCCCTGGATGATGAGATTGTGGTGAAGATGAGTCAGCGTTATATCGGTTGTTATGAACGGATTACCGGGCGCGAATTTGAAACCGACCTGAGCCGACCTGTAGAAGAACGCATCAAGGCCAATATTAACTGGGAAGATTTTGCCGAAAGTGAGGGGCAGTGAGCGAAGAAGTGAGCCTGACTACCCAGGTGATGGGTCGCCGGGTGCGAATAGCGGTATTAATTGGCAAGGGTGGGCGACTCCCCGCCATCTGGGATGCCACCCAACACCCTACTTCGCTGGCGAAAGTTGCAGTGGTGGTCAGTTTTAAGTCCAAATCGCCAGGGATAGAGTGGGCCAAACGTCACCACTTGCCCGCCTTTAGCTTGCGCTGGTCGGAATACAAAGATGAGGGCAAGGAGCGAGCAGAATATGATCAGGATTTGGCGAAACTGCTAATTGAACATCGGGTGGAATTGGTGGTAATTGCGGGTTGGGGTTTGCTATTAAGCCCGGAGTTTCTGGAGGAATTTCCCAAACGGGTTATCAACGTGCATCCGGCCCTCCTGACTGAAAGTTTGGAGCCTACCGTCCACACCCATAGCGGCACTGTTATCCCGGTCTTTCGAGGCAATCAGGCGATTGAGATGGCTCTGGCGACAGGCGTTGATACCACAGGTTGCACGGTGCATTATGTGACCGACGAGATGGACACCGGGCTGATTATCCTCAAGCGGGAGGTTTCGTTGCGTCACGGCGACGACCTCGAAACGCTTACCGAGCGGATTCACGAGGCCGAGGACGAGATTTTGCCCCAGGCGATTGAACTAATTTGCGAAGACTATTTACGTCAGGTTGGGGCTTTTGAATAGCCTAAAGGTGTTTGTATGACCATCGAAATAAAATTGTACACCAGCCAGGATTTATTAAATTTATCCAGCAGTAGTAAATTGTATGAGTTGGTGAAAGGGGAACTTCGCGAGATGTCACCCGCAGGCAGGAAGCACGGCAAAATCGACACAACCTTGACTAGCCATCTGTTTCAATTCGTCAGCCAAAACAAGCTGGGTGAAGTTTACGGCCCGGACACTGGTTTTATCATCGAGACCGACCCCGATACGGTGCGCTCGCCGGATGTTTCTTTTGTAGCTGGTAGCCGTTTGGTGGGGGTGGGAGAAGATGGTTTTTTGCCCTTTGCGCCTGATTTGGCGGTGGAGGTTATGTCACCCTCTGACCGAATGAGTGAGGTTGAGGATAAAATAGAGCAATATCAAAATACAGGGGTGCGGTTGGTCTGGGTTATTAATCCTCGCCGCAAGATTGTGCAGATTTATCATCCCAATGACCCCAAACCCCAAATTCTTGGCCTGGAAGATGAGTTGGATGGCGAGGATGTGGTCGCCGGGTTTAAGTTGCCTGTGAAAATTTTATTTGATTAAATGATAGAATTACCCCTAAAAATTGCCGCACTTCTGGCGAACTTCGAGCGCCCTGGTTCTTTGCCGGGGGTTGGGCCTTAGACCTTTTTCTAGGGCGCGTCACTAGAGAACATGCTGATATAGAAATTGGCCTCTTTCGGTCAGACCAACTGGCAATTCAAACTTACTTGAGCGGCTGGCAGTTCAGCAAAGTTATTAATAAACAAAGCCGGATGGAACCCTGGCTACCAGGCGAATTTCTGAAATTGCCTAACCACGAAGTCTATGCCGAGAACCCCACCCACGACCCCCCTAAACTCGAAATTCTGCTCAACGAAGCTACCAAAACCGATTGGTTGTTCCGCAAAAACCTCGCCATAACCCGCCCTCTCTCGCTGACAATCCTCGCCTCCGCCAACGGATTATCCATTCTCAGCCCCGAAATTGTGCTACTTTACAAAGCGGCCAATCCCCGCCCCAAAGACGAGGCCGATTTTTCCTTTTTCCACGATAAACTTAACAAGGAGCAACAGGTTTGGCTACATGATGCCCTTACCACCTGTTACCCTGGACACAAGTGGTTGGGAACGATTTGAGGTGACACAAATGGAACATAACTATAAAGGAGAATTCGAGCTAATTATTAAATTATTTCTAACCCTTTCAGCGTATCGGTAGCTAGACTTTGTAATCTCTCATTTGGATTACTTTGAGCTTTGATAAAACCTTTGATAGCTTCTTCACATCCAAGTTGTTCCAAAACAGCAAAAATTGACCAAGATACGCTATCAGTAGCATTCATTCCATTCACTTCAAAATGCTGATTAAGGTATTTTATAAGTTCCCCAACAAGTTCCATTTCTCGTGCATCGCAGTTGCGTGTATTAGTAATTAGTAGTCTCCTTTCAGGGTTATTAGAAAGTTTCCACCGTCTTTCTCCAATTTTCTCTAGTGCAATACGGGCCTCTTGTGAAATACTATGTTCTAGATCGCTGAGTGCCTCAATTAGTGCTAAAACGCCTGCTGGGTCTTGAAAATGACCTAAAATATAAGCAGCCCATTTTGCAGCAAGTAATGTTTCTGTATCCCGCCTGTTTTTCACTTCTTCTAACATCTTACATGCTCCAGGAACACACTTTGGTCCAATGCGAATTAACACTCCTGCAACAGCACCACCAGTTCCATCTAACATTCCGAGAAGTTTCGTCAATGCTGGTATTGCCTGTGGGTCTTTGAGTTCTCCTAATTTTTCAATTGCATAACCTCTAAAACTTTTGTTATCCAAAGCCTTAATAATTACTTCGATGGATTCTGGGGTATTTATTGTAGTAAGTGCATTAATAATTAATTGGTAAATCCATTGTTTATTAGAAAGAGTATTTATAATAGTTTCTAAGGTCGAAATAGACTCTGGCCCTATTGCCGCCAAGCCATCAGCAGACTCTTTCCAAAAATCTTCATTTGTTCCTAACAAAGCTTCCTGGAGAACAGGAATAGCCTCTTTTTCCCCGAATTTAGCTAATTCAATGGCGGCCTGTACCCTTGTATCAAATAAACCATGTTCCAAAGTTTTCAGAAGTCCTTCCCTCGCTTCATCATACTTATCAGCTACTTCCCCAAGAATTTTTATTGATTCCTCTCTTTTGAGTCTGTCATAATTATCTATATTGTTGAGAGCTTGGGCTATATAATCGGGGAGGTTGCTTCCGTTAATTGAACTTTCTTTTTGATTTTCAGAACCGTTCAAGGTAATACTAACTGGGCCAGTAGGTTGATTAATAACTGGGGCAAATTGGGTAGAATTATTATTGGCGGATGTATTATTTTGACTTATAGGAAAGTTTTGGTATTGGTTAGACCCTTTCTCAATAGAGGAGTTTGCGGGAGTCGCAAGAGCTTGAATTAGTAACACAAACCCAGATATAGCAACTGCTAATCCGGGCAACCAGGGATAATCGCGCAGAATCGTCTCTTTTAATTGTTCTGAAAGTAAATTCCCTGCTATTCCCAAAACAATTCCAAAGATAACTACACTAGCAGCAAAAAAGCGTGACTTTAACAAGTTTTTTAGCTTCTTCATATAATTTTTGAAGGCTTTGATAGCAACCTTAGTAATTTGAACTAACCTCTTTTGAACCCAAAACAAGAACCTTTTAACTGCTATAATATAGCTGATTATTCGGCCTATGGACAATTATAACAGGAAAGTTTGGATGGATATTTTAATAATCGGGAGTGGCGGTCGGGAGCATGCTATCGGCTGGAAGTTATGTCAAGCTGAGGGCGTGGGCAAGCTGGTTTTTGCGCCAGGGAACGCCGGAACTGCCGGGATTGGCGAGAACGTAGCGGTCAGCGTGGAGGATGTGGCAGAGTTGGTGCGGGTGGCGCAGACACTCAGGCCGGGATTGGTGGTGGTTGGGCCGGAAGTACCCCTGGCGTTAGGTTTGGCCGACCAATTACGGGCGGAAGGGTTTCTGGTAATGGGGCCGGGAGCAGAGGGGGCGCAAATCGAGGCCAGCAAAGCCTGGGCTAAAGAGTTTATGGCCCGCCACCAGATTCCTACCGCTGCCCAGCAGACTTTTACCAGCCTGGAACAGGTGCTGCCCTACCTGCAAAGTTACGCCGGACCGTATGTGTTGAAGGCGGACGGACTGGCGGCAGGCAAGGGCGTGTTGGTCACAACTGAACTAGAGGAAGCGATTAACTTTGCCCGCAGCGTGATGGACGAGAAGATATTTGGGGAAAGCGGGGCGCGGTTGCTGGTAGAGGAGTTTATGCAAGGGCCGGAAGTCTCGCTGCTAGCTCTCTGTGATACAGTTAGCGGCACAATTATTCCCCTTGAACCCGCCTGTGACTACAAACGGGTGGGTGAGGGCGACACGGGGCCAAATACCGGGGGTATGGGAGCGTATTCCCCAACCAAACTAATGCCACCCGAAATGCGGGCGCGGGTTATGGCGGAAATTTTGCTACCAGCCCTGCGCGGTTTGCAGGCGGAAGGGATAGATTATCGCGGTATTCTTTACGCCGGGTTGATGCTGACCGAAAGCGGCCCTAGAGTGGTGGAATTTAACTGTCGGTTTGGCGACCCTGAAACTCAGGTGATATTGCCGCGCCTCAAGTCGGATTTGCTGGAAATCCTGACGAAATTGGCAGAAGGTCGGCTGAACGAAGTCGCGACCCTAGAGTGGGATGAACGGGTGGCGGTAGGGGTAGTGTTGGCGGCGGGAGGGTATCCTGGCCCTTACCAAAAGGGGCTGGTCGTTACAGGTCTGGATAAAGTGCCGGAAGGGGTAGTGGTTTTCCACGCTGGTACAACCCTTGATAAAGAGGGGCGAATAATTACCAATGGGGGTCGAGTTTTTAATGTAATTTCTATGGATTATACCTTCGCATTAGCCCGCCAAAGGGTGTATAATACTATTAGTGGTGGTGTGGCTGCTTTTGATAACGCTATATTGCGGCGTGACATCGCAGCCCGCGAGGGGATGTAGGGACTTACATTTGGAGGTATTAAGCGTGGCAAAACGCCAGATTGTGCTAAACCCAACTTCTGCAAATAAATTTACCCAGAAAACTGACTTAATTAATATACCCGAAAACGACAAGCCGCGCGATGAGTGCGGCGTTTTTGGGATTGTCGCACCGGGGCGTTTGGTGGCCCGCCTGGTGCATTTTGGCCTGTTCGCCCTGCAACATCGGGGGCAAGAAAGTGCCGGAATTGCGACCTGGGACGGCGACGAAATTAATATCCGCAAAGGGATGGGGCTAGTCAGCGACGTTTTTGATGATCGCATCCTCAACCAGCTACAGGGTAAATCGGCGGTGGGGCACGTGCGCTATAGCACCACTGGCAGCAGTGTAATTGCTAACGCCGGGCCATTTGAAGCGGATGCCGGATTATTAGGCTCGGTGGTGGTAGCCCATAATGGCAACGTGGTTAATACTGCCGAGTTGCGCGAAGAAATTGTGGCGAAGGGGGCAAAGCTGGGCGGCACCACCGATACCGAGGTGATTGCCCATGTGCTGGCGCAAGCTCCCGGCCTTACCTGGCCTGAAAAGCTGCAAAACGGAGCTAGTCGGTTGCGGGGGGCGTTCAGCCTCGCAGTATTAACTCACGGACAAGTCTTTGCGGTGCGCGACCCCTATGGCATCCGGCCTCTGTCGCTGGGACAGCTTAACGATGGCGGCGGCTGGATTATCGCCAGCGAAACCTGCGCCCTTGACACCGTAGATGCCAGCTTTGAGCGTGAGGTTGTCCCCGGCGAAATTATCGAGATTACCGAAACTGGCTGGCAAAAAGTCGGCGAACTGCCGCGCTGGGAGTCTGAAACGCATCAGGCCGCCCTTTGTTCCGCCGAACTGTTTTACATTGCCCGCCCAGATAGCAATATAGCGGGGCAGTCGGTCTATATGGTGCGGGAGGAGTTGGGTCGTTGGTTAGCCCGTGAGCATCCCGTAGAGGCCGACCTGGTTATTGGCGTGCCGGATAGTGGGATTCCAGCGGCTACCGGATTTGCTCAAGCCAGTGGGATTCCCTACCGGGAGGGTATTATCAAAAACCGCTATATCGGGCGCACTTTTATCCAGCCTGACCCCCAACTGCGGCGGCGCAGCGTCCAACTCAAACTTAACCCGCTCCGGGCTATTCTGGAGGGTAAGCGGGTGGTAGTAGTGGATGACTCGATTGTGCGCGGCAACACCACCAAAGGAATTGTCCATATGTTACGGACGGTGGGCGGCGCACGCGAGGTTCATCTCCGCATCAGTGCCCCGCCGATACTGCACCCTTGCGTGCTGGGCATTGATACCGGGACATATGAGGAGCTTATCGCCAATCGTCTGACGGTGGAGCAAATTCGCGAACATGTGGATGCCGACTCGCTGGGCTATTTGGGGGTTGATAATTTTGTCCAGGCTAGTGGTATTGCCAAAAACCAATTGTGTCTAGCTTGTTTCAATGGGCAGTATCCGATTGATTTCCGCTATGTCCCCGGCGGTGCAAAACTCGCTCTGGAACGCGATTTGGTGGTTGGTAGTTAGGCTAGTTTATGCTATGCTGTTTCTGATAAGGAGGAACAGGCATGTCAACTAAAGAATTAATTGAGGCCGAAATTAGTCGGTTAAGCGAAGAAGAATTAGACCAGCTTTATCAGCTAATCAAAGATTTCGTCCAAACCAAAGAACAACCCAAAAAACAAACTCTCTTTGAAAAACTGAGGGAGATTAAGATTTACGCGCCCGTAGATTTTGCCGAAAACCTGGACCTATACACCAGTGGAGAAAAAATTGAGGGAGAAAATCTTCCTTGATACTGCTTTTGTGGTTGCGCTAATAAATGAGCGAGACCAATATCATCAGCAAGCAGACGAAGCTACAAATAAATACGAAGGCTTCCCATTGCTAACTACCAATGCAGTTTTATTAGAAATTGGCAATTCACTTTCACGAAATCATAGGCATGATGCAATTGCGGTCATTGAGGGATTTCTTACTGCTGAGAATGTAGAAGTCGTTCACTTGACACCTCAGCATTTTGAAAAAGCTTTGGCTATGTATAAAACTTATAGCGATAAAACCTGGGGCTTAGTAGATTGTAGCTCATTTGTGGTAATGCGAGAGGCGGGAGTAACCCAGGTATTGACGCTTGACCGGCATTTTGAGCAGGCGGGCTTTCAAAATCTGATGTCAATATAACCAAAAAGATAAAATTATGGACTTAGAAACACGAAAATTACTGGTAGACGGGGCAAGGGCGATACAGAACGGCAAGCACGAGGAAGGCCAAAGCTTGCTAATGCAATATGTCGAGAAGGACGAAGAGAGCGAGGAAGCCTGGCTCTGGCTGAGTGGTGCGCTGGACGACCCTAACGACATCGAGGTAGCTCTGGATAACTGCCTGAGCCTGAACCCAAATAACCTACGGGCCTTACAGGGTAAAGATTGGCTGGAGGAATACCGCCGCCAAAAAAGTAGAAGTAGATAAAAATGAGCAAACTAGCAGTGCGAGCGGTACTTTTCGACCTGTGGGGAACGCTGGTCTACAATATTCCCCATCGGGCTCTTTTCGGCGAAGTAGCGGAGGCCGCCGGGGTCGCCCCTGAAATTTTGTGGCGGGGCTGGGGACAATTTGGACAAGCTTCGTTGCGAGGCCGCATCAAATCTGGTGAGGAACGCGCCCGCCTTACTCTGGAATATTTAGATCGTCCGCTCGAAACTTTCGCTAAAACCGTCCCGCTATTAGCCGCTTTTGAGCGCGAGATGCGAAACAAAGAGGTGCAATTTTACCCCGGCGCAGAAGAAATGCTGAACGAATTGCAACGGCGGGGCTACAAAATCGGCTTGATTAGCAACTGTAGCTACCTGACCCCCCCCGTAGTTGAAGAATTAGGGCTAAATCAAAAGATGGATGTGGTAGTGCTTAGCTGTCTTTCTGGTTATGTAAAGCCAGAGCGCGAGATTTACTTCCTGGCTACCGAAAAACTACAGGTTTCCCCTAACGAGTGTCTTTATGTGGGGGATGGTGGCGATAATGAGATGGTTGGCGCGAAAGAGCTTGGCTGCATAACCGCTCTGGTAGAGCAAGAACGTGGGCATGCCTTCCGTTACCCCGACAAGGATTTTGATACCGACTACCGCTTGCCAATGGTTACAGCCGTGCTGGATTACCTTGAGAATGCCCCCGACTAATTTACTTGACCTGATAAGCCCAGTATAAGCCCGTCCCATCTGCCCCTCTTATTATCTTCAGGTTGTAATTTTTTTCTAATAACCCACCTATCTCGGCTGACCAGCGATAAAGTTTGGGGTCAACCGTAATGATAAGTTGCCAGTGTTGAGTTTGAAGGTCGGTGAGAAGCGGGCTAACGTCACGGCTGCCACTGGAAAGAAGGATGGAATAGATTAGATAATCCCCCACCTTCTGGTACTGCCTGGTTTCAATTAACAGTCCGTCCGCCAGGATTAAGGCGGGCTGATTCTGAGCGTTGGCCTGTGTGACTAAACTAACCCCTTCGTTATAGGCCACCCGGAAATTATCGGTAGCTCTGGTCTGACTCCAACCCACTAACATCCCTATCGCTATTAAACATTGGAAGAATATAAGCCAACTAACCACCGTACCCGCCTCATCTGCTACATTTAAAGAATTGAACCGCCAAGTTCGCCAAGCACGCCAAGTAATTTTATATTTTCTTGGTGTCTTGGTGTCTTGGTGGTTTGTTCCCTTATTTTCAATAGCTTGTACCGCAATCCCTACCTGTATGACCACAATATAGGCCAGTTCGGTGAAATAATAGTCAATTGCCCCATCTTTGACGATAGCGATGCAGCTTAACACAGCGAGAAAGGCATAAAGCGGGTAAAATCTTTGCCCCTGCCGCCATTGCCAGACCAACATTATCAGCGCGATTATTAAGAGGGGTAAATGGTCTACGACGAAAAAAGCCACAATACCCGGCGCAAGGTCGAAGATAAAGCGAGAGGCGCGGGCGGCTTCAAATATACCCCAGAACTCCCCACCTGATAATAGTCCAAAAAGCCCATAACCTAGCCCTACTATTCCAGCGTAACTAATTCCAAACCCTAAAGCCTTGAGGCGGTTTTGAGGGGCTATTAACAGGTGGAAAAAAATGGCGGCAGGCGCAACCAGATAGGTTTGTTTGGTGAACACTGCCAGAGCCAGAATTGCCGCGACCAAAATCAACCGAGCGAAGGCTATTTTTTGGCTATCAGGCTTACCCCGGCGGTAAACCCAAACCCCTAACAGGCTAAAAAACAGGGCCAGTGGGTCAACCCGCGCGGTATGAATGAAGATAATCACAGGCCAGAAGCAGAAAGGCAGGAAGACGAAGGATGAGAAAGCAGGGGGTCGGGGGTCGGGGGTTGGGGGTTGGGGGTCAGTTTTTGGTTCTTCGACTTTTGATTTTCGACCTTCGACTTGCGACTCTTGATGTATAAGTAACCCTACCATAATTGCTGCCGCTACGTAACCGAAATATGACCAGAAACGGGCTGCCACGATAGGTGAAAAGCCTGTTAGCCAGCTAAAGAGGGTCATCAGGCTGAAAAAAAGGGGGGGATATTGTACGCCGGACATGTGATAGGGGGTCAGGGGCGGGGCATAGGCGGCGGTAAGGCCATTATGTTGGAGTTGCCACGCGCCACCCGCCAACATCATCTCGGTATAATCCAAAACCAGAGGTGAAAAAAGCGCCACCAGACCACTCAGCAATTGTGCGAGGCCCAGTAGCGCAAGTAGAGAAGTTATTAAAATTAAGCGCGATCTTCCCAGAACAACTCCGTCTGACCAAAGCGCACCAGGTCGCCACCCTTAACTCCGGCCCGTTCCAAAGCACGGCTGATGCCTAATTTTTCCAGGCTAAGTTGCAAACGCTCCAGAGCTTCGTCGTTTTCCATCGGGGTCATGGCGATGATACGCTCAATCCGCTTGCCACGCACCCGATATTCTCCCGGCCCTTCCTGAATAATGGTAAAGGCATCGGCATCAATCGTAGCGGGAGTCAGCACTGGGATACCACCGTCTGGCCCTTTGACTAACGGCGTAAGAGCTGAAGGAATTTCCTGTAGAAGTTTAGCCAGAGCTCTGGTTAATTCTTTCGTGCCCTGCCGTCCGGCTGCCGAAAGAGTTAGCACTCCCACATCGTGCTGACGGAAATATTTCTTCAGGCGGGTCAAATTCTCCTGAGTTTCGGGCATATCGCTTTTGTTGATAACCACCACCTGGGGCTTTTTCGCCAGTTCCGGACTATATTCGGCCAATTCCTTATTGATTTGCTCGTAATCCTGGATAGGGTCGCGCCCTGATTGCCCACTACCGTCTAGCATATGAACTAGCAAACGGGTACGCTCCACATGGCGCAAAAACTCGTGGCCCAAACCCACCCCTTGCGAAGCACCCTCGATTAGCCCCGGAATATCCGCAACCACATAGGTGAAATCGTCGTCAATGACCACTACCCCCAGATTAGGTTCAAGGGTGGTGAAAGGGTAATCGGCAATTTTGGGAGTAGCAGCAGTGATGGCGGATAGGAGGGTACTTTTTCCAGCATTCGGGAAGCCCACCAGCCCCACATCGGCCAGGATTTTGAGTTCAAGTCGCAACCAGCGTTCCTGACCCGGTTCGCCGTTTTGGGCTACTTTAGGTGCTTGATGGCTACTGGTTTTGAAATGGGTGTTACCAAGACCACCACGTCCGCCCCGCGACACCATAATGGATTGCCCTTCCTCAACCAAATCGCCCTGCAAAACCTGTTCATAGGGACGGTCTAGGTCGGGTTCGGTGTAGAAAATTGTGCCGGGTGGAACTTTGATATATAAATCCTCACCGGCAAAACCATGCTTTTGCTGGCTGCTACCTTTGCCACCAGACTCAGCCTTAAAATGGGTTTTGTGCTTGAAAGGTAAAAGGGTATTCAAACCAGAGTCAACTATTAGATAGACCGAACCACCCCGTCCACCGTCGCCGCCATCCGGCCCGCCCATCTGGACGAACTTTTCCCGGTGAAAACTGGCCGAACCATTTCCGCCATCGCCACCTTTTATAAAAATTTTCGCTTTGTCGTACAACATATCATTAGTGCTGAGTGCTGAGTGCTGAGTTAACTTTATCAGTCTCTATAGCAATATGCTACAAAATTTTCAGGGCGAACGCAGTGTTCGCCCTTCCAGATATTTATCAACCTGTACTCGCTACTCGTTACTGGTTACTCCTTCAACTTTGTTCATCCAGGAAGGCCCGCAGAATTTTACCGATGCGGGGGTGACGCAACTTGCGTAACACCTTCGCTTCAATCTGGCGAATTCGCTCACGGGTGATGCCGAATTCCTTCGCCACTTCTTCCAGAGTGCGCGGCCTTCCACCTTCATCCAAACCATAACGCAGCTTGATAATCTGCTGCTCGCGGGGGGTCAGCTTTTCCAACGCTTCCGCCACCGCCGCCTTCATCGCTTCTACCCCAGCCTGAGCTACCGGGTCGAGACTGTTGGGGTCTTCGATAAAATCACCCAGCGAAGTGCCCTCACCCTCATCACCCACCGGGGTTTCCAGCGATACCGCCTCCTGACTGGCGGCTAACAAGCGTTCCAGCCGCACCAAAGGCATTTCCAGAGCTTTTGCCAGTTCTTCCAGAGTCGGCTCACGGTTGAGTTGCGAAACCAAATCGCGGCGCACCCTTTGCACCCGGCCCAATTGCTCGTTCAGGTGGGCAGGTAGGCGAATCAAGCGGCCCTGGTCGGCAATCGCCCGTGTTACAGATTGGCGTATCCACCAAGTAGCATAGGTCGAGAACTTGAAACCAAATTCATACCGATACTTCTCGATAGCCCGCATCAGACCGATATTACCTTCCTGAATCAAGTCCAGCAAGGTCAGACCACCCGCCCGGTTGCTATATTTACGGGCGATACTAACAACTAGACGCAAGTTTGCTTCCATCAGGTGGTTACGGGCATCCTCGTCACCAGCCGCCAGACGTTTAGCCAGCTCGATTTCCTGTTCATAGGTCAGGAGCGGCACTCGCCCGATTTCCCGTAAATAGCTGGCAACACTGTCATCGCTATAATAATCGTTGATACTATCGTAGATTATCGGGCGGCTGACCGAAGGGGCCACCGCCTTTGAAGCTGCCCCGGTTACGGCGGTTGTGGAAGAAGCCCCGTTAGTGCTGGGCTCCTCCAGCTTTTGGCTATCCCCAACTAATTCTTCAAATTCAACCTCGGCTTTGGCAATATCCTCAAAGGTTGGCTCGTCTTCGCCAATATCACCCGGAAAAGCATCTTCAACATCTTCGCCAATCCGACTAACTACCGGGTTAGCGAGCGGAATAAATTCCAACCCCTCCTCCTCATCCGGTTCGTCCGGCTGAAAGGCCTGGGGGGCAGTTTTTAATTCCGTTTTCAGTTTACTTGCTTGGCTGTTTGTGTTATTTCTGGATCTACCTGCCATCTAGCCACCTTCAGACCTAGCGCACCTTAATCCAAGCTCGTAGCTTGATTAAATCTCAACACTTTTCGGTTAGTTTTATAAAGGAGTTATATATTTCATCCCGCTTTTTGGTGCGTTCTATGCGGGCCTATTGTACCACATTGTCGGCTTTTTCTCATCTTTTGTTCGGAAATTTGTTTTTGTGCAAAATTAGAAAGAGTGGGGAGAAATTATTCTACAGGTTCAAAACCGTACTCATCACACCATTGGGCAAAAACATCCTCAGCCGATTCACCCTCAAAAACTTTACGGTCAGTCTCGCCGTTTGAAATTTGCCAGGCTACCTGAAAGATTGTACCTTCGCTGGTTACGCTCACGGTAGCCTCATCCCGGCCTCCGTCCTCGTAAACACAAACAGCTTTAAAAACTTTCTTCATTTAACCACCCTTCCTCCGAGAACAGATTACCCAAAACTGTAGCCCTGATTATACACATCGAGAGTCAAAAGTCAAAAGTCGAAAGCGGTTGCCAGTTGTCGGTTGTCGGAAAAAGAAAATTAACAAGGATGGACAGGATAAAGGAGAGTTATTGTAGGAGCAGGCTCTGTCCTGCGATAACCATCGGCTGACGGAGCAGCCTCCTACAAATTCTTGCTTTATTCTAACTTTTAACTCGGCCCTTCTAAGACCTATGACCTATTTTTCGGCTGGGTACTTTGCAAATTGTTAGTCAGGGTGTAACCTTTAGAGGGCTAAACCGTTGTAGAATAAGAACCAGGAACATAGTAGAGAACATCGTAGAACAACCTGGCCCAGGAAACACTGCGGAACGTACAACTTATTTTACCTGAAGTTACAGCAAGCTTTAGGTTAAAAAGCAAAGAAAGGGAGAAATCCTCACGTATGAAAAAGTACACATTACCACTACTTACCGTATTAGGTATATTGGTAGCATTATTGGCGGTTCTGCCAGTTAATGCTGCCATTAATTTTAATGACCCCGGCTTTACCAACACCTGGAATCGGGTGGACAAACCAGTCCAGGATATTCCGGGGGTCGGGCGGGGTTATACCTGGGGGCCTACCGTCGTGGGTTCGGATGTAACCACCACCGAATCCTATAACGGTAGCACTCGCAAGGTCCAATATTTTGACAAGGCCCGTATGGAAGTCAATAACCCTAACGGCAATCCCAACGATCTGTTTTATGTAACAACTGGTTTGTTGGTCAAGGAACTGGTGACGGGCGCACGCCAGGATGGCGACAGCACTTTTGTTGGTCTACAGGCCAGCACCATCCAGATAGCGGGCGACCCTAACGATGGCACGGCTAACGCTATTTCCCCAACTTATGCCAGTTACAAGAATATCGTGACCTTTTTTGGCAACGAAAACGGTAAACCCCAGGCTTTGAATAGCGTCATTAACTCCAAAATTGACAAGGCCGGGAATGTTTCGACCTTTACCCCACCCGAACAACGCACCATTGGCGGCTATGACTCCTTGACCCAGCACAATATTGCCGATGTTTTTGTAACCTTTGGCAACCAGAACGGGCAAATCTGGAACGGTAGCAGCTTTGTACAGGGAGCAGTATTCTTTGGCAATCCTACCTACGTTCTGGGTCGCCCCGTAACTGACCCGTTATGGACACGGGCAGTAATTGGCGGCGTGGAAAAGGACGTGCTAACCCAGCTTTTTGAACGCCGGGTTTTGACCTACACTCCTACCAACCCCGACGGGTTCAAGGTCGAGATGGGCAACGTTGGTCAGCACTACTACAAGTGGCGGTATCAGACTCCCGTTACGCCAACACCAACCCCCACCCCCACTCCGACACCCACCCCCACACCCTTCCCGACTGATTTCAGTCAGTTCCGGGCGGCTTATAACAAAACTGGCTCCAAACCCCAGGGTAATGTTAACGGTATTACCAATAACGTGCGGTCTTATCCCTTTACCACCAACAAAATTCTTAGTTCCCCGGCGGTAAATGCCGACCAAACGATTGCGGTATTTGGTACGGATAACAAGGGCGTGGTAGCTCTTAACCTGACGGCTAACCTGAACGACATTAACCAGAAATGGGCCTACACCACCAGCAGTGCCACTCCCCCAGTCTTCCGGGCTGCGCCGATGATTTATCAGGGTGTGGTTTATATTGGGGATACTGTTGGTAACTTCTACGCCATCAATCTGGCGGATGGTACGGCTAAATGGACTCAGCCAAATGCTTCGGCAACCGGGATGCAGATTTCCGGCCCTGCTATTACCGATGGCACTAACCTTTATTTCACGGCTGGACTAAGCGGCACGGGCAAACTTTTCGCTATCAAGCTGAGCGATGGTTCACCCGTCTGGCAGAGTAGTCCGATAACTAACGGCATCCAGGGTGGCCCAATTTTCGGCTACGATGGGAATATATTCTTTGGGGCCTTTGATAACAAGGTCTACGCTTTCACTTCAGGCGGAGTCGAAGTACCAACCTGGGTCAAGCCTACTTTGGGTGGCTCGGTCTACAATAGTCTGGCCTTCGCTAATGGCGTATTGTATGTGGCTACTGGCAGTGGGCAGTTCTACGCCCTGAACAATGTTGGCGGCATCATCAATACCAAAGATAGCCTGGGCGGGGCTATTAACGGCGCACCCGCAATTGTGGGTAACGTGGCTTACTTTGGCATTAGTAATGGGGCTTCCAGCAAGGTTGTTGGTATTTCAGTTGCTTCCGGCGATTTCGGTACTACCAAATTTTCGGTAGATGTCGGGAGTTTGGTAGATGGCTCGGTAGCCGTAGTAGACGGTTATGTCTACTTCGGGGCGGGTGATAAGAACTTCTATCAAGTTGAAATCGCCAACTCTGCCAACAAAGCGACGTTATTTACGACGGGCAGTGATTTCAATATTAGTTCCCCGGTTGTAGCTAACGGGCGAGTTTATATTGGCAACCCGGATGGTAATTTCTACATCGCCAAATAAGTCTCAAACATTCTAACTCCTCTCCCAACACGGGAGAGGAGTTTCTCATAAAAGTTTAGTGGCACAATAAATATACCCCGTGTGAAAAATTTAAATGCATCTGCCGAGAATTTTTTCTAAAGTATTATAAAAGTAGCCTAAAATTCTCTTGCTTTTTACTTCTTCCTGAACTATACTCAATGATTATAGGGTTTTCAAAAACCTGACATCCTTGCGCGTTTGTCTGCTTGCAACCTCTTCGGGACCGGAACCATTAATCCAGTAGCTAAAGGCTATTTTTGGCTTTGGGTTAACCGGGATAAGGAAGGAAAGAATAATGGAATTTTTCGACAAATCATTGACTTGCCGCGATTGTACTACCAATTTCCTCTTTACTGCTGGAGAGCAGGATTTTTACCAGCAAAAAGGTCTGAAAAACGAACCTACCCGTTGCCCCGAATGTCGGATTAAGCGTCGTCAAATGGCGGCGGCTGGAGGTGCACCAGTGGTGGGGGAGCAGCCCGTCATGGTGGAACAAACTCCCGTTTCAAGCCACGTTAAAGAAGTTAGCACTATTATTTGTGCTGAATGCGGTAAAGAAACCACTGTTCCTTTCCGTCCCCGACTTTCCAAACCAGTTTATTGCAAGAATTGTTTTAATCGCCAGACTAGCAGTGTCGCGGTTGCTGTTGCTGGCGAAAATGATAGCGAATAAACCGGGTTCTTCTGACAAAAATCTAATAGCTGAGTGAAACTAATACTCAGCTTTGTTAAATTAGCTTATAATTAAACCCTAATAAAAAATTCATAACACTTCGTTCAGGACATTCTCATTTTGCTTCTCAGCCAATAGTCTCAAACCGGATTTGCTCTCCGGGAGGTATCTTCTATTTCTACTCTCTCCTGCCGAACAGTATCACGTACCACCTGCTGCTCGGTTATAGCCTGTTTATAAATACGAATTTCTTCCGTTACAACCATTTGTTTTTGTATTACCAGCACTTCTTTTGTGACTGGTATTATTAGCCAATCCCCTTCCTGACGTGGCCCAACTGGTGCAGTAATAACCTGATTGATTGGAATATGTTGAATCACTACTTCATCATGGGTTAAAGCTACAGGGATTTCTTGTTCAACTTGTTCTACCACTTTGCGAACTAGCACTTCTCCTATGGCAATCCGCTCTTTCTCGATTTGAAGGCGTTCCTCAGCTAAAGGTATACGCCAACTCTGGCTGTCCTGATCGTAGTTCAGTTTGGTATTGCCAGAAACCAGTAAAGAACCTTCTATTGCCTCTTTTAAGCTGGTCTTTAGTTGCACTTTGTTTTCTTTAGTCTTCTTCTTATCCAAAAATTCTATGGGAAGCATTAACCGATCATTGCTATCCGCTAAACGTGTGACCAGGAATAAAGGCTTTTGGTTATCGGGCTGAAGAATTATATCTTCTATTACACCGAATGGTTCACCCTCATTTGTATCAATAATATCGCCTGGTACTAATTTTTTGGGCTGCTTCGTGTCGGACATTTTATCCTCCTTTGAGGTAACTTTATCAGGGCTTTTAATTTTGTATTAATGAATTCAGTCAGTTCCCTTGAAAACTGAAATAACAGGGAACTGACTGAGTTTATACTACTGTTATAAAGCTAAAACGAAGTTCTCGTTAAGCGATATTAGTCAAGGTTATCAAGGTACTCTTTTGTGAAGTTGACTTCTGCTTCGTCATCCATGATATTGGTAATTGAACGTTGATCAACTTCCATATCACCCTTAAAGATACCCCGACCAAGAATGAAACTACCATTACTGAGTTCCTTGACTTTACCCAATTTCTGGCCGTCAGATGAAATTACTTCCATTCCCTCTCTCAAAGGAGTAGTTTCAGCGTTATAGGATGTCTGCTGGCTGGATGTCATGTTTGTAGCAGGAGCAGAAGCTGTGGCGGCTTCCATCTTTTCCATCTTCTGGTCATTCAGGTTTTCGTTGCGGACAACATCCACATGCTCCTTGCGGACGCTATCCTGAATCGTTTGACGTTCCACCCGCTGCTGCTTATTAACATCTACCTCACCGGTAACAACAGCTTGTTTATTAACTACGGCCTGTTCACCATATAGTGGGATACTGATAGTGCCTTCTTGAAAAGAAGTGTCACCAGCTTGGAGGGGACGTTCCTCAACCTTACGTTGTTGAACATTAACTTCGTCATGACGCAACTCCACCGGAATTTGCTGCTGCTCGGTAGTAACAGTTTTGCGAACCTCTACCTCGCCAATCTGTCCGCCACGTTTTTCAACATTCAAACGCTCCTCAGCAATTGACATTTTGCTGTTTTCGTTGCCGGACTGAGTATACTTCTTATAGCTATCGCCACCAACATAAAGTCGGTTCTGCTCGAACCTGGTGAACACGCTCAAGGGATAGCTCCGACCATTCACGTAATATTCGTCACCATTTACCCGCTCGATAGTGCCGAGGGATTGGTTATCTTCAGTAAAGACTTCCAGACCCTGGCGAATTTTACTTCTGTCAATCATCCTATTAACCCTCCTAGCATTACTACTATTTTTATCCACATTGTATGTCTCCAGGTCCTATCCTGGACTGAACAGTAATATAAGTTACCGCTAGTAATGTATAGGCAATAACTAAGCCACTGAGTAGGAGGATTTCTAATTATGGGCCTTCATTTAGCCTGATTTTCTGTTATACTGCCGTAGTTGAGGCTTTTGGGACTTATCTGGCAGTTAAACGGTTGTAATTAAATCAACAAATTTGCTGCAACTTTTGCCCTCCCCTGTGCATTATAGCTTCTGTAAATGGAGTTGATAAACACGGGTTGATATTGCTGAGTCGCTCTAAAACTTTAGAAAAGAGCGTATCACGGTTGGTGGGGCAAAAACCAAAAATGCTAAATATCAAGCCCTTTGTGTCCGGCCCAACGGTTGGGAAGCTGCACGCCGGGCTACAGAGGAATATTATTACAATCGAAGGCCAAAACAGCAATACGGTTGGCGCAATGTCCAAAGTACAAACTTCTGAGTTTGAGTCTGGCAGCGAATGGAACCCGGTCAACTTTGATACGGTAATGGGACAGTACCAGAGCCGTATTTTTCGGTTTATTTATGCCATCGTAGGCGAAACCGAAACGGCCCACGACCTGACTCAGGATACCTTCCTCAACGCCTATCGCAACCTTTTGCGCCGCCATGAGGCCAGCGAGGCCAGTGGCGAATACCAACAGAAACCCTCCGATAATATGTCCGCCTGGCTCTATACGATTGCCCGCAATACCGCTTTTAGCGAAATGCGCCGCCGTAAAATTGTGCGCTTCTTTTCCTTTTGGCAACGGCCTAATAGCAACACCGCCGAAAATGAATTTGATGGACTGGCAGATACGCCCATAATTGAGCCTGGTGGTAGCCTGGAAGCCCGTTCTGCCCTCCATGACGAACTGTATCGCGCAATGGACGAGGTTGGACGGGAACGCCTGACCGCCCTGTTATTACATATGGATGGCTTTAGTTATAAAGAAATTTGTGATATTACCGGGGATTCGCTATCCAGTGTAAAATCCCAGATTTTCCGAGCAAAGGAGAGCCTCCGCAAAGCCTTAGCCACTCAGGGTTATGCCGAACCGCTTGAAGGCGAAAAGGGAGGCCAGCTATGAACCACAACTTTGACCGTCGCCAACCGTTATCGGGCGATGATAGCCGCACAGCCGAGCATCCCCGCCATCGCCGGGAATTAAAGCAGTTGATTTCGCTTTATCAGGATGGAGAAGCCAATCCAGCCGAAATTCTCAAGGTTGAGGGTTATTTGCAAACCTGCTCAGGTTGTCGGCAGCTTTTGAGCCAATATTATCAGGTAGCCGATTCTTTGCAAAGTTACCTGCAAAGTGTAAAGCAACCCCTGACTTTAACCTCGGTTCGCCAGCTTGAGGCCCAGCAACGCGACACTGAGGCCCAACCACTTCCTGAAATTGCCCCATTAGCTCGGAATTTTTCGTCGCGCCCAGTAGCAAGGCAGTGGAATAAGGTAGCCTTTGGGGGAGCGATTGCCGCTTCATTTTTGGTGGTTTTTGGCCTTATCAGTCTGGTTGTATTAAATTTGCCCAACAATCCCCCCGAAAACACCAGCGTAGTGGTTGCTCAGACTACTTTCTCGGTGGTAGAGTCGCCGACCCCGACCGTTACCCCCACCTTAACGCCAAATATTACTACCACTCCGGCCCTGGTCACTCCCGGTCAGACCACACCGCCCATCGAAACGGTGATAAACGTTGCGCCACCGCCAACCGCCGCCGTTGTCACCTCGGTGGTTACTACCAAAGCTGGTAATCCTGTTGCTACTAGCACCGCCGTTCCCAATGTGCCAACCACTACGGCGGCAGTGGCTACTTCGGTTGCGCCCTTGCCGACGACCATTCCACCCGCTACTCCCACTACTGAGGCAATCTTAAAATTACCTACGCCCACGCCTGCCCCTACTACAACCGCGCCCGTCACCACCGTTGCTGCCCCTACCGCTACGCCTGTGCCTCCCACTTCTATCCCTACGACGGTAGTAGCGGGCACACCTGTTGGAGTGCGGGCAAACGGCTGGATTGCTTATATCGGCAGAGAAGATGGCGAAATATATCTGGTACGCAGTGATGGCAATAATCGAGTTATGGTTAGCAGCAAAAACGATGAAAAAAATATTCAGTGGCGGCAATTGGTTTGGTCGAATGATGCCAAATGGCTGGCGGCGGTAGGATATAGTTCGGCTATTGGCAAATACGGGATTTACCAATATCGGGTGGATGGCTTGCCCGGAACAAAACCCGTCTTCAGCTATATCGCTGAGGGTATTAACCCGGTTTGGTCGCCTACCAGTTTCCGCATGACCTATCTCGCAGGGCCAATCCAAGCATCGGGCTCGATTCTTACCGGGCAACCAGCCGTTATTAACCTCAAAAAACGTGACATTGTTATTTTAAGCCGTGAATATAGTGGCCTTACGCCTCAATGGTTTGACGATGAGAAAAGGTTGTTTGTCAATCAGAGCAAGATTATGACGCTTGAGGGTAACGAACTAAGCACCCTGAATATTTTTGAGAATACCTGTGCAGCCGCCGCTATCTCGCCCAAAGGCAACAAACTGGCGGTGCTGGAAGAAAGTGGTGGTACTTTCCATCCTCTGGTTTACGACCTGAATAACAATCAGGTGGTCAGGAATAAGCCACTGGTGCGTTTGAGTGCGAGTTTCACCGGGCTGGTGGGGCATGGCAACGATTGTGGGGCCTATCAAATCAAGTGGACAGAAGATAATAGTGGTTTTTACTTCTATCTAACGCAGGGAAATATCCCTAATACCTGTTGGATAAATCCGGTCAGAGATTTCTCTCAGTGTATGCGTAACGTGATTAATCCTGTCTTTGATTATTACGGCGATTTCTACGTTGATTATAACGCCACCACTGGTGGGGTCTACGCCGCGAAGTATGGTGACAAACCCCCCAATCCCTTTGTGATGGCCTATACCCGTTTCCAGCCCGTCTGGCAACCGCAACCCTAAAAACAGGGGATGGGGGGATAGGGGTCGGGGAAATTCGTAGGGGCGTGGTCTCTGCGCCCTTGCTAGAAATTTTCAGACTTTCGACTAACAACTTTTCTGCTGACGGCTGACACTATTTTGATAACTAACAACTAAAAACCATTAACCAACAACCTCGAAATAGTCCACCTCTTGCCGGGAAAATCAAACAGCCAGTTGGCTTTACTCAAGGTGCTATAGCCCAAAATTAAATCCATAGGTAGTTCGATAGTGGAATTTACCTGTGACAGGTCAACCCCCGCGACTTTATGAGTTGGGAAAATATTGTTACCTATTGTGGTCGCCGCCATTATGAACATGGACGTTTCCATTTTGAAACCACTAGAATCAGTTCCGGTAGAATTACCCACCTGTTGAAAGTAGGTTGGATATTTTTTAATAAAATTCAAGTCAACCACTGTTATACCCGCCCCGGTATCCCAGACCGCGTTGGCCTTTGCCGCGCCAAACTCAACCTCAACATATGGGTGAAATTTACTGTCAAGAAATAGCTCCTGAAAATTATCGCCAGCCTCAGCCTCAGCGTTTGTATCAACCAAAACCCGATTAGTATCAAAGAAAAAGTGGCAGCAAAAATCCTTCAGAATGTCCATCCCTATCAGGTTTCTCAAATCTGGGTCTGTTTCTGCCGTTCGATTTAAGGTGAAATTTATCTTTGAAATAGGCCCAATCTCAATACTTGGCACGGTAATCAAATCACTGCTGCTTTTGGCAAAAACGCCGGATGAGTTGCTTTTTTCAACGGACTCAAAGGCAGCAGTATAGTCATCAAACCTAACGCTACTCCTGGCTGCACCCGTATCCAGCAAAAAACGGTAGTAGTTACCGCCAATTGTGCCATCCACCAGAACTTCGGCGGCTTCGGCATCCTCCTCGTCGGGCACGATTATCAACTTAAATTCGTTCATTGCAATTCCTTTTTACGCGATTTATTTCCCGATGCAGAAGTTGGAGAAAATCTCGTGGAGCAGCGACTCCTGCACCGACTCCCCGGTGATTTCCCCAAGTGCCTCCATCGCTAAGCGCAAGTCAATCGAGGTAAAATCGGCGGGCAATCCGGCGGCACTGCTCTCAATACCCGCGACCAGCGATTCACGAGCTCGTTCCAGGGCGCGGCGGTGGCGACTGTTGGTTATCATTAGGCTACGTCCAGCCAGATTTTCCGAACCTACCGCCAATGTTGCCAGCTTTTCTTCTAACTCCGCTAAATTATCGCCATGCTGAGCTGAGATACTAACCTTAGCTATTTCTGGTAATATTTCGGCTAACTCAGCCAATTCTATATTGAAGTTTTCGCGGGATATGTCCTGTTTATTCAGGGCAATCAAGGCTTTAGTGCCAGGGCGGTTGATAAGCTCGGCTTTAACGGCGGTGATAAGTTCGTGGTCGCCGGGACTAAAGGGGCGGCTAATATCCAGCACCAGCAAAATCAGGTCGGCACTGGCGAGAGCCTGACGACTGCGCTCAATCCCGATGCGCTCTACCACATCCTCGGTGGCGGTAATTCCGGCGGTATCTACTAGCACCACTGGCACACCGCGCACGTTCAAAGTTTCCTCAATAACATCGCGGGTCGTCCCGGCAATCGGTGTAACAATCGCCCGGTCTGCCCGCAACAAAGCATTTAGCAAGGAGCTTTTACCGACGTTTGGCACACCCACAATCGCCGCCCGAATCCCCTGCCGAAAAATCTGTCCGGCATCGGCGGTGGCTAAAAGCTCATCAAGTTCGATTAAGGTTTCCTGTAACTGGGGGGCCACTGAAGCGGGCGGCACATCATCCTCTGGGAAATCAATCATTGCCTCCAGATGGGCTAAACTTTTGAGAAGCTTCTGACGTACTCCTGCAATACGCTGTGATAACTTCCCGGCCAGTTGCCCAAGAGCCTGTTCCAGACCCGGCCCGGTTTTGGACTTTACCACATCCAACACGGCCTCGGCCTGAGCCAAATCCAGCCGTCCGTTCAAGAAAGCCCGCAAGGTATATTCGCCCGGTTCAGCTATTCGCGCCCCTAGCCGTAGGGTCAGGCTCAAAATCCGCTCCAAAGGGACACTCCCGCCGTGACAATTAATTTCGACCATTGGTTCGCGGGTATAAGTCCGGGGTGCAGCTAGATAGACCCCCATTACCTCGTCCAGAGGATCGGCGGGGGTGCTTGGGTCGGCAATATAACCATAATAAAGGCGATGACTCTCGAAGCTACGGCGGGGTTTGCCGCTAGGGTTGTGGAAAATCTGCTGTAAAATGGGCAAAGCTTGAGCCCCGCTTAGTCGCACCAGCCCAATGCCCCCTTCACCTAAAGCCGTTGAAATAGCGGTAATTGTGTCGGTGTACATCTTCTCCTGTTAGCTCCTGGGCCACTCGCTCGCCAGCATACTGTAAAGGGCGATGTCGGCAAAATGGTCGCCCAACCAATCTGCCTCGCGCAAAATCCCTTCCAGGCTAAAACCTAGTCTTTCGGGAACGGCCCAGCTCCTTTTATTTTCGGTGGCGCAATAAATTTCAAGCCGATTCAAACCAATTTCAGCAAAAGCATAATCTATTAAGGCTTTGACCGAACGAGTCATTATCCCTTTGCCCTGCTGTTCTTGGGCCATCCAGTAACCAATGGGGCTGTAGTGGGAGCGCCAGTTAATGCGGTTCAAACCAACACACCCCACCAACTCGTTATTTAACCAGATACCACAACGAAACCCCTCATTTGCCACAAACTTATTAAGGCCGACAGTAATATAAGATTTGGCGTTTTCCAGGCTATAGCTTTCGTTGGCCCACCTTAACCACTTCCCAATGTGTTGCTGGTTAGCCCTGACGACATTATACAGTGGCTCGGCGTGGCGCAATTCAAGGATTCTTAGTTTCAGAGTATCATCAATTTTATAACCAAACAAAAACTTTTACCTTCTATTGTAACTTTTTTATCTACCAGATGAAACGGACGGGACTATATATACTGCTATCAAGGCTATCTCGACCCCCAACATTACCAACGATGGCAACCACACTTGCCAATCGAACTTGAAGGGAACTTTCTCACGACCAGGGGCGCGGTAAAGTGGTAGCAAGTAGCCCAACACCGCGCCACCCACTAACCCCCCCAGGTGGGCAAGGCTGTTGACCTGTGGAATAAAACTAAGAATAACAAAGTTTAGCACCACATTAAAAAGCAAACTGTTAAGTTGGGCTCGACCTGCCGGGCCATAGGCCAGCCGATGCCGAAAGAGATAACCAATCAAGCCGCCGAGCAAAGCGAAAATTGCCCCACTCGCCCCAATCGAAACCGCTTCGGAATTGCCGAGGTAAATTGTAAGGAGTCCGCCCGCAATACCCCCCAGAAAATAGATTACCAGCATCCGGGCGGGGCCAATCAGCCTTTGGGTCATTCCACCAAGTTGATATAAAGCAAGTCCATTAAACAAAATATGGATAAAGCTGGCGTGCAGAAACATTGAGCTTATCAACCGCCACCACTCGCCATCCTGTACCAGGTCTTTCTGTAGACCGCCCAAATCCAGCAAATTTTGGATAGAAAAACCTTCGCTTAGTGAAAAAACATTGCCGATGGACGATTCACGTACCAACTGAAATACAAAGACCAACAATATTGAACCCAACAAAACCAGGGTAGTGGTCGGGCGCGGGCGCACGATTGTTTGTACCGCCCCTCGGTTAGCGGGTGGTGTTTGGTAGGTATATTGAGTGCCCTGCTCATACGGATTTGGGTTAGCGGGTGGGGGCGGGGCATAAGGATTTGGCGATGGCGCATCCGGGCGGCGAGTTTCCGCTAGTCCTACCTTGTAGGGATTAAAGGGTTTAGGTTGTTCCTGGGCGGGTGGTTGGAAGGCGTAAGGGTTGGGCGGACGCTGGTAGGGATTTTCCCGCCGAAACTCATCCGGCACAGGTGGGGGCGTATTACTCCCCTCATTTTCGCTGATGCTCATAGGGTCTCCAGAATTTATATTAAACGCCGTTTGAGGGCGAAGTTAAGCTACAAAATAAAAGCAAAAGGCCAATTATGTACGCAGCCGAAAAGTTTTTGTTACAATACTGTTAACAACCCCTATTTTACCACTATTGGGGATTACTGATTGTTGCTGAGACGGAAGGAAAAATTATATGGGTGTAAATCATAGCCAACGCTTTAACCTGAAACATTCCCTGGCTTTTGAAAGGGTTGATGAAACGGAAGATGAATATTTTTATAGTGACCCCCGGTTGGTGGTGCATGTTGACGACCATTTTATCGCCACATTAGGAAAATATTTCGCCGCACATTTGCCGCCCCAGGCCCAAATTCTGGATTTGATGAGCAGCTACAAAAGCCATCTGCCAGCCGATTATAAGGCGGCGAAAGTGGTAGGGCTGGGTATGAACGAGGCGGAGTTAAGAGCTAACACCCAACTAACCGAATATGTTGTGCAAAATCTTAATAAAGAGCCAAAATTACCCTTCCCGGATGCTTCTTTTGAGGTGGTGCTTAACACCGTTTCAGTGCAATATCTGACCAACCCTATTGAAATATTTCGGGAGGCCGGGCGAGTGTTGAAACCGGGCGGGGTTTATATTGTCAGTTTCTCCAACCGAATGTTCCCCACCAAAGCGGTACGTATCTGGCGGGATTTACTGGAGACGGGTCGGGTGCGGCTGGTACAGCAGTATTTTGAGGAAGCGGGGGTCTTTGAGCCCGCCGAGCTTTTCGAGGAGGTTGATGCCCGCCACCATAGCGGTAGTATCTTCGCCCAGCTATTTAACGCCAAAGACCCGGTTTATATTTTGAGTGCGAAAAAACGACTAATGTAGGGATACGATGCATCGTGTCCTACTGCTTAACATAGGGCGTGCCGACGGCGGCAGGGGGACGACTGCGCCCGATAACCCCGGTTAGCACTACAATCGTCACGACATAGGGGATTGCCTGGGTAAAGGTGTGCAGCCATTCAATATTGCCATACCAACTTTGCAGCACATTATCCGAGGCCAAACATAACCCAAACAATAGAGCCGCCCCAAATGCGCCAAAGGGCTTCCAGTTACCGAAAATCATTGCAGCCAGGGCGATAAAACCCGTGCCAACGGTCATGCCCTGTGTAAAACCACCCAAAACTTGCAGGGAGAAATACATGCCGCCCAACCCTGCCAGCACCCCACTGATTAGCACGCTGAAATAACGGATTTTAAAGACATTTACCCCGGCAGTATCGGCGGCTTTAGGGTTTTCCCCTACCGCCCGTGTCCGTAAACCCCAGACAGTGTTGAACAAAACATAGTGGGCGATAAATACCACCAGCACCGAAAGTATCGAAACTGCCCCAATACTAAAGGGCAAATTGTCTATTTTGAACTCAATACTCGGCAGTTTTGAAACACTGCGGGCTCTTTGTTTGGTCAGGCTGTCCAGATAGCTAGTAAGGCCCACCGAAAGAATATTAATCACCGTGCCACTGATAATTTGGTCAACTCGGAAGTAAATAGATAACACAGCATGCAGTAAGGCCAGAGCCGCCCCCGCTAAGGGTGCCACAATAACACCAACCCAAATCTGCTCGGTATAGGAAACCGCTAACGCCCCGAAAAACGCCCCCGAAAGCATCATCCCCTCAATCCCGATATTGACAACGCCGCTCCGCTCGGAAAAAGTGCCACTGATTGCGCCCAACGTAATTGGAGTGGAAAAAGTGAGGGTCAGGGTCACTAGCGAAAGGGTATCTACTAATGGCTGTTTTCCAGCAAAGGCTCGCCAGATAAATACCAGCACAATAACCGCTACGCCGATGATAATAATCGAGTATCGCCGCAGCCAGAGATTCGGGGGGCGGGTGGCAGGGGTGGTACTGTTTTTCGTCAAAGTTTGAGCCATTCTAATTAATTCCCCCATTATTCCGACTTGCCCCAGCCGCGTGTCAGAACAATTTCCTGACCTTGCTGAGCGCGTAGACGATAGAGCCAGCGCAAAACCTGTTCCGCCGCCACAAAAAGTATCACTAAAGCCTGGATGATAGAAATAAGGTCTACGGGTAACTGCTGACCACTGGCGTTGGCAGTCTTGAATTGCATAACGCTGGCCCCGTGCTTTAGTGCGCCAAACAGAAAAGCGGCGGGGATTACGGCGATAGGGTTATTTTTGGCAACCAAAGCAATCGCGATACTGTCAAAGCCGTAACCCGCGCCAAGTTGGGTACTGTAACGATAGAAAAAATTAGGGCTGCCCATGACTTCCAACGCCCCGCCCATTCCAGCTAACAGCCCTGAGATTGTCATGGTAATTACCGTTATAAAGCGCACATTAATTCCAGCGTAACGGGCGGCACTGGGATTGGCTCCCACCGTGCGAATTTCAAAGCCGAGGGGGGTTTTATTCAGTACCCAATAAACCAGCACACACATTATTACGCCAATTATTATACCCCAGTGGAGGGCGTTGTTAGGAAAAATGGCGGGGACACGAGAATTTGGGCCGATTTGCTCGCTCTGGCTCATGCGTCCGGCGGCTTTGAGCGGGCCGTCCGAGCCCACCAGATAGGCGGTTATAAACCCGGCAATATAGTTGAGCATGATGGTGGTAATAACTTCATGTGCGCCCGACCAGGCTTTCAAAGCTCCCGGCAACGCCCCCCACAAAGCTCCACCCAAACAGCCCCCCGCCAGAGTTAGCGGCACTGCCAGAATTGGCGACAGTCCCCCGACATTTATTCCGACAATAGCCGCACAAAGGGCCCCAAGTTTTATCTGGCCTTCCGCCCCAATATTAAAAAGTCCGGCCCGGAAACCAAAAACTACTGCCAGGGTGGTAAAAATGTAAGGAGTGGAAGTTGCCAACGTACCGTTAAGAGCTTCAAAATTCCCTTTACTGAGGTCCTCAAAGCTGCCGATTGAGCCTGCCCAGAGTCCAGCATAGGCATCCAGGGGGCTAAAGCCCGAAATCAAAATTATCACCGCCCCTATTAATAAGGCGGTAATAATCCCGATTATCGGTAAGTAAAGTTGGCGGGCAATTTCTACCAAAAAACTGCGGCGAGACGGTTCAACTGCCACCGGGGATGCTGTCATATTGGCCTTTAGGTTTTGTGCTAGTGGTTGATTTTAAGTTAGCGCGATTGATTTTTTTATTATATGTCAAGAAGGAAAAATGAGCAAAAAAATTCCCCCTTCCTATCGAATGTAGAAAGGGGGAATAGATTTCAGGTTATCTTAGCCGACTTTTACGCCAGTTTTGATTGAACCATCCTTCAAACCTGCATCAATTTTGGTCAAAGCATCTTTGAGGGCTGTTGGAATATTAGCAGCCTGGTCGTGGAAAGGAGCCAGTCCCGAACCACCCACAAAGTTGCCGCCCTTGAAACTGCCACCCATAGCCGCTTTAACATTGTCGAAAACCGACTGGGTTAGTAGCTTGGTCGCGCTGGACAGCATCTTGGGAGCAGCTTTCGGTACAGTTAGATACTGGTCAACATCCACCCCGATAACGTACACGCCTTTTTCGGCGGCACCCTCAAGCGCACCGTTACCAGTATTACCACCTGCCCCAAAAATGACATCGTTGCCAGCCTGGATTAGGGTCTGGGATTGTTGGCTACCCCACACCGGGTCATTGAAGGCGGTGTTACCATCGGCGTGGTAGGTCAGCGTGGTGGCAATGCTACCAGCAGGAACCAAAGCCGGGGTGGTTTTCAACAGATAATCAGCTCCGGCTTTGTAGCCTTCGCCGAAACGCTGCACCGGGGGTACCGATTTAGTACCAAGTACCGCCGCAATCTTGCCACTCTTGCTCATTCCGGCAGCTAGTACGCCCGCCAGGAAGCCTGATTTATCTTCTTCAAAGATAGTGCCTGTCAGGTTAGCGATAGTGTCGGCCTGGAACTGGTCAACCCCAATGAACTTGACTGTCGGGTTAGCTTTGGCGGCGGCAATGGTCGCATCACCCATTAAAAAGCCCACCGTTACGATAATATCGTATTTGTCATCAAGGAAAGTCTTGATGTTTTTGGCATAATCGGCGGTGTCGGTGGTTTCGATGTACTTAATATCAACCCCTAGCTCTTTCTGAGCTTTCACAATACCTTCGTAAGCGGCCTGGTTGAAACTCTTGTCGTCAATTCTACCAATATCAGTAACAAGACCGACTTTGAGTTTCTTACCAGCCGCAGCCGTTGTAGCGGCTGGAGCAGTAGTTGCCGCAGGTGCAGCAGTGGTGGTAGTTGCTGCTGCGGTAGTTGCAGCCGGGGCGGCAGTAGTGGTAGTTGCCGCAGCCGTTGTTGCTTTGGGGGCAGCGGTGGTAGCCGCAGGAGCCGTAGTGGCGGCGGGCGCGGTGGTGGCGGTAGGGTCGCCACAAGCCGCCATTAGCACGACCAGAACCAGCGAAAGCACTACTAGAAGACTAACTCTTCGGAATTTTAGCATTTTAAAATGCTCCTCCTTTTGAATGACTGTCATATGTCACAACAAGTACAAGGCTTTATCGAGATATCGGACTCTCAGCCAGTGGCGAGGGAAACTGTTATAACCCTGCTAAAGCCTAGTTAGTGGGCTGTTGGAAATAAACCTCAAGCTTGTTTAGGGTTTGTGAGCGAGGAATTTGCCTGAAGATAAAAACAGGCCCTTCACTGAAGGGCAATCCCCAATTTGGGCAGATTATAACATAGATATTGACGCTGGGCAATTTGACTAAAATTAATGCTGACGCAGCCAGTCCAAAACTGGTTGCATAGTCTCAGCGTAGCGGTCACGGTGGATGCAGTGGCCCGCCCCCTCAAAATAAGCAACCTCAGCATGCTTAGAGAGTTGCTGAACTTCCTGGGCTACTTCAGGTGTGATAATTGCACCTTTCTCAACCTCGGCGGTTATAAGTAGTGTTGGGCATTCCACCTGGGGAAGAACCTCGCGCCAGGGGTATTTCCCAATTCCCATCCGTTGCTCCATTATCTCAGGGTTATATTCTCCTTTGGAGGCAGCCCAGGGTACAATTTCGGCCTCCAACCAGTCAGGATTCTCAGCCCGTCCCCTCGCGATGCGCTCTTCCAAGGGTAAATCGTGGAAAGCTAGGTTTTTTGTTTTCATTTCCTCAAGTTGTTGCTTATCAGGGGGCGTAAACCCTTTAAGATCCATAAATGGTGGGTCTTCGAGTACCATCGCCTTTACCAACTCAGGGTAATTTGCTGCCACCGCCACCGCCGTTGCCGCTCCCATCGAATGTCCGAATAAATAAGGTTTTTTCAGACTCAAAGCCTGGATAATCGCGGCGGCATCGGCGGCTAAAAGGTTTGTTCCCAAGTCATTAATAGGCCCTTCCGTGCGTCCGTGACCGCGTGCATCCGGCATTATTACATCGTAAGTTTCTTGCAGGTCGTGAGCCACTGGCGACCAACACGCACCGTTATCGCTAAAACCATGCAAAAGCAAAATAGCGGGCTTGTTGCTGCCGGAACCACTACGGTGATAGAAAACTTTAAGGCCATTAGCCTCAATAAATCCTTCAGACCACACTGTCATAATTTAATCTCTTTCTTTTGAATCTAATAGGCTATATTCTCTGCCGCTCGCGAGAGGGATTTTATCAGGCTTTTATTTTACCATCCCGTAAAATATTGTCTAATTACAGAGATATAGATTAGGGATTTAACCTAAATTGAGTCGGAAAAGGACTGGCAGAATTTGCTAACCTCTATTATAATGAGGTCAGTATAAAAATAACCAGTGTCAGAAAATGTGTCACACTGGTTGTCAAAATTTATCAGCCTATTCGTAAAACCTCTCCAATCCACCGCCGCGCTGGTAAAGGCAGTTATCAAAAATTCGGGATATAACCGGGCTGTTTTTTTTAACAGACCCAACATGCATTAGCTTGAACAGGCGCAATTTTTGTGTCCCTGATTTTTTCGTGGTATACAAAATGGAGGTTTAGATGGCAGACGAAAAACGAGTTAATTATATCCAGCTTGAGCAGATGGCCGAAGAGGTGGGCGGGCCAGACCTCCAGGCGTTGTTGAATAATTTTCACGAGCTTGAGGCGGCGGTAGCTTCGCTTGGCAATTATTACGAGGCCGACCGTGCTCGCGACTTGATTACTCAACTCAAGCAAATTGTTAATCAGGTGATGGCGGAAGTAGAGCCAGTTTGCAAGGAGTTCTCCAAAGTGGCTCAGGAGGAGGCCAGCCACTGGCGCACTTTTGCCACCAGCAAGGCCGCCGTTTCCAAGTCGTAGGCAATTGTCAGTTGTTGGTTGTTGGTTGTCGGAAATATATTAGCAAGGATGGACAGGAGGTATTGTAGGAGCAGGCTCTGTCCTGCGATGATTATCGGATGACGGAGCATCCTCCTACAAAATTCTTACTCCCAACCTTCGACCTTAGATTTTGGATTTTAAACATTCGATTTTAGATTTTTATATACAGGAGAAACACATGGCAGAGTTAAGGGCGAATTTGGGCGGCTTTGATACTACCGCCAATAGCATCGAGACCAGTGGTATGGCAGTGGCGAAGGAGCTACAGGCCATTAAGGATAAGATTGTGGTCGGCAGCAAATCCTTTTTTATTGCGAACCGGGGCGACGCGCTCCGTACTAAGGCCGACGGCATATTTACCGAAGCCACCGCCCAGGTAGAGAAATTCTACAAAAGTCTGGCGGAGGGGGTCCGCACCGAGAAACAAAATGTTGCCAACGTGGATATGGTTTAGGCATTTTTAACACTGGCACTATGAAACTAACCCCTTTTGCGCGGGAGAGTAAACCTTTCGCGCAATCTTTGTATTGTTACTAAACCCACGAGGCAATAATTCTGCAAGATGCAGCTTTTTTTGTTAAACTTCGCCGGGACAAAGTGTAAATAACCCGTTTTTCTCTTTTTTCCGTCAGGAGTTTATGAGCTATAACAGCGACTATCCAGATAACGAGGCCGATCATTACCGGGAAAAAGTTGGGCGGCAGCCCGGCAATTATCCTCCGGACGATTATGACGATTTCTATCGCGAAAAAGGGATGCCTCCAACAGGTTATTATGCTCCTCCCCCACCTCCCCGCCGTAACCCCGGTGGAGTCAGTACGGGTCTATTGGTTGGTTTGATAGTGTTGGTGGTGATTCTAGCGATAACTCTGACGGTATTGGTAACTTTGCTGGTAACGGGCTTTTTCAATGCTCCGGGTAACAAAACGGTGGTGATTTTTGCTACACCTACAGCCGAACCTACCACCGCCAGTGTCTTTGTGCCCCGCCCCACCACTAGCGTAACCACCTTTGCCCCTGTCCCGACCTCTACGCCAGCAGTCGCTACCGACACCACTACCGCGCCTTTTACCACCGCCCCTGTTACCACTAACGCCAGCAGCGACCCCGATACTATTTTCAACGCTGGAAATGTCGCTTTTAATGCTGGAAAGTGGGATGAGGTTATTGCTAATCTGGAGAAACTTAGCCCCAGCGATGGGCCTTATGTTGCTGCCAAGCCCTTATTAGTTAAATCTTATGCCAACTTGGCACAGTCCTTGATAGATGGTCAGGATAATAGCCAGGATAACGCCAAACGTACTCTTGATTTATACAATAAAGCTCTAGCCCTTGACTCCAATAACACCGATATATCCAGCGCAAAGGATATTGCGGATAATTATCTCAAAGGGCGGACTTTTTTCGACTCTCGGCAATGGCAGGACGCTTTTAACACCCTGAATACGCTTTATAGCAACATCAAAGCCACCAGCCCTACCGCTAAATATCGGGATACGGCGGAAATGCTTTATAACAGCCTGATTCAACTTGGCGATATACAACTTGCCCAAAACCAGCTAGACGATGCCAGGAATAAGTATCAACAAGCCCAAACTCTGGATGTTGCCGATAAATCTGTGGCACAAACGAAACTTGCCGATATTGACCAACGCCAACGTCAAACCCAAACGGCAGCCCGTCCCACCGCCACCCCTCGTCCTACTCCCGCCCCTACTCCTTCTCCCACCCCAACTTGCCGGAGCAATTTCTTTGCTTTTAACGTGGCCCAGCCAACCGTCCCGAATGTGCCAGACAAAGGTTCGAGCAAAGTAGAGGGCCGGGTGCTAAATAAAACCAACCAGCCCATCGCTGGAGCAGTTATTCGGGCCAGTAGTGGCACATTTACTTTCACCACTACTACCGATGGCGGCGGCAACTACCGCATTAGTGGGTTAGGCCGCGCACGATGGGAGACGGTGGTGCTTTCCGCCCCTGGTTACTCCATCTGTACTTCCCTTTCCGCCGGAGTAAACCTGAGCGGCGAAGCAACCTTTATCGCCAGGGTGGAGTTTGTGGAGTCCGTCCCGTAGGAATAGGTTTTAGGTAATTCAATTTTCACCACAGAGACACAGAGGACACAGAGAAATTTAAGGATTTTCTGTAAATACTCACTAACCTTTGTAATGTATTATTACTTAAAATCCTCTGTGTCTCTGTGGTCAATCTTCTTCAAAAATCATTATAAAGACAGAATCAGGAAAAAATTGACTACCAAACGTTTGAATAAGAGTGAGGCTTTGCCCATCGCCACCTGGACAGTGCAGCAATGGCGTGACGGTCAGCTTACCGAGCAGGAAGACCGCATCGTGATGGAGGAGCCATTCGAGGTGCGCGTCAACGGGCGGAGTCTGGCGGCGATAATGCGTACTCCCGGTTTGCAAACTGACCAGGAATTAGCAATGGGTTTTTTATTAGCCGAGGGAATTATTACCAATCCAGCCCAGGTGCGGGCAATAGTTAGGGCTAAGGACAAAGACGGTCTGCCCGAAGAAAATGTGCTAGATGTATTGATGGACACCCTACCCCCCGGCCTGTTTGATGATAAAGCCGACGAAGGGGGTCGTTTTGAGCGGCGTTTTACCGTAGCCTCAAGTTGCGGGCTGTGCGGCAAAAACTCAATTGAGGAGGTTTGTCGCCGGATTCCATCGCTTCCCGCCGATAATTTCAAGGTTTCCGTCCAAACTATCTACAGCATGCCAGACAGCTTACGACAGGCTCAAGCTGTTTTCGAGCGGACGG
>Ga0209724_1000348_pt1 | contig 46234 bp, 34 predicted proteins | sample grotaG_FD_184143 | JGI IMG/M metagenome (GOLD analysis project Ga0209724, IMG submission 184143) | Glacier valley bacterial and archeal communities from Borup Fiord, Nunavut, Canada, to study Microbial Dark Matter (Phase II) -... | ecosystem: Environmental > Aquatic > Freshwater > Ice > Glacier ... | reverse complement strand
GAATTGTTACGGTACTCTGGGCCGGAATAGAGGTAATATCCAACCCCCCCGTTTTCGTCCATAAAGCCGGAGTAAGGGGCGTGGGACGGTCAAGTCGCAAAAGAATAGTATTAATAGTCGTACTACCTGCCGGGTTAAAGAACAAGGCTCGGATATTAACATGGTTGGTATTGGTGGTCACATTGCTGGCGGTAACGGTCATCACCAATGGCAAGGTAAGCCCGTTGGTGAGGGTAATCGGGTCCAACGTAGCGTTGGCTTTGAAGAAATTAATCGTACCAACCATACTGGTAGTCAAATTGGCAAAGCTGCTACCTCCTGTTGAGTTTACAAGAGGCACACAAATGCCCGCGCTTTCGGGCGTAGCGGTACAGATTCGTCCACTCAAGCTAAAAGCCGTACCTGGAACTAGCCCCGAAGTATCCCAGACGAAAGAAAGCGAGTCGGTAATGGCTACACTGCTGGTAATGGGGGTAACTGTGCCACTCACCGTGAAATCCAGACTAATAAACCGCCCTCGGTTGCCCTGTGCTTGCAGGGGAGTTTGCTGGAAATTGAGTATCGTGCTGCTGGTGATAAGGGTGCTGGCACTGGGCTCAACTCCGCCAATCGTCAGAGCCGCCGACATCGGGATATTCAGCCCGGTAATCGCCGTCACATCGCTACAAGCCGACTCATCGGTGCTGCTACAAACCTTCCCCTTGAGAATAATCCCGCTTTGGGGTGGAATAGCAGTAGTGCTCCAGACAAACGCGAAATTACCGTTTCCATCGGGGGTAATCCCGTTAGCCGGAGTCAAGGCTGTATCTACGGCGGCGGCGGTTGAAAGCGAGGGTCGGTAAGTGGCGGTCAGGCTGGCCCGTTTAGCTTTTGCTGCTCCTGCCACATTATTCACTGTAAGTAAAATGGTATTACTATCCAGCAAAACCCCGCCGCTAAGAACCGGGTTGAACGACAGCACCCCGGTGGGCAAGGGCTGGGGATTGATCGTAACATTAACCGTTTTACTCGCCGTGCCGCCCGCCACTACCGAAAAACTGGCGTTGATATTGGAAGTGGTTTGGTTAGGGGCAAGCAAGGTAATGGTCAGGCTGATACTTTGTCCCGCGTTAATTGGGGCCACCGAAGCAAGCTGGCTGGCCTGGATTAAACTATTACTGGTTCCCAGATTTACATTCCAGGTAAAGGGAATTGTCCCATTATTTTTAATGGTTAAGGTTTGGGTAGTAGCCCCAGCCACAAAGGTCATATTCTCAGGCGAAACCGCCAGCACAGGCACAGGTATCGCCACAGTGGTTGAAACCGCCTCGGTAGTATTGATAGGCGGCGGCGTGGTGATGACTACTGGTGGGGTAGTGGTCACGGGCGGTTGGGTAGTTACAGGCTTAGCCGTAGTTACTACGGCTGCCGGGCGAGTAGTTTGCGGTGCTTTGGGGGCCGGGGTAGTGGTTACGGCTCCGGGAAGGGTGGTGGTAATTGGTGGTATTGTAGTAGTTACCGGAACCTTAGAGCCGTTAGGATTGGGAATCTCCACCGTAACGCGCAGACGTTCGGTAGAATTACCCGCGCCGTCTACCGCGAAATATTCTAGAGTATAAGTATTGGGCACTTGCAGGGTCAAAATCTGATTAGTAGTATCGCTGTTAAAAAGCTGGTCGCCGCGCCCGTTCAGGTTATAAACAATCCGGGCAATCCCGCTCAATTCGTCTCTGGCGCGGAAAGAAATCGTTAAGGGCCCCGGCAATTTCACAGGTTGCGGGTCAGTTGGCGAAATAGTGCGCCCATTTAGACGCAATTCTACGGTTGGGGCAGTGCGGTCTATTACAAATTTCAGGGTGCGGCTAACTGTTGGCACATTGACAGCGTTAGCGTTGGGGGCCGTCGTGGCAGTAGCCGCCGCCGTAGTTGTAGCCTCCGTTGCCGATTGGATAGCGGCTTTTGCCTCAACCACTACCGAGTAACTACCCTCCTCCCGGAAGGTAAAGGGCGTATTGGCACTTACTTCTGGTGGAATACTGTTGCTGCGATTAAAAGGGTTAAGCGGCACGTTATTTTTGATTTTGGCGGTAGAGCTAATCGCCGTCCCGTTAACGGTATACTGGAAGGGCAGGGCATCATCCCGATACAACCCGCCATCCTGAATTGCGGTTTCAAGGTCAATCGTGACGTTGTTGCTGATAGTAGGGTTAGGGTCGGCGGAGCTACCACCACAAATCTGCCCACCATCGCTATTATAGGTAATCAGCCATTTCAGGCGATAACCTTTGGTCAGGTAATATTCCAGATTCTTCCAGGTTGAGCCATCCCAGGGGTCGGTAACGCTGTAGTTAGCGGCCTTGCCATCGCCGCCGCTCGTCACCACCACAAAATGCACCCCGGTTTGTCCGCCCAATAGACCAACAATCGCCGGGCCTTTCCCTAGTTGCCCGTCCAGGCCACCCCAGCTAAATTCGTTGCGGGCCACCTCACTCAAACTTCCGCCGCACTGTTGACCTAGCAACTTCCAGCCGTTATCAAACAGGGGGCTAGTATTCTGCTCGCCCAAACATTCTGCCACGCTGGAGGGGGTAACGCCACTATTGCCAAGCTGGTTTAAGAGGATCGAAGCGGCGGTCAGGGCGCACCCCGTATCGCCAACGCGGGCGGTAGTGCCCACCTTCAATAAACGGTCGCCCCAACGGGGGTCAAGCTGGCTATAAGGTGCTTCGGTGGCACACGCTCCCAATGGCGCACGCGACGGACTCAAGACGGAATTACCCGTGCCGATTGCTGAGGACTGTGGGCTATTCGCGAGAGCTTCCGGGCCTGACCCCTGCCCCCCAACCCCTAATCCCAGGTTTTGTAGGCCATAGCGTTGGGCCACATATTGTTCGAGCGGCTGCGACAGTGATACCTTGAAATTGGGCGGCGTAGTGAAAAGTGGGGCGATGCTTGGGCCAGCCAGCTTTTCGGTGTGTTTGTCCAGAAATACGCGGGTCTGACCGTTAGCGGTAATGGCTTTATTCTGGTCGGTGCGAATAACCAGACTGGCATTATCCGAAACCCAGCACATTACTTCCTGACTACGGTTGTTGGTCTTATAGAACATACCAACATCAAAGCGGTCAAGCTTGTCGGCCCCCACCAGAATTTCGGTGGGTGAGCCGGAGCGCACAATCCACAAATCCAGCGCGTCGGGTTTCAAGGCGTTGGCGGCGGCTGGCGGTGGCGTAGGTGTAGGGGTAGCCCCTAGCACAACGTTTTGACTGGCTCCTGCTGCCGGGGTAGTGGTAGCCGGGGCGGCTGTCGCAGCACTCCGCAAGCGGGGGTAAACCAACCATTCCCCATCCGCCGACCAGACGGGAGCAGTGGGCCATAAGCCCTTTGGCACCAGGGCTAACTGTGATTTGGTGCGGGTGGTCAGATCTACCGCCCAGATTTTAGCGTTATCCAGAGCCATATTATCGGCGGTAACATAGGCCAAACGCCGTCCGTCGGGGGAAATCGAGACCAGTGAGGCAAAAACGCCCGGCAGAATATCCGCCGACTCCTCTACCACTGGCTGTTCGGTGGTGGTGGTACTGCCGCGCTCCCCGATAAATATCTGGGTGCGGACATCGTTCCCGACTATGTTAAAAGTGCGGCCCGAATTTGGGGCGCAGGCTACCGGGCGGGGCGCGTTTAACACTGGCAAAAGAAAAAAGATAAAGGCGGCGGTTAATAAGGCGAATAAAACCAGGAAAAATATTACCAGTCGTAACCAACGCCGTTTAAACCATAAGGCTAGCGGCAGGGCGCATTTCTGTAAAAACCGCCCGTCCACCATCTTGGTCATACCCTCAATTTTGACCTTGAACTGGTAGTCTTTAGGTGGGCTGGCCCAGTTGCGTTGTTTGGGTTTGGCCTTCAGGGTGATGTTTGCATCCTGGCCCTGTTCCAGCATTATTTCGTTTGGTTGAAGTTCAAAGCGGCATGAATCGTCGCGGTCTTCGGCATAAAGCGAATAGAGTCGGGGGGCGTTGCCATCGTTAGCCAGCTTGATCCGATAAATTTCAGCCCGGCGGCGCGACTCACGGTCAGGCGGGTCTAACACCAGCGAATAATTTTCGACTTCGGCGACCACCAGATTAAAAAGATGAGTAGTGCTATTACCCTGACCACTGCGGGCCTGTACTTTAATCCGTCCGGCATAAGTTCCGGCGGGAATATCTTTGGGTAACTTGAGGGTCATTTCGATAGTTTGTTGGCTCTCGCCATCGGTGGGGGATTTACCTGCCGGAATCGGGCGGAGGTTTACGGTGGGCTTATCGAAGCTAACCCAGGCCGGGTCTAAAGCGTCGGCCTCTGGGCTAATCACTGGCTCCATCACCAGCGTAAAAAAGTCTATAATAGGGCTCTGATTAGTCAGCGTTAGCTTCACGCTCGAAGTTTCGGCTGGCTCAAGTTCTAAAACATCGGTTGAGACATCAAATTTAATCATATTGCCCTTAATCCCACCGGCGTTGTCCGGTATAATTCCCTAAGTTGGCTGCCTACGCGAGTTCAAAAACCACTTGTATCCCCAAAAACGGCGGTCAGGGAAACTGGATTAGCCTCCATATCCCTGAAATTTGTTTATTCTATTTAACAGGTTGGCTCTCTGGGGGCGGTACTATCTAAAAGCCCTCGCCCTTTACTAATTCGGGAACTAGCAGTAAGTCCCTGCCAGTTTGTGATAGTAATCATGTTGTTAGTTTATCTTACCTAGTTTATACCCTTTTTAGAGGTAGTCGCATTTAGGACTTTTTGGCTATTTAAGTACGGGCTACCTGAAGGATGAAGTAGGAAGGATGAAGGATGAGAAAGAGTTACAGGTTATAAGGCTTTACCCTAAAAACCCTCTCTTTCCTACTTGCCTCCTGACTCTTTAATCCTGGCTTTGGCCTTTTTGCTACAAGTGACAAGGATTGCGGTCAACTGGTCGGCTTCATTTAATAAATCTTGCAACAACTCCGAACGCACAATAGAAGCCTCAACCAATAATTCTATCCAATACATGGTTTCATCTAATTCCTGCAAACCGCCCTCAATTTTGCTAATAAATTCGGCATCGGAGCGGCTGCGATAGGCTTCCCGGTAATGTGCCCCTACCGATGTACCAGAGCGTAATAATTGCTTACCTAATATTTGGGCCTCAGTTGTTTTAGGTAAAGATGAATAAAGGCGAATTATACGTAAGGCGAATTTCTTGGTGCGTTGCCTTAAATCTTCTTCATCCTTCATCCTTCATCCTTCGTTCCTGGCCCAGGCGATAACTTCTTTCCAACATTGACGCTGGCTGTGCGGCAAAATTGCTGGAAGGGCCTCCACCAACAAGGGATATACAAATCTATATTCGGTATTATACTCCTCAACTAGCCCTGCGCCTGTGATCTCCATCAAAGATTGGCCTAATTTGGTCTTATCCAAATCAATCCACCAACCCGCCCCATCAGGCCGATACATCACCACCTGCCGCAGTATCTCGAAACTGAAAGTTGGGCCAACCAGAGCCGCCAGCGTCAACAACACCTGGGCGGGGCCACTCAAACTGCTCAAAACCTGCCGGATATAATTCAGGGCTGAGGTCGGTAGCTGTCCACTCCATTTGCCGCCCAAAAACTCCCAACAGCCCTCTTTTTCCAGAAACTTTAGCCGCTCTTCCTTGCGCCAGTCCGCAACCAGCTCCAGAGCTAGGCGGGGATTACCTTTGCTGACCCGGTATACCAGATTTAGTAACATACTACCGGGAGGTGCGCCTAACTGTTCGGTTAGAAATTCAGCCATTTCATCTAGCTTAAAGCGGCCTAATCGCTCTAGCGTTTGTCCCGCCTCACCTGCCCAAATTAACAGGCGGTTTAGTTCGGGAGAAGCTAATTCTGCGGCTACCGGGCGCATAGTCGCCAGCACAATTAATTGTCGCAAGCCTGGATGCCCCAGCAAATAGCGCAACAATCGTAAAGCCGGACTTGGCATATACTGAATATCTTCTACTATTAGTAACAAAGGGCCGCGCCGCCCTACCCAGGATAAAGCCTGCGCCGCTCCTACAAAAACCCCTTGCGAACTTGGCTCAATAGCAGGAGCGGTTTCCCCCGGCGCAAGATACGACAGGCTAGGCAGCAACCGATACAGGCCGGGACTGCAATGCTTCAAACATTCCTGCAACTCACTGACATCCAGTTGGCCTAGTGCCTGTTCCAGCAAATCGCCAAAGGCACTATAGGGCAATTCGGCCTGTTCCGGGTAGCAGGTAGTCCACAGCACTTCAAAGCCGTGCTCCTCGGCCTGACCCGCCAACGCCTTAGCCAGATGGGTTTTGCCAATCCCCGCCTCGCCCAACAGCACTGTCAGTCCGCCCCGTTCTTCCCGTACCCGCGCCAGCTTTTCCTGCCAGCGTTGTTGCTCTGCCACCCGCCCGGTCAAGGATGAAGGATGAAAGATGAAGGCTGAAGGCCAGAGGGAAACTCCGTTCCCGATTTGAGAAACTAGGCTCGAAATACCTTCCTCTTTAACTTCGTTCTGGCGTGGTCTTGTGAACTCCGCCTTCCGATTCATCCTTCCGCCCTCATCCTTCATCCTTTTCGGTGAGATTTTGCCCGAAACAATATCAGTATAAAGTTGCTGGGTCTCGCGCAACGGCTCCATATTCAGGCGGCCTTGAAGTTTGGCGGCAAAGTTATGGTAGAAAGTCAGCGATTCTTCCCGCCGCCCGTTTTCCGCCAGACTTTGCATCAAGCGTTGCACTGCCCATTCGTGGGAAAAATCGCTCTCCAGAACCCGGTGCAGACAACGCTGGTATTTTTCGTTCTCGCCCTGCGCTTGATAGAGGGTGGCAAGTTGTACCAGCAACTCAGCCCAATCCTGTCGCAAAGCCTCCCGCCGATAAACCGACCAATCTTCGTATAAATCTTCCGGCAGATAATCACCCCGGTAGAGTTCCGCCGCCTGCTGGTAAATCTCCACGTCTGCCGCAAGTTGGGCTTGCAGATAGAGTCGCTTGAACTCCTCAAGGTCTAGCCAGTCAATTAATTCGGCGTTAAGTTGCAGCTTTGAGCCTTCGGTTTTGAGATAAACCGAGTCCCCGGCCCGTTTTAAATCTGGCTCTAGCGTCCTCCGTAAACTATAAACGGCCTGATTAAGATTATTAGCCGCCCGGTCTTGCTCCAGTTCAGGCCAGAGTAAGCCACTAACCTCCTGCCGACTTATCTGGAAATTGCGCCGGGACAGCAAAATTTTGAAAAGACTACGAGCCTTCCCGTTCTTCCAGTCCTCGCTCTCAATAATCCGGCTACCTTGTTCCACCAAAAAGCGACCCAGCACATGGATTCGGAGCGACTTTTCAATTTGCTGGCCTGATGGCCTTATTTCCAGCTCTAACATAAAAATAGCCTTTAACCTTTCCCCCTTCTCTGATTTAGGGAAGGGGGTAGGGGTTTAGGTTTATCTGGGGCATGCTTTTGGGTCATCGTCGGCTCGGCAGCCGCGCACCCGAATAAAAAGGGTATTGCCTTCGATATAAGTATCAGTTGCCCGGAGATTGACCGATTGCCCGGTTTGTTGCCGATTTTTTAGCCAATCTTTCAGCTTTTTATTAAGGTTCTCGTTAACCATCCGGTCGGGCGGCGCAAAAAACCAGGGAAAAGTAGAAGCCTGATTCGGATTGTCTGGCTTAAAGAATAGATTACCCGTAACAGAGTCAACATCTATAACGCCGCTCATAGTGGCATCAATCCAGAGAAAACGTAGCCAGATTTCGGTCTTTTGGGTTGGCTCGATAAAACGTACTTCAACCGGGACAATCGAGTTCAGGGGGTTAGCAGCCTGAGCGGTGCGACTGAAAGCGTTCTGCTCCACCCGAATTCCGGCGCGGGGGTCGACCCGGCCCTTATAATCTACCCGTTCTGTTACCAGCAGCAAGCCGCTTTGGATATTGTTAAACAAAAATAATTGCCAGACAACCACCAGAATTACAAAAAGCGTACCGAAAATTGTAAAAAACGGGTGGCGTTGGATAAAAACCCAACGTGATTGGGGTATATATTCGCCATCAATCAACACACTTGGGCTATTAACAGGCGTTTGCCCTACCAGCCATGTTGGTAAAATCTGCACCTCAAAATTTTGGGTTTGAACTTTTTGGTCAGAAGGAGTTTTGTTATTCAGGCGCACCGTCAGGCGCACTTCTTCGTTCTTGCCCGCCAGTAGCCGAATCTGGGGTGGGAAAAACTCGCCCACACACCAGGGACTCTCCCGCGTAAGTTGCAGGTTCATAACCCCTTCGGTCATACTGCGGTTACGCAAAATCAACTTATAGTTAGCTTTATGACCACTGGCTTTGCGGGGGTCAAGACGGGCCTGGACTTTCAGGGGCGAAAGCACCTCGATTTCCACCCGGAACTCGCCCCGTACATTCGGCTGGGTTTTGGAGGTGACTACAATCTTGCCAATGTATTGATTTGGCCGAACTTTGGGCGAAATTATTATCTTAAACCTGACGGTGTCCGACCAGTTGGGGAATAAGTTAACACTATCTCTGGAGAATGAATACCAACCGCTGGGCAATCCCTCCACCGATAACTCAAAATCATCCGGCAGTGGCGTAAGGTTGACCAGGGTTAATTCTTGCTCGGCGCTTTCCCCCGCCAATACAATCATGGTGGTGGTCTGGGCGGCTATCTCCACTCGCGGTGTATCGGACATTACACCCCTGTCAGCTAACATTGCGTCTCCTGTCGGTTGTTGGTGGTTGGATATTGGTTGTTAGTTGAAAATGCCAGCCTTCAAACCAGCAACTATCAACGAACAATTAGCAACGGGCTTATGATAGCCTTAACTGGACTTAATTACAATGCTTCGTATCACATAGAGCTCTCCCCAAGAGGAGTTTTAGATATAGATATCTTAACATATTAACGAATTATATAAACGGGGGTTGCACACTTTTTTAAGGGGAAATTAAGCGGAAAGGATTCTCTGAATGTTTCTAGTTATTGAGGTATTGCAGAACCAGGGCTACTAAGGCGGCCCAGGGTAATACCTTAAATTCTCCTGCCAGTAAAGCTGCTTTTAGGGTATCTTGAGTAAGTAATAGGGTCTCTTGTGGCTCCAGGTCATCCGACTCACCTTTGCCTACGAATTTTGCTTCTGTTGCCAGAAAAAATAAGCCGTACCAGCTCCCCGGTTGCCGTCCACTGCATATTTTCCCAAGTCAATCCAGTTAGGGGCTTCGTAGCCAGTTTCTTCCTGTAGTTCCCGTTTGGCAGCGGCTAACGGTTCTTCGCCTGGTTCTAAAAAGCCCCCAACCGGAGCAAGGGAACTACCTTCAATGCTATACTTGGTTTGTCGGAAGCACACGAATTGGCCTTCAGTAGTTAAAGCAATTGCATTGATATAATCGGGAGTAATTATCCAGGGCCAGTCAGGAATCACCCGCCCATCAGGGAGTTCTATCGCGTGATTTTCTACCTTCAGGTATTTGCTATGGTCTAAAATAGTTTTTCGGGATAGAGTTTTCCAGGGTTGCATTTGTGTCACTCAAGGCTTTGGTGTTTGGTTTATTAAAATATCCATAACTTATTTTAGGCAATCAGGGAAAGAGCTTCTTTAACTGGTTCGGGCAACTCAATAGTCATAAAAAATTGTTCAGGGTAAAGATAATCTTCGCCCGATTCGTCAATAACCCAAACAAAACTGCTTGGAAGACCTTTTAAGTCTGGAACTACTTGATAAACTTTGCGTACTTCTAACGAAGCCGGATAGCCTTCATTCATAACACAAATGACATATTTTAGTGCTTCTAATTTGTTCACATCCATAATGCCAATTAAGAAGCCTTGCTATGTTTTTCTAACCAACGTTGGAGGGAGCTTTGACTTTCACCTGAAGGTTTCCCGAAAATTAGATTTTCGATACTAATATCCTCATCTAAATCAGGCCAGCTAATCCCCTCACCATTGGCAATCAGCCGCCAATTATTTCGTTCTTCAAGGATACTGTGTAAAAGCCGAGGGTACCAGGCCAATGGCACAACGATAGTCCGCCCATCGCTCAAGTCTACCGTGAGAGACTCTTCATTTACTGTTACTTTTTGGGCTTTTTGGGTCTGGTTTATTATAATACTCGTCATGTGGAGACCCTCCGTAAATTATGGGTGACACCTGGTTTAACCTATCAATTGCAAAATCTATAATTTCCCTGACCGATTCGCCCCAGGTGGTAGTTTCTTCTGTATAACTGTTTCTTAGCAGAACTAAGGAATTAATAACGCGCTTATCTCCTAGACTGCCTAAAGCTTCAGCCGCTGCACAACGGACATCTAAACTTTCATCCTCAAGTTTTGGTAATAACACATCAATGGCTTCAGAGTTGCCAAGATAACCTAAACCAAAAGCGGCCCAATGGCGCATATACTCGTTGTGTTCTTTGCTATTTAACATTTCTACTAGAGGTGTATAAGCTTGTTCGTCGCCTATTTTACCAAGTGTCCGTGCACTCTCCCCACGTATATTATCAGAGTCTCCTTCATCTTCTAACACTTGAATAAGCATTGGTATTACAGAGGTATCCCTAATTTCACCTAAAGCCAAAATTGCACTATTCCTTACTTCGTTTTTTTCTGACTGATTTTTAACAGTAGAAGCTAAGGCAGGAACAGCTCGCTTATCTTTCAATCTTGCCAATATGTGCGTTGCAATCTCGCGTGACTCCACATTACCGTTAATGAATATCTGTAATACAGGTTGAAAAGCTGGTTCACCTAACGAACCTAATAGTTTTACTGTTCGCCACTTCATATCAATAGGGTCGTTTTGCAAAATGTCAATGAGTGGTAAAAGAATATTCTTATCATTTAGAGCGAACAATTCTTCTGCTGCTAAATAGCCTTTTTTCCCGTCTTTATCTCTAAGAAGCTGAAGCAGCGATATGATGTTGTCCGATAGTAGTAATGACTCTGACATTTCCACTCCCGAAAAGTTTCAGACTTTTGCTAAATCAAGAAAGCTAATTCGACTGCAAGAACTCCGCATCTTGAGGGTCTTCCAGTTCAAATACCGAGTCGTTCTCGTTGTCGTAGCCCGCCACCAGAATAGCGTGACTGCGTTCCTCGCGAGTTAACTCGATATGTGGAGACTCGGTAAAAGCCCCGTTGTCGTAACTAACCGTCGCGGTTTGCTTCAAAATATTCCGACCCATTACTGTACCCTGCCCCAAACTGCCACATGACACCCGCTCGCCCACTTTTGGCATATTTTCTTTCATCTTTTCATACATCGGGTGTTCGTAGCTCAGGCAGCACAACAACCGCCCGCAAACCCCCGTAATATTAGAAGGGTTGAGGGGTAAATCCTGGTCTTTGGCGGTTTTGACCGTAACGGGCGGAAAATCGGTAGCCCAGGTGGAGCAGCAGAGCGTTTCGCCACATTTGCCCACGCCCCCCACCAGCTTGGCCTTGTCGCGCACCCCAATCTGGCGCAACTCGATGCGGGTACGGAAAATGCTGGCAAGGTCGCGGACGAGCTGGCGGAAATCTACCCGGTTGTCAGAGGTAAAATAAAATGTAACCCGCGTGCCATCGTGGTTATATTCGCACTCCACCAGTTTCATTGGAAGCTGAAAAGCTTTAACCCGCTCGGCGCACTTTGCCAGGGCATCTTTGTTGCGGGCCCGGAAATTATACATCCTGCTTATATCTTCTTCGGTGGCTAGGCGCAAAATCGGCTTGAGGGGTTCGCTTAACTGGCTAGCACTGACGCTTCGGGGGGGCAATATCACTCGCCCCGCTTCCGAGCCCTTCCCGGTATCGGCAATAACCCAATCATCGGGCTGTAAATCCAAGCCAGCACTATCAAAATAAAAGAGTTTCCCGGCAGTTTTAAAGCGCACCGCCACCGTTGTAAATTTTTCTTCCAAAGTTTTATTTATCTCAGGAGTTGGCATGTTGAGCCTCCTCTTAAAAGTCTTGTTCCCCCTTCCACTTTAGGGAAGGGGGCTAGGGGGTTAGGTCAGACAGCTAGTTTCGGCATTTTATTTAGAAACAAGTCGCCGAGAGCCAGACGGGGGGCAACATTTGATTCCAGTTCGGCCTGGGTACGGGTCAAGCCCTGCAACATCTCTTTGATTTGCAGAGGGGTCAAGCGGGTGGCCTGTTGTTTAAGGTCGTCCAATTTATCAACGTTAGTCACAAACTGCGCTAAATCCTGTCGCACCAGGGCCAAATCCCGCCACCAGCCTAACCAGATATTAAGCGTAATTAGCACACTGCCGCGCTTCGAGCCGCCCCCCTGCCATTTGGTGGTTAATTCTTCCACAAAAGACATTCTTTTAACCCTGTCGGCGGGCAATAGTTCTTCCAGATGCATCAGGGCTTCGTCTCGGTCATTCAAGTTTTGACGAGTGGTGTCGCGCATCGTACTCAAGGCCCAACCGGGTCGCCCCGCCGCCAACGCCGCCAGAACTTTGGCGGATTTTTCAGCAGCTCCCAACTCTTTAAGGGCGGTCTCAATTTCAACCACAGGCACAGGCCGCAGATTTACCACCTGACAGCGGCTCACAATGGTAGCGAGCATCGGGCGGTCACTATCGGCTAACAATATCAGCACAATCCGGGAGGGCGGTTCTTCCAGAGTTTTGAGGAAGGCGTTGGCGGCGGCGGGCTGCATCGTTTCGGCATCCCGGACAATGAAAATACGCCAGGGGATTTCTTTGGGTGGGCGATTAACTTCCGGGCTGATGGCTCGAATAGAATCAATTTTAAGATTCTGTCCGGCATTACCCTCTTTAACCCCGTCCTGACGGTTTTGCCATTCCAGGCCAATGGTAGTTACATCGGGGTGTTTGCCCGCCGAAATGAGGCGACAGGGGCGACATTCCCCACAGTAGCGCAAGCCTACTGTCGTGGGTGGATTTTCGCAACTGAGGGCCAGGGCAAAACTAATCGCCAGACGATGCTTGCCCACGCCCGCCGGGCCGGAGATAAGATAAGCATGGCTTATTTTTTCGGCTAGAATCGTGCTTTGGAGCAGCCCTGCCGCCCATGTATGTCCAATTAACTCTTGCATCGGTTTTTAGCGAGCCATTCTTCCCAAACTGAGAAATCGCCACCCAACTGTCGAGCCATTTCATCACGGGCTGAGTCTGGCATACGGATAAACAGCCCGATAGCTTCGGCTAAAACTTCACCACTATCCGCTAATTTGACTGTACCGCGCATTTCCATTGCCCGCCCAACGTCCCGTACAAGTTCACCCGTTACGAGTAATTTTTGACCAAGCGGGGTTGGCTTGCGAAACTTCACCTCAATCTTGCCCGTCTGTACCCATTTATCGTAAAGGAAGGCCACTCGCCCAATCGTTTCGTCCAACAGGGCGGTAATAATCCCACCGTGCAGCACTCCGGGCCAACCCTGATGATATTCTTGCGGGGTAAATTCCGTCCAGACCCGCTCACGATTATTGTAAAAATCCAGCTTCAGGCCAATCGGGTTTTTCAGGCCACACACGAAACAATACTCCGAACCGGGCTGACGCTGTATCTCGTCGCTAATATTATCCATCTTATCATTTGAACCAAATCTCAGGGCGACCCACCGGGTGCGCCCCTACGAAATCTTGTTCCCCCTTCCTTGCTAGGGAAGGGGGCTAGGGGGTTAGGTTTGAACTGACCTATTTCTTCCTTGAGCTTGGGTCGCCAAATGCCCCCGGATTAGGTTTACGAAGGGGCTCAGTGGCGCGTTTTTTAGGCTTATCCACCACCGTTTTAGGTGGTAGCGGCTTCCCATTAAGGCCCAGACGCTGCCCCGGTTGGGGAACGTTACTGGTGGTGACGGGTTTTTTGGTTTTATCCGCAATCTGGGGTTTTTCTGGCTTCTTGGGTTTTTCAGCCTTAACCAGTTTCTCGGCTTCGGCTTTTTCTTCGGCGGCCAAAAGCAAGGCGCGTTTACTGGCGGGCATCGTAAGCAATTCCTCGGCGGGCGTAGCTTCTTCGGCGGGTAATTGTTGCACCAGCAGTTTCTCGACCTCTAGCTGCTCCTCGCTGGTCATACTGAGCTCGGTTTGCCATTCTTTAATTGCCAACCGCAAATCCTTGAGCAGACAAACCGGGAAGCTCATATCCTCCACCGCCTCAATCGTGGTCAAAGGATTGGTTAGCACCACCACCCCATCCACCGGAATGTCATAACCCTTAGCCTCAAAGAAGCTTCGCAAACGTTTAACCTGCCGACTGAGTTCCTGACTGGGGTTGCCTAAACCCGGCTCGCCAATTGTCCCCAGAAAATTGACGAAACCCCGTTTCAGACGGTAGAGGTCACGCCCAGCTTTAAGTTTGCCAAGCTGCCCCTTGAGATGCAGGATAACAAAGCCCTGGGGTGTCACTAGCAAATGTTCTATGGGGATGCCACTGATGGTCAGGTAGTTATAAAGATGGTAGCGGGGCGGCACACCCTTGAGCTGCTCATCTATCAACTTTTCTTCGGCCTGAGTTTTATAGCCCGCTCTACCGAATTTTTTATTGTTGAATGAGCCGCGTTTGCTGAGGATTACCCCGGCAATCAGCAAGGGGTAGCCCACAAAGAAAATGACATAGGTTGAAGCGGAATTTTGTTGGGTCACGCCCGTGACTGGATCTTTAGTGCCGGGGATTGAGGTAGATACAATCAGGGTAATCATTGAGCCGATTAAGCCCACTACTCCCAACCAGAACATCAGGCGATTTCTAAAAACCCGCTTTTTAACCTCAGCCTTATTAGTTAAGATAAACACTGCTTACTCCTGCTAGAGCTCAATTTTTGGAGTACCCGGCGGGAAGACGGCATCAACCAGCAGAGTCATACCATGTTTGCGAATCGGGCTTGCCACATCCACCCAGCGTTCCAATACCGTTTTATACTTTTGTTGCCAGGCCAAAAGCTTTGACTCCGAGTTAGCCCACCACTTCTGATAAGCTTCGCGGCTTTCATAGACGGTCATCGCTACATATTTATTGGTATCGTCATTCTCCTCAATCTTGAAAAGCTTGACGGAAACTACACCGGGAACCTGACCATACTGCGGAATAATACCGTTTTTGGTCAATTCTTCCAACTCATTACCGCGCATCCCGCCTCGGATTTCCCAGACGTTTAAAGTATAGAACTGTCCATCGGCCATCTTAGCCTCACCTCATCTTCATTTATTCAGGACTAACTGTTTTATATTCCTTCAAAATCAGGCAAGCGTTCTGCCCACCAAAACCGAACGAGTTGCTCAATGCGACCTTAGTTTTGAAGGGCCTTGCCCGGTTTGGAACGTAGTCCAGGTCGCATTCCGGGTCAGGATTTTCCAGGTTAATGGTTGGATGCAGCAGTTCGTTTTGCATCATCATAATGGTAGCAATCGCTTCTACTGCCCCGCCGCCGCCGAACAGATGCCCAATCATGGATTTGGTGCTGCTAATGGGAATCTGGTGAGCATAATCACCAAAAACTTTCTTAATAGCCACTGTCTCCATTTTATCACCTTTCACGGTGCTAGTGGCATGGGCATTGATATAATCTATATCGCGGGGCGACAACCCGGCGTGATGGATCGCCCGCCGCATCGCCCGGACTGCTCCCATCGCATCGGGGTCAGGGTCGGTCAGGTGGTGGGCATCGTTGGTAGCGGCATAGCCCACTATCTCAGCATAAATTCGGGCGTTTCGGGCCAACGCATGCTCCAGATTTTCCAGTATCAGAATACCTGCGCCCTCGCTTGGCACAAAACCATCGCGCCCCTTATCAAAAGGGCGGCTGGCGGTGGTGGGGCGGTCATTATACTTTGCACTCATCGCCCGCATAACGCTAAAACCAGCCAAACCTAGTTCGCAAATGGGGGCTTCACAACCGCCCGTTACCATTACCTCGGCATCGCCCCGCTTTATAATTTCGGCGGCTTCCCCAATGGATTGGGTGCTACTGGCACAGGCCGTCACAATCGTATTGCTGTAGCCTTTTAGGCCCAGCGTCATTGCCACCTGGCTACCCGGCATGTTGGGCAGGTGAATCGGCACAAAGAAAGGGCTAATCCGCATCCCGCCCTTCTCCATCATCGTGCGCGCTCCAGCCTCAATTTCGGGGAAGGCGGCGTTACCCGTGCCCATCAAAACCCCATAATCCTCGGCAATATCAGAGGAAATTTCTAATCCGGCATCCTGAATAGCTTGCATCGCGGCAGTAACGGCAAACTGAGTGGCGCGGGACATCCGGCGGGCATCTTTTACGTTCAAATATTTGCCAGGATTCCAGTCCTTGACTTCCCCGGCAATCTTGGTAGGGTAGCCATCGGTGGTGCAGAGGGTTATTGGGCCGACCCCACTCAGCCCCTTTTTCAAACCATACCAGTATTCTTCGACATTATAGCCTAATGGGTTGACCGTGCCTAACCCCGTTACTACCACCCGGCGACGTTCTTTTTCGCCCTCTCCGACTAGTACTGGCTCAACGGCGGTAGTGGCAACGGTTGAAGTGCCGCCGCTCATTTTCTCAATAATATCATTTAACATATTATCTAATTGGCTATCAAGGTCGCCATCTTCCCGGCGGCTCTCCACTTGGGATAGCTCTACCCCTAATTTTGCCAGTCGGCTTTTTAGCTCATTAATTTCGGCGCGGCTTAATTGCTCATAAGAAAATTTATTTTGTTCGCCCATAAAGCTGTAACTATCCGTTTCTATAATTGGCATAATCGCACCCTCTCCCCTGACTTGATTTTCCGCGTCTTTGCGTTTTACAAATGCTGAAGGTGTTCCCCGGAAGGCTGAAAAGGTGGGGTGGCTGGAAACTTGCTTGCGCCGCAGCAACCCCCTCGCAGTTCCCACAAGTAGTTACAAAACAGGAATAGGGAATTGGTTAACTGGTGGGTTTGAAATAAAATGCCTGATATGCTAGATTGGTAAGCACGTACAATTGTAGAGCCGAGTTTAACACAATCAGACTACCTTCGCAAGAAATGGCGGGCGAAAATGGGTCAGGGCATGACTAATGGGCTTGAACAAAATAATGATACAGCGCATTCGGTAGCTTCTTCGCTTAACGAAAAAACTACTACCGACCTTTCAATTATTGTGGTCAGTTATAATACCGTAGCTTTGTTGCGGAAATGTCTGAATTCGATTTATGCCCACCCCCATAGCGAATGGCAAGTCGAAGTGATTGTAGTGGATAACGCCAGCCACGACGGAAGTGCCGAGATGGTCAGGGCCGAATTTCCCCCGGCTCATCTAATAGCTAACGAAGCTAACCTGGGTTTTGCCAGAGCTAATAATCAGGCTTTGGAACTGGCAATCGGGCAATATATTTTGCTGCTCAACCCCGATACCGAGTTGCTGGATGAGGCGGTCTGGAAGATGTTGGCCTTTTTACAAGCTACCCCTAATGTGGCGGTGGTTGGCCCCGCTTTGCTCTATCCCGATGGTTCGTATCAGGAGGGTTCTTTCCGTTTTCCGTCACTACTCCAAATTTTCTTTGACTTTTTCCCGCTTAACTGGCGTTTAACCCGCAGTCGCTTGAACGGACGCTACCCCCGCCAGTTTTATCAGGGGGAACATCCAGAGCCTTTCGAGATTGATTTTCCGTTGGGGGCTTGTCTGATGGTCAAGCAGAGTGTGGTGCAGACTATCGGCAAGCTGGACGAACATTTTTTTATGTATATGGAGGAGATAGATTGGTGCTACCGCATCAAGGCCGCCGGAACGCCCCAGGGCTATGGCGCGACAGGCTTTCGTTTTCGGGCGGGGCGACGGCAACCCCATCACTGGCAAATTTATTGCTTGCCTTCGGCTAAAATTATTCACCACGCCGGAGCTAGTAGCCGCCAGTTTCGGGATGAGATGTTTTACCAGCTTCATAAAAGTCGAGCTTATTTTTATCAGAAACACTATTCGCCCCCCTTCCAGTTTGGGGCGCGTTGGCTAACCCGCATTGGTCTGGGTTGGCTGACCCTGCAAGCAACCTTCGGACGGATTCGTGGTAAAATGTCCCGCGATGACTATAACAATCGCTTGCGGGCCTATCGCCGGGTCTGGGGGCTTAGGGAGACAAACCTAACCCCCCAACCCCCTTCCCTAAAGCGGAAGGGGGAGTCGTAGGGGCGTACCTGCTGGTCGCCCGATATTGAATTCGTAGGGGCGTGGTTTGCAACCCGCCCGCCCAAAAATATTAGCAAGGATGAACAGGATAAACAGGATATTTCGTAGGGGCGGTTCGCGAACCGCCCTATACAGCAGGAAAATTCGTAGGGGCGTGGTCTCCGTGCCCTATCCCCCAATTTTAGATATTCGATTTTAGATTAGAAAATGACCACCCAAACCCAAAATACAGTTCAATTTGAATTTAAACCATTGCCTAAAAAGCGGCCCAAAATGCCGATTTATGTGCCGATGACCTTACTGACCCTGGCGTTGGTGGTGGTTACGGTGGTGTTTCTGGCGGGGGGGGATGCCGCTACGGGGTTGGGACGGGCGGGTTGGACGGCATTGGGTATTGCCGGAGCCTGTTTTATTGGTATATTCCTCTCTTTGTTACTAAGACGTACGTTGCTAGGGTTTAACGCTATCGCCTTCATTGTCCTGACGGTATTTTTCGGGGTGCTGGGCCTGGGGGGGGTGTTGGTTGAGCCACTTGTGCATAATTTGCAGGGTGATAACCTGAAAACCGAAGGGCAATACGAGCAAGCGATGACAGAATATCGCAAGGGTGATGTTAATAACCTCAAGACCAAAATCCCCGAAAGTTACTGGCTATTGGGCCACCAGCTAGTTAAAAATAAAAGTTTTGCTCAAGGTATCGAGCAATATATCAAAATTTCCAACCCGGAATTTATTCCTAACAAATTTACCGATACGGCCAAAAAGGAAATCGGGGCTACCTACCTCAACTGGGGCCTGGAACTGGAGAATAGTGCCGAAAAGTTTGACGAAGCCCTGGCTAAATATGACGAGGTAGTGAAGGATGGCAACAATCAGGATGCGATTGACCGGGCTAAAAGTCAGGCGCAGGGCATAATTTTCCGGGTGGGCGATAATGCCCTGGAAGCGGGCGAATACGATAAAGCCCTGGCAACTTACAAAAGCGCAGTTCAGCTTTATGGCGCGTCCGAAGGGGATTTGCGCCCCTATTTTTCCCGTACCTATTTGAATTGGGGTAAGGCTTTGCTGGCAAATGGCGATTTTGAAGGAGCCATAACCAAACTCGAAATTAATATCAAGCAGTATGCCGCCGGGCAGGATTTGAACCTGTCTAACCTGGCGGTGGTGGATTGTTACGCTGGAATTGGCAAAAAGCTGCTGGCAGACAAGAAATATGATGAGTTACTGAGCAAGCTTGCCGCCGCTTTTACTACTTATGGCAGGTTTGATACCCGTAGTCAGCTTCAAGGGTTGCTGGGAGATGGCCTTATCCAGCAAGGCGTGGCGGCGGAAGATGCCAAAGATTATGCCAGGGCGATTGATAGCTACGAAAAAGCCTTTCCCTACGTTGGTAGTCGGGGTGAAGTTCGCAATGACCTGACCACCAAGTTAGTGAATCTGCATATTACCCAATCCGAAGCTTTGGTCGCGCAGAATCAGTTCGATAAAGCCATAGAATCTTATCGGCGGGCCTTGCAGCGTTACCCTAACCCGGCCACTAACGGGTCTCTCCGCACTGGAATTGCCAAAGCTTATGCTGGCTGGGCTGACCAAGCCGACAAAGCCGGGGATTTCCAGGCCGCTCTTGACCGCAATCGCATAATTTTACGAGATTATCCCGACCTGGTGGATTTCACCAAACCCGCCAGCGATGCCCAACCCCGCCTGATATTCAGCCTTGCCGGGAAGCTAGTCAACGATAAGCAGTATGATGCTGCTTTCAGCCGTTATCAAGAGGTTATTAATTCCTACGGCAATACCAGCTATGGCACGGAGGCTAAGAATATTCTGGCTCTCTCTCAGGATGTGACTGTGACTATTCTTGACCGCAATGGCAAAGCTCTCCCTAATCTCAAAATTAAACTGGATGAAGATTATACCCTGAACGATGCGGGCGAATATGTTCCTAAAGGTCGTTCGCTGGACTTCACCACCAATGCTAATGGGGCTTTTACTATCAAACTTGTGCCAGGTAAGGTCTGGTTGCTGAGTTTCTATAAAAATGGTAACTACAGTACCAGTTTTGCCGGGACTCAACCCGCCAACACTGTCCGTTCACAACCCCTCCGCACCACTAATATCAGCCAGACCGTCAACCTGCCATAATAGTTGTTAGTTGTTGGTTGTCAGTTATTGGAAAACCCCTCAGCCACTAAAATTCAGCTGTTTTAAAAAAAAATCGGCGATTTACAATAGTTATTAACCGTTATATAATTATTTTAATTCTAATAGCAGTTTTAGAAATCTGATAACGAAAGAGAGAAATTATGTCTTTTATACGAAAGAAACCTCTTTTTAGCTGGTTTATATTTGCAGCAATTTTATTACTGTTATTTTGTTTCTTTCTCTTAAAGAATGGATTAGCGACTCCCGCTATTGTCAAAACTCCTACTCTACCCGCTACCTCGCTGCCAATAAGTACCGGGGATACTGACTGGACCTGGCAGAATCCATTGCCACAGGGTAATAATCTCAACGGTGTCAGTTGTTCTGGGAATGGTGTTTGTTATGCAGTCGGGCTGGGCGGGACTATTTTAAAATTTAGTAATAATAACTGGATAGCTGCTACCCCTTCCTTTAATTCTAAATATGCACTAGATAGTATCAGTTGCCCGAACGACACTTTTTGTATGGTGGTAGGCTCTGACATTATTGATTATACAGGTGGAGTAACTATAAGTTTTAACGGTAAGAACTGGACTTTAGCGACTTCGGCTACACCCTATAACTTGGCTAGTGTTTATTGCAGAAGTTCTACAAATTGTTATGCGGTAGGCCCAGGTGGTGTTATATTGACCTATAATGGCACAAGCTGGACACCAGTAACACCCTCTCCAACCACCCATAACCTTCGATCTATTAGCTGTGCAACTGCTTCTAGTTGTTTTGCGGTTGGTGGTTATACTGGATCATGGCCCAATTATTCGGAAATTGTTCAATATGACGGCACTAACTGGTTTGAAGTTCCTTCACCAATTAACGAGGGCCTTGCGGCAGTGGCTTGCCCAACCCTGAATTTTTGCCTTGCCGTCAGCGATAATAATAAAACCCTGACTTATAATGGGGTTGCCTGGTCATTGCAAGGCAGTCCCTCATATTCAATCCGGGCCATAACCTGTTTAGATGCCAATACCTGTTTTGGAGTCGGCGGCTCAATTGCTAAGTATCAAAATGGAACTTGGGTGCAATACTCTGTAGGTAATACCGCCTTACTTTCTGTAGCTTGCACAAGTGTTAGTAATTGCGTGGTGGTTGGCTCTGGAGGTTCTTTAAAGACTTATGACGGTACAAATTGGCTGGAACTATCCTATAGCGGGATTATTTCAAGGCCGACTGCTATTAGTTGCATTTCAATAGTTAAATGTTTCGCCGTTGGCAGTTATACAGCCAAGACTCTTTTTGGCTACGATGGGGCGAAGTGGTCAGAAGAACCTGTTCCTCAAAATGGAAAATTCTTCGGTTCAATTGATTGCAACAAGTCTGGCTACTGTTTTGCGGTTGGCTATGATATAGCAATTTATGATGGCACAAATTGGTCATCAGTTCCTTCACCCACTGCCAGCTATTTTAATAGTATAAGTTGTCCCGCACTAAATCGCTGTTTTGCGGTAGGCAACGACGGGGCAATCATAACTTATGATGGTACAAACTGGGCCTCTATGATTGCACCAACTACTGACACTTTGCTTTCGGTCAGTTGTCCGGCTATTACTCGTTGCTTTGCGGTAAATGTTGAGGGTGCAGTTATTTCCTATGATGGAGCAAGTTGGACTGTAAACAGTCAGATTAATCGCGTTCTTTATAGTATAAGTTGCCCAGAGATAAACAATTGTATTGCCGTTGGGGATGATGACCCACCTCACGGCGTTTTAAGTCGCAATCCAACCATTTGGAGCTACAATGGAAGTGGTTGGTCGCAAATGGCGGCCCCCTCTGCTGCTAAATTTTTATTTAGCGTTAGCTGTCCTGAGCCAACCAGATGTTTTGCGGTGGGAGCTTATGGTACGGCGGTGCAGTTCGTCAATAATAGCTGGACGCTGCTTACGATTGGGGCGCGGGCCTCCTTTGTCAGTGTAAGTTGTTTAAGTATTTACAATTGTTTAATTATCGGAGATGGGGGAGCAATATTAGAGTATAACCCCAACCTTGTTGTTACCAGTTTAACAGATGATGGTCAAGGTCTTATCCCCGGAACGTTATCATATGCTATTAACCATTCCAATCCAGGTAAAACTATAACTTTTAACGTACCGAATGGGAATGTCATAAACGTAACTGGACAACTGCCCTCGGTTTCTGCGGGTGTAAATATTAAGGGTAAGTGTTCAGATAGTGGGCCAGCCATAACGATTAAAGGCTTAAATAATTCTGGTAATGGCCTAACTTTAGGAGGTCAAAACATTTTGTTTGGGGTTAAAATTACCGGGTTTGGCGGTCAGCTATTAAAACTTAATGGACCTGGCAATAAGTTTTCGTGTGTCTCAGTTATCAAATAGCTGCGAGAACGTACCATACGCGGTGAGAAACCCAGTCCAGATAAATAAATGTACTTCGGCATATACCGTAGTACAGGGCTTGGGCTTGGCTTGACGCGGGGCGGCTAAAATGATATATTTCTAGCGCGTCGAATAGTCGCAACTAATATTTTATGGGGATATAGCTCAGTTGGGAGAGCACCTGCTTTGCAAGCAGGGGGTCAGGGGTTCGAGCCCCCTTATCTCCATTTTTTTATGCCCTCACATACTAAAACCAACTAATACCAAATTCCGTTATAGAATCTCCGCGTCCTGTGTGTCTCTGTGGTAAAAATTAACTGTTGCAATTTGCTATAATTCGCTGAAAGCTGAAAGGTATTAGCTTATTGAAAGCCAGGAATTATATGTCCAGGTTAAAATGGTTTGGAATATTTGGATCTTTAACGCTACTACTGTTAATGGCGGCCTGTGGCGATAATACCGTCACCAACAGTCCCACTACTCCGGCGGCTATAGCTACTCCCACCATTGCCCCTGCTACGACTGCCGCCCCCACTGCTAATGTTGTGGCGATTACCGAAACTTTAGTGCCCGCTGAAACGCTAATTACTACACCCATAGTTAACAGGAGTACCCCCATGACAGATGCACCTGACCAGAATGAGGTCGTTCGCAAGGCTATCGAAGCTGCTATTCAAAAACAGTTCGGTACTGCTGCTGATATGCTGGAATTCAAATCTTTTGACCTGCAACAGTGGCCCGATACCGCACTGGGCTGCCCCAAAGCTGGCTTTTTTTACCAGCAGGTTATTACGCCCGGCTATCAGGTGACGGTGACGGACAAGGCCCGTAATGTAACCTATGACTATCGTACCAGCCTTCGCACTGGCAATGTGGTACTCTGCGACAACAAAAAGCCTTAATTCTTCCTCAGCCTTCATCTTTCCGAGGAGCGGGCTGCCAGAATTACCGTTAAGACTAGCACCAAAAACACCGGGAATATCCCAAAAGCGATGGTCAGACCCACCCGGTCGGCAATCCACCCTAACGCTAGTGGTGCGCCCAACACTCCCGCCCCCGCCCCTAGCGCAATCCGACTACTGACCATTCCAGCCTGACGTGGAGCCGCGCCAGTTGCCGCCGCCAGACCCAACGGGAAAAAGTTGGCAATACCCAGTCCTAACACGAACAACCCGGCTATTTTCAAGGTGGGGTCTGCCACTAACCAGAAAACAGGGAAGCCTACCCCCGCAATAGCAATGGCAATCAGCAGGAGAAGGGAGCTTTCAAAATGGCGTACCAGATAGCTACCACCTATCCGACCTATCGCCATTGCGATAAAGAACAGACTTATAAAACTGGCGGCAGAAGTTTCGCTCAGGCCACCATTGGTTTTCAGATAATCGGTACTCCAGAAACTAATACAGATCTCGCAACAAACCCCAAAGAAAATTGCCGCCCAATAAAACCAAAAAACCAAGGGCAATTTGTTAAGTAGAGGGCTATTTTCCTCGTTCAGCGTAAGCGTGAGCTTTTCGGGAATCGGCTCTCGTCGAAAAAAGACAAAAGCTAACACGATTAACCCCACTCCTAACCCAATCGCACTTCGCCAACCCAGGCCGATACTCTGAAATCCCCCTATCAACAACGGGGCTAGAATAGCGCACAGGCTGGCGATAACGTTGGATTCGGTCAGGGCTACCGCTCGTTTATCCCCATGTCGGTCTGAAAGGCTGGCCTGGATTGTCACCAACAACAGTCCCCCCCCCAACCCCATCAAAAAAGTACCGGATAGGGTCAAGATGGTTGGTTCAGTGGTTATTAATAAAATTGCTCCCAGCCCCATTCCTAATGCCCCACCCCAAAAATTCAATCTACGCCCGAACCAGCGGGCAAAGCGGTCAGCCAGAAGCCCGCTTATTACTACCCCCAGCGCGAAAAGGCTAACGTGTAAACTTCCTTCGGTATAGTTCAAATTATGTTCAGCCCGCAAAAAGGGCATAGCGGGGCCAAGTATCACCGCCATATAAGAGTAATAACCTAACGCGCCATAAGCCACCCAGGTAAAACGGTCACGCTGATAGGGGGCAGGGCGCGTTTCTGGGCTGGCAATATCCGATGAATGAAGCATTTTAAATTTTCCTTTATCTTTCCATCTTTAGTAGGGCGGGTGGAAATACTTTTGGAGCTTGTTAGACCACCCCGCCATTTAATATAATATCTGAAACCTCTTTTAATTCACCACTATAAAATTGCCTAACATTGAGAAATGAGGTCAAAGTAATCAAGATGAGTGTAAACGACAAAAATCGCCCAGCTGGAATAAAATCTTTTGAACTTGAGGCCGAAAAGCTGGCAGGAGATGTGGTTAAGAAGGTGGAGTATGAGGTGCGGCGTTGGCCCGCCCTTGTGGCTTTGCTAGTGGTAGGGATTGCCGTTGCTATTGTATCACAACGGCTGAGTGTTGGCCCGCCCTGGCTGCTGCTGGTAATTCTAGTAATACTAATAGTTCCCGCGGTAATTGCCCGCGTGCGAGGTTTTCATCAGGTTACCCACTGGCTGCTGATAGTAATGGGGGTGATTATGACCGCCACCGAAGCTATCAGTATCATCTTATTAGTAGCGAGTTTGCCTGATAAGAGTGTTGAAGCTGTATCGTTGCTGCGGGATGCCGGGATTTTGTGGGTGACAAATATTATAATTTTCTCGTTATGGTACTGGATGCTGGATGCGGGTGGGCCGCACCGCCGCACTTTTGAAGGCTATGAGCAGATCTCGGAGCTGTTATTTCCCCAGCTCGGTTTGCAGGATAGCCGCCCCGCCCTGATGAACTGGCGACCACGTTACACCGATTATTTATTCGTAGCCTTTAACAATAGCACCGCCTTTAGCCCCACCGATACGGCGGTTTTGAGCGTCCGCTTAAAAGTTCTAACTATGTTACAATCTATTCTATCATTGGTCACGCTGGCTACCCTGGCCGCTCGTGCTATCAATCTGTTATAAGTTATAGCCAACCCAAATCAGCAGGAGGAATTTTACTATTATGACAAAGAAGAAGAAGAAACCAGGAGTGCCTATAGCTATCAGTGCTTTGATTGTGCTGCTGATTGCCGCAGGAGTGCTTGCGGCGGTAATTCTTGCCAAGCCAAAGGAGGAAGCTCCTTCGGCGGCGGTTGTTACCGTTGATGTTCCTGATGATGAACAAGGGGCCAGCGAGAAGGGCCGTGCTACTCCGGCACCTCTGCCCGCCGGAGTAACCGTTGGTGATAAAAATGCTAATACCTCCGCCAAATCGGATTGGTACGAGGTATATTTCACTAATCCAATTTACCCCGACGACCCCAAGAACCATAAGGGTGGCCTGGATGAGCAATTGGTTAAGCTGATTGATAAGTCTACCAAGACCCTTGATATTGCTGACTACGACTTTGACCTGGCAGATGTAACTGACGCGATGGTGCGGGCCAAAGGGCGGGGGGTGCAGGTGCGGATGGTAACTGACAGCGACACCCTCAATAACGTTAAAAATAAAGAGATTCAGGATGCTTTTGCCAAGCTCAAAAAGGCCACAATCCCTTATATCGGGGACGAGCGCGGCCCGATTATGCACAACAAGTTTACGGTGGTGGACAAAACCTGGATTTCAACGGGCTCCTGGAACTATACCGATGGCGATACTTACCACCTCAATAACAATATGATTATTATCAACAGCCCCCAACTGGCTGAGAATTATACCGCCGAGTTCGAGAAGATGTTTGTCAAGAAGCTCTTTGGCCCGAACAAGACCAAAGGCGTGCCGAACCCGGTTATTACTATTGGCGGGATGAAGGTGGAAAATTATTTTGCGGCTGAAGATGGGGTAGCCCAGCACATTATTGATAATCTGAACGGGGCTAAAGAAAGTATCTATTTTCTGGCTTTCTCCTTTACCCATGATGGTATCGGCACGGCGGTACGTGATAAGGCTAAGGCGGGGGTCAAGGTTGGTGGTGTTTTTGAAACCACTGGCTCAAGCACGCCCTACAGCGAATATACCAAAATGAAAAAGGTTGGGCTGGATGTTTATACTGACGGCAATCCCTGGGTAATGCACCACAAGGTTTTTATTATTGATGGGCAGACGGTGGTTTTCGGCTCGTTTAACTTTAGCGATAATGCCGACAAATCCAACGATGAAAATGTTCTGATTGTCCACGACCCCAAACTGGCTAAGGTCTTTACGGACGAGTATAACCGCATCCTAACTCTCGCCAAAAACCCACCCGCCAAGAAGAAAAGCTAAAACGGTTGTCGGTTGGAAATTCGTAGGGGCGGTTCGCGAACCGCCCGATATTGGCGCATTTCGTAGGTGCGGGGTCTCCTCGCCCTTGCTGCCTATTTGCTCCCTATTGTATCAACATCTAATTGACTAAAAATTACATACCAACCATCCCACTCCATAGAATTTTCGAGATTGGGAATAAGAGCTTTTAGGCTAAGTTTGTACGTTTCCAAGTTTGCCATCCCTAGAGGTTTTAAAAGTTTTTCCACATTTTTAAGTTTATCTAACCCCATTAAATAACTTGGTCGCTCGGTCAAGTACCAAAGACTCCAAGCCCTCCAAATAATATTTCTCCATTCTGGTTCGGGCGTTAATAGCCGTGATCTTAATAATAGAAATAAATCTGCTTCCATAAACTGTTTCATAGGGATGATTTCTTCCAATGTGCCCCGGGTATGACGTTCATTTAGTAGAGTAGCGTGAAAAGAAGCTACTCGCAAGTTCAATCTATTTTTGCGCTTTTCCAATAATACTACGTAACTACTAGCGTATTCAAATGGTATTACTCCTAGCTCGTTACTGTGTTGATTAGTTATATTAACTTCTGTACTAAGCAATTCAGAGATGATACTCCATCGTTTTTCACGTATTAAAAATGAAAAAAATGTTACAAACAATTCATGACCAATAAACTTCCAAAAATCGAATTGATAATTATGCGATAGACCACTAAATTCTTTTGGGAGATAGTATCCGTCTAATATTTTGCCGAACCCCTCATATAGGGTTTGTGCAGTTTGCTCCTCTTGAATTATTGCGATTATCTCGCAAACCCTGGCAAAATTTGATACTAAATCCGTCGTTTGGTTTATTGCTTGCACCAATTGCTCGTCAAGTGGAATGTCGCCTTCTACAAACTTCGGATTGAGTTTGGCAATTTCTTCAACAAATTCTTCCATGTATCTGCGGACCAATACTTCGCGGTTAGGTTTAACGTTTTCCACTGCGTCTATTACTTGTTGGTAAAGCGGTACGGGCTGATTAGCTTTTTCGACAGATTCCAAACTGGAAATTGCCATCTTAAAAGCATCAACAAAAATATTTTCAAGTTTTTTTCGTTCCGGGGCTTTTTCAGAGGATTTTTCAAGCAATTTATATTGAGTGACTCGTCTAAAACGAAGATCAAAAGGTAATTCTTCAGGTTTGCCTGTGGCTGTATTCATTACTAAAATAATTTTGTTTTCTGATTTGAGAGCTTTAATTGCATATCCAAGTTCAAGCAACACGTTAGGGTTTGGCGTTAGTCTTGCTGCTCCTTGATTTATTATTGAAACATCACTGATGAACAAATCGGCCTGATCAATTTTCTCTAAAATGGTTTTGGCTATATGTGGAGAGCCTGCCACATCTTTCGTGTCACGGTCAATTACAGCTTCAACTTCGATAGAGTCATCTTTATTAACAGTTTTGGCGGCATTCTCAAGGGAAGTAAGTATAAAATTGCGATTAATATTAGAATCCAAATCTGATTGCCATGAGTAAAACACTTTCAGTTTCTTCATATTTCCCTATAGTTCTCCTGCAAGGTTTTCTCTAGGATTTAGATAATCGCAGGGCAGACACACTGGTCTGCCCCCACGAATTCCCCAATCCCCGTTAGAAGTTTTGGGTTCGGGGGGTATCTTTGTCGGACTTCTTGCCAGCCTGTTGTTTCTCGGCCTCTTTGGCTTGTTGTTCACGTAGCTCAGCGAAGGCATCCTGCATCTGTTGGGCCCAGCCCGCATGTTCCCGCTCCAGGATTTTCTCGGTGGAGTCTACCAACAAGTCAATATTATCCTGATCGGCTTGTTTCTCAATCGAGAGAGCCGTCCACCAAGCCCGAATATTTTCCAGGTCAGTGACAGCCTGATTAAACTTCACTAACTGGCTTTCGGTCTGCATATACTGTAAATAAGTACCAAAAGCCGTTACCAGCGAGGCGGTCAGGGCAATCCAGAGTTCATAGCCAATCGCCGCCAACACCGTTCCAACCCCACCCACGATATAAATCAGCCACTGCATTATCGTCAAGCGGCGTTCCATCCCTTTGGTTTTGCGGCGGAAGTAACGGAGTTGGTCAAGCAAGCGATAGGCCACATAACTATCGGGAGTAAGGAAACCCATCCCCTCGTCACCTACCGCCCCGCTGTTTTCGGGCGGAATCTGGCCCTTATAGCCGGGGAGGTAGGACAAATTGACCTCAGTTTGCATTAGTTGATGACTGATAAATTCCAGCCGATTTGCTAACTTGGACTCGCGGGAAGCTCTGGCAGTGCGAGCCTCACTATATATCCCAGACCGACAGCGATAACGATAAATTTCGCGTTTGAGCGATTCGGCAGAAGCCCGCAACAGCACCCATTTATTGCCAGGGTTAAAGCGGTTTGATGCGGCTAACAGGATTGCGGCCAGCACTGGGACAACCAGAATAGTGTAATGGAAAGTCTCGTTTAGCCAGCCCAGCCCCACCAGCCCATTGTTATATTTCAGGGTAGTGTAGAGCAAAGCTAGGAAAGTTCCCAACACCCCCAGCATCACGATAAACATCTGGAGACGCAAGAAAGTTTTTTGCTGACGAATAGCACACTCGTCGTAGATGGCGAACCGTTCCCAGGCTTGCTTCAAGGGGCTGGTGTCGTTTTTGGTTTCGAGCAGCAGCAAAATCAGCCGCTCCATCTCGCCCACCGTATCGGTCAGCTTGAAAAGATGGATATTGCCATCGTCCAGAATTTCAGCCAATGTAGGGTTCTGGATAAAGGCAGGTTTTTCTTCGTAAAGTTTGGCAATTTCGTCGGCAGTCCCGCCACTACCCTTGACCACAATCACAGGCCAACCCCGCCGCACCGCCAGCAACACCTCCTGCTTGGTGGCATTACCCCCGTTAACCACCAGTGTCACAATCGGAATATCTTTAGCCAAAGTTGAGGCCAATTCCGACATAGTAGCTGACTCACCGCCCCAATCGGCGCAATCTACCAGCACAAAATGGGAGTGATTAGCGTCCAGGGGGAAAGAGTTAGAGTTTTCGGGCGGCCCACCAGGATAGGTTACTCTGGTAGCAGGTGCTACTCCAATCAGGCTGGTTTTGTAGCCTCGGTCTGCCACGCCGTTGCCCATCATAGCCATTACCCCAGCCTGAGTACCCCCATCCACAATTACCGCCCCAATATTGGCGGCGGCACGTGCTATCCCTCGGCTAAAAAGTTGAGTCAGCCGAGAATGGAGCATTTCCTCAAAATTGCCCGCCCCACCCGCCAACAACAGTACCGCTTTGGGCTGGGCTATATTCAGCGATTTCAGGATTTCGTCGGCTTTTGTGCCTAGTGCCGGAGCTATTATTTGCGCTTTGTTACCATTTGGAAAAATTACCTCGCGTTTGCCCTGGCTCTGTGTTGGTTCGTGTGTAATCACCAGCGACCCTCCCATTGGTTGTTGGTTATTGATTGTCGGTTGGTAAATCTAAAATCTATCATCGAATATCTAACATCGGGGAACATTTGTAGGAGGATGCTCCGCCATCCGACGATTTATCGCAGGACGTAGGAGGATGCTCTGCCGTCCGCGTACCATCACCATCGCAGGACAGAGCCTGCTCTTACAAATTCTTACACCTTGCTTCTTAATTCTTGCTCTTGTATTTCCCGACCCTATTCCATCACTTGCCCGCAGATGGCTCGTAAAATCTGGGTATAGGGGTGTTGGGGATAGCGCAGACAAAAAACATCGCTGCTGCCCAACCGGGTCATCTCCTCAATAAGGGGCAAAATCCCGGCGACAGAAGCGTTATAGGTGGACTCGACCTGTTTTTCCAGAGCATCAAAATCAAACGACAGCAGGGCCATATTTACTACCATGAGTAGTTTTGGTACATCTAGTTTGCGGGCGACCTCTACCGTAACGGCAGTTCCCAGGAAATCCTGACGGTCTGGCCGTAAAAGTAAAACCAGCACATCCGAAATAGCCATCGAAAGCAAGGTTTCTTCGTTCATGCCAGGGTGAGTATCAATAAACAAACAATCCAGCTTGAGGCGGCGCACAATCTCGCGGAAACCGTTTGTGAGGGTACTAACATCATAGCCCTCGCTAAGCACTTTGGCAATCTCGCCAGTTTTGACGCTGGAAGGAATCAGGAAAATTTTACCACCAGATGCGGCGGACTTTGGCTCTTTTTGCAAAATCGAGCTAACATCATAGGCCGCCTGTTCCACCGCGCACCGTCCCCACAGGAAGTCGTTCAGCGTCAGGTCCATCTCTTTTTCTTCCAGGCCAAAAATTACATGAATACCAGGCGATTGAATGTCGGTATCCACCACCCCTACTCGTTTGCCCTGCCCCGCCAAAAGCGTCACCAGATTAGCGGTCAAGTTTGATTTGCCTGTACCACCCCGGAAGGAGTGAACCGATACAATTTTTGACAAATTCCCCCCTATTCCTCGGTTGGTTTAACCTGCTTGCGAAGCTGGCTGGCTTTGCGTTGAAGTTGCTGGAAATAGTCGGTTTCGGTAATTTCGGCCACCTGATGGGCTTTTTTGGATTGGTCTATTTCGATTTTAAGCTGCTCAACCTGTTGTTTCAAGCGTTGCTCGCGGGCGTAAACCTCACGGGCCATATGCTGAAAGACCCGTGCAAGTTGACCCAATTCATCCTCGCGCCCTGCTACCCCATCCAGCGTTTCAGGATTAAAATTATCGGTCTCGATAGCGGCGGCGGCGGCGGTGATACGGGCGACCTCCTGCAAATATAATACTTCCTGGTCGCGCAGGAACTTCTTCTCAAGACAGGCCCCGATTCTAGCCCGCAGCAACACCGGGTCAAAGGGTTTGGGAAGATAATCCTCCGCCCCAATCTCGATGCAGCGCACCACACTATCAATATTATCCAGAGCCGATAGCATAATCACTGGGATAGCCCGTAGCTCTACATCCGCCTTGAGGTTGGTCAAAACCTGATAACCATCAATTTCGGGCATCATAATATCCAGCAAGATAAGGTCGAATTTCTCGGCTTTGACCATTTCCAGGGCGCGATAGCCATTTTCGGCGGCGGCTACCCGAAATCCTTGTCGTTCCAGGCGGCGTGACAGCATATCGCGGTTCATCTCGTTATCGTCAACCACTAACAAATAACCGTTAAGGGTTAGGGCCGGGATAGGCACGAGTTGCACGGTGGCGGGGTCGCGGCTAACAGAGGGGGTGTCAGGTTGGGTTACTAGCCGGGTGTGTGCCAGATTGGGCGACGAAAAAACGTCCCGAATAAGTTCCAGCAGGTTGCGGGAGGCGGTATGGATGCGTTGCAGGTCGGGCAGCACTTCCTCCTGACCGTTATCGCTGGCTTCCTCCTGTAACATTTCGCTGTAGCCCATAATCAGGTTCAGGGGGTTTAGCAGGTCGTGGCGTAACATTCCCAGATTAGCGGTGCTAATTTCGGTCTTGGTGGGGTCGAGGATGTCATTTATCAAATTGAGTAATTTATTCCCAGCAGTATGGATGCGTTGCAGGTCAGGCACAAAATTCTCCCATTTCAACTCCTCGGCCTCTTCCAGCAACATTTCGCTATAGCCAATGATATGGTTCATGGGCGTGCGTAACTCATGACGCAGGGTGGCCCGCAAGGCTTTGGCGGTTTCGGCGGAAACCTGTATCTGGGGAGAATCGTCGGTTGGGAGTCTGGTTTCGTGGTCGTTCATTCGCCCTAAGTCCCTTCCACCACCGGGCTATTCCGGTTTTGTCACAAACGTATAGTATTATTGCCGAAAGTTTTCTCAGCGTGAGGTTACTTTTAGTAGGGATGGTATTCCAAAAGGGAATCCTTGTCAAGAGTAAGCGAAAATAAGGGGTTAGGGGTTGGGGTTCAGGGAAATTCGTAGGGACACAATGTATCGTGTCTCGGTGGGCTGAAGAAATATTCACAGGATGAACAGGATTTTTCGTAGGGGTAGACCTCTGTGTCTACCCTGGAATAGGTATTCAGGGTTTAGATGTGCTCATCGTACGAGAGGTCTCTTGAAGTTGCATTAGAGAAGGGTCAAAGAAGTCAGATTTATTCATCCTTCAGAAAGGAGTTAGGTCAACCTATTATTTTACCTGGTTGCTAGTGGTACGCTTGATATACCACCAGGTTAAAACCACAATCGCGGCGGCTAATAGCACCCCTACCGCCACAATCGGCGGGCTTTGTACCGAATCAACTAAGAGGGCAGCAAAGTCAGAGATTGCACTACTGACTGTCGCTTTGGTAGAATTATCAACCGCACTCGTCCCGGTAACATACACCCCCGCCCCGAAAATAAAGACCAGGGCCGCCGCCATCGAAGCGAAACGTAACATATAATCAGCAGGGCTTTTGTAGGTCATCCGATTGGAGCGACGTTCGGGCAACGAAATAACTTTGGCTGGTACGTCATTTTGGGTTTCAGGCTCGGCAGTGGCAGCTCCACCCCGCCCAGAGGTATTATTAACCTTGAAATGCTGGCTAATTACCACCTGTTGCATCACAATCGCGGTAAAATCCTGACGAGGGGCCAACATTCGGTCAGTTCGCAGGGCAGTTGGTATCTCACGCATCAACGTCAGTTTGTGCTGGCAGTTCTCGCAGATTTCGCTATGCTCTTCCAATTTACGCAATTGAGTCGGATGCAATAGCCCATCCAGATAGAGCGATATTTGCTCATTCAACTCACGGCAGGACATTTTGGTTCCCCTTCACTTTTCGCGGTTTAGCGGTTGAATCAGCCGCGCCGCTTCTTCCCCTCAAAAATTTTCGTTCGTCCTGGCTACGACTTCCAGCGTCCCCCCCGTTGCGACGCTGTTTCTCCAATTCCTTAGCCAGTAATTCTCGCGCCCTAAACAGGCGAGTTTTGACCGTAGCCACCGAAAGGCCCGTTGCTTCGGCAATTTCTTCGTAACTAAAATCCTGCCAGTAGCGCAAAATTGTCACGCTACGGTATTTTTCGGGCAGTTTCTTCAGCAAATCACGCACTTCGTCCCGATTTTCACTCGCTACCGCACTTTCTTCCGGCTCTGGTTGGTCACTAGCTTTCCAAAAAGCAATGCTATCCAGGTCCATCACAGGCCGCCGCCGCCGCAACATATCAATACAATAGTGGGAGGCAATCGAAAGTATCCAGGTAGAGAAACGCCGCCCTGGTTGGTAGGTGTGAAGCTGGTTATAAGCGCGTAAGAACACCTCTTGCGAAGCATCTTCGGCTTCGTCAGGATCGCTCAACATCCGCGCACACAGGTTAAAAACCGCAACTTTGTAACGCTCGATAAGGCTCGAAAAAGCTTCAACCTCGCCGCTCAGTACACGGCGAACCAGAGCTTCATCCTCAAGGTTAGCTTCATTAACAACGGGCGCAACCCCGGCTTCAACTTGAGCCTCGGTAGTTCTATTATTTTTGGCAAACGAAAACGCACCAGCCAACGGATTGACTGTAAACGCCGCGCTATACACATTATCCTCGTCATTCTCCGCCCCAGTTTCAGATTCTGTGGGCGGATTATCTATATTATCAGCTATCGGACTAAAATCGCTTTCAAGCTCTGGCTTGCTAAGGGATTTTTGCTCTGCCGCTGCGTCTTGGCTAACTTTAGGTTCGCCATCGCGGTCATTCATGCTTATTATTCCTTCTTACTTAGTAAGCTAACATTATTACGAAATTATAGCATAAAAGGTTACAACCAAATCGGCTTAAAGCATATTTTTTGGTTATTGATTATGGGAAAGAATTCACAAGGATGGACAGGATAAACAGGATGTTGAGAAAATCCAAAATCTAAAATTGGGAAATACATGTAGGGGCGGTTCGCGAACCGTCCTTTTCACACAGCCGTCCCCTGCCCCAGGATACAGGATATATGACGCTGAATTGTGAGGAATTGTTTCATCTGCAAAAAAATAACGCAGAAAGTAGTAAGAATAGTTGTCGGTAGTCGGTTGCTAGTTGTCGGTTGGTAAATCTGAAATCCAAAATCTAAAACCGAGAAATAATTGTAGGAGGCTACTCCGTCATCCGATGATTATCGTAGGACAGAGCCTGCTCCTAAGAATTCTTGCTTCTTAATCCCCCCAGAGGGACTTAGGTTTGCCCAACCTTGATTTCCTGACGGTAACGGCCCCGTGTCTCGCGCACCTGCACCAGAAAGTAGACACTGATAGCGTAATAGATGCCAATTAGGACGAATAAACCGGGATAGCCCAGAACACTATCCACCACAAAACCACCCACAAAGGCCCCAAAAGCCTGACATCCGGCAGTCGCCAGATTGCTGAGGCCCATAAAGCGTCCGGCCTCATTAAGCGGTATTAGGTCGGTAGCGAAGGCCCAATCTACCGCCATAAACGAACCCCAGGAAATACCAACCATCGCCCCTGATAGCACTATCAGCGTAATCGCGCCCGTCCGCACCCCGTCCAGGTAATTCTGTTGAGCTACAAAACCGCTTAAACTCTGGCTGGTTTCAACGGCGGATTTCATTATAAAGTGGGGTATTAACATGCCTAACCCACCTACCAGCCCGACCCCTGTAGCAATATAAATCACCCGCTTGCGGCCTATTCGGTCAGACAGTAGTGAGGCCGGGAAAGAGGCAATAACTGCCCCGATAATCACCAACCCTAAAACCAGACTCAGGGTTGCGCCCGCCTCTATTACATATTTGCCAGGGTCAGTAGTTGCCAGCCCATTAGCATCAATCGGCAGCCCAGCGGGGTTAACTTTAGGCTTAATAAAGCCTTCTTTTTCCATAAAAGTCTGGGCAAAAAGGGAGATAGAAGCGGGGGCGGTCAAATAGAAAAAGCGGGCCATCATCAGTTTCAGGAAATCGGGATACTGGCGCACTCCCTTGAACATATTAAAGCCCGCTTGCATTGCCGAGATTTTTTCGATTGGCACATAGGGCTTTTCTTTAACAAAAATTACCGTCAGCGATAGCGCAACCACAAACATCAGGGCGACCAGCACCAGCATAAACTTTGAGCCGTCCACCGCCCCCATTAGCCCCTGCAAAATTCCGGGTATTACTGCTCCCACCAGCGTCCCGCCCAACTGCGCTAAGGCCAGCGCACCCGATGCCCGCCCCCGTTTCTCATCTGGCACAGTGTCCGGCATTAACCCCTGATATGCTCCCTGGGAAGTGTTGTCGAAGAATTGCAGCATGCAATAGCCCAGTAGCAACATCCACCAGTTATTTGCCAGCGCCACCACTCCCAACGCCACGATACCCCCGGTTGTGCCAAAGATGATAAAGGGTCGCCGCCGCCCCATCTTATGGCTGGAACGGTCACTGATAGCCCCTGATAGCGGTTGCACTAGCATGGCAATCAGTAAGCCAATAGCACTCATAATCCCGCGCGCGGCCTCAACGTTGTTTTCACCAAAAATCGGCGTAGCTAACGGTTTGTTCAGCGGAGGTAGCACCACGCTCAGGAAGCCACCCCACAGGAAAGAGAGGGCAAACCAATAAATGGAGATATAGATGTAATTCATAAAACGGTAAGGAGTGTCCGAAACTTCCGAGGCGTTTTGTTCTGGGTTGGTCAGGCCAACACTGTGCATAAAAGTTACTCCCTTCGTTGGGATAATTAAAGTTTCACAGAGGGTATGAATCTATACTATCCTATGGCAATAGTTTTAGCAAACTAATGTTGCTTCCAGCGTTTCAGCCTGAATAATTCCTCTGGACGATTTCCACTAGATTATCTTACAGGGCAACTTCTAAACCATAAGGTACTGCCGAAAACAGGGGTAGGGCTGTAATTTATCCGGTAAAAGCTGTATATTACTGCTCAAAGTGGGAAATAAAATACCCCCACCTCCTCCAGGGAGATAGGGGTAAAGGTTAGGTTTCTTAGCCCACGCGACCTTCGACTGCCGACCAGTCAATATTGGTGAAGAACGACTCGATATATTTCGGGCGCTCGGCGGGTTTGTAATCCAACAGGAAGGCGTGTTCCCAAACATCCATTACCAGCACGGGTTTGAAACCAGCCGGGTTGCCTTCTTCGTGCAGGGTTATCCAATGGTTGGAAAGCCGTCCACTGGTGGGATCAAGATAGGTAATCGCCCAACCCACACCGCGCATCGCCCCAACTTTGGTGAAGTCGGTTTTCCAGTTATCGAAACTACCAAAGCTCTCAGTAATCGCCTCGGCCAACTTGCCAGTGGTAGGGGCATCGCCGCCACCGTTTTTCATGTTGCCGAAGTAATATTCGTGTAGCACCATACCATTGTACTCAAACCCCTTGCGGCGGTTCAGTTCGGCATAGGCAGGAGTGCCGATTTTGCCATCGGTAATCAACCCGGCGATTTGTTCGTTCAGGGTATTGGTGTTAGTTACATATCCCTTGTATAAGGCGAAGTGAATTTCCAGAGTTTTATCCGAAATGCCATTCAAACCCGAAAGGTTAAAATCCTTTGCCGCATAGGAATAGGCGGTCATGCGATTATCCTCCTTTAAATTCTGATTAGGAAAAACTAACCAGCTAGTTTTAGTGCCATATATTACTATTGGTGAAGCGTTTGCTACTGTTAAACTTGAGTGTTTGGAATAGTTGTTAGAGTTATTTGCCAGCGAAAAAGCAACTTCCCTAGCCTTGTTTTGGAGTTATTCCAGGCAAATTTAGTATATTCCTTTTCTTCCCATTGTCAAGGTAAAAGCTATCTGCGAATAGGGGTTCCGAGTTTGAAAAAGGGCGGTTCGCGAACCGCCCCTACAAATATTTTCCGATTTTAGATTTTGGGTTTTTCCAACAATCCTGCCTATCCTTTTATTCAAAAGGATAGGCACATTAGGCTATCGCTACCTTTTGGACTTGGTAGTATTTTTCTCCGTTGTTTTGCGTTCGCTGGTAATTATGGTGCTGTTGCTGCCGCCCGCCGAGTCCTGGCTAAACCAGGCAATTCCACCGTCTGCCACTGGTTGTAACCCTGCCGGAATCGAGGCTTCAGCTACCATCTGAATCTGGCTGGCGGCAAGTTCACGCCGGAACTCAGCAACATTTATTCGAGTAAACAGGAAAGTAGCCAGAACCATCCCCGTTGCCTGTACACCGAATACCAAGGCGTAACCCAGACCGAGGTTGTCCTGAAAGGCGTTATAGGCGGTATCGCGTAACAGCCCTGCTCCCAGGTTAGCGAAGCCCTGCCCGAAAGCCTGAGCAATCCCCCAGACCCCGATATAGAGCGCAGCGTTGGCTTTATCGGTAATGTCCATCATTGTGCCAATCATACCGGGCACGCTGGCCCCCAGCCCTAATCCCATCAGCAACAGCCCCACCGTGAAAACCGTCTTGTTGCCCTGAATAAGCCCGTTCCAGGTAGCGCGAGCGGCATCATATTCGGCCTGACTGATAGTTTTGTTGGCGAAGGCGTTGCTGGCGGTAGTGTAGGCGTTAAGGGCAGCTTGATCTACCTTGAAGGTAAGGCCCGAAATTGCCTGAATTAACACCCCGACGATTGCCAGACCCAAGCCACCATAAATCGAATACTTTTTGTGAATCCAGAGCGTTGCTAAACCTGCCCCAATCATCGCCACTAAAATAGGGCCGTTGATAGTAGTTTGCAAGGCACTGCGCTCGGAAACGGTCATTTTGAAGACATTTCCAGCAAAGGCCGGGGCTAGAATGTCGCGCATAAACATAAAAGTGGCATAGGACAGCAGGAAGAAGAAGAACCAACGGGCCTGTTTAAACTTGCTAATTACCTTTAGAGCTTGTTGGAAGCTGACATGGGTGCGAACCTTATCCACTGCCCCTTCGCGGCGGGGTTCGATGATTATCGAGGCTATCACCGCAATCGTCACCAGACTTAAAAGCACGCCCGGAATTACAAAGAAGAAAATCGGGTAAAGGGTCTTATAGTCAAAGGCCACTCCCTCGGTGTCGGGCAGAATAACTTTGCTGACAATCGAGCCCACAATAATACCCACGATTAGCAGCGTCCAGCCAATGGAGGCGATAATTCCGCGCACCCGCTCGGTGGTAGTGTCCACGATTACCGACAGGGCCATCGTGCCCATAATCGAAATGCCCGTGCCGTTGATAAAAAATACTACCAGAGCCACAATCAGCCATAAAGGGTTGACCTGATAATTCCCAGTATTGGCACTTACACCAGCTACATGGTGATAGGCAGGGTTGCGGAGTTGCTCCACCACCAGCACCATCAGGGGATAGCTGGCAGCCAGGATTATCCCACCTAACGCGATAAAAGGAGCCCGATGCAATTTGAAAATCGCTACCCGGTCAGAGAAAGAGCCAACATAAACCCGAATAGGCTCGGAGAGGAAGTGTGCTCCTAGCAAAACGCCCACCAAAAGGGCTGGTACGCCCAGCTCGTTTATCAACACCGGGTCTATGATGCCACTAATGATGACGGCTGAGAACCCGGTGGCAACCTGGAACATCAGCACCATAAAATATACAAGACCTTTTCCGACCTTTTTAAGCGGCGTTGCCATCTGTTTCCCCTCCTGCCATCCTGCTCCAACCAATCAGCATAGGGCGATTTAACTTAAATCACCCTTCTTAACTCAACATTATATTATAAAATTATTTGCTTTCAACCGCGACCGCGACCGCTTGCTTGGCGGGGCGGCGGTTGCGTAAGAATTTCAAGACGTATTGGGCGGCGTTAAACAGGTAACTTGAATAGGCGATAAGCACCAGAATTAACAGGGTTTGGTGGTCTCTTACGCCCGCAATCAAGGCTACCAGATAGATGGTGTGGGCTACCATTACGATGGTGGTGACAAAATCTTCCCAGAAAAATTGAGGGGCGAAGTAATAATGGTCAAAAACATCCTTCTCCCAAAACATCCCAGTAATACACATAAAGTACAAGAAAGCGATTTTTACCATAACGGTAGCGTTGGTAAAATCAAACAAATCGCCCGTTATAAAAGTGTAAATTACAAAACCTAAACTAAACAGGAATACCAATAATTGAATCGGTGCGCCAATAATCTGAACCATAGTCCATTTGCTTTTGGTGCGACGTTCGTACTGCTCTGCGGTGTAACTACTCATCGAACCCGCCTTGTTATTTTCTATTATTAAATTTTTCGGTTTGGTTTGTCCTATCAGGAAGAACTATTCTTCTAGCATGGGAAATATAACACGGTAAAAAAGCTGTAGTATGTAGTAAATACTACAGAACCACGAGTAGGGGATGGGGGCTAGGGGTTGGGGGCTAGTAAAAAGTAACGAGTGCCGAGTTGGAGAAGTCAGAATACAGGAGCAAGGATAAAGGAGTAAAAATATAGGAAAATTATTCCCCCTTCCCTGACTCAGGGAAGGGGGCCAGGGGGTTAGGTCAACCGACCACCGCTCAGGCGCGTTTATTCTGGCGGGGAATACTGAGACGACCTACTACCGTGACCTTGCCAAGTGGCACTTCGGTTTCGGTTATTTCCATACTTTCATCGTTGAGGATTTCGGTTTCCACTTCAAATTGGGCAAATCCGGCGGAAGCATCACTGGGTTTGAGGGCGCGGGCCTGCCAGTAACGGCTGTGCCAAATGTTATTTAGTTCCGCCCCCTGCCGGATTTCGTCTTCGCTAGGGGGGGCAGCTACCGCACTTAGCCCGGAGTATAGCTTGGCTCGTTCGTCTTCGGTTAAAATATCGGCGGGTAAAGTTTGCCCCAACGCATCTTCCATACGAATGTAGAACAGGGCCCGTTCTATCACTGGGAAGACCCCATTTATCTGACGCAAATTGCCCAGATAAGCGATAGTACGCTGGCGGGGGTCGCCCGCACTGTTCTTATAACTCTGCACCAGATAGGCATCATAAAAGTTAATGTTGGCAAGCTCTTCGTTTTTGTGCCGCCTTACCACCCATTTTACGTACATAATTTTCCTCTATTAGACCACTTTGAATGCAATTTCCAAATTTCGCAGCATGTAGCTTTGATGAGAATTTCATCATTGTAGTCTAGTATAGCAACGAAAATATTCCCTTTTAAGTAGCCACAACTACCATTTAGCCCCTTAAATTACGGAATTTAATATCTATTGTAGCGGGTGACTCTCTCACGCTAATCCTCTCGAATTCAATCATATCGCTACCCAAATGCTCAAACAAACTGAGACCTTCACCTAACAGTATGGGCATTATGGAAAGGTGTATTTCATCAAAAAGCCCTGCTTTTAGCAATTGTTGTGTAGTATTTGCCCCACCAACTACCGTTACATCCTTGTCACCGGCGGCGGCTTTGGCCTGTTTAACCGCGCTTTCGATGCCATCAGTGACAAAATTAAAGCTCAATTTGCCGTTTTCGCCCGTCGCCACCTTCTCAGGAATTTTATGGGTCAGTACAAATATCGGCACTTGATATTCGTAACCCTCGAATCCAACCGGGTCGCCCATCGCATAGGCCCGTCGGCCCATTATAACGGCTCCGGTAGTTTTGATTGATTCCTGAAGTTCCTCGGTTTGGCGTAAAGCTTCAAGGTCAGGATATAACGGGCTCAAATCACCGTTTCGGTCATTTATAAATCCGTCTAGCGACATTGTTGCGCCTAAAATAACTTTCCCTATAGTACACCTCCTGTTGTTAGTCCGTGTTTCGCCATTGAACCAGTGTATGATGTTTATGGCAAAAACTCAATACATTTGTTCCAAAAACCACGCCTCAAAAATTTTGATTTGACGATTGTCTATATTTTGAAACAGCGTATAATATATTAAGTTGGTTGTAACAAATAACAACCTTTAATTTACCAAATCTGAAAAGTCAGGGAGAACTAACAATGCGCCAGCGAGGGTCGCGAACTACCTTTATTTTTGTAACAATTTTCTCTTTGTTAATCGGAATTTTATTACAGGCATGTGGGGCAGACTCAACCCCGGTGGTCACTCCTACCCCCGCCCCGGTGGCTAATGAGAGCAAGATTGATACCGTTCTTCTCAGTATTATTCTGAAATACGCCACCACCGAAGGTACTAACGATGCTAAAGCTAAGGCGGCAGTAGATTATGCCCGCCAACAGGGGCTAGTTGACGATAAAGACCAGGTAGTTTTTGAGCTGGAGCTAGACGACCCCGCCGCCGAGAAGCCCATCACCGATAAAATTACCGCAATGGGGGCGAAGGTTACAAACACGGCTAAACAAGATAATATCGTTAAGCTTCGGATAATGGTTTCGGTTAACCTTTTCCTGACCTATAGCAGTTCCACCACCAAAGACAATTTCCTGGCAGATTTGGCAGGTTTTAAGGGTGTTAGCACCATCAACCTGATTTACCCTCGAAAAAAAACTGAATTAGTGAACATGCCTCAGACCCTTGAGGCCCTGAAACAAGTTGGAGCCTCGGTTAAAAACGAGGGGGTCAAGGTTATGCAGACCGACAAATGGCAAGCCGCCGGATTTACGGGCAAGGGCGTGCGGGTCGGCATAATTGATGGCGGCTTTAAGTTTTACGAAGATTTGGCGGGAACTTTCCTGCCTGCCGATTTCGCCCCGGTGGATATAGATAAAGATGCAGGTGGCGATGGGGTAATAGATGCCGATGTGCATGGCTCTGCCGTCAGCGAGATTATCCACTCTAACGCCCCCGATGCCAAATTGTTTGCCGCCGCCGTAGACGGGAGCGACGATGAAATTTCGGCAGCAATTGACTATCTGGTCAAGCAAAATGTCAGCATAATTTCGATGTCAATGGGCGGTCACGGCACTTCTGGCAATGGCGACAGTTTTATCGAAAAGAAAATGAGCCAGATTCGGGCGACCAATGGGATTCTGTTTGTGGTTTCGGCGGGCAACGAGGGCGACTCCCACTATACGGGCTTTTTTGACCCCGCCCCCGATGGTTACCACCAGTTTGTACCGGGCGTTACCAAAATGGCTCTGGGCTATCCCGCCCGCTCCGGCGCACCCCTCGATACCTATATTATTTTGAATTGGGAGCAGTGGCTAAACGGTGGAGTTAATCCCAAAGCCAACGATTTTGACCTGTTCATCGAAACCTCCACCGGGGCTACCAAAATCAGTAGCACGGGTGACCAGCGTTCCCGCCCGCCCCGTGAATATGTGCCGCTAAAACTCAGCCCCGGCGAACTGGTTTATATTCGGATACGCCTCAAGCCCAATACCGCTACCCCCACCCAACCCCTGCGCTTGCATATTTTTACCCATAACTTGCCCTTGCAATTCTTTACCCCCACCATCGCGATAGGCGACCCCGCCGCCGGAAAAGGGGTTATTGCGGTGGGTGCGGTTGATTGGGATAAGGATAAAATTGCTTATTACAGCAGTCAAGGGCCCTTGCCCAACGGTACTTTCAAGCCCGAAATCTCCGCACCCGCCGGGGTCTCCAGTGGGGCTTATCAGCAGGAAGGCGAGACGGATTTTCCCGGAACCAGTGCCAGTTGTCCCCAGGTGTCGGGCCTTTTGGCGGTCTTCAAAAGTGCCAATCCCAGCCTGACCGCCGACCAACTTGCCACCGTTTTGTTTGAACATACCGTAGATAAGGGTCTTAGTGGGCCAGACCCAATCTACGGTTATGGGCGGGCCAGTGCTGGTTCTAGCCCTAGCGCGGCGGATGCCAGTCCCAAAAATAAACTCGTGCCTTCGCCAACCCCCAACATGAACCCTAATATCGCGTCCACCACTTCGCCGATTTACCCTACCCCCGTGAGGTCGCCAATTCCTACTAACAACCTCAAACCCTCGCCCGCCCCAACTACAGTGGCGGCTACTCCGGCGGAGGCGGCCCCCATCCCGCCTTCCACGATGCAACCTGTTTCTTCGGTAGATTTTACCGATACTTTCAGGAATAATAGCACTGGTTTGCCTAACGCGGGTTCCACCAGCTATCAGACCGGGCGTTACAACATCAAAGCCGCTACAGGCCAATTAACCTGGGCGGTTTATCCCACTGATCGTATAACTGTTGAGGATTTCGACTCGAATATTTCGGTGCAGGGTATTAATAGCGGTGCAGGTCTTTATGGCTTGGTTTTCTGGTACACTGACCCCCAGAACTATTACATGTTGAGCCTGACGGGTAGTGGCACGGCCCAAATCTCGCAGTTCAGCAGTGGTAACTGGAAAGAGGTTACGCCCTGGACTAAGGCGGGCGGCTGGTCAACCACTGGCCCTAACAATCTGCGCTTGCTCTCGACTAATGGCACAATTCAGGTTGGGGTTAATAATCGCTCAGTCTTTCCTCAATCCATCAAGGCCGCCGGAAGCGGAGCAATCGGCTTTGCGGCTGGAAGTTATAGTGGCTCCATTGAGGCTAATTTCACCAACTTCCGCCTTAGCACCCGCTAGGGGTAAGGATGAAGGCGGAAGGATAAAGGATGAAAAAATCAGAAGCAAGAATTAAGGAGTAAGAATAAAGAATTCTTGTTCCCCCTTCCACTTTAGGGAAGGGGGTTAGGGGGTTAGGTTAACGACAACCGACAACTATTCCCCCCGTTGTTGGCGATAGCGGCGGATAAGCGTATTGGTGGAACTATCGTGGGTCAGGGAAGCATCATCGGCGGCCTCTAGCTCAGGAATAATCCGATTAGCCAGCACCTTGCCCAACTCAACGCCCCACTGGTCGAAAGAGTTAATATCCCAGACCGTCCCCTGCACAAAAATCTTATGCTCGTACAGTGCGATAATTTTCCCTAACGCTTCGGGGGTTAGTCGCTCACCCAAAATCGTATTGGTAGGGTGATTGCCCTCAAAAGTGCGGTGAGTCACCTGATAATCCACTACTCCATCGGCCTTGACTTCCTCGGCAGTCTTACCAAAAGCTAGGGCTTCAGTCTGGGCAAAGAAATTCGCCATTAACAGGTCGTGGTGATTGCCAAGCGGATTAAGGGTCTGGCTAAAGGCGATAAAGTCGCAGGGAATAAGTTTAGTCCCCTGATGAATAAGCTGGTAATAGGCATGCTGCCCGTTAGTGCCAGGTTGCCCCCACACAATCGGCCCGGTCTGATAATCTACCCGATTACCCTCCAAATCCACCGACTTACCATTACTTTCCATATCAAGCTGCTGGAAATAAGCACTCAGCCGCCCCAGATAATGGTCGTAGGGCAGAATTGCCACAGTCTCCGCCCCAAAGAAATTGTTATACCAGACACCAATCAGGGCTAACAATACTGGAAGATTTTCTTCAAAAGGGGCAGTGCGGAAATGTTCATCCATCTCGTGGAAACCCGCCAGCATCTCGCGGAAGTGGTCGGGGCCAATCGCAATCATCAGCGAAAGACCAATCGCCGAGTCATAGGAATAACGCCCGCCCACCCAATCCCAGAACTCAAACATATTGGCGGTATCAATCCCGAACTTTGCGACCTCCGCCGTGTTGGTCGAAACCGCCACAAAGTGCTTGGCAACCGCCGCATCATCCTTGAGCGTGGCTAAACTCCAGGCGCGGGCGGTGCGGGCGTTGGTCATAGTTTCAATAGTGGTAAAAGTTTTGGACGAGATAACAAAAAGGGTTTCGGTGGGGTCAAGGTCGCGGGTGGACTCGGCAAAATCTGTCCCGTCAATATTAGAGACAAAGCGACAGGTCAGGTGGCGGTCACTGTAATAGCGCAGGGCTTCGTAGGCCATTACCGGGCCGAGGTCAGAGCCACCAATCCCGATATTAACGATATTTTTAATAGGTTTCCCGGTATAACCTTTCCATTCGCCACTCCGCACTCGCTCGGAAAAATCGGCCATTTTATCCAGCACAGCATGCACTGGCGGCACTACATCCTCGCCATCCACCATAATAGACTGGTCTTTGGGGGCGCGCAAAGCAATATGTAATACCGCTCGTTTTTCAGTAATATTTATTTTTTCACCCGCGAACATTGCCCCAATCCGCTCTTTCAAGCCCACCGCCGAAGCCAGTGCCACTAACAGCGATAAAGTTTCCTGGTTTAGCCGATTTTTGGAATAATCAAAATAAAGACCAAGAGCTTCAAGAGCGAACTTTTCGCCGCGCTGAGGGTCTTCAACAAACAAACTGCGGAGATGGACATCGCGGATTTTTTGGAAATGGGTCTCAAGGGCATGCCACTCCGGGTGTTGTTTGAGTGGAATCTGGCTCATAGACATGTCAGGTTTCTCCTCTTAATTGCTATTTTGCCTGATATTTTAGAGTTTGGGGTTAATCGTTCCTTGCTCGTTCGGCATACAGTATAGCAGTTTGAGGCTGAATTTGTCTAATATTTCACCTACAGCAACAGGGAAAATGCGTTTGAAAGAGGGCGACCAGCAGGTCGCCCTGCACTCGGAGAAATTGTGACGACCTAGCAATTCGCCCCGTAGCACCGTGACGGCCTGTCTGCCGAGATGAAGCCGCCGTCGCGCTGGTTT
>Ga0209724_1000347_pt1 | contig 46309 bp, 57 predicted proteins | sample grotaG_FD_184143 | JGI IMG/M metagenome (GOLD analysis project Ga0209724, IMG submission 184143) | Glacier valley bacterial and archeal communities from Borup Fiord, Nunavut, Canada, to study Microbial Dark Matter (Phase II) -... | ecosystem: Environmental > Aquatic > Freshwater > Ice > Glacier ... | reverse complement strand
CCGTGTGCCACTAAAGGTAAAAACCTCTCGTTCGACTCGCATGTGTAAAATAGAACTCTAGCGTTCATTCGGGGCCAGGATCAAACCCATGAACTAACTTGTCAAAGATGAAGATCCTGTGACATCATAATCGAAAACGCGAATACAGTTCTTTAAAGAACTTTTTGTGATGAGGAGTCTTCCTCTCTATGCTTTTTACGAAAACGAGCAAGACATAATTCGAATTTCAAAAAACGCGATCTACCTTCGGTAGCCTTTCGTCTAAGGGGATCCTATTTATATTCACTTATCTATTAGCATATTGCGGGTGCAGTGCTATCGCCATCTCACCGCAAAAGAGATCGGATTGGTAAACGAGGTTTGGGCGTTTTTCTCATTGTATGCCGCTGATATCGTAACTGGGTGGTGTTATTTGCCTTGTGCCTTTACTCCCTGTGAGGTGTTATATACTGCCAGTTATACTACTCTTTATTTTAGATTACTTGGTTACCGTATACTATACAATTACCCCGTATGCTGACATCGTAACAGGAAATAGAGATACTTCAGCTATATATATGCTGTTTACTACTTACAATGGTTACAAGATTGAATACCATATTTACCACCATTTAATATCATACCGAGTTTTGCTGTAATAAAGATCTACGCCACAACAATTGCTGGCTTACAACTAAAACAGAAATCACGTAATCCGTGTGCCACTAAAGGTAAAAACCTCTCGTTCGACTCGCATGTGTAAAATAGAACTCTAGCGTTCATTCGGGGCCAGGATCAAACCCATGAACTAACTTGTCAAAGATGAAGATCCTGTGACATCATAATCGAAAACGCGAATACAGTTCTTTAAAGAACTTTTTGTGATGAGGAGTCTTCCTCTCTATGCTTTTTACGAAAACGAGCAAGACATAATTCGAATTTCACAATATGGCAGTTTTTTCACTTGGCCCCCTTTCTTTATTTTAGAAATGAAAAAGTTAAAAAAGACAGATTTAGTAAAAAATTTGTACACAAAGCTCCAACTGTTTCGGTAGCCGGGGCCGGGCCCATTTTTGACAAAAACCCGTATTTATCATTTCTCAGGTAGTAGCCAGGTAAAAAACAAGACGACGCCGCTAAACCTTACTTTTCCACAATTTTGGCGGGTACTACTGCCAAAAAAGAAGCGGTGCACGCCCCACTTTTTATACTTTACCCCAAGGACTGGGCGGTTCAGAAGTACAATTTGTGGCCTCGCGGCGTTAAAGCTACTATAAGTTCAAATACGCGAGCATTCAACAAAAGTACTCTTAGACAGAATCGAGCTTAAACCAGCGGAACAGGCGGGCGTTCAGCCTACTGCTCCGACGCAGTTCTGACTCCTTGGGCAAACCGTTATACACCAAAGAACGAAGTCCCGGGTAGTACGTAAAATTCGCCGGATAAGCACCAGAGGAGTACTTCATGGGCTGATTTTGCTCGTCTCGACGACTTAACACCGGCTTAAAGAAGTGGCGGAAGCGAAGAATTCGCTCCTGCTCTAGCTGGATAAAATCTCCAGGAGAAAGCCTATGCGCCGGGTCGTTAACAATTTTTCCGTTAACACGTAGTAGTCCGTGAGGAGCCACTACGCGCGCTCAGAAGATAGTGGGCGCAATATTAAGGTGCATTAGGGTCACGTCTAAGCGATCCCCTAGGCCCGTCTGCGAGTGCGCAAACCCCCCAGTTTTACCTTTACGGTGATTTAATTTGCGGAAGTGTCGACTAGCCGCCCTTCGATCGGGAAAGTTGAAAAGGGAATAAAATAGCTTTTGGTTGTACATGCGGAGGCGAGGTCAGCGACGACCCTTAATGTATCTGGCGCTGCGGGACGGAAAGAAGGCTTTACGTACTCGCTGTAGTCACTTGTACTTCTTCTGCTCACGAGGGAACTGCCTACGACGGAACTCGCCGCGGCGGGTGCTGAAAAGTGAACGATTGTACATTAGCGCTTCCAGTCAGGGCGCCCGATTACGCTCCCCCGGAAAGAAGCGGAAAGCGTTGCGGAAACCCTTTCGGAAGAACAGCTCATCGGACTCCCGCCATTCTAGCCTTCGTGCGCGACGCTGAATCTCCCTTCAAATAGCCGCAGGTAATCAGTGATCCGCGGGGTGTTTTAACGGGAGACGCCGCTCTTTCAATTGTGGCAAGCCTGCCTTTCTACGACGTCAATACTCTTTAACTTTGGCTTGCTCCTCCTCTACACGCTGCAGCGGAGTCTTCGTAAGGCTCTCCTCAACCTCTTTAAGAACGTCACGGTATTCATGGTTCGCGAGTCATAGCGTAGGAATAGGTTTTTTTCGAGCTTCCACAGAGACAGCTCGGCGTTGAGTCGCGAGTAGGGATCGGGGGCCCCTCCGAATCGGTTTGACTACGGCGGAGGTATCAGTGTTGCCAGCAACAAAATCTTCACGCTCGCGAAAGGCCGCTTTCTCCTCAGGAATATCGATACCACGGTCGTCAACCTCTGCAACGTACTGCCCGATTTGCTGCTCAACAAGAGCCAGATCCCCGGCAGGGCGTTTTCCCTTAATCTTGGGGCGGCAAGCAACAATTTCGGCTAATCAGGGGTCACGAAGTCAACGCTTTGTATCCTTTAATCAGAAGCGCATAGTTCGCTCCCGCTTCATTCAGCGATTAGTTAATTTGTGTCAGAGTTTAGGGCGGTAAACCTCAAAAGGTGTCCGTCGGCGAATAACCTCAATTTCAAGGGCTTCTTTAGAAACCCCAGCACGTGCGCTAATACGCCCACCAACACGCAGGGAAAAATTAGTTCTAGTGCATACCCTTTTTAGGGGCGCGGGATTAACTCCAGAAAATACTCCGGCAGCAGCACCTTTAGAGGAAAGTTTTGTAAAAAATTTCCTTCGCAGTGTAGCAAGCTGACGCGGAAGCTTACGGTAACGCCCCAGAGCCGCCCGCTCTAGAATAAGCTCCGATGACGGTTTGACGGCAGCAGTCGCAACAGGTAAAGCTTTTAGTCCAAGTTGCTTTTTAAACGCTGCGCGGGTGCGAACATCCCGACGCATTTGCAGGAAAATATAGTTACGACCAAAGAGACGACGTCACCGCCGGGCGTATAATGCAACGCGCGGCGCAAGCTCAAAAGGTGTTTCTGCGATTACCCTTTCTGCTTTGTACTCGAGCTTTAAACTCCTTTGCGCAGGAGTTCGATACTGTAAGGTGTGACGCGCACTCTCTACACCGAGGTGGTGTCCTAGGGCGCGCCGAGTGCCCGTGAAGGCTTGCTCTCGGCTAAACCTGCCAACGCCGAGGTAATAACGCGCCTCTCGTAACTGGGTACGTACTGCGCGTTTCGCTCAGACAGAGTATAGAGATTTACGCCGCGTGTGAAAGTCGTTGAATGCTGTGACTTTAATCCTGGCTTGAGTTCGCAGCATTTGCATTTCGAGGTGCGTAGGGTTACGCCGAACTGTAAATCCATCCCGCGTATCCTGTAAAGCGCCTTCAACTTTACCGACATTTGTACCTGCTACTGGATTAAAGGAGAAGGCGCGCCGAGCAGTTCGCGTTCAATTTGCCCCCTTGAAGGCCGAAAGTTTCTGGCGACGCTCACGGTACGCGACAAATTTTGCGCGTTTCTCCTCCGCAGTAGCCGCTGTAAAGCTTTCCGGAAGACGCAAAAGGTACTGACGACTGCGGGGCGACTTGTATCTAAGGAAGCGAGGGTCGAGCGCTCCGCCGACCATTGTCCCTTTTGAACTAAAAGAAAAGTTGGTTCGACCACGAGCCTCTACACGCGACTTTACTCGGTAGCGACCGGCAACCGCAATAAAGGTAGGCGCAGAATCCTCGTCCACGCTCGTAAAGCGCTTTCTCTGATAAATTAGTCGGCCGAGTAATGCCGTTGCGCGGTGCGCATAGGAGGAGAACGGGCGAGAGAAGAAGGAACCCCCCACAGCGGAGGCGCCACCAACGACCGCACCCGCCAACGGACGCTCTGCGATAGGCAATCGACGAGCACCCTGTAGCATGGTTTCCACGCGCGGGGTAGCACGCGAGTACCGAAGCGTTAAAACTTGGCGAGATCGCGTTTCAAGGCTAGGAGTAACGCCCGCGGTTTCTCAGTTGTAAATCCCGTAGCCGCTCGGCATAAGACGACGAAGCCGTGCCGTAGCGATCGGTAAATTTCCGTAATCGTCGGGATCTTCTTGGAAAAGGCTGTGTTTTAACGGGAAGAACGTACGTAACCAGTCAAACCTAAAGCGGTCTGAGTTGTGCGCAAGATGCAACCGGCCAGGCTGGAACCGACGGCGCAATGCAGCTCGCTGCGGTTGCTCTGTATTCTGACCTTTCGCGCGTACTAGCATCTCCTGTTCAAGACTACTTCTAAATTCGTAGTTTCCGTCCCGCAAATAGAAGCGAGCGTCAAACGGGTCAACGTTTAGGTAGACGCGTAGGCTTCAGTAGGTTGATGATACGATGCGTTTTACATTACAGCGCGTTAACTTTTGGGTCTTGGTACGACGGGAAATCATTTGACTAATTAGAGAAGGAATGAACGAGGCAAGACCTTCCGAATACTGCGCAGTAATTTTATACCGCAGCTCTTTAGACGCAATATTCGCCAAGCGCTCGCGCTCGATAGTAGCCTCTGTTTTTACGATTGTTTTAGTGTGATTTTGGAAAAACAGTGGGGTAACTGCCGCTGCGACGGGAAGGCTCTCTACAAACCGACGCCCAGCGTAACCTCCAGCGGAAGACATAGCTTTTGCCGGCGCAATGTACTGCTTTTGTTTTTTATCGGCGCGGCGGTGGGCTGTCGCTTGAAGCACTTGTAGCTTACTACACCGCTTAACCGCGGAGCGAATTAGCTGACGAGCTTTTCCTGTTCGGCGTAGCGGCGTAACGGCGTACAACTCCTTGCTTGTGATGGGCGTTCCAAGGGAAATAAGTACTTGTGTGCGCGCTTGAAGCGCCAGCAGCCTCTTTTGATTTAAGCTGCGGGCCAGTAGCCGCTGATGAGGAAGGCCACAATGCAGCAGCCCTTTACGTGCAAATGCAGCCGCAACTCGCCCGTTTCAACGGTTCCGTGACGTACGAGCTAGTCTGCGCGTAAAGCGGGTAAGCAACGACCCTACGCGGCCGGAACTTGCACGGTGTAATTTAAGAAGTTGCGGACGCTCAGATCAGTGATTAAAGCGCGTCATAGACATATCGCTTGCGCCCAGACGGCGGCGGCGTCTCTGGCGAAGATGGCTGTCTACCTTTCGCCGACGCAATTTTTGCGGAGCCCTAGGAACAATACAGAAGCCGCTGCGAGATCAACCTTTTCGAGTTACTTTCGGCGCACTAAGAGGTAAGCGCAATGTTTCCCCGTAATAGTTCGTGGGAAGGGCAGTCCGCGCACGGTCCTCCAAGCGGGGCCCAACGGAGCCTAGGTGATGAAGCGTTCAAAAGACGCTACTAGAAGGCCGGCGCTTAAGCGCCGTTGCACCCCAGTCCCCAGCTGATGCGTAACGACGACGACGCTGAATCGAGCGCCTGGAGCGTCAGGGAGGAAGAACCTGCTCTTTAGGTAAACGCCGCGCTAGTGCATGTTTTTTTAGATCAAAGATGGTGCGCTCAGTTCTGCGGCGGCGCAAGGCGCAGCGCAAAAGCGCGATACGCAAGGCACGCGTCGAATCTACAGCTACTGGCTGCAAGGCTTGTACCGACGCGGTAATTTGTTTAAATACAGTATTGACAGGTAAGGAAGCAAAGCGGCGCTTCGCGGATAAGCTTCGTGGTTGCCCGTAGCGTGGCGGGTGTACTACGTTTACCTTAGCCAAGGAGTTTTCCGCCGGAAGGGCAAGGGGTGTGGAAGAACGTTGTGCAAGCAGTTCACGCCACATTGGCGAAAGATACGCAGTACGGCTAAGCTGACTAGAAAGCATTCGGCGGCGGCGCAGAGCCCGACTTTGCTCATAAACTGTCTGATTAGCTTTGAAGTTGTGTACAACGGGAGGAGTTAAAGTCTGGAAGCGAACGTTAGCAACTCGACGGAATCGCGCAGGGCTCGTACGGCGAGTGAACGCGTGAAGCATTGAATCGTAAGATGTTCGACGGCGACCAGACGCGGGGAAGCGAAGGCGACGACGGCCTAGGTTCACCGCGAGCTTCAATACGTTATGGTCGTGTGCAGTGGGTAAATGGCCGGATTGGCTGTGGCGTAAGTACCGCTCCGCCCCGTGCAATCAGCGCTTGTAAAGAGGAACGTTTTCCCGCGCGAGTACGGTGAGGGTGTCGCTTGTGCACTCCTTCTGAATGCTGGGAAGTTGTCGTTTTGTTCAGAAACGATCTTTTTTGTTTTGTACCCGGCGGGCGTAGCTGTTCTGCTCCAGACCCCGCAGCCGGTTTGAAGAAAGTCGTCCACCAAAAACCGCTAGATTTTCGTTTGATCCTGTAATTGCAACGGCGACACAATTGCGTAAGTACATGACTGCGCGCATCTGCTGCGCAGCAGACGCGCGCGCCCCCACAAAGCTAGGAATAAGTGAGGCGCGGCTTCACTGGCGGAAATGACTAAATACCTCTTGGCGTAGCGCCGCGTACTTTTCAGCGCCCCGCGCGCTATAGCGCAAAGCGGATCATACAGATAAGGGAATGCACGTAAGTGCGGTTTCAAGAAGACGGGATTCAGCTGTGGAGGCAGTGTTAAAATCCAAGGACTCTCAGCGGTGGCCAGCTCAAACAGCGGTTTGCGGGAAGAGCCTCTCCAAGCGCCGTGCAGCGTGTTTAGAGCGCTGCAGCGTTAGCCTTTGATGATAAGCGTCGTTTTTGATAGTCGCGTAAGTAGCGAGCTTTCGGGTTCACCGCTGAATATTGTACGGTGCTGCGCGGCGTTTGGGTTTACGGAACTTGTAGTTCCGTCAGGGAATATTTGTAGGCGGATAACGAACGGGATAAAACTCCCCGCGTAAGGAGCGCGCTTCCGTACCGATCGCGCTCGCGCGAGGTAAAGCTTCTGCCGCAAACTTTTTAGTAGTGTACTTTGTTGCGTTTAACGCTCGGCGGCTATAGGGGTTTTCAAAAGGTACAGCGTAATTAACAGGCTTTCATCAGCGGTTGTGCAAAGACCTTGGGCGGTGCGCACGTCGGAAACGCGCGTACCCAATACCTGCCGCAGAGCCGCGGTAATACTGGAGGTGGGAATAGCTAAGATCGACATACCTGCGTTCTGGAAGGCCGCGATACGTAAGCGACTCGTTAAGCAAGGCGCGCTGTCGTAGCACCTTGTGGGAGGGTCAAGTACGCGGCAGCGGAAGCCCCTCCGCACGCGGAGAGCTTCACCGACGCCACTTTAATGGGTAAAGCGGCGATCATGCGCTGAAGCCCAGCTCAGCCTTCAGCATATGGTGCACGCTCTGAATATGTTTTTCAGACGCGGTGCGACCAGCCACCACTGACGAGGCGCGGGCCTTTTTGAGAATAGTACGTGCAACTACCCCCGAGGCGCAGACGGGTAGCGCCTGGCTGAAAGCCGAATCAGCTCGTACTTGTTGCTCAAGACGGTTTCGATATGCGGCTAATCGGCCTCGCGCGGGAATTGACAACGCCGGCGGCATCGCATGCAACTCGGCTAACGCGCTATTTACTGTTTCTAGGCGCGCACGAAGACTTGGTAGTCTGCTCGGGCGGGGTGTAAGCGCGCGGCGGCCAGCGTGGCGTGCAATACGCCGAGCCGCGGAGTACGCCCTCCGCTTCGAAAGCGCCTTACGACGCTCCCGCTGTCGAGATGCGCGAAGAGAGTTAAGGAAGCTGGGCGGGCGTTTTCATGCACGGGGAAGGGTGTCTCCTCGCTTTTCAATACGCCGCAGCTGAAAAGGGAGCAACGAGGTATTCGCGTGTGCAGAGCGCCCACCAAGAACCCAGGGGGTAGTAGACGCTAACAGCTGATTTCGCTTTCCCGCTAAGGTAGTGGGGGTTTTCAGTGTATTACGAGCAAACAGTACATGGCCACCATGCCGTAGATTTCTGCGACTGACATTCGTGCAGGGGAGCCTCAATTTAAGTTGTCGTCGATAAAGACGCCCCTCAAATAGCTTTCGCGAACGCAGCTCTACAGCAGTCATGCAACGAGCCCTACGCGCAGCTAGCAGAGACCTCTCTACTGAGCAAATCGCTGCCGTGGTTCGCCCGAGGGCAAAAGCATGTAACGTGGTTTCTGTGTAGGTTAAGCGCTCAGCGGCGCGGCTAGCAACCTTTAAGCGGCGGCGGCTTACCCGCAAAGCCTGCAATACCCTAAAGGGGGCTGCGTAGAAAAGCGGTTTTAACCCTTTTGCACCTCTGCGCACAGATTTATTGCGGAGGCGCAGTTCAGCGAGGCTCCGCGCTGCGATCGCAGAGCGTGGTTGTAGAGACGTGGGGTAGTACTTCCGCGCAATTGTTTGGCTGCGAAGCGAGTCAGCACGCCGAGATAACTGCGCAACTAGGTTTTTACGCTTCGAAGCTAATCGAGAGCTATAGCCACGCAAAATTGCTCGGCGCCATTTAGCAAACTGGCGGCGGCGGCGGGTTAAAGAGGCTCTCCGCACTACTTTTCTTCAATATTTTCTAGAGCCCTGCGGGGGCTCTACTACCCGCTTTGATCCCGTGGGAGAGCGACCAATAAGTAAAACTTTATTGCGGCGTAAAGTGCGCTGAAAAGGCAGCGAAATACTAGCAGTAATTCCGAAACGAGGATGGAAAACGCGCGTTAAATGCGACAGACGACCCCTTAAGACTGCGCGGGAAACTTCTTTACGGTTTTTTTGCGTACGGGGAGCTTCAGGCTGCCCTACAGCAAGGTTGGTCGCTACACTTGGCTTAGAAGTTGCCGGCAATGCGCCCGCTGTTTTTTTACGGTAAGCGGCCGTGTTAGCCAGCAAACGCCTTCGCTGATAACGCCTGGTAACGAGGGATAACCGTTTCGATGCGGCGCCCCGCAGTAGGCGCAGCCGCTGGGCGAAGGTTGCGGCTCCGGCAGAGTGCGATGCTTGCGCCAGGTTACAAAGTAAAGCGCGTTGCGCGTGGAGCGCGCCTTTGCGCACTTTAGTAAGCCCGGTGCGCGCCTTTTGACGCAAGGCTACGCGGCGCCGTGTAGCAGCAGCTAGGCGCATAAGCTGAAGCCGGTCCCGGCGCTCAACGCGACGTCGGCGTTTGCCGAAAACACCAAAGTAACGAAACCGCGTTTTCGGGCGAATACGGCGCAGGCGGCGCTTTAAGGCGCGTTGCTTACGAGCAGCGCCGATACGCCGTTGAGCAAGAAATACGCGACGCTGCCCGGAAAATAGGGCAGAGCGTTGTAAGTGCGCCTGGGCGCGAAGAATCCGGCGGCGAGCATCAGTGGTTGCAACATACGTATCTTCGTTCACGAACACGCGGCGACGGCGCGCAGGGGGCATTGTACGTAGTCTTCGGGTTTTAATGATGCTGCGTAGGCTTCAATTTCGCTTAGTTTGCGCTACAACGTTAGTGTTTCTGGCTTGTGTTTGGGCGCATCGCGCAAGAAACCTTACCGCGTGTAATCGTAAGACGCCGCGCTTAGCCAGCCCATTACGGGCGCGACGTAAGCGCGCGGCGGAAAGAATACGGCGATAGGTTCCGCAACGTTTTCGTTTGCGTAAAGTAATACCGCCTGTTAGGCGGCGGGCGGTACAAACACGGCGGCGTTTAATCTTTAGTGGGGACCTATCACGGCCGGATGAAATACGTAAGGCTGCGGAAAATGATTTTGACCGAGAAGGCCACTTTGCGCGGGAACTATGTAAGGTATCAAACTTTTTACTACTGTGTTTGTTCTTTTTATCCATAAAAGGCGGTAAATTTTTGATAGAATTTACTTTTTAACGCTATCTACGTTTGCGGGAATTTAGGGGGGTTGTAGCGCTGCTTCGCGAGAGTAGCTGCGCAGCGTTTGGACGGAAAACGTCGGAAAAGAGCTTGGCTGCTGTAAACTGTTTACGGCCAGGAGCAGCTTTACTAGCGGCTACCGTACGCGGGGCGTCGCCCCCTCTTACTGGAAAAAGCTTCTCTGCTGTAACGGTAGAGTTAACTTTTTTCTTTGGTGCAGAGAGGGCGCGAACGAAAACAGCCCTGGTACGTTGCGCTGAGAGGCCTTGCGGCGTAGTCTCGAGCTTTTTCATAAGTAGCCACGCAAACCGTGAGGCCGCCCTAGGTAAAGTAGGCAGAAGTGGAACTGCACGAGAAAGCCTAATCTTGATTTCTCGCTTGCGCGGCTTCCGTTGCGCGAGCAGTCATGCCGGGCGACGGAAGTTACGCCACTTACCCTTATAGCGAGGGTTACGTCATCGACGCAATCATTTAGGTTTTCACAGGAGATTATCCTGAGAAGGGTCATGCACATAGCTACTGCGCAGAGCAACCGCGTGAGCGACCGTTTTCAGACGGCGTCACCGACGCGTGAGTTGAAGGCGAGCCCTTCGACACAGCTTCCTGGAAATAGCTAGTTTAAGTAAGCCAGCGGGGGAGCCCCGCAGAGCTAATCGCCGACATCGCTGATGATAATACGTTTGCCGAGAGATAAAGAAGCCGGCCCTACTCTTCGTAAGGCTGTACCGACGCTCATAAGCAGCCACAGTGCGCCTATCCCGGCCCAGCTGTGAGGAGCGCCTACAACCAATCTGAGATAAGCGGGCGCTAGTGTAAAGGTTAAAGAGGGCGCGTAACCGTTTAGCTTTTAGTCCTGGGACACGAAGGGACTGTCGGCCTACGGAGGTTTTAACAATAGTCTTTGTTAGCTGCGAGCTATCGGCAAAGGCCGCCTGATGTAACGCGATTGCGGCGTCTAGCTCACGTAAAGATTTTCCCCCACCAAAACGATCGTATTTAGTACCCAAAACTCTCGAGTGGTAGTAAGGTTGAAGTCGAGCAAACAACATAGAAACTGCGTTTTCTCGCGAAAAGCGTAACTGTTTTGCCCGCGTACGCGCGCGAACATGGTGACGTTTACGCTGAGACCTTCTAGCTAAAAGCATTGCAGTGAACCGCGTAACAGCAGGGGACGGGGTGTAAGGGAAGTAGTTTACCGGTTCTAGTACAGCAAGCGCGGAGTCTTGGCGCCGCTGAAGTTGGCGGTAAGTTAAAAGCAGCCCACGAAGGCCCTTCTTAGTAGAAAAGTTACCCAACGAAATTGGCTGCCGGAGGCTATGAAGTTTACGCGCAAAGCCCGTAGCAGCGCGCGCAAGCTTCCTTGACCGGAGGTACTGCTCCACCTCAGAGGAGCGAATTGCTGCGGAGGAGAGGTTTTTTCAGCGCTTTAAGTGCGTGTACCGCGTAACCTCGAGTCAAACGCGGTGTGTGCAGTTGCCGCCAATTCGCAATCTAGGCGCTCAAAGCTTCGTACCGCGAGACGCCGAACGCAAATCAACGAGGCCGTGCTGCCGCGGTACCAAACGTTTCACACGGAGGTTGACGCGCTGCAGACGAGTAACTCTTAAAGCGAGGGGGCGTAAGCGACGCCTACGAAGTACTCGCAAGGGTACCTTTCTGCGAAGGCGCTGGGCGCGTAAACGACGAATTAGGCTTAGGCGCAGCTTAGTCTTGCCTTGTGCTACGTACCTGCTACGTAGGCTATCATATTGCAGGTGCGCCCGATTGCGGCGAGACGTGTATAGTTGGCCGCGTAGATCATGCCCGAGCCTTGTACGGAGCTTTCTGGCGCGTGAAGCGGGTAACGTGGAGCGAACAAGCCGGGCGAAGGTATTAATCATGCTGTGCAGCAGCTTCCGGGTACGCTGCGTTGGAGGTAAAGACAAGAGTAGCCTGCGTAGCCGGAGGGCCCGCCTAGTAGGGCAGTTACGGACAAGGTGAATACGACCGAGGTGCTTTAGCACAAGCCGCCGACTAACCTTTAGTGTGTCAGGGCGGAAAGTGCAGCGCGATAGTCGCAGTGCCCGTGAGCTAAATTGTCAGCGTAAAAACGCCTTTCTAACCCTTGTGAGCAGTGTAGGGTTCCTCCGTAAGAAAGTCAGGGTTTTTAACCTTGCAGAAAAAGCCGAACCGCGGAACTTTGTTCTTGGGGCGCGAAACCTAAGAGCAAACCGCGCGCGACGACGGGCTGCAGGGCGATAGCGAACTCCGGGCCGGCGGCGGCGCACCACAAGTCGAAGGCTACGCCGAAGTTTGCGTCACGTGTGTAAGGAGTTGCGAAAGAATTTTTTTCGAGCCGTTGCAAGGGTGGCGGGGGCCCCCCGCACACCTGTTGGGGTGTGCACAGACGCGCCTACCTTACTGTTAGGTGTTGCTGGGGGGCGAAGGGGGGAGTGTTTACGTCGTGCGGGCTGGGAGCTATTTCGTACCTTGGGTTTGTTGTTGTGGGAGACAGCCTCTGGCAATGAAGTGCGGGATTCTTTCTTATGAACGGTGTTTTTATGGGACTTTACTTTAAACTTAGGCGTAGTGGCAGCCATTATTTTTGTTGCAAAGGAGGTAAAACATAGTAGCAGGGCAAAATTGCGGCGAAAAGGCACGTAGCGATTTACTAGGCGTTGCCACCAGGTTCCTACACTGTTACGTTTTCTTCTAGAAGCTGACGGTTAAGTCAGGCAAGCGTCGGCAGAACAAGTAGGAAGTAAGAGAAGTAAAGTCCAGTAAAGACTTTACTTGCCCCTACATAAGGAGCTTCAGCTGCGCGCATTCCCAAGAACATTAGCGTAAAGAAGATCCCAACGAAAACTCAAAACATAATTTTATGTGGCGCGGAAAACGGCGCTAGGATCATACGAGCATCAGGTGAGCTGTTAGTTACGTAGAAAGGGATGACGAATAGCAACAGAATTGCAGCGAACATTCCGATCGCCCCGCCTAGCTTGTTAGGGCAGGCGCGCAAAATCGCGTAGAACGGCGTAAAATATCACTCTGGAACAATGTGCGCGGGGGTGACCAGGGGATTCGCCGGCAGGAAATTATCGGAATGGCCAAGTAAGTTCGGTGCGTAGGAAACCAGCGCACCGAACATCCCAAACGCTACAAAGAAAATAAACGTATCTTTGAACGTGTAATACGGGTGGAAAGCTGCCTTCCCTGGCGTTGTAGCTAGGGTTAGAGGGTCGCTGGAACCGTCAGTGTGAAGCAACACTAAGTGCAGCCCAATAATTCCAGTAATTAGGAACGGCAACAGATAGTGTAAGCTAAAGAATCGAGTAAGAGTCGCGTTATTAATAGAGAAACCCCCCCAGACTCAGTAGGCAATGTCCTCCCCAACTAGAGGAACAGCAGTAACAAGGCTTGTAATTACAGTCGCCCCTCAAAAGCTCATCTGCCCTCAGGGAAGAACGTAACCGATGAAAGCGGTTGCCATCATAAGTAAAAAGATTACAACACCGCTATTCCACAGAGCTGGGCGCGTAGCATAGGATTGGTAGTACATATTTCGCCCGATATGCGCGTAAATTAAAATAAAAATCATAGACGCACCGTTCGCGTGAAAATAGCGAAACAGGTAGCCAGAAGTAACATCAGTCATAATATGCTCTACAGAGGCAAAGGCTCACTCCACATGCGGTGTGTAATGCATCGCCAGGAAGATTCCGGTGATGAGCTGAAGCGCAAAAAAGAGTCCAGCTAAAGAACCGAAGCTTCAACTGTAGTTAAGGTTACTAGGGGTAGGGTAGTAAAGGAAATGATTTGAGATCATATTTGCTAGGGGCTTCGTTCCATTCATAACACGGCGATTGTAGCTAAACGACATTACTCCGCACCAAGGAGAAACTACAAAGTGGCAGACAGCCAAGGAACAGATAGGGCGCATAATGCGGCGATAATAGCTGGAGCGACGAGGCGGAGGAAAGTGCTACAAAAGCCATGGTGGCGCGCCCCAAAAAGGGGAGCAACGCCGGACCAACAATGGCACCGCTTCAGAGGGAGATTTCCATAAGAGTAAAGCCTACTCGGCGCGCGCGGCTCATGTCACAGACAACCGCAGGAACAGAAGAGACATCCTCGAATCAGAAAGTACGGATAAACTTTAAATAGTAAAAGGCTCCAAGAAGACTCGTTGCCAGAGCTACAACCGCGGGGGCGTAGAGGCCCTGCCCCATAGCGCTCACCAGCACAGCGTACTTCGCGTAGAATCCAGTTAGTGGAGGAATACCGGCCATCGAAAACAGAACAATTGCAAGGGTTCAGCTTGCGATTCATTCATTCTTAGCAAGCCCCCGGAAGTCGGAAGTATAGTTTAGGTTATAGTAATCCGCACGCCGGGCGTGGATAAAAATTAGCAGAAATGCTGCACTCATGAGTACGTACACAAAAAGGTAGACCACAGACCCGTGGAGCGCTGCGTCGGTACCACAGCCAAGACCTAGTAAAAGGTACCCAATCTGATTAATGGCCGCGTACCCCAGAAAGCGTTTAGTGTTACGTTCGTAGGTAGCGGCGAATGCCCCTCAAAGAAGAGAAGCAACTACAGCGAACAACAGGGGCGCGACTCAGAAGTGCGACAATCCGGGAAGCGCAAGAGTAAGCAATCGAGTGAACGCGGCGAGAACAGCCACCTTAACGGGGAGCATAAAAAGCGCAGTAACGGGGGAGGGGCTACCTTCGTAAACTTCAACAGCCCAAAGATGGGCGGGAACTGCGGAGAGTTTAAAGAAGAACCCAAAAATAGCTAACATTACCGCTACGCGTGCAAGGGCGGAATATCGCGAGTCACCTTGAAGAAAGAACGTATGCAATTCGCTAAACTCACCATCGCCGGAAAGTGCGTAAAGCATAAACACTCCGTACAGGATAAGCCCAGAACTCAATGTACTTAGATAATAGTATTTAAGGCCCGCCTCTCGCGAGGGGCGGACCGCGATATCATATAAAATAAGGACATAGAGATTTAAACTGAAGCCGACTACGCAAAGAAACGCAGAGATCAGATGGTTAGCCCCCACAAGCAGGAGCATAAATCAAAGCGTAAGCATAGCCATAATCGGGTACTCCAATGTATGCTGGTAGTGCTCTTTCAAGTATTTTCCGGAAGCAGATAAAACAAAAAGGGTGCTAACGCAAGTTAAGGACTTTAAAAGGTCAGCCCCCTTGCTAGCAAAGAAGTACTCCCCCAGGGTTGGGGCATTAGCCAATCCAATAATTAGCTGATAGATAAGCACTACGCTAATGGTTGCAAGATTTACGCGAGCGGCCGCTCAGCATTCAGGAGAAAGCGCGATTTTAGACCGACCCGCACCCAATTCAAGCGCAATTACGGTAAGAAGATAAAGAATTCCAACCGCCAACATTAATTCCGGTAAAAGGAAGTCAACAAAAGTTAAACTAAGGTCCTCCAGGCGCGCGAGCTCTAGCAAGTTGGGAAAGAGTGGAAGAACGCTTCAGTTGGAATCAGATAATGTCGCGCGAACTGCAGAATATCTGGCGGGTCAGATTAAAGCCCCGCGCTTTCACTCGTATAAGAAGCCGACGGAAAGGATAAAGAGAAAAGTCATCATAATGTAAAACCCAAATCATCCGATTGTATTAAGGCTTAAAACTCAAGGGAAAAGAAGAGCGACCTCTACATCAAAAATAAGAAATAAAATACCAACAAGATAAAAATGAACATCAAAAGGTAGGCGAGTAGCACTATCGAATGGAGCAAATCCGCACTCGTACTCGCTACGTTTTTCTGTATCTTGAGACGTTGAAAGCGAAAGCAGATATGCAAGCGTGGCGAGCAGGGCGCAAAGAGCTAAAGCCAAGAAAATATACAAGGCGAGACCTAGGTACGTCTGCGCGTATTGATTATAAAAAAGGTCAAGGTAATAATCATCAAAGATGGTGAGTGAGTGATCTGACTGAGCAGACCTGCCAGCAGAAACCCACCTATAAACCTCACAGTGGGCCGTCTCGTTCACGTCGCACTTTAGATGGGCGTGAGTCCTAGCGTACTCCGCAAACTCAGCATCAGAGTAGAGCCCCTCCTGGGTGAAGGGGTTTCGAGTATACATATCGATAGGAAAAACAATGTCATGGTTATACACGTCGAGGTGCCACTCGTCGAACGCTAGCGCGTTAACCCGACCGTGCAGCGAGTTCTCGAACTTCGGCATACGCACCCTAACAAGGGGAACGTCAGATCAGCGGAAGCCTTTAGGTGGAATCTTAATACCCCGCGTGAACTCTACGAGCTCGTCATGACTATAAACCCTAGGGCGGATAGGAGTGGTCATCATCCACTTCGCGCTTTTGTAAACAATGAACCCGCCTGCAGCCCCAAGGAAAATGGCCTTGAAATCGATATTCGCGATAATGTCAAAAAATGAAGGAAGATACATCTGGGGACGCCCAGAAAGCTCCTCCAACTTAGGGGCATTAAATTTTACTGTGTGTAGATGATACCCAATAATAATTCCCGCGATAAGGCACAGTAAGCCCGTGACGGGATGCATAGAAAAGTCCCCGAGCGTGGATACGTTCTCAAGTTCAGAAGCCGTGTCAATCACCTCAGCGACAACTTCAGGTTTAGAAACAGGAGTAGGAACCTCAGGAAGCACAGGTTCAGCTACAGATGCGTTTTTTTGGAGCTCTTTAGTAAACTCTCAAAGAAGGACACCAGCGAGACCCAAAGAGGCGCCAGCAATGATAGCAGCTCAAGTGATAAGATCCATTATCCTCCTAAGATTGTGTGGGTGTCAAAATCGATCCTTCGCCCGAATCGATAAATAGAAAGTAGTAGACCTAATCCTAGCGCAGACTCACAAGCCGCAAAGATCAAGACTAAAAGGCCGTAGATGGCCGCCATTTGATCGTGGAAAATAAGACCGTATAGGACGAAGCTGGTAACCGCCCCAAGGTACATAATCTCTACGCACATCATGGTAACAAGGAAATTTTTATAGTTATACACCATTCCTAAAAGACCAATAAGGAAAAGGCAGAAGGCGACAATAAGTCAGCCGGAGGGTGAAGACGCGTCGTTGACCGAGTAGTCAACAACAAATGTTTCTTTTTTAGAAATTGCTAGGCATAACAGGTTGAGTTCGATACTGTTTGGAAGGGTGTGAAACATGAAAAAGTAATTACGTGACGATGAAGTTGCAGCAGGCAGTTCTCGGAAAACGGTATAAGCGGCGGGCCGCGTAAGGGCTCAAAGGAGGCGGTAAATAGCAGACTACTGACGAAGACAGTACAGCTGCAGAAGAAGGAAGTAAGCTAGTAAAGACAAGAGCTAAATACAGCCCAGCAAGCATAAACGCCGCATAGTCATAAACGCGGCCTGTTTGAACTTTAGTGGCTGCGCGGCCAACCTGAAGCGTTGCTTTACCCAATCCTGTGGGCCCAGCAACCTCAAGTAGCCCCTTATCGATCAGAGAAAACGTAATATTATACGCCCCCTCAACCAACGGCTGATTAATAAGGCGATTGTATACAGTGTCAAAGCCTCACTTAAAGGTTAGAAAGCGGTAAATCGCACGAAGCCTCGCAGAGCCGTCAATGTAATCTGCAAACTGCGCAGTACAGTTCTCGTACACCAGGAAAACAAAGCTAACGGCCAGAATAGAGCCAAAAACAGGAAGCATTTTTTGCGTAGTAGAAAGCGCTTCCCCGGCTACGATAAGCCCGGTATGTTCCGGCGTAAGATGAATGACGCCGTTTCAGAAGGGCGTTCCTAGTCCAACGAATAGGTCGCGCCCCAAGAACCCAATAAAGATACTACCAAAAGCTAAAACAGCAAGCGCGAACGCCATTCGCGGGGTGAGCTCATGCGTCGCAGAAAGGTACGTACGGGGACTACGAGAAGCGCCGTAAAATGTCAAGTGTAAAAGTCGGAACGAGTAGAACGCTGTGAAGAACGCCGTGATCAAGCCTAGTCAATAGGCGAATGTGGCTGCTACGGCAGAGCTTGCTCCGGCGACCTCTAAAATCAGATCTTTAGAATAAAACCCCGTAAGGAACGGGAACCCCATTAGCGCAAGGGAGCCAATGAGGAACATCACATACGTATAAGGTAACAGCTGTAATAGGCCCCCGAATCGGCGCATGTCTTGCTCGCTAGCAACGGCATGAATTACAGCGCCGGCACTAAGAAATAGAAGGGCCTTAAAGAAAGCGTGATTTGATAAGTGAAACAGGCTAATAGAATACCCCGATAACCCACACGCAAAAACCATATACCCCAACTGAGAACAGGTGGAGTACGCAATTACCTTTTTTAAATCGAACTGAAGTAGCCCAGAAGTAGCAGCCATAAACGCCGTTCCTGCACCGATAAACGTTACGAATAGCAGGACAGAAGGGGTCAGCTCAAAAAGTGGTGAGCAGCGAATAATTAAGAAGACGCCGGCGGTTACCATGGTAGCGGCATGGATCAAAGCAGAAACCGGCGTCGGACCCTCCATCGCGTCAGGAAGTCACGTATGCAGGCCTAACTGGGCAGACTTACCCATAGCACCCAAAAACAGGAGGAAAGCAGCTGCTGCAAGCGGGGACACGTGGTAAGACCCAAAAAGAATTTTTGAGGTAACAAGGTAGGGCGCCAATCCAAAGACCGCGTTAAATTCGACCGTCTGAAACGTGTAAAAAACAACAAGCATTCCGATAGTGAATGCAAGGTCAGCCACCCGGTTAACCACCATAGCTTTAATTGCAGCCTTGTTAGCTTGAATTCGAGTGAATCAGAAACTAATTAGTAAATAAGAGCACAGGCCGACACCTTCTCAGCCAAGAAAGAGGCCAACAAAATTATCGGAAGTAATGAGGAGCATCATAAAAAAAGTAAACAACGATAGGTAGCTAATGAAGCGTGTTGTGTGTGGGTCCTCGCTCATGTATTCCGTAGAGTAGATATGAACAAGGGTAGAAACGGTTAACACAACAAGAAGCATAATATAAGTTAGTGCATCGATCGAAAAGACTCAGTTTACCTCGAAGAGCCCGGACGATACTCAGCTGCCCAAGGTGGCGACGTAAACTGCACCTCCCATGACTTCAGGGAAGTAGCTAACGATCGCTAGAAGAAGTGCCATCATACTTCCGATAACCGGAAGAGATAGCTGCTTTCAATTAACAATGCGTCCAAACGTTGCTAGTAGCAAAAAATTTAAAAGCGGTGTAAGGGTAACAATAAGCGGCAGCATAACGGGAAAATCGCCTATAAAAGTTATTGCGGTGAAGAGCCAAAGAGTTAGTGAACCAAATAGTTGCGTGAAAATTGCTCGAAGGTAGCACTAGTACTTTTGTAAATACGGTGACTTCTGCCGCGAAGAGATTTAGGTGTGGAAGTTCGTACGCGACAGGAGCCGCGTAGAACGCCACAACAAGGCCCACGACGAAGATAAGGAAACCGCCGGTAACAGGAAGAAAGGTTTTTCAACCAATGTCCGTAAGCTTGATCGTAACGATATCGCAGCAATATAGCGCGCGATGACGAAGAAAATTCAGATAAAGGCTGCCAACGGGTAACGGCGGAAAGAAGAAGCAGATTGTTAGCGCTTGCGCGGTAACAATCTTTGCTAAATTAAAGGGGCCGGATAGTAGAATACCCGGTAAAGAACGGGACTAATAGCCACCTCGTAAGAAGTCATCTGCGCAGTGGAATAGAGCACACCGATGAGGGCGTAAAGAGCTAAAGCCAAGAAGACGTATAAGGCGAGACCTAAGTACGTCCGCGCGTATTGATTATAAAAAAGGTCAAGATAATAAGTCAGCAAAGACGGTGAGCGTGTGATCTGACTGAGCAGACCTACCATTCAGGGCGCCGTAAACTACAACATACCTGTCCAGGCGGCCAGGAGTAGCAACTCACCTACCGCCCACAAGCCCACGACGATACATGTGTACCGGATCGGCACAGCCCCGATACCCCCCCTACAAACCACTTATTGACTGCCCGAGCCACCGTCATACCCTCCGGGGCCCCATCATATCTTAGATGTAGGGAAGAACAATGAAGATGTCGCCGCTCTTCAGCGGTGTTGACACCCACCCGAAAAGGAATTGTTCGCGTAAATCGGGCGTGTACCTCTTCCCACGCGTTGATCCTACGATCAGGGAACATCCGCGTAGCGATCGCCTCGATTTCGTTAAAGGTGTAGATCTTCGGTGGGACAACAGAAGCAGGGGCCACTTAGCCACGGCGCGCTTTTGTAAACAATGAACCCGCCTGCAGCCCCAAGGAAAATGGCCTTGAAATCGATATTCGCGATAATGTCAAAAAATGAAGGAAGATACATCTGGGGACGCCCAGAAAGCTCCTCCAACTTAGGGGCATTAAATTTTACTGTGTGTAGATGATACCCAATAATAATTCCCGCGATAAGGCACAGTAAGCCCGTGACGGGATGCATAGAAAAGTCCCCGAGCGTGGATACGTTCTCAAGTTCAGAAGCCGTGTCAATCACCTCAGCGACAACTTCAGGTTTAGAAACAGGAGTAGGAACCTCAGGAAGCACAGGTTCAGCTACAGATGTGTTTTTTTGGAGCTCTTTAGTAAACTCTCAAAGAAGGACACCAGCGAGACCCAAAGAGGCTCCAGCAATGATAGCAGCCCAAGTGATAGGATCCATTATCCTCCTAAGATTGTGTGGGCGTCAAAATCGACCCTTCGTCCGAATCGATAAATAGAAAGTAGTAGACCTAATTCTAGCGCGGACTCACAAACCGCAAAGATCAAGACTAAAAGGCCGTAGATGGCCGCCATCTGATCGTGGAAAATAAGACCGTATAGGACGAAGCTGGTAACCGCCCCAAGGCACATAATTTCTACGCGCATCATGGTAACAAGGAAATTTTTATAGTTATACACCATTCCTAAAAGACCAATAAGGAAAAGGCAGAAGGCGACAATAAGTCAGCCGGAGGGTGAAGATGCGTCGCTGACCGAGTAGTCAACAACAAATGTTTCTTTTTTAGAAATTGCTAGGCATAACAGGTTGAGTTCGATACTGTTTGGAATGGTGTGGGACATTAAGAAGTAATTAAGTGGCAATGAAGTTGCGGCAGGCAGTTTCAGAAAACGGTATAAGCGGTGGTCCGCTTAGGGCTCAAAGAAGTGGAATGTACTTTTGCAACTACGGCGGCTTCTACCGCGAAGAGGTTTAGGTGTGGAAGTTCATGCACGACGGGGGCCGCGTAGAACGCCACAACAAGGCCCACGACGAAGATAAGGAAACCGCCGGTAACAGGAAGAAAGGTTTTTCAACCAATGTCCATAAGCTGATCGTAACGATATCGCGGCAATGTGGCGCGCACGATAACGAAGAAAATTCAGATAAAGGCCGCTTTTACGCTTAGTAGAAGCGCATGACTCGCAGATAAGGTCGCAGTTCACCCGCCTAAAAAGAGAACGCAAAAGAGGACGGAGATTAGAATCATGTTACAATACTCCCCCAGGAAAAACATAGCAAATGGGAGTGCGGAGTAATCAACATTGTATCCAGCAACTAGCTCCGCTTCAGCTTCCGGCAAATCGAATGGAGTTCGATTAGTTTCGGCGAGCATTGCAATTAAAAAAAGGCCGCCAATGGGTAACAGCGGAAAGAAGAATCAGATTGTTAGCGCTTGCGCGGTAACAATCTTTGCTAAATTAAGGGAGCCGGATAGTAGAATAACCGGTAAAAGAATGAGACTAATAGCCACCTCATAAGAAATCATCTGTGCGGCGGAGCGAAGCGCGCCGATGAAAGCGTATTTCGAATTACTGGATCACCCAGCGAGGATAATACTGTAAACAGTTAGCGAACTAACAGCTAAAATAAGAAGTAGTCCGTATCGTAGGTTACTGGCGGTATCTGCCTCAACCAGCGCACGGAAGTACTCAGTACCGGGGACAAAGCTCCCTTGAACTGGCTGATGGGGGTGTTTAAAGCGTCAAGCAGCTGTGGCGGCATTGTAGCAGTAATAGCTTAAGAATGATAAGGTTTTACATACAAAATACATAACCCAGGTTGATTCGAAAACAAATTGGCGATTAGGAGTAATACGCTTATAGCGGCTGACCTCACGTCAATTTCGTCCGTAGCAAGAGTAGTAGATGAGCAGGCGTACTACCGCAACGTCGACGACGTATACAAAAATAGCGACGTATCAGAAAGGCATGCGTTCAACAGAACTTAGCGAAACCAGTGGCAACGCGAACGTGATTCCTTTAAGAACAACGTAAATATACGCGACAGCAGTAGCGCGCAGTAACTTTCAAAAAAAGAAGAAAACGAATCACATCTCAAGGAATACCAGGAACCGTCGTTTTTTATTGTAACAGTGCATAACATTGGGAGTAACTTTTAACCCGTACTCTTTCGCTTTGTAGTAACCAGCAATCAAATCGGTAGGAAGAACAATAAAAAATCCGCGTAAAAGCGCCCGCACCAGAGGGTAGAAGTGCATAACCACACGGACTACAAGATTTAAAATCTTAGAAATAATGAAAATAATCGAGTCTACCGGATTCGTCCGAAGCTCGGTGAAAAATTTAATAATGTCATCAATCGAAGGGAGTAAGATAATTGTAAAGTGGAACATACTGGCAACCAAGTACTGAGTTATCGGTCAACCTCCCCGAATACGATGTCCTGTGTACCAATCGCGGTTACTACGTCTGCGATTAGATGCCCCTTCGTCATAAAGTCAATGCCTTGTAGATGAAGGAAACCAGGAGCTTTAATTTTACATCGATAGGGGCGGGCGCTGGCGTCAGAGACGAGATAAACCCCGAACTCGCCTTTGGGGGCCTCTGCTGCAACGTAGCTTTCGCCCGCGGGCACAAGATACCCCTCCGTATATAACTTGAAGTGGTGGATTAGCGCTTCCATCGATTGCTTCAGTTGTAAACGAGACGGGGGCGTAATCTTTTGGTTATCTGCCTTAACCGGACCCGCCGGCATAAGGTTCAAACACTGCCCAATAATATTTAGGCTTTGACGCATCTCCTCTACACGTAGGAAATAGCGATCGTAGCAATCCCCGCGAGATCCGACGGGAACGTTGAAACTGAGCTGGCTATAAATTTCATAAGGCTGATCGCGGCGCAAGTCGAAATCGATCCCAGAGCCGCGGGACATAACTCCGCTGAAACCTCACGCGGCGGCCTCCTTAGCAGAAACAAGCGCAACACCTTGTAATCGCTGCTTTCAAATACGATTGTCAGTTAGCAGCTCCTCCATCTCATTCAACCGGTCATTAAATTGTCGGGCAAAGAGGTGGATATCCGTTAGCGTGCCGAGCGGCAAATCTACCGAGATACCGCCGGGGCGGATGTATGCTGCATGCATACGAGCACCGGAAACGCGCTCATAGAACTCCATCAGCTTTTCGCGCTCTTCAAAGGCTCAAAGAAACGGAGTAAGGGCTCCAACATCCATGGCGTGTGTGGTAACAGCCATTAAGTGGTTAAGGATGCGAGTTAACTCTGCAAATAGGACACGAATGAATTGGGCGCGTAGAGGAATAGCGCAGCGAAGCAGCTTTTCTACGGCTAGCGAGTACACTTGCTCTTGAGCCATCATAGAGACGTAGTCAAGACGATCGAAATAAGGTAACGCTTGGATGTAGTTTTTATATTCGATCAATTTTTCAGTACCGCGGTGCAAAAGGCCGATATGGGGCGACGCCTTGCGAACGTTTTCGCCGTTCAACTCAAGAACTAGACGAAGTACACCGTGCGCAGAGGGGTGTTGAGGGCCAAAGTTGAGATTAAAAGAACGCATTTGCTCAAGATTTTGTTGGCTGTTCAGCTCGTAGGCAAAGTTTGTAGGGGAGTTATTTAGTTTCGTTTTAAGCAGCATCTTACTGTACAGGACTAGACGTGCACCCGCGGGATTCCCCGGGAAGCAGGTCTTTTTGGATTTAGAAATTAAAGCGAGATTAGTGGGAAGAAAAGAAGATTAGAGACTAGGCGCCCAGAGACTAGGGCGGTTCCGTATTTAACGCTAGCATGCTTGCTATTAAGCTTGAGGGTAGATAGAAAGGTAAACATAGAGGTAGTATTTAGTAGAAGAAAGCCCGCGACATACAGAGTAAAGGTTCAGAAAACAATAGGAAAGAAGGTTGCTTTATCAACTTGAGGCATACCAGCCACGTAGGTAGAATTCCGGCCGGACCTGAGAAAGAAGTCTTCCAGAGCGTAAACACGGTGAGCTTTAAGCTTCCGGCGGGTCCCCGCGAGGTGCTAAGTAATAAGAAACATATCTTGATTGCTGTTTAGTAAGGGGGAAGTTTGCCACCAAAGCTGGTGTACAATTAAAGGCTAAGAAGTAGTAAACGACACTTAGTCCTGCTTGTTGATTCAACGGCGGTACTGATCAACAGTGACCGCGTCGACGACAATGGGCATAAAGCTGTGGTTAATCCCGCAAAGCTCGCTGCACTGTCCGTAGAAGGTACCCGTACGATTTAGGTACAGGCTTACCTGGTTAAGTCGGCCGGGGCACCCGTCCATTTTAACTCCAAGGGAAGGCACCGCTCAGCTGTGCAGTACGTCCGCGGCGGTAATAATTAGGCGGATGTTAGTGCGTACAGGTAGGACAAGACGATTATCCACTTCCAGAAGGCGCAAGGCCCCTTTGGGTAGATCCGCCTCAAGCAGCATGTAGCTATCGAAGTTAATATCTTTAGAACTAATCAGGTCGGTTGTCTCGTAAGTTCAGTATCATTGGCGACCAATAACCTTAATAGTGATTTTAGGTTCGGACAGCGCGTCAATGGAATACAGCAGAGAGAAGGAGGGAGCTGCGATTAGAACTAGGATCCCCGCAGGAATGTAAGTTCAAACCTTTTCCAGCAGCGTATGGTGCGCAAAGGCAACACGCGGGGTGGCAGTGTTTTCCTGCTGATAGAAGAAAAGGATTCGGCTCAGCATTCAAGAAACGAAAACAACAATGACAACAATAAAGAACATAAGATCGTGGTGTAAATCCACGATCTTTTCCATGATCTCCGTTGCAGGAGTTTGGAAGTTCATTTGTCATGCGGCCGGAGCATCTAGAAGAGCCAGTGCAAGAAGCGCACTCGAAGGGGTAGCCTTTCCACTATAAGCGCGTCAAGGGTTACGTTTCGTGGTACGAAGTTGTACAGTAAACATATTTAGAACAACGTAGAAGAAGAACAAAGAAGCGACCACAGAGACCATAGATCCTAAGGAAGCGATGTAGTTTCAGCCAGAGAACGCGTCAGGGTAATCGGAAATACGACGGGGCATTCCGGATAGACCGAGGAAGTGCATAGGGAAGAAGGTGAGGTTCACGCCGATGAAGAAAGTTCAGAAATGAATCTTACCTAGAGTTTCGTCATAAGCAATTCCAACCATCTTTTCGATTCAGTAGTAGAATCCGGAGAAGATGGCAAAAACAGCACCCATGGAAAGTACGTAGTGGAAGTGAGCAACAACATAATAGGTCTTATTTTTACTCGCCTCACGGCGAGGATCGGACTGGATCTTCTCCGGAACCAAAACAAATTGGACAGGAGCAGCACGTACAGTCTCTACGGATCCTACTCTCCCGGGGCAAGGATTTGGTTTCCACGGTATTGCCTTCGCGCGTGTTGCGTGCCCATGCTACGGGGCCGCACGAAGGTTTCACCGTTAGCGAGCCAGTAGAAATGGCTCACCGGGGCAGCGCCCCACAGTACTGAGACGACACGACACACAAAGTACCGACAGGATGTGATGCGACGCGCAGTAATTACTCAGAAGGGGAGGCTAGAAACGCGGCAAACAGCGCGAAAGAAACGCGTTTCTCACCAAGTAGTGGATAGCGCTGCACGTGTTCTGCAACGCGCAAAAGAGAAGTTCGGCTGTAGGTTTCTAAGTAGTAAAAGTTGGGGACACCTCGTCGAGAACGTACCGTCGCCTTTGTGCCGAAGTACTTCTGGATCCAAAGAAGGAGCGCGGGTTCGTACTTCTGACTAATGGAAAAGGAGGGCGTTACACCGCGCCCCCTAATGCAAAAGCACCCCTCAGCCTCAATAAAGCCAGACAATCACTCACGAAAGTATGGCTGCTCGACAAATCGGGAGGGGGCGTAAGCTGGCGGGAGAGCGCAGCGCTTGTACTTTTTTTCTCTAGCGGAAAAGTAGCTTTGAATCTGCCCTTCACGCGGTGCTGCACTCCGGGAAAGGGAAAGCATATCTCGAAAAAACTGTAACTGGAACTGCATGCGACTAGTCAGCGGAGGGTACTGCTCGAAAATTTCAAGCAGCGCAGCAATGCGCCCCCTGCTGTTTTCTACTCAGAGAACAAATCCCGCGCTATCTATGTTACATTGTCCCCCAATTGTGTCCGCAATCAGTTGGAGCATTTCGTGATTTGCAAGTGTCCCTTTTAGCTTAATGACCACGCGAAATTGTAGACTGCCCCCACGCCAAGGATTGACCTGCACAGCGCCACCACCCTCCATAAGCCCAACTCAAAACTTTTTAACGTACTCTTTCGTTACTACTTGTTCCCCTTTCTGCCTTGTACTTACGGTGCCAGTAAAAACAACCACCAGCGCAAGCACCTCTGTCGATACTAATACTTTATCGTGGAAAGCAACATCAAGTCCAGCATTCGCAAGAACAACGCCGGTAACACCTCCAACAGTGAACAGGAAAATGAAACCAACAGCGAATAGCATGGGGGTGCGAAGATCAAGAGAACCGCCCCACATAGTTGCAAGTCAGCTAAAGATCTTGATGCCGGTAGGGACAGCGATAATCATAGTCGCAGCGGTAAAGTACGCGCGAGTATCAACATCTAGCCCGACAACAAACATATGGTGCGCTCAGACTAAGAACCCAAGCAGACCAATAGAAAGCATCGCGTAGATCATACCCAGAGTTCCAAATACCGGCTTACGAGAGAAAGTCTCTACAACGTGGCTGATAATTCCAAAACCAGGAAGAATAAGGATGTAGCAGAGTTTTGGCTCGATTTGCACCGACAAGAAGCCGCGTACAAAGGCGAACACGCAAGAGTTCACACTCTTGATAGGACTATATCTTAAATTGTAGTCGACTCAGAGAGCCGATTCATGGAGCTTTTTAGTTTCGTAATTTTTGCCCACCCCTCAGCGGTTAAATGCTTCCTTTTTTGAATTAGGCAATAAGCTTTTCGTCACTTTAAATAGTTCGTGTGCTTGCTTGATAGCAGGTGGAAGGCGTCGAAGTAATGAATAACATTGCGTGCGGAACCAAAGCTTGTTGAGCCGTAATAGTAGGCATCTTGGCTTGAGCAGTACTCGACGTTTCCTCCAAGGAAATTCTTTATTAGCAGCAGCGTGGGCCTTGTTTTCTGATCAACCTGAAAATTTAGTCGAGCCTCCTGGCATGAACCCCGTGTGATAAGTTTGATCTGAAAGCTCGCATCTGCATCCGCAAAGCCAGCCAATCAGTGGTTTCCTAAGCAAAGATCTGTATTAATGCGAAAGGGAGCCGACACTTCCAGAGCCTCCCACAGTAGCCGCGGAGCTAAAATATTATTCATTACCTGGTCATACCTATGTTTTGTGCGGAGCTTGCCGTTGATGAGAGATAATACCACGTCAATTCCATGCCGCGAGGAGATAACGAGGGTGTAGGCCCGCTTGTCCTTAACTGCACGAACACTACCGTGGTTTAGGCGACTTTTTACGTGGTACGCTAGGGGGGCGTCAAGCGCATGAAATGCGATTACTAACTGTTGCTGCATACTGAAGTGCCCACCTCCGTCGATTAGCCCAGCCAGGTAATGGCCGAAGTTGTTATCATCCTCCGGCCGTTGGTGGGTAGGAACGTGATCAGAGATAGGCTTCAGGTTCTCTACAATTTCATCGCATGTAGTCTCTGAGGAGCCCGCACTGCTGCGGTTTCCTGCTGATTGACTTCATTGTTTTAACTTTTTTACTGTGGCGCTACGTGCGCTGGAGTATTTAAAACTATATAGCGAAGTTGTTCCAGCAAATAGCGATGTTACGAGGCCTACATACGTCACCTCGGGGTGTCCGAAGAATCAGAAAAGGTGCTGGTAAAGCACAGGATCCCCCCCCATAGCGGGGTTAAAGAACGCTGTCTTGAAGTTACGATCCATAAGTAGCATAGTGATCGCCCCAGCAAGTACCGGCAGAGATAGTAGAAGCAAGAACGCAGTAATAAGCACGCTTCAAACGAAAAGAGGCATCGTATGAAGGGACATACCAAGCGCCCGCATGTTGAAAATAGTGACGATAAAGTTAATCGCCCCTAAGATGGAGGACATACCGGATAGGTGAAGTGCGAAGATACCAAAATCCACGGCGGGACCAGAGTGAGCTTCGATTCCACTAAGCGGAGGGTAAACAGTTCATCCAGTACCAACGCCAACCTCTACGAAGGAAGAAAGAAGTAGAAGTGCGAGCGCAGGGGGCAGAAGTCAGAAGCTGAGGTTGTTAAGGCGAGGGAACGCCATATCAGGAGCACCGATAAGAATCGGCACAAATCAGTTTCCGAAGCCGCCAATCATGACGGGCATTACCATGAAAAAAATCATGATAAACGCATGTGCAGTCACGAGTACGTTGAATAGCTGATGGTTACCCAGGAGGAAACCGTTTGCAGGAGTTGAAAGCTCCAGACGAATTAGAACACTAAGGGCAGTTCCGACAACGCCGGAAAAAGCTCCAAAAAGGAAGTATAGCGTTCCAATATCTTTGTGGTTCGTCGAGAATAGTCAGCGACGAACAAATGCAAGGAAAGGGGAGGAAGTTTCATTTTGAGCTACGGTTTGGTTAGACATAAGAAAGTTTAAGTTAAAGGAAGAGAACATTGCCCGCAGAGCGGGGTGGTTAAACAACTTTGCCTTACTTTCACCTCTCTTCCATGTACACCCGTTCGGTGTAGAAGGAAGATAGATGAGCACTACGAGCGCGAACCATGGATGCTTGACGACGCTTAAACGTCAGAGCGGTAGGCTCTAGGTGAATTCGCTCCGATAGCGCACGCTCTCGTCGAGAGGTAACGGCATTATAGAGCGTTTGAATGTTTAAAACATCACGCTTGTTCCTTCGAACAGGAACGGGGACGCTAATAAGATTACGCCCCTCTCGTTTAGATGCCAGAAGAAATTGAATTCGCAAGCGAGAAAAAATCTGTAGCAGGGCGGAGTAAATTTGCAGGTGTTAAAGAGTAAAGCGAAGCTGAGTAAGCGCCGTAAATAGATGGCGACAAAGTTGCAGCAGGTAGTTTTCGGAAAACGGTATAAGCGGCGGGCCGCTTAGGGCTCAAAGAAGTGTATTGTACTTTTATAAATACGGTGGCTTCTACCGCGAAGAGGTTTAGGTGTGGAAGTTCATGCACGACGGGGGCCGCATAGAACGCCACAACAAGGCCCACGACGAAGATAAGGAAACCGCCGGTAACAGGAAGAAAGGTTTTTCAACCAATGTCCATAAGCTGATCGTAACGATATCGCGGCAATGTGGCGCGCACGATAACGAAGAAAATTCAGATAAAGGCCGCTTTTACGCTTAGTAGAAGCGCACGACTCGCAGATAAGGTCGCAGTTCACCCGCCTAAAAAGAGAACGCAAAAGAGGACGGAGATTAGAAGCATGTTACAGTACTCTCCCAGGAAAAATACAGCGAATGGGAATGCGAAGGAATCAATACTGTACCCAGCAACTAGCTCCACCTCAGCTTCCAGTAAATCGAACAGAGTTCGATTAGTTTCGGCGAGCATTGCAATTAAAAAAGGCCGCCAATGGGTAACAGCGGAAAGAAGAATCAGAGTGTTAGCGCTTGCGCGGTAATACTCTTTGCTAAATTAAGGGAGCCGGATAGTAGAATATCCGGTAAAAGAATGAGGCCAGTAGTCACCTCATAAGAAATCATCTGTGCAGCGGAGCGAAGCGCGCCGATGAGGGTGTAAATTAAGTGAAGTAGGGAGGTCTTGCGGCGTTAATAGTAAACTTCAGCAGTAGCAGTAACTCGTGCTGAGGATTAACGCGAGCGCTCAGCGCCCCCTTCAGGGGCTTCAACATACCAATGGGGACGCGTCATGGTAACGATGTCTTGCGCGTGCACAGTGTGTAACAACGGCACTTGCACCAGCCGTAACTGCGATTCGAGCTTAACTACCGTACCACAAACGATTGGGCCTTCCTTCATTGGTAGAAAATAGATCTTTGTACCCAATGTAGCGTGCGCTACATCGGTAATTCAAATAAAGTCACCCTCGATAGTTGCAACCCGACCGGTGTTTTCTCATTGGTAGGGTGCTGTAGGGCGAGGGCGGCGAAGATTTCGAAACCAGCCAAGGATCCCTTTTGCTTCGGAATCATATAGCAAAGGGTGTTTAAACCTCAGCATAAGAAGGCGCTTGTAAGCAGAGAAAGGGGGCGGAGCAATGTGTAAAGAAGACTGCGAAGCATTGCCTGTTGTGGTGACCGAAGTTTCTCCCGAAGAGGCCGGTGAAGCCGCAGGAGAGTCCCTACCGGACAAAGTACTTAGGTTACTTACGCGTGTGGAGCAGAGGAATACAGGTAGGTAGGACTTTCTGAGGAGAGAGCAGACTAGTGCAGCAGATGCCAGAGTAGAGACCTCTTCTTGCGTAGAAAATAAGTCTGTGGTGACAAAGAGCACAAAGATGATGTAAACCACGAGGTACGCGCAGACTCCGAGCGCGTAAAACCACTCATCGTACTGGGTAGCTTGTGGTGCTTCTTGTTTTGCTTCCTGCTCCATAGGAGGCAGGCGCCGGGAAACAAACCGCACAAATAAAAATCCCGCTAGGGATGGCGGCAAAACCTCAGCGGCCAAAGGGTCTGCAATTGTGCAGGTACTGCCGGATGTTAGCTCGACACTTAAAAAAGTGTTGGAAGAGCCATAAAAGTTTAATAGAACTAGTAAGGTAAAGAGGTATAAGGATACAAGGAAGGGGAATAGACTTGAATCAAGGATATGGAATGGGTGTTTTTGACGAGAACATTCTAATGTCAGATTTGTAGGTTGCATACTAGTTACTTGTGTACGAGGATCCGTGGCGAACGCCACCACTGGAGAAAGAGGTAGTGCTTCGTAAGAAAAACTAGTTTTCAACGAACCTACTTCTGCGTTAATAATAATACCCTTTAACGCTACGTGTACAAAATCAAGAACAAAATTAGCTGAGATACCAAGAATCAACATAAATAACAGAAGTGTTACAAAAACTGCAGCTTCACGGCGGGTAAGATCGGTGAACTCCTTAATGTAGGTCGTTTTTAGCGTACCGAAAGTAACCCGGTTGTACAATCAAGTGGAATAGGCAGCAGAGAGCACAATACCTGGAGAAGCAAATAACATTACCGTACTGCTAAGAGCAAAAATTCCAAGAAAAACAAGAACCTCCCCGAGAAAGTTCGAGGTTCCGGGAAAGCCCATGTTCGCTAATGTAAACGTGAGGAAGAACGCCGCGAATAGCGGCATAACAGCCACCAAGCCGCCATAGTAGCGGAGAAGCCGACTATGATGGCGGTCATAAAGAACGCCAACGCAGAAGAACAACGCCGCAGAAACTACACCGTGCCCCACCATAAGGTAGGTTGCCCCCTCTAGTCCTTGCTGGTTAAAGCTAAATAGTCCCAGCATAACGAGATTCATGTGGGCAACAGAGGAATAAGCGATAATTCGCTTAAGATCAATCTGGCGAAGAGTGGACAGTGAGCCATAAAGCACGCCCAACAAGGAGCAAGTGCAAACAAGCGGAGCGTACTGGTGCGAGCCTTCCGCTAGAAAGGTAAGAGAAAAGCGTAGAAAGCCGTAGCCGCCAAGCTTAAGCAATAAGCTCGCCAGTAACATGGAACCTACAGTAGGGGCTTCGACGTGCGCTTCAGGAAGTCAGATATGCAGGGGGAAAAGGGGCATCTTAACAGCAAAAGCAAGGAAAAAACAAAGTCAAATTAGCTGTTGCTGCTCTGCGTCTAGGTCTGTGTTTAGAAGCACAAAAAAGTTCGTACTGCCAGTGATGAAATAAAGGTAGATCATTCCAAATAGCATAAACAGTGAGCCAAACAGAGTGTATAAAAAGAAATAGTAGGCAGCCTTAATCTTACGCTCGCGGGCCCCCCAAACACCGATCAGGATGAACATAGGAATAAGAAGGCTTTCGAAAAAAACATAAAAGTAAAAGATATCCAATACAGAGAAGGTAAGCACTAGTAGGATTTCAATGCCGAGCAGATGATTTAAAAACTGTTTGGGTTGCTTTGTAACATTTCACGCGGACAGAAAAAGAACAGGAAAAATAAATAGAGTTAAAAGCAGAAAGATCATCGAGAGCCCGTCCGCGCCAAGAGTAAGCGCCAGATTGTACTCAGGAATAAAATGAAGCTTAGTAATAAACTGAAATCCAAGATCCAACTTATTAAAAGCTAGGCAAGAGAGAACCCCTACAAGCAGCGCGCATAATGAGGTCACAAGGGCAACAACCCTAAGTGCGCTGTGTGCGTCTGCGGAAATAGAAAGAGATAAAACGAAACCAACAAGCAAAATCAGCAGAATTAATGCTAATGGCTGTTCGAGCATAAACATCTTACGCGCCGCCTCATCAGTAGATCGTTAAGAAAAGGAATAGTCAAACAACATCGACGAAGTGTCAGTATCAAGCAGCTGCCTCGAAGCCGAAGTGGTGGTCGGGGGTTAAAGCTCAGCGGAAACCCTGCTCGGGGCGGTAGCCAAGCGGGGCTAACACTGCAAGGTAAGCGGTGCCCTCACCGCGTACTAGATCCGCCGGAAGCAGGGTAGCCAGAAAGTGGCGTACTCAGCAAAAGGCTAGGAACAGAGTACCAATCGTTACGTGAGCACCATGGAATCCGGTAGTTAGGAAGAAAATAGACCCGTAGATGTTATCACGTCAAGAGAATTTGACGCCGTGTTTGTACTCATATGCTTGGCAGAACAAGAACGTAACACCAAGTAAGACAGTTAGGAACAAGTATCAGGCAAACCCATCAACGTTGTTCTTAATAATGTACGCGTGGGCAACGGTAATAGTTAACCCAGACGTTAGTAGAAGTAGTGTGTTAACAAGAGGCAGGCCTCAAACATCGAGATGTTGCGTCCCAGTCGGGGGTCAAATGCCACCGACATTTACGGAAGGAATAAGGCTGTAGTGGAAGAATCCTCAGAAGAAAGCGAAGAATAGCATTACTTCAGAGAGGATGAATAGAATCATACCAAGACGAAGTCCTTTTTGAACCTTTTTAGTATGATAGCCTTGACTAGATTCTTTCACGATGGAAAGGAATCAGCTCATAGCGGTTAGGTAGAGACCTAAAAATCCAACGTGGATAATGTCTGCGCGGGGCAGGCCGGCTACAAGCTCAACGCCGTGGAAATAAAACGTTACAGGAACTAGTAAAGTAAAGAGGAATAAGGAGACAAGAAAGGGGAATGGACTTGAATCAAGGATATGGAATGGGTGTTTTTGACGGGAGCACTCTAATGTCAGGTTTGTAGGTTGCATACTAGTTACTTGTGTACGAGGCGCGTGCTTTACCGCGGTTAGTGCGACAGCGCGGGCGGTGAGCCTGAGCAGACTTGAACTGCTAACTTTTCGTCTATCAAACGAACACTCTACCATTGAGTCACAGGCTCTTAAAACTTGGAGTAGAAGGGATCGAACCTTCGAATGGTGGATCCAAAGACCACTGCCTTACCACTTGGCTATACTCCAGAAAGATATTGGGTCATACTACGTGTCTGCAGGGGAAGAGGGAATCGAACCCCCACCTCCAAGTTTGAAGCCTGGAATTCTAGCCATTGAACTATTCCCCCGTGCGTAAAATCCGCATCGTTATGAGCGCGTCGGGGCTCGAACCCGAAACCAACGGCTTAAAAGGCCGCTGCTCTACCATTGAGCTACGCGCCCGGAAGGCGGTATCGTGCGAAGTACTCTCTAAGAGGATCGAACTCTTGTTCCTACCGTGAAAAGGTAGTGTCCTGCCACTAGACGAAGAGAGCAGTGCCCGCAGAGCGGGGTGGTTAAACAACTTTGCCTTACTTTCACCTCTCTTCCATGTACACCCGCTCGGTGTAGACGGAAGAGAGGTGAGCACTACGAGCGCGAACCGTGGATGCTTGACGATGCTTAAACGTCAGCGCGGTAAGCTCTAAGTGGATTCGCTCCGATAGCGCACGCTCTCGCCGAGAGGTAACGGCATTATAGAGCGTTTGAATGTTTAAAACATCACGCTTGTTCCTTCGAACAGGAACGGGGACGCTAATAAGATTACGCCCCTTTCGTTTAGATGCCAGAAGAAATTGAATTCGCAAGCGATGAAAAACCCGTAGCAGGGCGTAGTACATTTGCGGGTGTCGAAGGGTAAAGCGAAACTGAGTAAGCGCCGTAAATAGATGGCGACGAGCTAGCGCCTTTTTTCCTTTCTTTGTGAACTTGTTAAAGAAAGTTTGAATTAAGCGAGATAGGTAGAGAGAATCGGGCTGTAGGCGAAAGGCTTTGTATTTTTCAGTAAGTTCTCTGTGTTTAGCGCGCATGCTGAGTAGTGCTAGGATAAAACGCTATCAAACCTTCACCTTGTGGTAGGGGCCACGATTTGTGTCGCCGCCGGGAAGAGTCGTACCGTACCTACTACGGCGCTTTCGGCGGTCGACGAGACGCTGAAGATCGTACTTTCCTCGAATAATAGTGTAACGAACACCAGGGAGATCCTTTACACGACCCCCGCGGACGAGCACAACAGAGTGCTTTTGTAAATTATGGGACATTCCTGGAATGTAAGCCGTAACGCGATATCGGTTGCTCAGCAAAACACGGGCAACCTTCCGCAGCGCGGAGTTAGGCTTACGGGGCGTTGTAATGAAGACTTTGAGGCAAGTTCCTTTTTTCTGTGGGCTTAGGGTAAGATCGCGTCGGCGGGTATTATGTTTTTTAGGAATACGAGGATAGCGCTGCTGTAGTTGGGAGAGTGTCATTGGATCTAATAGCTTATCAGCTGGACTTACGAACTCCGAACAGCTTACCTTCTGCAGAAAGGTGTTTAACCCGCGTACGGGCGATAGTAAAACGCTGAGAGGTACCTCTTGCACGGCCGGTAATGAAACACGCCGCGCGGAAGCAGATACGGTTTTCCTTGTGGAAAGTCCGAGACAAGCTTCAGCGAATAAGGCCCATTGCAGCGCGCATAGGTGCGGAAGAGGTTTCTAGGCGAAGCATACGAATATGGTTTAATAAAAACTGGCGCGCGCGGCGAAGCGGTAGGCGATTAGAAGAGGTAAATTGGTAGCGTAAGGTGTTTTGTTTTAGCTTATGAAGCATAAAATCGTTGCGGGTGGTGGAGTCAGACGGAATCGAACCGACAGCAAACGCTTGCAAGGCGTCCATTTTACCACTAAACTATGACCCCTCATTCGACGGAACTAACTTGTCAAAGATAAAGATCCTGTGACATCACAATCGAAAACGCGAATACAGTTCTTTAAAGAACTTTTTGTGATGAGGAGTCTTCCTCTCTATGCTTTTTACGAAAACGAGCAAGACATAATTCGAATTTCAAAAAAGAGGCCATCGGATCTCACGCCAAACGGCCCCAAAGGGGATTTGATAAGATTTGTGCAATGGCATAACAATAGCGCCTGAGATCCTTGCACACACCACGAAGATATAAGTCTTCCATTTAAACCACGCAAATCGGAGGGCGGCGCAGCCTATACATTACATCCTTTACTGGATCATACGCACATCGCTGGCCGCCGAGCTTCTTAGCAAGCCTGTTAAGAGCTCAATCTGCATTTTCTTGTAGCTGGGGAATAGTGTTTACCTTGTAGTCAATAAGCTGGTGAAAAACTAAAAAGTACTCGCGGACCTCTGGTGGAAAGGTGTCTAACGTATCAAAAAGTTGAGGTACGCCAATGCCCGTACTTCAAGTGGGGCGGTACTGCCTCACCACGGCGATATACGCATCGAAATACGGAGTACCTGGCAATACGGTAACGCCTTTAGCCTCCAAACTTTGAAACAACGTGTTAAGCTGTACTCCAAGAGAAGATACGTGCTGTTGAGCATTCGCGAGATTACGACAATGCGGCAACGCCCGGGAAAAAGCGTCAGTAATAACGTAGTAATCTCGCGCATAAGCGCAGCCAAACAGCACAGCAATAACAATAAGCCCAGTGACAGAATTACGCAGGGTCGGTACTGCGCGCAAAGCTGTAGGGTTAAACCCTTTAACTACGGTGGCAGTTTCGGTGTAGACTTCTAAGTTCTTGACGTCGGGAGTGCCGACTTCCATGGACTTAGTTGCTTGGATGATCGCTCCAAGCATGGCGGCGAGTAGAATGAAAAGAATAACGAGCAGTAGCGCGGCAGCTCGCGCCTCGAAAAGTGCAGAAAACCCTAGGATGTCGGACGCGGAGTCGATGGCATAAACAAGGGCGTCCACCGTAAACGGGGCGAGCTTGGGCATCCCGGCCGTTAAGCTCAAAGTAAAGGGGCAAAAACCTGCGCGTAGCACCTCTAATGCGTGCCCGCCTAGAAGAACACAAACCAGGATTTCAGCAACCTGCCTGATGCTAGTAGTAAGCGACCCCGTCGAATAAAGGGCCTTCACATTCAGAAGCATAACAACGAACAGAAACAGAATTGCGACCGCGCCAACGTAAACAATTAAAAATACGTAAGCAAGGTACTGCGCGCGCAATACAATATACATTACAAAGGCGCTAATAAACGCCCCGATTAGCGCGAGGAGACTATGAACCGGATTTTTAAAGAGGGCCACACTGGCGGACAGCGCCAATAGCGCTACGGGTACGAGGAGAGATACAACAACAGTGGAACCAACAACAAGAAGATAAAGGCCAGAGTGAAGCAGACCAATGCAAACAAGCGCAAGGACTGGTGCAGCAATCGCCAGTAAAGTAAGGAGCTCAGGAAGTAGTTTGATAAAACTTTGGGCAGGAGCACTGCGGTGAGCTTTCGCACGGGAAGTTAAGGTTCGGCTTTTAAATTGGAAGAAAGACATTTTAGGTGAGCAAAACATTGGGCGTTGCAAGACGGCAGGAACCTAGTAATTAGCAGATTCAGGATCATCGCCCCAGTAAGAGCGCGAGGGCCGCGTATTCCGCGCAAACCCCAACACCCCCGCGGGGCAAGTGCCCCGCCAGCGTGACTACGCAGCAGTAGCAAAGATTAGAAACCGAAAAGGATTAGGAACGCCATCATAAGACCGAATAGGGCGATAGCTTCGGTTAGGGCGAATCCTAGAATGGTGTAGATGAAAAGCTGTTTACCCAAAGAAGGGTTGCGAGCGGTGGCAGAAACAAGAGAAGAGAAAACGATACCGATACCGACTCCGGATCCGGCAAGAGAAATAGTAGCAAGGCCTGCACCAATGAATTTAGCTGCTTGAAGTAGCATAATGAGGAACGAACGCGCAAAAGCCTGCCCGCCTTGTTATAGATACGGCGTCGGATCTACAAGCTAGCAAGATGCGCACGCACCGAACTACAGAAAAGAAATACGGGTAAAGCCTCTCGAGTAAAAAGAGCTAGATTAGTAGTAAAAGCTTTTTGTACGGGGCCTAAACAAGCCCGTACCGAAGCAAGCGCCCGGAAAGTGACGCCCAAAGGGCAGGCAGTCCAGCGGACAACCGCGGGGGGCAGCGCTTTAGGGATCGCCCAAAAATCCGGGTGCAAAAGTGGAAAAACGAGTATCGGAGCTACTGGCAAGTTGGACAACAGTATCCACTGACATTCGCTCAGAGTGGTCAAACAGGTTAAAAGGAATAACATATCACGCCGTTAAGGCGAAAGTCAGGACTGCTAAAGGGGCAAGAATGAAAATGCGGCTATTAGCATGGCTAGGAATAACCAGCTCCTTACCGAAAAGCTTTAAACCATCAGCAAGCGGCTGTAATAGCCCTCAAAGGCCGACAACGTTGGGACCAAAGCGCCGCTGAACTGCGGCCATAATCTTACGCTCAGCAAGAGTGTAGTACGCAATTGCAACTAATAGCAGAACGAGTTTAATGACGATAACCACGAGCAGTGCTCCGATAAAATTTGCTAAAATCGGGAACACGGTGGTACTAGTAATTAGTGCATATTAAGCACGTCGTTAATATAAAGGGTAATCAGAATAGTGAAAACGTAAGCTTGTAGAAACGCAATTAGAAGTTCTAAGAACATAATCGCTGTAACAATAACTCAAGGAAATGCAGCCAGTAAAATCATAGCAGACCCAGAAGTTAATAGCGTTCATGAGAAGCCGATCAGAATTTTAAGGAGTGCGTGCCCGGACATCATATTCGCGAAAAGACGAATACTAAGGCTAAAAACGCGCGCAATATAGGAAACTGCCTCAATGAAAATCAAAAATGGGGCGATAAGTAGCGGCGCGCCAGAGGGAAGAAATAGATTATTCGCCTCTCACTGATGCTTAACCACTGCTAGATGATTAATCGCCACAAAGTGGGTCATTGCTAGGAAGAAAGTCACGATAAAGGAACTAGTAATTGTAAAAGAGTACGGAATCATACCGACCAGATTTGCAATCAGTAGCGTGAAAAATAGGTAAAACAGTACAGTGAAGTATTGTTGCTTACGTACATAGAGGTTCTCCTTTACCATCGCGCGAACCAGTTGGTAAAGTGCACGTAGAGCAAAATCGTAGTTGTTACTAATTTGGCGGTTGAAGCTTGCAAATCATGCAGCCATCAACGCGACGTTAAACGCAAGAAGAAGAGAGAGGTTCGTTACACCAAACCCCCCGAAAAATGGGAAAGAGAGAGATAAAACATCGAACTGCTCTAGGGGATCAAGGTGTACAGTAGAGGCCATCTGAAAAAGTACAGTTGAAGTAGTAGTTACAGCGTTTAGCATCTACTATGCGGTCTACGCAGGAAGCGGTTAGTAAAACACCGACAAAATCGGGGGCGAGCAGGAATCGAACCTGCCAGGGAGTTCATCCGTTAGATTTACAGTCTAATGCTTTCACCGATCAGCCATCGCCCCAAAAGTTCTAATTAATTTGCATTCACGCGAGAAGTCAAAGCCCTACCGCTAGTATCGCGGGCAACTATTGGGAATCGAACCCAAAGCGGTCGAGCCACAATCGACTATTCTGCCACTGAACTATAGCTGCCACCAAAACAACCGTACCCGCTACCGGGCTCGAACCGATACCCCGAGAGAGTGGCTTTTAAGGCCACCGTGTCTACCATTCCACCAAGCGGGCGGGGTGCCCTGGGGGAGACTTGAACTCCCAAAAACTTGATCCTAAGTCAAGCACGTCTACCATTCCGTCACCAGGGCCCATAATGTAAAAACGCGCGTATTGCTACCCCCTGCCGGGCTTGAACCAGCAAAACGCGGATTTTGAGTCCGCTGTGTCTACCATTCCACCAAGGGGGCGCGTAAAAAGCGAAGTTTGGCGGGAAAGAGGGGACTTGAACCCCCATCACCCACCTTGACAAGGTGGTGCTCTACCATTAAGCTACTTTCCCCTGTGCGCCCCATAAACGAACTCCTAGGGGCTTGGAGGGATAGTACCTAGGGCCTAATCGGCCGACGTTGCTTTTGGAAATTACTACAAAAGAAATACGCGGAACTCTTGAGACAGCTCAATTGGCCCAGCGGCAACGCGCCCATCGGCGTCGCTGTACGCGAGCTCGCAGAATCCCGTCAACGGAAAATCTTTTCGCAGAGGATGCCCCGTAAAACCGTAATCTGTCAAGATTCGGCGAAGATCTGCGTGCTCCGAGAAGTATAGGCCATACATATCTCAGACTTCACGCTCAAGTCAGCTTGCCGCAGCAAAAAGCCTTTGCCCGTTTACAAACGGCGCAGCTAAGCTTGGAACGATCGTAGTCTCATTGACAGCGAACTGGAGCGTGAGGCGCTGATTGGTAACGCAAGATAGGAAGGCGTAGGTTACAACAAAGCGACCAGAGGAGCGAAGCTTATCGGTCGTAGCGATATCAACAAGATGGCGAAATAGCATGAGTGAGTTATTACGAACGGCAAAAGCCAAAGGGCGCAGCTTTGCGGAAGTAGTGCAAAGAACAAGCCCTTCGGGAGTGCTTCGTGTACGGAAGATGAGCGACGGCAGAACTTTTTGCTGTTGAACGAGGGCGTCTGTACGTGTAGTCTGGTGTAGGCTTAAGCTTAGCATATCTTAGTGGCTTTGTGAGAACAGCATGCGGTACCGCTGGGCGCGGAGCTCAGCGTAAACCCGGGCAAGCATATCACGATGCTGCTCGGGCATATCGGGGTAAACACGCACCCACCGCTCCACCTCCATAAAGACTTCTCTTTTATGGGGGCCTTGCTGGTAGGCGACGTAGTACCTCTGAAACGTATACTCTGCTGCTTCACGCGCTGTGCGCTCTGCAGAGAGCTTATGCACATACTGGCGAACGTATTCCGGATTCTGCATACGACACTGAAGCTCGCCGCAAAGTAGAGCGCGATCTGGGGCCGTAGAGTTACCAGAAGAAGTAGCTGGTGTGTGTGATGTTGTTTCAACGGTAGCGCTATCAAAGGAATGAGACACGTTTGTAACATCCTCGATAACGGCGCCACCATGATAAGCATAAGCCAAAAAGATGAAAAGCACTAAAACACAGACGGCAGTAAGGACCTGAACGTACAACGAGGGTTTCAAGTATAGAGCTTTAGCTTTATGTAATAAATTCAAAATAAGGGCCATAATTTTTTGATAGAAGAGTAGAGGTAAAACTTAATCAAACATTGCAAGTTATCGGATACAATCTACGGTTTTTAGTCAGTTTGTAAAGCGTTGGCAACAATGTGGGTGCGCCAGTAGTTGGCGGTATAAAGGGGTCAGCAGACCGTTCCCCCAACGATAGTAGCCATCTGCCACCCCAGTACTCAAGTCGAGATCAGCGGAGATCGTGGTCTTGTCATTTGTTTATAGAAATAAATAGCACACCTCCGGGAGGAAAACAATTATACGTAGTTCTGTTCTGGCGAGCCCTTACGAACCCTTAAAGACAGACTAATCTGACGGTAGTCTTCCGTCGTAATTAGAAAACAGTCAAGTTGCAATTCTCACTTAGCTGGTGCCAGCGATTCGCGATTATAAATGTAGATAACAAGCGGCGCGACTAATTCATCACGGCTTGTACACCAGGGATTCGACCTTACCCGGTCCTCTCGTACTGAGAATAGGGCCTCGATGTTAAATTAATCTAGAGTAGATAGGGACCGAACTGTTTCACAACGTTCTAAACCCAGCTCATGTACCGCTTTAATCGGCGAACAGCCGAACCCTTGGAACCGCTTTCAGCTCCGGGATGCGATAAGCCGACATCGAGGTGCCAGATCACTCCATCGATAGGAACTCTAAAGAGTGGTAAGCCTGTTATCCCCAGCGTACCTTTTATCTTTTGAGCGATGCTTTGGCTCGAAAAAAACACCGGGTCACTATGACCGACTCTCGTCCCAGTGCGACTGCAAAGTCTGACTGTCAAGTAAAGTTCTACCATTATGCTCGTAAACCTAGCCCCCTAGGTATGAAGGTACTTTTGTAAACCCTCGTTGCTGTCTGGAAGGCGACCGCCCCAGTCAAACTACCTCGCCTGCATTATCAGGCCCCCCTTTTTATAAAAGAGGCCCTCCTGTTACAAGGATAGTAGAGTGGTCTTTCACCTTTCGCATAAACTCCTGCTAGCACAGTTATTCTTTCGCTTCCACTTAGCCTACACAACTAATTTGCACTCGTATACAGAACGTATAGTCAAGGTGCATGGGGTCTTTCCGTCTAGCTCCAGAGAATTCCGCATCTTCACGGAAAGGTCAATTTCACTGGATCGATACCGGAGACAGTGGAGAAGTCGTTATATCATTCATGCAGGACGGAACTTACCCGCCAAGGAATTTCGCTACCTTAGGACCGTCAGAGTTACAGCCGCCGTTTACCCTGGATTCCGTTCGAGGCGCTAACCTGTTCCATTAACCTTAGAGCACCGGGCAGACCTCAGACCTTATACATCATGTTATTAAATTTCGCAAAGTCCTGTGTTTTTAGTAAACAGTCGCTTCACCCGCTTACTTGAGATCCGGCGAGAGCGTTCCCTCGCCGGATTCACCATATTCCGAAGTTACGGAGCAATTTTGCAGAGTTCCTTCGATACCGTTTTTCCATGCGTCTTAGCATACGATGCCAGCCTATCAGTGTTGATTTTTAGTACAATCCGCACAAGGTATTTTCTTGCTCCCTGAGCTCACGTAAAGCGGTATTAACATTTCCGACTCCCGGCTGTTCACCAGGAGACGCTAGCACTTTCATGCTAGCGACAAAAATTTGTTTCCTCCGCTTCTACCCCTCACGGCCAAGTACTCAGGGTAGTCACGGCACAATACGTGTTATCTAAGAAGGAAGGACCATTGCGCACCCATTAACTACAACGCTCGTTCTCGTCTAAGGGGTTGCCTCAGTTCCGGAAGGAAACCTGAACCGGTCTAAACCGTAGGTTGCGACGACAGTGATGAAACACTGTTACACGTTACTTATGTCAGCATTGGCGAAACTGTTTAGCTACACGAGCTCTTACGAGGGCGCTGTCCTTTTCACAGTTTGTTCCACTACAAATGTATAACCTTATATATTCTGCTGAGCGCCCTAGAGCGCACCTAAATCACCGCGGCAACTATTTCCAAACATCGGCTCCAAAGCCAGCGTCTAGCGCCCGAATTAGTCGGTTGCGTCTGGAGTAGCTGCCGCGCACAAAGTTGGCAGCAGTCGGTATAAACATTTCGTCGTTTCGGTACGGAGGATGAGTTCCGCAACATTTTCGATGCCCAGCATCTGCATCCATGAGCTATAACGCTTTCCTGAGAGCATGGCTGCTTCCGAGCCTAGCCTTTGAGGGGTAACAACGCTGAACGGCCTCGTACACTGACCAACGATTTAAGAACCTTAACGAACGATCGGGGCTGTTTCCCTTTCGACTTGTGACCTTAGCACCCCAAGTCTGTCCAATTTTTTTGGAGTACCCGCTCTTTGGAGTTTCCCTACCTTCGGTAACAACTTATCATCGCCCCTTGAATAGAGAGTGCTCGACCGCGAGTATCCGCTTTCTGAGTAAAAACGAAAAAGCACTACGTTGTACCTTTCGGCTACGCGCGTTGCGCCGAGGTAATCGGCGGAAGCAACGTAGCTACGAAGACCAAGAGTCTCGTAATTAAACTCTTTTATCAAAATTAGGCTACTTCAATAGCTTTCGTGGAAAACCAGCCATCACCAAGTTTGATTAGCCTTTCACCCCTAACCAACAGTCTCCCCAGAGCTTTACGACGCGCATGGGTGGGACCCTCAGGACTCGCGTCCTTCGATCTGCTGTTGGTTAGATCACTTGGTTTCGGGTGCGACCGCAAGACTTTTGCAGTTCTTACGGCCGACTTGCTGACCCATTATACAAAAGGTACGCGGTTGCCTATCACGACGATCCACTGATTGTTCATTTTCTTATTTGAACGCCTTTCATTCTTTTTCTTAGATAAGTACTTTTTCAACTTTCCTTCACAGTACTACTTTTCTATCGCTCACCCCACCTTTAACACTTTAGAGGTCGAACCTCCGTCTTCAGCGAAAGCCTTCACTTACTTCTTCAGTAACAAGATCGACACGGTCAAAGGTCTTCGCCCTAATATTCTGACACTGCTGCCCACTACTAATGCCACGGCTACCCGCAGGGTGCCTACCCAACGAAGCCTCCTTTAATGCTGCTCTGCCAGCCGCACCTCTCAACACGAGGGGACCAGCCGATCGGGCTCACAGCGACTAGCGTGTAGACGCTCACGGACCGTAACAAATTCGCGCTATCAAATCTTTGAATACCTACTAGTGTTTAGTACCCCGTCGTTCGCCACTACCAAAGTACAACTCTATTGTATTCTACTGCAGCTAAGAAGATGTTTCAACTCACTGCGCTCGTTATTTACTAGGATTTCTTTCAAAACACCGCGATCAGGAATACTTTACTCAGAACGCAGGCACTCTGCTCTAGGCAAAAAGGTGACCCCAATTGCCCGTAACGTCACCTTCCGAACCTACCCCCGACTGTCTTCCGCCAAGTTGGTGAAGCTTTGCTATGCTGTCGCGCTTTTCGGCTAGGGCCGTTTTACTCGTGTAGGATGGCAAGCTATCCGCAAGAAAACTGTCTAGTCTTCCTCGACATGGGTGGAAATTGTATCTAGTTTAAATTTAATTCGCGTATCGCAGAGGGCCGATTCGAACAGCCGACTTTGGGTCATGAGCCCAATATGTTTCCACTACACTACTCTGCGGGTAAGTTTACAGTGAAGCCTGCGCTATAAAATCTTATTTTTCTAATCAAATAACACCTAGTACCAACTACACGTTCCCGTACAGTTACCTTGTTACGACTTCGTTCCAGTTAAGAACCTACCGACGTGCGACTACATTGCGTGAGTCGTAGGGTGCGCACGTAAACGGGCGCGCCAAAACGAGCCAGCTGTTCGGAGCACTTAAGGCAAGCCCTCTTCCGGACCGTGACGGGCGGTTTGTACAGAACTCCAGAACCTGTTCACCGCAGCTTGGCTGATTTGCGATTACTGGCGATTCCGTCTTCACGCGTTTCAAATTGCAGAAAGCGATTCGTACTGAGAAAAACGTTTCATTCGAGACACCTCGTGTAGGGTGGCCATAATATTGACATTTTCATTGTAGCAAATGTGTAGCCCAACTTATACAGGCCATAACGACTTGACGTCATCCCCACTTTCATCCGACCTCTGGGCGGGTTGAAAAAGAAAAAATATGTAGATCTAGTAAAAATATACCAATACGTAGCCGACCTTCAAACGTTCTGCTCCGGGCTCACGCCGCGAGCATACAACCTCTGCCGTACCACGAAACTTCGCAGCAGGTTAGAGGGCTTTATTCGGAACGACTACAAGCAAATCCTGGGATTTTTATGAACAATATCAGTTAAAGCCCCGCACTTCGGCGGAGGAAACACAGCTAAAAATAGTAAGGCTTGCGCCACACGTAGATAGCTGCTGTATCAAGGCCATAATTCTGTAGGAGACACTCCTACAGAGGTCCGCTCATGGAAGGGACAGTCATGAACAGCCCGCCTAAACTGATGGGGGTTTTGTTCGTTCGTGGAAATTAAACCTACGCCTCACGACACGAGCTGAAGACAGCCATGCAGCACCTTACTCGTACGTAATCCACTTCTGCATACTGTTGCGTGCGGTTCGCGCACGCAGCGTCGCTACAGAAATGATTATCCGTATTTCGAACGTAATACATAGACTATGCTACTTTAGTTCAAGGTAGAAAGTTGGTAAGGTTTATCGAGGATCATCAGTTTACACCACATGCTCCACCGCTTGTAAGAGTTCCCGTCAATTCCTTTGAGTTTCAACCTTGCGATCGTAGACCCCAGGTGGAGTATTTAATGCGTTAGCGCCAGCAAATAGGATAAAAAGGGAAGGTCAATCAGACCCCCTTCTTTCAGAAACTTCTGCCTAAGTGTGAATACTCATCGTTGACGGCTTAGACTACCGGGGTATCTAATCCCGTTTGCTACCTAAGCTTCCGTACCTTAGCGTCTGTTGAAGCGGGAAGGGCGCCTTCGCCAGCTGACGTTCGTTCTCATATGGTGGGATTCTACCCCTACATAAGAACTTGCCCCGACCTATCATCAACACAAGCCCCCTTCTTCAAAGGCCATATAGCATAGGAACACTCCGCTCTTTTGGCCAAAATACTGGGGGCCGCCTACATACCCTTTACACCCAATCAAAACGAATAACGCTCGCGCCCTCCGTCTTACCGCGGCTGCTGGCACGGAGTTGGCCGGCGCTTCATCTCGGGCTTGTGTCGTTTTCTTGATCCCGCGAATAGCACTTTACAGAAAACTGTGCGCATTCATCATGCATGTGTTCTCACTGGGTCAGGCGTTAGCCCATTGCCCAAGATTCTTCACTGCTGCCCCCCGTAGGAGCTCGGACCTTGTCTCAGTCCCGATGTGGCTGATCTATCTCCCAAATCAACTACGCATCATAGGCTAGGTGGGCCGTTACCCCACCTACAACCGCTAATCCGCCGGCTACCTAGAAGGAAGCGATTTAATCTTCTTTATATTTTTAGCATTACCTCGTCCTCTCGGTCGGTATATACCAAACTTCCTCATCAGATACAGCCGGAAGTGCTCACCCGTGTGCCACTAAAGGTAAAAACCTCTCGTTCGACTCGCATGTGTAAAATAGAACTCTAGCGTTCATTCGGGGCCAGGATCAAACCCATGAACTAACTTGTCAAAGATGAAGATCCTGTGACATCATAATCGAAAACGCGAATACAGTTCTTTAAAGAACTTTTTGTGATGAGGAGTCTTCCTCTCTATGCTTTTTACGAAAACGAGCAAGACATAATTCGAATTTCA
>Ga0209724_1000346_pt1 | contig 46425 bp, 41 predicted proteins | sample grotaG_FD_184143 | JGI IMG/M metagenome (GOLD analysis project Ga0209724, IMG submission 184143) | Glacier valley bacterial and archeal communities from Borup Fiord, Nunavut, Canada, to study Microbial Dark Matter (Phase II) -... | ecosystem: Environmental > Aquatic > Freshwater > Ice > Glacier ... | reverse complement strand
AGACCGCGGTACGTTCTCCAGCGTGACCCGATCGTTCGCGCCGTTCCTAGTGCTCGTGGCCGGCTGCGCCGCAACCAGCTTCAGCACGATGGTCACGCTCGGCCCGACGTTCGGCACCGATCATCAAGGGGTCGTGCTCGCGGTCGAGGTCGCGCCGGTGTTGCACACGGCGTTTCCGACGCCACCTCCCCCGATCAGGTCAGCGGATGGCACCATCGCACCGCAGCTCTACGATCCGTACGACGGCCCTGCGAGCGCGGTCGGCATCGGGCCAATGATCGCGGTCGGCATGGACTGGCACTCTCACAACCTCGGGTTCTCCGGGTTCACCGCGGTGGGCGCGGATTTTCTGCCGTGGCTGTTCGAGAACGGCAACGCCGTCGGATTCGGTGGCCAGCTCGGGTACGCGCGCGGTGCCTACGACGGGTTCTACGTGATCGCGCCGCGACTGTGGTTCGCGGTGCCGGTCACCGAGCTCGCGGGCAGACCGGTGAGCCTCGGCTTGATGCTGCGCGGCCAGCTCGGTTTCGGTTCGGGCACCTCGGGTGTCGGTCCGTCGCTGGTGCTCCGGCTCTAGTCCGGTCGACCTCGAGCCCGATCGTCCCAGATCGACCGAAGATGGACGAGCTGTGAAGAAGTCGGCAGGGCAGCTAAATTAGCTGCGACCCCTGGGTCTCGGGTGCGACGGGTGCGACCGACGTTTTCCGTCGCTGATACGCGGATTGAATGTTGACGATGCTTCGCTGGCGTCGATGATGGATAGGTCGTGGCAGATACGTTGACCTTGGTGCCCGAGCGCACGCGTGACGGCCAGATCTCGTGCGCAGCGTTGTTCGTCGTCCTCGATGCAGGGCGACCCCGCGCCGGCACGCGCCACGTGCTGCGCGGCATCGAACGCACCGTCGTCGGTCGCGGCTCGGCACCCGCGCGGCGCCAGGGCAGCAACCTCCGCATCGATCTGCTCGATCCGCATCTCTCGATCGAGCACGTCGCGATCGAACGTGCACTCGGCGGTTGGACGCTGCGCGACCTCGGCTCGAAGAACGGTGTGATCGTCAACGGCGAGCGCACCGGGCAACGCGTGCTCTCCGACGGCGATTGGATCGAAGTCGGCGAGACCTTCCTACGATTCCGCGTGGTCAAGATTGCGGCGAGCACGCCCGACGATACGAGCGGCCACGACGTCCCATCACTCGTGCCCGTGGTCGAGAGCTCGTTGCGTCGACTGATCGATGTCGCGCCGAGTATGGTGCCGGTGCTGCTGCTCGGCGAAAGCGGCGTAGGCAAAGAAGTCGCGGCGCGCATGGTCCACGCACACTCGAAGCGGCCGGGTGGTTTCGTCGCGGTGAACTGCGCAGGCCTCGTCGAATCGCTCGCCGCGGCGACGCTGTTCGGCCATAGCCGTGGCGCGTACACCGGCGCGATCGAGGCGCGGCCGGGGGCGATTCGCGAGAGCGATCGCGGTACGCTGCTGCTCGACGAAGTCGGGGACCTCCCGCTCGCCACGCAAGGCTCGCTGCTTCGCGTGCTGCAGGAGCGCGAGGTCGTGCCTGTCGGCGAGACCCGACCGATTCCGACCGACGTGCGGTTCGTTGCCGCGACGCTCAAGGATCTCGAGCGCGAAGTCGAAGCAGGGCGGTTCCGCGTCGATCTCTACGCGCGGCTCGCGGGACTCCGCGTCACGTTGCCGCCGCTGCGCGATCGGCTCGAGGATCTCGGTACGCTCGTCGCTTCCTCGCTCAAGCGCATTCGCGGTCACGAGCTCGGGTTGTCTTCGGCGGCTGCGTGGGCGCTATGTCGCCATCGCTGGCCGCTCAATATTCGCGAGCTCGATCAAGCGATCGCGGCCGCGGCGGCGGTCGCGCAAGGTGACCGCATCGATCTGCATCAATTGCCCGAGCAAGTCGCGGGTCGCGCGCCCACCGCGGCAGTCGAGGCCGGCAAGCGCGAGGAGCTGCTCGCGCTGTTGCGTGATCATCGCGGCAACCTCGCGGCGATCGCGCGCGCACTCGCCACGTCGCGCGCTCAGGTCCATCGCCTGCTACGCCGGTACTCGATCGAGCTCGAGGGCTATCGGCCTCGCGGCAGCGGCCCCAGCTAGAGATGATAGAAGCGGCGGCGGTAGCCGCTCGCGGTGTAGGCGTATTGCTCTGCCGTGGCGCGCGCCATCAACTGCTCGCGGGTGCCGAGCATCCACAGGAACGGCGCGAGCAGCACGAGCTGGTACATGCCGTAGACCAGGCCGACGCCGACGAACGCGATCGCCGTGGCGCGCGCGACCTTGACCGCGAGGTCCGTCGCCTTCACGTAATCGAACTTGCGCGTGAGCAGCGCGCGGAGGATCCGCCCGCCATCCATCGGCAGCGCGGGGATCAAGTTGAACGCGGCGAGGATCAGGTTGGTCCAGCCGATCCACTCGAGGATCGGGACATGCGTTACCGAGCCGAGGGCAAGGCCCAGACCGGCGAGCACGAGCGACACGATCGGGCCTGCTGCGGCGATCGCGAGCTCGTCATTCGCGGTCTTCGGAAGGTCGATCATCTTCGCGGCGCCGCCGAAGAAGCCGAGCTCGATGCCGGCGATCCGGACACCTTTGCTACGAGCGACGAACGCGTGCCCGAGCTCGTGCAGGAGGATCGATGCGAATGCCAGGCCCACGATCTCGACACCGGCGAGACCGCCGAACGCGATGAACACCAGCCCGAGCAACATCAAGAAGCTGAGGTTGATCTCGATCGGAAACCCGAACAGGGCACCCAATCGCCATTGCTTGACCATGTACGTCAACATGCTCACTCCGTCGAGGATCCGCAAGTCCAGCTCGAACCGGCGCGAACGCGGTGGCAGTGGAAGCGGAGGCAACGGTGGATACTCGCGGTTCGCGTTCGACACCGGTTACGACAACGGGTTTGACATCTCCGCGGGGATTGCCTCGATCTCCGGCGCTACGATGGGTTGCGGCAACGAACACCGGCGTGCTCGCGGCACGGTCACGTTCAACAACGTGGTCCGGGACTAGGCCGGCAGCAGCGCGCCGATCCGCTTGGCCAGCTCTTCGCGGTCCTCGCGCGTGATCCAGGGAATCGCGAGCCTCGCGAGATCGGTCCCGCTCTCGTCGATGAACCGGATGTAATCGCCGCTGACGGTGATCCCGAGCCGCCACGTGATCGTGACCTCCGGACCTTCGGAGATCAGGATCCGACCGCCGTTGTAGATCGAGAGCACGAGCCGCGCGCGATCGCGAAACAGCTTCCGCGCGTAGACCGCGTGGTGGTCGCCCTGGTCGACGAACAAGATCTTGTCGAGCCCCCGACCGAGCTCGATCGCCCGGTCGACCGAGCCCAAGAACAGCTCTGCGACGGCCGCGCGGAGCTGGTGGAATAAGGCATCGAGGCGCTTCAGTGCTTCCAGCCCGCCCAGCTCGAGCAGGGGGAGTGGCTCGACCCCGAAGATCCGGCGCATCCCGGGCTGCTTGTCGACCAGCTCGATCCAGACCGCGAGGTCCTCGTGGGGCACGTCGCGCGCGACCAGCAAGCGGCCCGTGATGCGTAGCGATTCCTGGTTTTTAGCCTCGCCGATCGTGACCAGCTGGTGGGTGATCTGGAGGGTTCGACCACCCGACGACAGCGTGATCTGGCCCGGTGCCAGCTCCATCCGCAAGGAACCCTTGGCCGTCGGTGCCTCGAACACGAGGTTGGCGTCAACGCCGCGATACGCCATGGCTGGAGGGTAGGGTATAACCCCCGGCCATGACCGCCCAGTACTCGATGGTTATCAAGGATCTCCGCAAGCTCGTGCCGCCGAGGCGCGAGATCTTGAAGGGCATCTGGCTGTCCTTCTATCCGGGCGCGAAGATCGGCGTGCTCGGTAACAACGGCGCCGGCAAGAGCACGCTCTTGAAGATCATGGCGGGCGTCGACAAGGAGTACCTCGGTGAGGTGATGCCGGCGCCGGGGCTCAAGATCGGTTACCTCGCGCAGGAGCCGAACCTCGATCCGAACAAGACCGTCAAAGAGAACGTCGACGAAGGTGTCGCCGAGACGCGGGCGCTGCTCGCGCGGTTCGAAGAAGTCTCGAACAAGCTCGGCGAGGACATGCCCGAGGACAAGATGACCAAGCTGCTCGACGAGCAGGCGCGTCTTCAAGATAAGATCGAAGCGGTCAATGCGTGGGAGCTCGACCACCAGGTCGACATGGCGATGGATGCACTCCGCTGCCCGCCCGGCGATGCCGACGTCACGAAAATCTCCGGTGGCGAGAAGCGCCGCGTCGCCTTGTGCCGCCTCCTCTTGAGCAAGCCCGACATGCTGCTGCTCGACGAGCCCACCAACCACCTCGATGCCGAGAGCGTCGCGTGGCTCGAGAAGACGCTCGAGAAATTCAAGGGCACGGTCATCGCGATCACCCACGATCGCTACTTCCTCGACAATGTCGCGAAGTGGATCCTCGAGCTCGATCGCGGCGAGGGCCACCCGTTCGAGGGCAACTACTCCGGCTGGCTCGAGCTCAAGGCGAAGCGCCTCAAGGATGAAGACCGCCAGGTCGATGCGCGCCAGAAGATGCTCGCTCGCGAGCTCGAGTGGGTGCGCTTGTCCCCCAAGGCTCGGCAGGCCAAGAGCAAGGCTCGCCTCAACCGCTACGAGGAGATGCTCGAGGAGTCGCAGAAGGATCAGATCGATCCGTCGCTCGAGATCATGATCCCCCCGGGTCCGCGTCTTGGCGGTGAGGTCGTCTCGTTCGAAGGCGTGTCGAAATCGTTCGGTGATCGCAACCTTATCGATGACCTCACGTTCAAGTTGCCGCGCGGTGGCATCGTCGGCGTGATCGGTCCGAACGGTGCGGGTAAGACCACGCTGTTCCGCATGATCATGGGCCTCGAGAAGCCCGACAAGGGCGAGGTCAAGGTCGGCGATACGGTCAAGCTCGGGTACGTCGACCAGTCGCGCGACGCGCTCTCGGACGACAAGACGATCTACGAGGAAATCTCCGAAGGCGTCGAGAACCTCCCGATGGGCGAGTCACGCACGATTCCGGCGCGCGCGTACACCTCGAGCTTCAACTTCAAAGGGCAGGATCAACAGAAGCGCGTCGGGATCCTCTCCGGTGGTGAGCGCAACCGCGTCCACCTCGCGAAGATGATCAAGCGCGCCGGCAACCTGTTGCTGCTCGACGAGCCGTCGAACGACCTCGACGTCGATACGCTGCGCGCACTCGAAGACGGCCTCACGAAGTTTCCGGGATGCGCCGTCGTGATCAGCCACGATCGCTGGTTTCTCGATCGCATCGCGACCCACATCCTCGCGTTCGAGGGCAACAGCCACGTGGAGTGGTTCGAAGGCAACTTCGCGGACTACGAGGCGGATCGGCATCGCCGCCTGGGCACCGACGCCGACCAGCCGCACCGGATCAAGTACAAACCGATCGCGCGCTGAGCGCTCGCGCGCGCTATCGCGTGGGCCTGCGCAGCGTTGGACGCGGGTCAGCGCGCTTCTGGCAGGCACGCTGGCTGCACAGGCGTCTTCCATGGCCACGACGCGTGAACCTCCGAAGGTCAGTGATCTTCTCAAGCACGTCGGCGACGATCTCAAGACGATCGCGATGACCGAGCTGGAGCTGACCCGTAACAAGCTGAGCGAGTTCGTCGACCGCACGATCATGCGGGCGAGCGTGATCATCATCGGTGCGTTCATCGCGTTGATCGGGCTCGCAATGCTGTGCGTGGTCGCGGTCCTCGCGATGCAGCCGGTCATCCAGTTGTTGTGGGTGCGCTTGCTGCTGATGTCCGGCGTGTACATCTTGGTCGGCGGTGGCGCCGCATGGATCTACGCTCGCCGGGTTGCGAGTGGCCCGGATATCGAGAACGAGGTCGACGAAGTCGGTCAGACGTTCGACGCGATCTCGAACGGATTGAAGAGCTAATGCGCGATACGAAGACAGTCCAGGCCGACCTCGATGCCGCGCAAGCGGATCTTCAGAAGTCCGTAGCCGAGCTCAAGCACATCATTGAAGACAAGCTCGAAACGCCGAAGCACATCATCGAGGTGGTCGAGCGGCCGGTATCGTTCGTGAAGGAACATGCGGTGCTGATCGGAGTGGTGGTGACCTTCGGACTCGGAATCCTGGTAGGTCGCGCCGTGTTCAGCGACGACTGACCAACTAAGCGGCGCGTTGATTTGGATGGAGGCGAACATCGGCCACGAGTGGGCGGTGATCGCTCGCCCGCCGCGCGATGTCGGTGTCACATCTCGACAGCTTGAGAAAATCCACGCCGCCACGCACGAACACCCCGTCGAGCGCGCGGAGCGGCCCCCAGGCGGGGAACGTGAGCGGGCGCTTCTCGATGCCACGAAAGCCGGCTGGACGTAGGAGCTCGCCGAGGCCACCGTAGACATCGTTGAGGTCACCTCCGACGAGCACGGGCGTCTCGTGCTGCATGCCCTGGAACGGCTGCGCGTCGAGGAACTTCTTGAGCTGGATCTTGCGCTCGAACCGCGCGAGCCCGAGGTGCATGTTGAACACGTGGACGGTGCGATCGATCTCTTCGCCATCGTGATCTTGGCGGACGCGGATCACGCCGTGGAGCGCGCTGCGCTTCTTCTTGAACCGGATCGAGAGGTCGATGTTCGAGGCTTCGACGATCGGATAGCGGCTCAGGATCGCATTGCCGTAGCAGCCGCCGCCGCGAACATCGACGTTCGGGAAGAACGAGCGATAGCGCATGCCGACGAGCTCACCGAGGAGGTCGACCTGGCGATCGCGATTGCTTCGCGGCACGTCGTGATCGACCTCCTGGAGCAACAGTACGTCGGCGTGCAGGTTGTTGATCACCGTGGCGATGCGTTGCGGATCGTACTTGCGATCGACGCCGCCGATACACTTGTGGATGTTATAGGTGAGGAGCCTTAATCTCATGGCTGCGACTACGTGGTGTGGGCGGGGGCGATGGGCGGCAACCACTGCGCGACCACGAGCGTCTCGTCGTCGTTGCGCGGGCGACCGGCGCGATGCGCGACGACACTCGCATGCACGAGATCGTGGACCGACCATGGCGCGAGCGCGTTGCGTTCGAGGCGCCGGAGCAACCGCTGCAGCCGGCGATCGCCGAACGGTTCGCCGTTGGGATCCTGCGCTTCGATCACGCCATCGGTATACCAGACGAGGAGATCGCCGGCGCGCAGGGGACGCTGCTGAACCTTCGGAACCCTGTGGCCCGGTGAACCGAGCGGATTGCCGCGCGCGACCAGGGCGTGGAGCTCGACGTCCTGGTCGCCCGCGTGGCAGACGTAGGGCGAGGTGTGGCCGCACGAGACGTAGCTGATCGTCCGGGTGGCGCCGTCGAAGATCGCGGCGAACATCGTCATCGCGAGCTGGCCACCACCGACCCGGCTCACCGCCGCGTCCATGGCCGCGACGAGGGTCACCAGATCGAGCGCATTGCCGTGGCGCCGTACCGCAACATCGGCGGCGGCCGCCGCGCCAGCCGTGACGGTGGCCGAGGCGACGCCATGACCTGTGACATCGCCGATCGCGAGCAGCAGGCGATCGGGCCCGAGTGGAAAGAATCCCCAGAAATCACCGGCGCAGCGGGTCGCGGGTTGCCACGATCCGACGACGGTGACATTGCCGTGGACGTGCGGGCCGGGACCCGGCAGGAGCTGCGCCTGCACCGTCGCCGCGAGCTCGACCTCGCGCGCGATGGTGGCGCGTTCGGCCGCGCGTCGCGCCATCCGCGCGTGGACCAAGCCTTCGGCGAGGCGCTCGGCGACGCGTTCGACGAACGCGAGGTGACGACGACGTAGCCGTCGCGCGGCCGCCGGGACGGTGATCAAGCCGAGCAATTCGTCACGGCTGATCACCGGGATCGCGGCGCGCGCCCTCGTCGCGGCGAGCACCGTGCCGAGTAGCGGTCGCAGGTCTTCGGGGACGACCGCGGCTTGCTCGAACACCGCACCGGGATGTTCGGCAAGCCACGCACCGAGCAACGGATCCGGGGCGGCCGCGTCATCGAGCCGATCGCCAGTGGAGGTGGTCCAGCTGTAGTCGCTCACCGCGGCGATCAAGACGCCTACACGCACGCCGATCGCGAGCTCGATCACGTCGATCGCGAGCTGCGCGATCGCGCGTTCGTCGCGCAGCGTCCGGGCACGGGTGACTAGCTGGGTGAGCAAGCGATCGAGCGTGTTGTCGGTCATCCGGCCACCGCGGCTGACGAGCGAGAACACCGAGATCGAGACCCGCGCCCCGGCGAACACGCACAGCATCACCAGGCCGCCGCCCCACCACACGAGCCTGGAGCCGAGTACCGAGAGAGCGACCCATCCGAGCAGCGTCGCGACTGCGAGGTGGAGCAGCACGCGCGGCACCGTGTCATCGACGGCACGCACGCGAAGGAGATCATCGACGATCAGCGCGCGCACGACGAGCACGCTGCCGAGGCCAGAGAGCAACCAGCCGAGCGGGAACATGCCGAGGTGAAACGCGAGGCCGACATCGGTGAGACCCGAGTAGGCGATGACATTCGCGAGCCACACCGCGCGTAGCTGGCGGCGCTCGTGCGAGGGTGGGGCGCGATACGCCGTCCGCGTCAACACGAGGAAGCTAGGCGCCGAGATCACGACGATCGAGAGCAGTACGAGCCACGCATAGTGACCGGCATCCGCATACCAGAGCCCGAAGCCCAAACGATGGACGCCGGAGACCACCACGTCGCTCGAGGCCGACAGGATCGCCCAGACGACCGAGACAGCCACACCGACCCACACGAACCAGTGACGGTTGCCGAGCAAACGGAGCTGGAAGCCGGCGCCCGAGGCTGCGGCCATCGGGATGAATGCGGCGGCGATCCGGAACAGCTGCTCCGCGACGGCCGGCGACGTCACGGACGGCGACATCGCCATGCAGATCGAATAGGGCATCAGCGACGCGAAGTGCAGCAACATCCACGCGCGCAGCACCGGCTCGCCACGCATGGCGATGCCGTACGCGATCACGACCGCCATCGCGGCGGGAGCGAACGCGAACGGTAGAGATAACAGGTGCGCGTCGTAGCTCGCGCTCGACCACAGGGCGTGCATCGACGGTCCTGACTGTATCGTGTACCATTCGAGCCGTGGCGGATCAGCGGAACCCTTCGGGGCGCAGGCCTCCGGCGTTGCCGCTTCCACCACCGCCCGAGGACTTGCCGCGCCTCCCCGAGGTCAATCTCGACGATTCGCAGGAAGTCCGGATCGATCATCGCTCGCTCGCGCCGAACCGCAATTCGATCACCGGGGCTCGGCTGCGCCACGATCGGGACAAGATCGAGACCAGGGTCGGCAAGCCGAACATTCCCCCGCCGCTCGTCCCGGCCCGGCCGCCCGCGAATGCGCTTCCCGGGCCGCAACCGCCCGCGCGCAGCGCAGCGATTCGCGTCCAGACCGCCCAGTTCTCGTCGCTGATCGGAGCGCGCTATCAGATCGTCAAGCGCATCGGACAGGGCGGCATGGGCAAGGTCTACGAGGTCAATCACATCCACCTTGCCCGCAAGTTCGCGCTCAAGATCATCTCGAATCAGGTCGCCGAGACCGACGAGGCGCGCGAGCTATTTTATCGCGAGGCACGGTTTGCCTCGGCGATGGCGCATCCCGCGATCACCTCGGTCGTCGATTTCGGCGAAGACGAGAAGGTCGGTATGTTCATGGTCATGGAGTTCGTCGATGGCGAGCCCCTGAACAAGATGCTGTTTCGCGAGAAGCAGATGAGCCTCAAGAAGGCGTGCGAGATCATCCTCGCGGTCGCCGAGGCGCTCCACTACATCCACCGCCAGAACGTCGTCCACTGCGACATCAAGACCGAGAACATCTTGATTGGAGAAGAGGAGATCGAGGCAAAGCGCACGCGCATGGTCGTCAAGCTCCTCGATTTCGGGCTCGCGCGTTCGCTCGTCGCATCGCGCGCCTCGACCTCGCTTTCGGGCACGCCACACTACGTCGCGCCCGAGCGGATCCGGGGCGAGCCCGCGTCGCCGGCGAGCGATGTCTACGGCGTTGGCATCTTGATGTACGAGCTGCTCACCGGCCAGGTGCCGTGGGACGGCCCGGTCCAGAAGATCCTTGCCGGTCACCTCGACGAAGTGCCGCGCAACCCCTCGACCTTGATCGCCGACGGGCTCGATCCTGCCGTCGAGCGGCTCGTGCTCCACGCGCTCGCGAAGCGCCCGGCCGAACGCCACAAGGACATGGCGGCGTTCATCTACGAGCTCCGCACCGTGATGGACATGCTCGGCTACGGTCGTCGGCGTCAGGCGGCGGGGCCTTCGCGCAAGGTCCTCGTCGAGCAACCGAAAGAGCAGAGATCGCCACGCGACGAGCTCGCGCGGATGGCGTTCGATGGCTGCCGCTTGCCGCTCGCGCTGCTCACGCCGCAGGGCCTGATCGTGTCGGCCAACCCCGCGTTCGCGAAGTTCGTGATGGGCGTCTCGGTCGAGGTCGAGGGCCTGCCGGTCAAATCGACCGCGCTCGCGAATGCGTGGTCGACCGCCGAGCAGGACATCACCCGCACGCTCGCGGGCAGCCCGATCCGCCGGATCATCGAGATCGACGTCAGCCCGACCGAGGTTCGCCGCCTGTTGCTGTGGCTCGATGCCGTCTCGGGCGACCACGTCGTCCTCGGTGTTCAGCCCCTCGAGCTCTGAGGCCTGCTATCTTTGTCGTGTGCGAGGACGGCTCGATCCGGCGGACTTGCGCGCGTACATGGCGCGCGATTGGGGCGCTGCTCGCGAAGCCAAGCGGCGATATTGGCGCGATCGCCTCGAACGTGGTGGTCTCGCCGAGGCGCTACGGGTGAGCGAGCAACTCCGTGTGCATGCGGCGAGGGAGAATCCGGCGTGGCCGACCGAGCAGGACCGTGAAAAAGACATCGAAACCCACCGGCGTGTCGCGCGAGCGCTCGCCTCGACCGCGCCGGCCACGCGCCGCTCTGCATCAGCCAGAGCACGCACTCCTCGCGTTCGCTAGGTTTGCCAAGCAGCTCGGTATTCGCTGGTACGTGTTCGGGGCACAAGCGGTGAACCTGCACGGGTTTCCGCGCACGACAGCGGATCTCGATCTCACGATCGAGCTCGGCGACCGAGATCCGATCGAGGTCGTCGCGAAGCTCGCGAAGGCCGGGTTTTCCGCGCGGTTCGTCGATCCTGCCTTCATCGCTGCCACGCGCGTCATCCCGGTGGTTCATGGTGCGACGGCCTTCCCGATCGATCTCGTGCTCGCGGGGCCAGGCCTCGAAGACCAGTTTCTCGACGAAGTCGTATTTCACTCGATCGGGCGCGCGAAGATTCCGGTGCTCTCGGTCGAGAACTTGATCGTGACCAAGCTGCTCGCGGCGCGTCCGAAGGATCTCGAGGACGTTCGCGAGTTGATAGCGATCCGAGAGGTCGATCACGGTCGGGTCGAAGCCCTGCTCGCGGTGCTCGAGGAGGCGCTCGACCAAAGTGACTTGAGCCCGGTGTACCGACGCCTCCGCGCTGGACCGTGATCGGAGCTGGGGCTACCGTCCGGCCCATGAAACGGGCCCTGGTCATCGCGCTGCTCGTTGGGAGCAGTGCCGTCGTGCATGCCGACGATCCAAAGATTCCATTCGAGAAGTACAGGCTCGCGAACGGCCTCGAGGTCATCCTCGCGCCCGATCCGAGCATCCCGCTCGTCGCGGTGAACGTCTGGTACCACGTCGGTTCTGGCGACGAGGTCCCGGGCAAGAGCGGCTTCGCGCACCTGTTCGAGCACATGATGTTCCAGGGCTCCAAGAACGTCGGCGCCGACCAACACTTCCCGGTCCTGCGCAAGCTCGGCTCGGATCTCGTCAACGGCACGACAAACACCGACCGCACGAACTACTTCGAGGTCGTGCCGTCGAACCAGCTCGAGACCGGGCTGTGGCTCGAGAGCGATCGGATGAGCCACCTGCTCGATATCCTCGACAAGGCCGAGCTCGACAACCAGATCGATGTCGTGCGCAACGAGCGCCGTCAGAACTACGACAACCAGCCGTACAACAAGGCGCGATTCGCGCTGCAAGCAGCGCTCTATCCCGACGGCCATCCGTATCGTTACTTCACGATCGGCAAGCACGAGGATCTCACGACCGCGTCGCTCGAGGACGTGAAGGATTTCTATCGCACGTGGTACGTGCCCGCGAATGCGACGCTCACGCTCGTCGGTGACTTCGATGTGGCCGCGACGAAGAAGCTCGTCAACAAGTGGTTCGGTTCGTTCCCGGCGAGCGTGAAGCCGGCCGTCGTGACGATCCAGGCGCCGGTCGCGAAGGTCGCGGCACTCACCGTCGATGATCCGTTCGCGAAGCTTCGCCAGATCACGTTCGCGTGGCACTCGCCCGCGATGTTCGCGCCTGGCGATGCCGATCTCGATTTCGTCGCGACCGCCCTCGGTCGTGAAGGCACCGGACGGCTCTACAAGGCGCTCGTGTTCGACAAGCAGCTCGCGCAGAGTGTGCGCGCGAACCAAGGTGGCCAGACCTTCTCCGGCACGTTCCAGGTCACCGTCACGCTGCGCACCGGCGCGGATGTCGCGGCGGTCCACAAGATCGTCCTCGACGAAATCGCCAAGGTCATGAAAGAAAACCTGACCGACAAGGAGATGTCGCGCCTGGTAACCGCGCAAGAAGCCAGCGCGATCCGCGAGCTCGAGAGCGTGAACGGCCGCGCGAACGTGCTGCAGTTGTACAACCAGTACCTCGGCGATCCAGACAAGATCACGTTCGACCTCGATCGCTATCGCAAGGCGACGCCCGACCAGGTCCGGGCGACCGCTGCGAAGTACCTCGGCTCGGCGCACCTGGTGACCGTGGTGACGAACCCTGTCGAGGCCGCGAAGGCCGACAAGGCTGGTGGCAAGTGAACCGCCTCGCGCTGATCTTCTTCGTCGCTGCGTGTGGCAGCTCGAAGCCGCGATACACCGTCGCGGCGCCGCCGCCATCGAATGCACCTGACCCGACTCCGATGAAAGCAGAGGCCCCGATGGCGCCGACGACCCAGACCGCGCAACCGCAGCACCTCGAGTTCCCGAACGAGGAGTTCCGCGCGAAGCAGCCCGCGGCGGCCGCCGTGCGCCCGTTCGCACTTCCGGCGATGAAGCCGTTCACGCTTCCGAATGGCATCAAGGTCTATCTCGTCGAGCAGCACACGCTGCCGATCGTCTCGATGGATCTCAACTTCGATGGGGGCGGGCTCACGGATCCCAAAGAGAAGGACGGCCTCGCGAGCGTGTGCACGAGCATGCTCACCGAGGGCACCGAGAGGCTCGATAAGATCCAGTACAGCGAGGCGCTCGCAGATGTCGCGTCGTCGATCAATGCGTACGCGACGGACGATTCGCAAGGCCTCGGCCTCGCGAGCCTCACGAAGCACTTGCCGACGACGTTCGCGCTGTTCGCCGAGACACTGCGCTCGCCAGGCCTGCGCCAGAGCGATCTCGATCGCATGGTGAAGCGCCGGATCGAGGCAGTGAAGCAGAGCCGCGGCAATCCGAGCGCGATTCCGGGCCGCGTTTCGGGCACGATCCTCTACGGCGCGGAGCACCCGTTCGGTGGCGTGATCAGTGAAGAGTCACTCTCGAAGATCACGCTGGAGGACTGCAAGAAGCAGCTCGCGACGTGGATGCAGCCAAAGAATGCGCGGTTGTTCGTCGTCGGTGATCTGAACGAGCAACAACTGCGCGACACGTTCGCGAAGTCGCCGCTCGCCGAATGGAAGGGCACGGTTCCGAAGCTGCCGGCCCTGCCCGCGCCCAAGACGATGGCCGGCCGGATCTTCTTCGTGAACGTGCCGAATGCCGCGCAATCGACGGTGCTTCTGATGGAGCACGGTCCGCTGCGCACCGCTTCGGATTACTTCCAGAACACGATCATGTCGGCGGTGTTCGGCGGTAGCTTCACCAGCCGCCTCAACATGAACCTCCGAGAGGACAAGGGCTACGCCTACGGCTCGCGCGGCGGGCTCTCGTACTCGAAGCAATACGGCTCGCTCACCGCGAGTGCGTCGGTGCAGACCGATTCGACCTATCAGTCGCTGCTCGAGATCGATCGCGAGCTCAAGGATCTGTGGGCTGGCAAGCGACCGGTCACGGCCGAAGAGCTCGACCGCGAGAAGCTGAACGCGACCTTGGCGCTGCCAGGCAAGTTCGCCACCGCAGCATCGGCTCTCGGACAATATCGGAGCCTCGTGTACTACGGCCTCCCACTCGACTACTTCAATACCTACGTCGACCGGGTCAACAAAGTGACCGCGACGGAAGTCAAACACGCAGCCGCCTTACACCTCGAGCCGGCACCCGCCGTCTACCTGGTCGTCGGCGACGGTGATGCGAAGATGATCGTCGACGATGCAAAGCAGCCGAAGGATAAGCGACGCCAGCCGTTCATGAAGGACGGAACGCAGGTCACGCTACGTCAGGCGTTGAAGGACCTCGCTGCTGCGGGCAATGTAGGACCGGGTGGTTTCGTAGAGCTCGATGTCGACGGACACGTGATCCGCTAACCGATCGACTACCCTCAGGAAGCAAGTGTTTCCGACGCGTCGCGTGTAGACTGGTCGGGTGCGGGAACGAAAAGCTGGTCCACGCGGATTCACGTTGCTCGAGCTGATGATCGTCGTCGCGATCATCGGCATTCTCGCGGCCGTCGTGATCCCGAACTGGGCGAGCACGTCGCGAAACAAGAAATATGATCCGGAGATCACGGCGATGACAACCGAGATCGCGAATCGCGAAGAGCAGTACAAATCGGAGCTCGGCAACGGCGCGTATCTCGTGGCCGCGAACTGCCCGGCGACGCCGAGCCAAGCGGGCGTCGATTTTAACTCGTCGTGCGTCGGCAGCGGCTCGGGCGCATACGGCACGTTGCGCGTCGTCGCGACCGACAACACCATTCGTTGTTCCTATCAAGTCGTCATCGGTGCCGCAGGCACGCAACCCACGGGCGCACCAGCGTCGTGCACGGCGCCGTCGCTCGCGCTAGCCGGTGCTTGGTACTACACGCTGGCGACGTGTGACATGGACGGTAACGGCGGCACCAACGCAACCTTCTGCACCTCGAGCTGGAACTCGAAGGTGGGCTCGGTCAACTACGGTCAATGAGGAAGCGGCGGCAAGCACAGCGTGGCTTCACGCTCATGGAGCTGATGATCGTGGTCGCGATCATCGCGATCATCGCGGTCGTGATGTTCAACCTCAGCAGCACCACATATGGCGCGAGTGCGAACAACGTCGCCGATCAGATCACGCAGGATCTCAACATGTGCAAGATGCGCGCGGTCTCGACCCGACGCTGGCACCGATGCGAGATCACGGGCCCATCGGTGACCGCGCCGTACAGCCCGAGCAGCGTCACCGTCATGCAGTGGCAGTCGACCGGCATGACGAACCCGGCGACGATCACCAGCGGCCAGTGGTTCCTCGTGCTCAACGACAAGATCGGCAATCCCGGCGCCGGGGTTCAGGTCTGGGACGCGAGCACGACCATCTGCGTCGCGAACGGTTGCGGTGGCGCACCGAGCGCGAAAAACGACACCCTCGTGTTCGATATCGATTTCCGCCCGGATGGCACGAGCACCGGCGGCACGCTGTTCATCACTCAACCGAATCGCGCTAGTTCATATCGTGTCGTCACCTACAAGGCGACGGGGAGCTCGTATGCTCGGAACTCCTGGTAAAAAGCTGTTTCATTCTGCGGTGGTCGTCGCTGGTCTCGCACTGGTGGCAACACCGGCGCACGCCAACACCTCGACGGCCTTTCCTACTGGATCGCTGATCATCCCGGTGGGCTCGGCCTTCCAGGATGACTGCGGTGCGGTCTCGGCGTACGGCCTCTTGTACAACGTGTTGCGTGCGAACCCGTGGCTGTCGACCCACGGCTACACCCCGATCACGGTGTTCTACACGTACCTCGATACGAAGGCGTCTCCGAACCGCTGCACGCCGACGACGCTCGATACACCGCCCGCGCCTACCACGTCGGCGATGTGGACCGATGGTTGCGACATCACGAATGTCGGCGTCGCGCTGATCACGAACAACAACCACTCCGTTGCCGACGCCGTCGTCACCACGTACAACAACTCGACCAAGGCGAACGTCTGGCCGCGCTACCCTTCGCGGTCGATTACCGGCACCGCGAAAGCGAACTACCTCGGTGGTCCATTCGTGATCCTGGCGTCGGATGCGCCGACGTTCCGCCTCCTGCTCGACAACACGATCACTGCGACCGACGTCAGCGGTAAGACGATCGACTTCGCGCAATACCGGACGCGCAACTCGACCCAGACCGCGGTGCCCGCGAGTGGTTGCGCGATCGGCGTCGATCACTACGTCAACATTCACAAGACGACGTCCGCGTTCATCGCGAACATTGGTAAGGCATTCCAATCGGTGCCGCCGCGCCTTGCACTGCTCGCGACCGACAAGAATTCGCACACCGTCACGGTCTCGAACAACATTCTCCAGGGCTACCTGCTCAACGCCGGGCTCAACTACTCGGGCTCGCAAGGATGTCCGCCGGCCTCGGTGCAGGCGGGCAATGCGACGGTCTGTCCGAACGGCGCGGTGTCGGGTCAGATCTATGACTCGTTCGACTTCGACGATCTTGCGAGTGGCCAACTCCAGGCAACCTCGGGCGGCTTGCCGCTCTATCAAATGTTGTGGACGCCGCACTGGGAAGTGACGCACCCGAAGCAATATCAATGCGCGGGTACGAACTGCACGTGCAACACGAACTGCACGGCGGCGTGTTCGAAGAAGGTAAGCACGGGCACTGCTTGCACGCAGACGAGCACGAATCCGGGCCCGCCGACGACGATCGAGCAGAACGCGCTCAACGGGATCAGCGCGTTCCTCGACGGCCAGACCGGCCTCGCTGCCGAGTGCGCCTCGATCACGAGCTATGAAGGCGACTGGACCGGTGGCGCGGCCGACACCCAGAGCAGCACGCAGTTCCAGACGTGCTTGAACAACGGCGCCGGCGTGTGCGCCGCAGCGGTCACGCCATATGGCATCGACCGTAACGGCTCCGGTTCGTATCTCGCGAACAACATCAAGAACTGCAGCGATCCGGACGAGGTCAACGGTGCGACATGCATCGTCTTTTCGTATCCCGGCGACTCGTTCGCGCAGACCGGGGACTACTCGTGGAGCGCGGTGTATGGTCACACCCAGGCGTGGCTCCCGAACAGCACGGCCGTGAACGCGATCTACAGGCCCGGCGTTGTGCCCCTGATCTCGGAGGTCGCAACGCTCGACACCACCAAGCTCGTGACGCCGAGCGCGTACAACGGGACGCGTAGCTCGGCCGATACCACGGCGCGTGCGATGATCGTCGCCGATCTGACGACCCGCAGCGTGAAGGACAACGTGCCGGGTAAGGCAAACATCCTCTACCTCGCCGGTCACGACGAACGCGGCAGCGTTGCCGGTACGAAGATCATGCTCGAGACGCTGCTGCAGCTCGGCATCAGTACCTTGCCGCCGATCATCTCGATCACCGAGGTCTCGCGCAACTCGCCGATCGCTGTGACCGTCGCCACCCAGACCGCGATCGTGCAAGGCACGTTCGAGTTCATCACGTCGTCGTCGACGACGATCACGGTGCCGACGTTTTCGAGCGATGCGGACTCGACCAAGTTCCGGTTCCCGTTCACCAAGGGCCACCTGCGTGCCCGCGCGACGAGCAACATCACGACGACTTCGAGTAACTACAACGCGGGTACGTCGATCTTCGACGCCTCCGGCGGTGTGCCGGATGCGGTGTTCGCGGGTTGCCCCACCTACTTCAACGGTGATTGCCGCACGGTGTTCACCACCGTCGATCAAGGCGTGAAGCCGGCGATGCACTTCCTCAAGCAGAGCGAAGTCACGACGCTCGGCCCGCTGATGGCGCCGAACCTGTCGAGCACGAACCAGCAACTGCTGGTCTCGCGCGTGCTCGCCGGCGACGACTCGCTGATCCCGAATTTCTTTCGCCCGGCGCTCGGCGGTGTCGATCGTTCGACCGTCGCCGTGATCGAGGCGAGCAACATCGTCAACAAGGACCGTCCGGCGATGGCGTACTTCGGCGGTGACGACGGCATGCTCCATGCGGTGTGCATGGAAGCGAAGCTCAACTGCGACGTCATCGGTCGCGAGCTGTGGGCCTACATCCCGCGCACGCAGCTGCCGATCCTTCGTTACAACACCGGTCGCATCGATGGCTCGCCGCACGTGATCGATGCCTTCGGTGACTTCACTGCTTCGGGCCAACGCGGCTGGCACACGATCTTGATGGTCCAGACCGGCAGTGGCGACACGACCGCGAATGATCGCAAGCCCGGTGTCTACGCGCTCGACATCTCCGACCCGGCCAACCCGATCGTCCTGTGGGAATACTCCATGGCGAACACGACCACGCGCGCGACGTTCGAGATTGGCACGGGCCTCACGCTCGCGGCCGGCGCCGTGCAGAACGGTGTCGCCACCAAGTGGATGGTCTACGCGCAGACCAACAACGGCGGCACCGCCGGCTCGGGTGACGTCGTCACCGGTATCAACATGGAGACCGGCCTCGCCGAGTGGCAGACCGGCTATGCGTTCACGACGGCGCTGCGCAGCGGCGGCTCGTCGATCCCCTCGCTCACCGGCATCCCCGGCGGTGTCGTCGCGATCGATACGAAGCTCCAGGGCTATCTCACCGACGTCGCGTGGGGCACGCTCTACGGCGATGTCTGGCGCGCCGATCCGGCGACCGGTATCAGCAAGGATGGCGTCACCAAGCCGCTGTTCCGGTTCTCGACCGACAATCATCCGATCGGTGCGAAGCCGGCGATCTTTGTCAAGGGCGGCGTCCAGTACGCCATCATCTCGACCGGCGGCTATGTCGATACCTATCCGAGCGACACCACGTGGAGCCCGGCGGGCACGGCGCAGTTCATCATGGCGGTCTCGCTCAACACGCCGATCGCCGATGCGACGATCAACGAGAACAAGGGTGCGCCCGACGTCCTGTTCAAGTACGCGTACGGCACGAACGAGAAGGGCGTCGCGCAGGCGACCGTGATCGGTAACCAGATCTATGTGACGACGGATACCGCCGACACCAACGACAACACGAACCCGGGCGCGTACGGCACCGGCGGTGCGACCGGTCGCGTCTACGCGATCAACGTCGCGAGCACGCCGACCATCGGAACCTCGGTCGTCGTCGAGGGTGGTGCGAGCTCGGTGATCAACTCCGGCACCGGCGTTTACTCTGGCGCCGCTGACCAGCAGTCGCGTCTCGTCACCGATGCAAATGCCGCGAGCGTCGCGGCCGCCGCGGTAGATTCGGCGAGCACCACGTCCGTCAAACGCAGACTATGGATTCGCACCCAGTGACCCGACGCAGGGTCGAAGCAGGCTTCACGATGATCGAAGTCATGATCGCGATGGTGCTCACCGCCGTCGCGATCATGGGGATCATCGCGCTCTACGCGACACAGACCAAGGCGTCGAATTTCTCGCGTCATTCGACCGAGGCTGCGATGCTCGCGCAGGACAAGATCGAGCAGTTGCGTACGGGCTCGGGCTCGGGCGGCGCGTGGGCCACCGAGACGTACATCAACGAGCGAGGCTCGGCGGCCGGCATCTTCACGCGCGCGACGACCATGACCGCGCGAACCAATTACTGGGACATGCTGGTCACGGTGACGTGGGCCGATGATGGCCAGACCCATACCGTCACGCAGTACGCGAGGCGTGGCCTATGAGGCGTACCCGCACCGCTCAACGTGGCTTCACGCTCGTCGAGCTCATGATTTCGTTGATCATCTTCTCGTTCGCCGTCGCGGGCGTGCTTGCGGTCGCGGTCTCGATGACCCAAGGCTTCCGCGAACAGCGTGCCTCGGTCACGACCGAGAGCGCGGTGCGTGTCCCACTCGATTTCATCGCGGATGCGATCCGCCAGTCGAGTCCCGGCTCGCCGGCGAACGCGATCTACGATCCGAATACGTGCACCACGACCGGGATCCAGGTCTACAACAACGCGACGACTCCGACCGGCATCGCCGCCGGCACGGACAAGCTCGACGTGATCTTTGCCTCGGGCGCGGTCGTCACCTCGACGCGAGAGATCTACAACAACAACGCATCGCTCACCGTCACTGATGGCTCGCAGCTCTCGGTGGGCGACTCGATCGTTATCAGCGACGGCACGGTCGGTATGCTCGCGAGGATCACGGCGGTCAACACGAACGTGCTCACGCTCGTCGTGCCTGGCAGCTGCGGGATCACCTTGCCGGCCAACGCGGCCGGTCCGTACGCGGCAGGCTCCCTCGTGATTCGCGCGCAACACGCGCTGTTCTACGTGGGCTCGGTCTCCGATGGCGGGAGCGGAACGAACCCGACCTTGCTCATGGACCCCGATGGCAAAGAATCGACCTCCGACGCCGAACCCATGGCCGAAGGCGTCGAAGACCTCCAGCTCGTCAAGGCCGAGGATCTCAACGGCAGCGGCTTCGTCGACCCCGAAGGCTCCAACGCGGCAGCGATGGCAACAGACGAGTGGTTGTTCAACATCAGCACCGATGCCGCCGATACGAACGCGACGCTCCGCGCGGTGCGGGTCACGATGGTGGCGCGCACGCTGAGCGGCCTGGTCGGCAACCTCAAATCGTACAACCGTCCGGCCGTCGAAGATCATGCGGCGGCGGCGGTGAACACCGATAACTACCGTCGTCGCATCCTTCGTCAGACCGTCGAAATCCGCAACACGAGCGCGTCGCCATGAAGCTGACCAAACGCACGCCCCAACGCGGCAGCGCGATGCTCGTCACGATGATCATCATCGCGTCGCTGCTCGCGGGAGCCTCGGTCCTCGTCTCGATGCAGCTCGCCTCGAACCTGTCCTCCGACCTCACTCGTAGTGGTATCGCGGCGACCGATTGCGCCGAGTCCGGCCTCAACGTCGCGCGTTCCTACGTGGTCGCGAACATCGCGAACTGGAACACCGCGCTCGCGACCTGCGGTTCCGGTGCCACCTACCCGTGCCCGGAGCCGGTCTGGCTCTCGCAAGGTGCTGGCGTCAACCACGACTCGCAGGGCAGCGGCTCGAACAGCGACTTCACCCTCTACCTCAAGGACAACGACGACGAGCTGCCGCCGTCGCCCAACGATCCGAGCCACGACTCCGACCTCCGCGTGTTCGTGGTCTCTCGCTGCACCAAGTACACCGACACCGTCAAAGAGGTCGAAGAGCTGATCGAGTACACCGGTGGCGGCAACAACTACCGTGCGCAACAGGGCCTCGGCCGCCTCGGCGGCGGAAACAACAACTAGGCTGGATTGACCAGGACCGGGGGACGCGCTTCACTCACGGGGTGAAGGCCCTTGTCCTCCTGGTCGTGATGTTGGTCGCCTGCGGTTCGTCGCTCCCGAACTACGACTATTCGAAGGAGCCCGACCCGCGCAACCGCGAGCTCGTGCTCGGTGTCGGTGACCTCATCGGCATCAACGTGTGGGAGCAGAAGGAGCTCAACACCGAGGCCACGATCCGCCCCGATGGCACGATCACGATGCCGCTGGTTGGCGACGTGAAGGCGGCCGGCGAGACCCCGTCGGCGCTCAAGGAGAAGATCAAGACGCAGCTCGCGAACTTCGTAAAGCTGACCGCCGGCAACGAGGTCACGATCGCGGTTCGCGCGTGGAAGAGCTACCGCTTCACGATCGAGGGCGAAGTCGGCAAGGCCGGTGTGTTCTCGAGCGACCAGTACGTGACCGTCGCCGAGGCGATCGCGATGGCCGGTGGCATCTCGCGGTTCGCACGTCGCGACGAGATCCGCCTGCTGCGTCGCGATGCGAAGGGCAATACTCGCCAGATTCCACTCGACTATGATTCGCTTGCCTCGGGTACCCGCAGCGACATGAACATTTACGTGCTGCCCGGCGATCTGATCTACGTTCCCTGAGACCGCAACACCCGTGCTGCGTTGCACCACTAAATGGGGCAACGGGCCTGCGGCTCGGGCTTACTCGAACCGAGCTATGGCGTTCCTGGAACCCAGACCGCGGCTCCGTCGACGACCTTGACGATCATCGGCGGCGATTCGGTAAAGGCGCTGCCCTCGAGCTTCGCGCGAAAGATACTGAGCGGACCGGAGGGCGGCGGCACGGCGGTATCGTCATTGTCGTCGCCGCCACCATCGAGATCGGGCTCGTCGGCCGGATCGCTCTTCTTCTCGGGCGGCTTGGGCTTGTCGGCTTTGCCTGCCTTCTTGGCTTTTTTCTTCGGGTCGATCTTGGCCGCCGCCGGCGCCTGACGATGCGAGCCATCGCGATTGCCGAGGAACACACCGTACTTGCCGTCGCTCGAGATCGAAGCCGCCGTGTAGCCGCGCCAGCATTTGTACTCGCCACCGGTCGCGTGCATCAAGCACGCCTCGCCACCGTTCTGGACGAGCACCCACTCACTGTCGTGCGACCACTCCAGTGGCACGCCAGCCTTGATCGCTTTACGACGCGCGCCTTCGCCGTCGAGCTGGAAGCCCATCAGGATCTCGGCGGGCTTCTTGTGATGCACGTCGATGTAGATCTCATCGCTGTAGACACCGACCCCGCGCGCACCATCGGGGCTCGGCAAGAAGCTTCGCAACGGCGCCTCGGATGCAACTTTCTTTGCCTTCTTGCGATCGCCCGGCGGTGCCGACCAGATGCCATCTTTGTCGGCCCACACCAGCTTGCGGTCGGTACCCTTGCCGGTGATCCGCGCGCCGAGCTGATCGACCGCGAGCGTCTTGCCGCTCGCGATGTTCAGGATCTGCGAGCCGCCGGATTTCGCGCGACACACGACGCAGGTGCCGTCTTCGGCAAGTTGCGCGGGACCGTCACCACACGCGAGGGGCGTGAGCGACTTCGCGGAACCATCGAGTGGCATGTACTGCCAGGTGCCATCGAGATCGGCGAGCAGGACCTTGCCGGCGGCATCGGTCTCGAGCTTGCGTACGACAGGCGGCTTCGCTTTCTTGTCGCTCGGATCGCCGAACGTCGCGATCTCGACCTCGATCTTGCCCTTGGGATCGACGCGAAGCAACGAGTGATCGCGCGCGAAGATGATCGTGGCGCCGCCGAAGTCGTCGTCGGCGGCCGCCGGCAGGGCATGGGTGGCGATCGCGAGGCAACCCGCGACGATCGCCAGCCGCACTACTTCACCACCGCCACGGCGCGCTCGGGACTACTCGTGAGCGACGTGACGAAGCGACCCTTGCCGGGCACTTCGAACAGCACCACTTCGCCGAACCGCGGGAAGTGCACCGTCAGCGACTTGAGGCCGTCGAGCGGCTGGGAGTCCTTCTCGAACTGTTGCTTCGTCAACGGCTTGCCATCGATGAAGACCTCCGAGAGAAACTCGAGCGGCGCGACCCAGTTCGCACCATCGCGCTGCATCTTGTCGCGCACCGAGCCCGAAACATTGTCCGAACGACGGACCACGTTATCCCAATCAACGTTATCCCAATCACTCTTGCCGAGCGCGGATGCGACGTCGAGGTTGAAGCGCGCCGCGGGGAACACCAGCAGGACGGTGTTATCGAGCTCCTTGATCGTGAGCGGCGGGCCGACGGGCTCCGGCGGGGGCGTGGCCGGCTTCGCAGGGGCAGGAGCAGCCGTGATCGGCTTCGCGGCGCCGTTCGCAGGCGCAGCGACCGCACCTGGTTTCGGCGGCAGTTTCGAGGTCGACGGAGCCCCCGCGATCATCGAGAAGCTGTCCCACGCGCCGAGCTGCATCTCCATCTGCATGGACTTGCGCTGATCCCACGTACCGTCCTCTTCGAGCACGTCGACGATCACGAGGTCGCCACGGCGCTCGAAGTTGATGCCGTCGAGGCGCGCGAGGATCTGTTCTTCGTCGAGCTCCTCGAGGCGCTTCTCGTAGGTCATCAGCTTCGACTCGAACTCCTTTTGAGACAGCGGGGTCTGGCGACGCTTGCCGGTCTCGTCGACCTGCGGATCGAGCGCCCACGGAAGCAAGCAGATCGCGCGGAGGTCTTTGATGTTGCGTGCGACGAGCACGGCATCGCCCCACGTGCCGAGCACGAACAACCGACCGAGCCGGATCGGCAGCTTCGTGCAGATATCGATCAGCAGCTCCTTGGCGGCGCGTAAATCGTCCTTGATGATCGGCTCGGCACCCGGGTCGGTGCGCGGCGTGACGATCGTTTCGTCGATGATCATCAAGCGCCGCTCGGTCCGGCGGCGGAACGGCATCGATGGCGACAGCTCCATCTCCGCGCGCGGGTCGAGCCGGTCGACATCGAGCAGCTGCTTGGTCTCGAGCGCGGTCTCCCCGCCGAGGCCTTCGATCAGGGTCTTCTGATCGATGGCCGAGTTGGCCTGGAACATGAGGTCGGTGACGAGGCTATCGAGCTGCAGCGCCATGTGATGACCCTATCTACAGATACCCGCTGCGCTGGCGCAAGAGCCACTCGAGCCCGAGGAGACCCACGACGAGGATGAGGAGGCCTGGACGGCTCCACAGCTCGACATCGGTGCGGCGATCGACCCGAATAATCCGGGGAGGGTCGAAGGCCAGACTGGCAGGGAGCGCGTCGATTGTCTCCCTGCCGGGGGCCGGGCCAAGCGCCTCGCCATGGGTGGCCGCCGCGATGGCCTCGAGCGTGGCGCGGTCCCCATCGGGGCGATCGAGCTCGCTCCCACCCTCGCGCACGAGGAAGATATCGCTCGCATCGACCTGATGACCCGCGATGGTCGCCTTGCCCTGGACGCGATACACTCCCGCTGTCAGACCGCCGAGCTCGACGGTCCGGGTGCCATCGTCGCCGACGGTGAGCTGCTGGGTCGAGACTGGCAGCGCCTTGGCGGGATCCGCGCCGCGGGTCACGGTGAGCGTGACGGCACCGTTCGGGAGTGGCTGATAATCGCGACCGAGCAAGCGCACGGCGACGCGGACGGGTGCGCCAGGTAGGTACTCGACCGCGTCGCTATCGACATGGAGGTTGCGGAGATCTGGGTCCTGGATCAGCCAGCGAATCGCGTTCTCCCAGAGCTTCGTATATTGCCGCCCGTCGTCACCGGTGCGGCTCGCGGCGACGAAGCCGTAACGCCACAGCGTATCGGTGGTGAACACGATCGAGCGGCCCTTGCCGTAATCACCCGCGACGATCACCGGCATCGGCTTGCCGCTCTTGGTCTTCAGGCGCGGATGGAACGCGAGCACGGTCGCATCTGGTTTCGCGCCCGCGATCAGGTTCGTGCCTTCGAGGGGCGGCAGCGCGCGCCAGGCCGCGATGTTATCGGTGGAGGAGTATCTCAGCGACGTGATCGGATGCATCGCACCCGCATCGGTGAGCTGCGGTTGGAATTTGCCCGAATCGAGCACCGCGCCCGAATCGAATGGCCCATAGAGATCGACCGGCAACGCTGTCGCGACCGGCGTGCCGTAGTAGCCGCCGGACGTAAATGATTGTGCGCCACCGAGCATCACGAGCCCGCCGCCGCCCTCGACATAGCTGCGAATGTTTTCGAGGTAATCGCCGATGCCGTAGGGCAGATATTCGAAGTTCTGCAGGACGATCACGTCGAAGGAGGGCAGCTGCTGCTCGAACAGCTCGCGCGTCGGGAACGGGATCAGCGACATCTCGTCGTTCGGCACGAGCGAGACCGAGTCTTGCGTACGCAAGATGAAAAACGAGATCAAGTCGACGTTCGGGTTCGACTTGAGCATCTGGCGCAGCGCGCGGACATCCCACGACGGGGCGCCGCTGACCTGGAGCACGCGGATTTTGTCGCGGATCACGCGGATCACGAAGCTGCGCGTGTTGTTCGTGGTGACCGCTTCACCGGGGACGATCGGGACCGAGACCTCGTAGACATAGCGACCGACGCGCGGCGGCGTGACCTCGAAGGTGACGGTGACATTCTTGTCGCCACCGGGCAGCTCGACCATCTTCTGGCGCAGCGGCTGACCATCGGTCGAGAGCGTCACGGGAAGCTGGCGCGGCGCGAGGCCGGTCGTGTGGATCACCGCTTCGATCCGGACCACCGTGCGCACGAATGCAAACTCGTCGGCCATGATCTTGGAGACCGCGAGGTCCTGGAGTCCTTCGCGCGCGGCCCACACGGTGTGGACGCGGGTATCGAGCGATTTTAGAAAATCGCGAACCGCGCCATCGCCCGAATCCTCGTCGAACGATCCGGTCGCCGCTCCGTCCGAGATCAACACGATGCCCGCGAGGTCGCGACCTTCGTAGCGGCCGCGCACGAGCTCGAGCGCCTTGCGCAGCATCGTCTGCTTGCCCTGCGCGGTATCCATGGCGAGCGCCTGCAGCGACGTCGACGCGAGCGTATCCGCGAACGTGTAGTAGTCGATCTTGTGGTCTTTTTCCCAGCTGGCGAGCGTCGTGGACGAATCGGCGAGCAGCCGGCGGGCGCGTTCGATCCGCGTGGGCCCTTTGGGATTCTCCGACAGCGACATCGATTTCGAATCGTCGACGAGCACCGCGATCCGGTTCGGTTCACGTGCGACCTGACGGAGCTCGACGGCGGGCTCGAGGAACACGACGAGCGCGCCGAGCGAGGCGGCGCCGCGCAAGCCGATCATGATCGCCCGCCGCCACGGATTCGCACCGCGGCTCGCGCGCCACGACAGGATCACGATCGCGACCACGCACGCCCCGCCGAGGTAGAGGCCGAGCCGGCCCCACGGCGACAAGAACACCCAGCGGTACTCGTTGAAGTCCGAGGACGACGGCGCCGCCAGTCGCACGGTGAGCGCGGTGAGGCCTTCACCGGCGAGCGCACCGAGCGCGGCGAGCGCGCCGACCCCGGCGGCCGCACCGAGCCGCGGGCGCTTGGCCTTGACGAAGATCACCGCGCCGACCAGGAAGGCCACGCCGACGATCGCGAGCACGATCCGCAGCGTCATCGAGAAGAGGACGATCGACATGCTACTCGTCGGGCTTCCAGCGCCGCCGCTTCATGATGAACGGCACGTGCACTTGATCGGACTTGTAGTCGAGGCACAGCGCGTACATGACGAGGTTCACGCCCGTGCGGAACGAGAGCTCGCGCTGCTTCTCGCCGCCGGGCTCGCACGGAAAATCGTAGTTGCCGAAATCGTCTCGCGCCCACGCTCCGCCGAGGTCGTTCGGCACATAGCAGCACACGAGCCGGCCATCGCGAAGTACGCCCTCCATCGCGGGTGCGATCGCGAGCCGACCGACCGGCTTGTCGAGCAGGTAGAACGATTTGTAGACGACGTGATCGGCCGGAATGATCTCGAGGCTCTTCGCCGGCGACGGGAACACCGCCGAGAGTAGCTTGCGCACCGAGCCATCGAACGCGCCATCGGTCGAGCCCTCCGCACTATCGATCAGCATGAAGCCGCCGAACGTGAGGAACCGGCGCAGCGCTTCGATGCCGGCTGCGCTCGGCAGCTCGATCGCGCGATCACCCGCGAGATACAGGAACGGCGTCTCGAACAAGGCCTCGCTCGTCAGCGTGACGACCGAGGGCTCTAGCTCGACATCGATCGACGTGCGCTTCGCGATCTCCCACGCAATGCGTGCGAGGGCGCGCGGGCGTGGATTCCACGCAGAACCCGAGCCGAGCTGGAGCTGACCGAAGCGAAACTTCGAACCCGCCCCGATCGCGCCGGCCAGCTTCGGCAACGCCAGCGAGGCGAGTGCCGCCGCGAGCATCTGGCGACGAGAAATCATCCCTCTGAAGGTAGCGCTTCGCTCTGTGCTACACCACCGCCGTGTGCCGGGATGAGTACGAGCGATGTCCCCGCGACGAAAACGGAGCGTACCGGAGCGGGTGCAGTTCGCGCATCGAGTTGGACCGCTGCGAACGCACCCGCCTGATGACCTTTGAGTGATAGCGTCACCCCATGCGGCGAATCGCCCTGGGTGGTGTCCTGTGTGCGTGCGCGAGTACGGCCTTCGCGGACGATTCGTTCCCCGAGACTCGCAAGGGCCAGCTCGGGCTATCTGCGCGGCTCGAGGTCGGCGTGCGCGGCATCGCCACGTACAACAGCGACTACTGCGGCGTCTCCGATATCACCGCGAAGAGCGGCAACGCGCCGGTGTGCACGGGGCGGTCACCTTTCGCGATCGATCTCGAGCCGAGCTACGCGGTCGCGCGTACGGTCGAGCTCACGCTCGCCTTCCACATTGGCCTCGAGAGGGATTTTGGGCCGAGCCCTATCACTTCTGGTCCGCGCGTGTTCCGGCTCGAGCCGGGCGCGCGGTTCTACTTCAGCGAAGCCGGCCACTCGCAGCTGTTCGTTCAGCCATCGCTGGTATTCGATTTCACCAACTACCAGAAGCAAACCGGCCAGGCATACGGCACCGATTTCGGGGTTCGCGCCATCGAAGGCTACATGCTCGACCTTCATCGTTCGTTCAGCGCGTACGCCTTCGTCGGCGAGACCGCCGAGATTTCGCGCTGGCTCTACGCCGAGCTCGAATTCGGCATCGGCGTCCAGGGCCGCTACCCGTGAGCTTCGCCGATCACTTCTCGCAGGTCGCGCAAACCTACGCGGCGTATCGGCCTCACTACCCGGCATCGCTCGTCGATGTCCTCGCGGATCGCTGCACCGAGCAGGGGCTCGCGTGGGATGCGGGATGCGGCAATGGCCAGTTGTCGGTCGCGCTCGCGGCACGCTTCGAACAAGTGATCGCGACCGAGCCGGCACAAGCCCAGCTCGATGCGGCCGAGCGCCATTCGAACGTCGAGTACCGCTGCGAGCCCGCCGAGAAGAGCACGCTCGGTTCGGGCAGCGTGGATCTCGTCGTCGCCGCGCAAGCCGCACACTGGTTCGCGTGGCCCGCGTACGTCGCCGAAGTGGAGCGTGTCGCGAAGCCGGGCGCGCTCGTCGCGCTCGTGAGCTACGGCATCGTCGAGGTCGAGCCCAGCGCGAGCGCGATCGTCACGCACTTCTATCGCGACGTCGTCGGGAAATACTGGCCGAAGGGCCGCGAGCACGTCGAGAACGGCTACCGCGATCTGGCATGGCCGTGGCCAACCGTCGAGGCTCCGGTGACCGCGATGACCGCGAGCTGGACGCGTGAAGAGCTGCTCGGCTACATCGCCTCGTGGTCGGCGAGCGCGAAGCTCGTCGCGACCGAGGGTCAAGCACCGTTCGACAAGCTCCACGCCGAGCTTGCGGGAGTGTGGCCTTCGACGAGCGAATATCACGAGATTCGCTGGCCGCTCACGCTGCGCCTCGCCCGGGTTTAGCTAGCCAGGAAACATCTCGCCAACGACCGCGACGAGATGCACGACGAACGGTTTCTTGCCGGAGGCGTCGGGTTCTTCGTAGTGCAAGTTATCGACGACGATCCAGGTCGGCTTGGCGAGCTCGAGCTTGTTCGCGAGCGCGGGTGGCACGTCGAGGAAGTAGCGATCCATCTTGAACCGCATGCCATCGCCGGTGTCGATCACCTTCGCGCGAATGATGTACGTGCGATCGAGCTCGAGGTTTGCCTTGCCGTTCGCGCCCGCGGCGGTGAACGCGAGCTCGTGGGTGTGGAGCGGCTTGTACTTCGCGTAGGCGGTGATCCTAGGCTCGCTCGTGATCGGTACGACCGCTTCGACCGGCACCGTGGGCCCGCCCGAAAACCGATAAACGTCCGATGCTTCTTTGTCCGCGCACAGCGCGACGAGGTCGCCGGTCTCGGCAGGCACGATGTAATTCAGCGACGCGATCTCCTGCATCACGCGATAGGTGTCGCGTGCACCTTCGATGGTCAGGATGTTCGAGTTGATCGCCTCGCCCATGATCCGCCCGGTCTCGGGCGTGATGCTCTTGACGATACCCCAATCGACGACGGGTCGCGGCAGGTCCTTGTCGGGATGCGCGGCGACGTAAGGCAAAAAGCAGAACGCATCGATCGTGGCGATCGCGGCGCTGCGTTGTTCGGCACCGCTCCGGCTGTGATCCGTGATCACCTTCATCGCGGTGCTCGGAGGTGCGGATGATTGCGCTTGGACCGCGGCATGGTTCGAGATCCGCGGAGCACGGGCGGGTAGTGCTTCGGCGACCGCCGCGGTCGCAACCGCGCCGATGCTCGTGGCGTCGGGCGGTGGAGCCGCATCCGGCGGTGCCGCGTCCGGCATGGAAACGACCCGAGCTTGAGCCTTCGGCATGGTCGTGGTCTGCGCGGCCTGCGACGCTTCGTGCGCCGGCCACTTCCACGCCGCGATCGCCGCGCCGGTCATCGCGACCAGCGCAACACCCGCGTAGGCCGGCACCCGGCGCTGCTTCGGCACCAGCGCGCGCAGCGACTCTGGCTCCTCGATCGCGGCGATCAGCTCGCGCATCGAGGCGAACCGATCGCGCGGCGCGACGGCCATCGCTCTCGCGAGCACGACAGCGACATCTTTTCGCATCGAGGCAGGCGGCGTCACGCCATTGCGAACCGCGTCGATGCGGAGCGCGAACACGATCGGGAACGGCTTGGATCCGGTGAGCAGCTCCCACGCCATCACGCCGAATGCGAACTGATCGACGCGCGCATCGACCAGATCACCCGTGAGCTGTTCGGGCGCGATGTACGCGGGCGTGCCGGCGATCGCACCGGTCGTCGTGAGCCGCGAGTTGTTCTGCGCGGTCGAGCCGTGCGGGTCGATGGTGTCGTCGCCGCGAGCGAGCCCGAAATCGGTAACGATCGCGCGGCCATCGCGCGTGACGAGCACGTTCTCCGGCTTGATATCGCGGTGAATGAGGCCCGCATCGTGCGCGGCCGCGATGCCCTCCGCCGCGCCCATCAACACCTCGAGCAAGCCTTCGCGCTTCGCGCCCGCCCAGTCGCGTAGCGAGACGCCATCGATCAGCTCCATCGCGACCCAGACTTCTTCGTTGTCGATGCCGACGTCGTAGACATGGCAGACGTGGGGATGCGACAGCCGCGCGAGGGCCTGGGCTTCGCGAATCAGCCGCGCGCGACCCTTTGTGTCCTCGGTCGCACGGCGCACGACCTTGATCGCGACCGCGCGCGCGAGCTGCGGATCCCACGCGCGGTACACGATGCCCATGCCGCCGGATCCCAGCACCGTATCGATGCGGTAGCGGCCAAAGGTCGGCGCGACATCACCGCGCGCGAAGTTCGAGATCACGGCGCGACAATCGGCGCAGGTATCAAGATGGATCTCGATCTCGCCGAGCGCCTTGTCGTCGAGCTCGCCGGTCGCGAAGGCGAGCAACTTGTCAGAGCTCGGGCACGCGGCGCTCGACATGATCACTTCGACTGCAAGATGCGCGAGATCGAGAGCTCGATATCGCTGTCGAGGAAGCGCAGCACGCTCTCGAGCTCTTCGCTGTGCGTCCCGAGCGTCGCGATCAAGCGCTTGCGAGTTTGCTTGCCGAGATCCGCGCGCGCATCGGCGAGCCACCGTGCACACGTGGCGCGATGCACGCGATAGAGCCGCGCGAGGTCATCGATCGTGAGCTCGTCGAGGATGTGCTGGCGAAGCAGGTTGCGCTGGCGAACCTCGAGCGCGGCGAACGCCTCGCGGATCGCCTTCTTGAGCTGATCCGTGTAGGCGGTCCGCATGTGCTTGCGGCCCGGATCGAGCGTGTTCGCCGGCCAGTGATCGAGCAGGATCTCGTCGAGCGATTCTTCGCGGTCCGCACGGCGGACGAGCTTTAACGCTTTGCGCGTGGCGCTGATCCGCAGCCATGCCGCGAGGTCACCGCGACCCGCGTAGTCCGCAATCTTCGCTTCGGGCCCGGTCAGCAGCTCGACGCGGAGTGCCTGCTTCACTTCATCCGCGGTGCCGCCGCCGAGCCGAAGACGGCGCAGCGCGACATCGATCTGCGGCACGAGGTGGACTTCGAAGGCGCGGATCGCGGCGGTGTTGCCGGCGGCGAGCCCGAACGCGAGGAAGAGGTCGGCATCGCGGAGCTCGTCGAGCGAGGCTTCCGGATCGTCGTGAACTCGCGCGACCAAGCGCTCGGTGATGACCTCGTCTGTCAGCGCGACCGTGGGCCATGCGGCGCGTCCGGCTGCCGCAATACGCGCCGCAGTAGCCTCCACTTTTTCGCCGGAAACCCCGGCGGGCAGCCCCTTCGCGAGGTCGTCACGCAACACCCGTCCATCGTACCACCCCTCTGGCGTCGACAAACCAGGTGCTAGAGTGGCTGGCGATGTCGTACAGGCTGCTGGCAGTCGATCTCGATGGCACGCTCCTCCGCGCGGACCAAACCGTCGATGATCGCGACATTGCGGCGATTCGTGAGCTCCGCGACGCCGGAACCACGGTCACGATCGTTACAGGCAGGATGCACTCGGGCTCGGTCGAGGCCGCGCGGGCCTGCGGAATCGAGGGTCCGATCGCCTGTGTAGAAGGTAGCCACCTGGTCGAAGTCCACACCGGCAAGACCCTCGCGCACCACCCGATGCCGGTTGCGGCGACGGCCTTGTTGCGGCAGGTGTTCGCGGAGCACGGTCTCGCGAGCTTCCTCTTCGGTGCCGACGAGATCCACCACGATGCCGCGGGTGACGCGTACGCGAAGTACATCTCGACGTGGTCGCCCAACTTGCAGCGAGTCGACGAGCTCCACGACGAGCGCTGGCACGAGCCGTTGTGCGCGGTCGCGGTCGGCGATCCGGCACCGATCGCTGCCGCGTACGCGCAGCTGCGCGATCAGGAGGTCTTCGCGGTGTCGTTCGCGATCAGCCTGTTCCAGGGCAAGCACGCGATCCTCACACGCAAGCAGGGGCCGACCAAGGGCACCGCGCTCGCGGAGCTGTGTGCGGGCATCGGTTGTACTGTGGCCGATGCCGTCGTCGTCGGTGATTGGGTCAACGACGTGCCGATGTTCGAGGTCGCGGGCCGCTCGTTCGCGATGGGCGGCGCGTCCGAGCAGGTGCGCGCGAAGGCGACCGATTCGCTCGTCCGCATCGCCGGCAGCGGCGGTGGCATCGCCGAAGCGATCCGTCGCGCGTGGGGCTGAGTGGCGAAGCCGCCCAAGAAGAAGCTTCGCAAGTACGGTCAGCGCGACAACCTCTGGACGTTCGCGCGCCAGTTCACGCTCGCGCACATCGGACTCGGCACCGATCAGGCTCACGATTACGTCGAGCCTGCGTGGGATGGCCATCGCGTGCTCGCCACGCGCAGTGGCATGGACACGCGGCTCGCGGCGCTCGATTTTCGCGACTGGACCGTGACGTTCCCGCCGATCGCGCGCGCGCTCGGTCGGCTCGCCACCACCCAGTTCGCGATCGACGGTGTGGTGTGCGTCCTTGACGATCGCGGTGCGCCTTCGTACGAGCGTCTGCGCGCAGCGGTCGCGCGGACCAATCACGTCACCTCGGCAGTATTGATTTGCTGGGACCTGTTGTGGGATGGCGAAGAGGATCTGCGCGCGCTGCCCTTGAGCACGCGCCGGATGCGGCTCGCGAAGCTGCTCGAGGGCGCACCGCACCCATTGATGTGCTCGAGCGCGCTGACCGGTACGGTCGAGCGCGTGATGATCGCGGCGAAGGAGCTCGGGCTACGCGGCGTGGTCGCGCGCGCGCAGCAGGGTGACTACGCGGCCGCGTGGCACGCCCACTCGATCAACGAGCCGATCGATTTTCGGCGCAGCCTATCGCCGCCGCCGCCACTGTCGAACGCGGACAAGGTGCTCTATCCGCGCGATGCGATCTGCAAGCGCGACATCGTCGGTTACTACCGGGATATCGCGCCGGTGATCCTGCCGTACTTGCTCGATCGCCCGGCGGTGATCCAGCGCTGGCCCGACGGCATCGACGAGTTCGATTGGTACCAGCATCGCGTGCCGCCGCGCGCACCGGACTACATCCGCGCCGCGTGGGTCGATGGCGTGCGCCGGATCGTGATCGAGAACGGCGATGCGTTGCTGTGGCTAGTCAACCAAGCGGGGCTGACTTATCACGCTTTCGGATCGCGGCTGGCTTCGCTCACCGAACCCGATTGGGCGATGATCGATCTCGATCCCGGCGATCGCGCGAACTGGTTCGCCGAGATGATCGAGGTCGCGCTCGCCGTGCGCCGCACCCTCGAGCTGCTCGAGCTGCCGAGCGTGGTCAAGACCAGTGGCCAGCGCGGCGTGCACATTTTGGTGCCGCTCGCGCCCGGGCACACGTTCGCGGATGCCGAAGCCTTCGGACGCGGCATCGCGAACCTCCTCCTCGGCCTGTTACCCGATAAGGTCACGCTCGAGAACGAGAAGGAGAAGCGGTTAGGCCGGCTCCTGGTCGATCACAAACAGTTCATGGCAAAGACCCTCGTCGCGCCGTACTCGCTGCGTGCAGCCGATGGTGCCACGGTGTCGACGCCGATCACTTGGGCCGAGGTCACACCGAAGCTGGATCCCAAAACGTTCACCTTGAAGACGCTCCGCGCACGGCTCGACAAGGTCGGCGACCTCGCGGCGCCGCTCGTTGACAAGCGGGCTGGCGTTTCGCTCGCCACCGCCCTCGCACAGCTTCGCCACCAGTAGCTATAATTGGGCCCGTGCAGTTGTCCGAGCTCCTCGACGCGATCCTCCGGTGGGCACACTTGATCGCCGGAATCATGTGGGTCGGCAACTCGATGTTGTTCAACTGGATCGATCGCAACCTCGAGAAGACCGCCGAGCTCTCGAAGCTCTCGCAGGGCAAGATCTACATGCTCCACTCGGGCGCGTTCTACGAGATGGAGAAGAAGCTGCTCGCGCCCGGCGAGATGCCGAACCTCGTGCACTGGTTCAAGTGGCAAAACTTCACGACCTGGGCGACCGGCATCGGCCTTTTGATCACGGTCTACTATTTTCACGGCGCCGCATTCCTCGTCGATCCATCGGTCCACGATGTCGGCCCCGAGATCGCGATCTGCCTCTCGGTCGCCTCGCTGCTTACCGGCTGGCTGATCTACGACGCGATCTGGCGTACGGTCGGCATCACGCATCCGCGCGTGGCTTCGGCGCTCTGCGTGATCTTTCTGTTCGGATCGATCTGGGGGTTCTCGCTCGTGTTCAGCGGTCGCGCCGCGTACATCGAGACCGGCGTGCTGATCGGCACGATCATGACGGGCAACGTGTGGTTCGTGATCGTGCCGTCGCAGAAGCTGCTCGTCAAAGCGACCATCTCCGGCGAGGCGCAGGATCCGAAGCTGTCGCTCCAGGCCAAGGCGCGCAGCATCCACAACAACTATCTGACGTTTCCGTTGCTGTTCATCATGGTCAGCAACCACTTCTCGGCGGCGACCACGCACCACTTGAACTGGTTGATCTTGATCGTCGTCTCGATCGGCGGCGCGGGCGTGCGGCTCGCGATGAACTCGCGCTACCTCGGCGGCGGCAAGCAGCTCGCCACCAAGGCGTGGCTGGTCCCGGCCTTCGTCAGCGGTGGCGTCGCGATCCTCGGATTGATGGTGATCTCCCGGATCGACGTGAGGCCCAAGTTCGGCATCGATCACCCGGTCACGTTCGCGCGGGTCCAGGAGATCGTCGGCGTGCGCTGCGTACCGTGTCATTCTCAGAAGCCTTCCGACGACGTCTTTCACTCGGCGCCGGTCGGCATGATGTTGGATACGCCCGAGCAGATCAAAACGATGGCGCCGCGGATCAAGTACCGCGCGTACGACCTCGCGAACATGCCGTTCAACAACAAGACCCACATCACCGACATCGAGCGGGCCGAGCTCGCGACCTGGGTCGTGGCCGGCGCACACATCTAGAAGTTCGTATCTCGTCGAGCATGCGAGTTACATTGGGAAGGTGATACGGATCGCGGTCCTCGGCCTGCTGCTTTGCGCATGCGGCCGCGTCGGGTTCACAACGCGCATGCAAGACGGTGGCGTCGCCGACCCGGGCGATGCGCGTGCGGGCGATGCGCGTGCGATCGACGCGACCGTCGAGCCGATCCATTTCATCCAGACCCACGCGAGCCTGACCGCGAACTTCCCGGTGCTCTCGACGACCTTCGATGCCGACATCACGGCCGGCAGCACGATCATCGTCGGCGTCGATTTCGATCACTCCGCCGCGGAGCCCGACGTGTCGGTCACCGACAACGCGGGTCGCGTGTACCAGGCGCTGATCGGGCCGGCGGCGACTGGCAGCAACAGTCAGAGCCAGTATTTGTTCTCGGCGTATGCGGCCGCGGCCGGGGCCGGGCCGACCACCATCACCGCCACCCTGACGCAGAGCTCGAACCAGTTCTTCGAGCTCAAGGCGTTCGAATACGGAGGCATCGCGATGGCGGCTCCAGTCGATGTCACCAGCGCGTCTTCGGATTTGGGTGCGGCCGGGACCGAGGTCGATGCGGCGCCGATCGTCACCACCGGAACGAACGAGGTGATCCTCGCGCTCGAGGTCTGCGATTGCAGCGCGGATGGTGGACCCGGCATGACCGTGCGATCGACCTTCAACTTGGACGTGTTCGAGGAGCTCCTCGCACCCGACCCTGGCTCGTACGTGATGAAGGCCGTGCTCCAGGGCGCCGGGCACTGGCGGTTCGTGATGGCGGCATTCCGCGGCCAGTAGCGTCTCGACGCAGCCCGTGCCCCGTGCATAGATGACCGCCATGGGCACGATCATCCAGCATCCTCAACTCGAGGCAGACAAAGCCGCCGTCGAGCAGGTGCGCGAGATGTGGGCGAAGTGGCCCGAGCTCGTGCTCGGTCCCGAGGGGCGGGCGGGGTTCGACAAGCAGCTCGAGTCCAAGCGGGCGGCTCCGGGCGTGACCTACGAGGATGCGAAAGTCGGCGGGGTGCCGGGCGTGTGGTGCAAGCCGGCGAATGCCGATCGCGGCACCGCGATCCTGTACTTCCACGGCGGTGCGTATGTCCAAGGTTCGGCAAAGGCGTGCCGCAATTACGTCGGTCAGATCGCCTCGCGCGCGAATGCGGCGACGTTCGCGGTCGACTATCGCCTCGCGCCCGAGTACCCGTATCCGGCGGCAGTCGACGACGCGTTGGCGGCCTACTCCGGGCTCGCCGAACGCTCGCGCTCGATCGTGATCGCGGGTGACTCCGCCGGTGGCGGGCTCGCGCTCGTCACGCTCGCGCTCGTGAACAAGACGAACCGACCGGCGAAAGGTGCCGTCGTGCTCTCGCCGTGGACCGACATGGCGCTCGAGAGCCCGAGCCTGACGACCAAGGCTTCCATCGATCCGATGCTGAAGCTCGCGCCGGTGGCCGCCGCAGCGAAGATGTATCTGGGCAAGCACGATGCGCGCGATCCGCGGGTCTCGCCGCTGTATGGCGATCTCTCGGCGCTGCCGCCGGTCCACATGCATGTGGGCGAAGCGGAGATCATGCTCGACGATGCGGTGCGCTACGCCGAGAAGAATCCCAACGCGGTCCTCCACGTCTGGCAGGGCATGCCTCACGTGTTCCCGGCGAGCGTCGGGTTCTACAAGGCCGCCGATGAAGCGCAGGAGATTATCGGAGCGTTCATTCGCGAGCGCCTGCACGCCGCCGTATAGTCGCGTGCAATGCAAGCTTCGGTCATTCGGTCGCGCAGGGTCGTACTGCCTGACGGGATCCAGCCCGCGTCGATCCATATCGCCAGCGGCAAGATCGTGCGCGTCGGCGAGTGGGCCGATGCACCGGGCGACGTGATCGATTACGGCGAGCTCGCGATCTTGCCAGGCATCGTCGATACGCACGTCCATCTCAACGAGCCGGGTCGGACCGAGTGGGAAGGTTTCGCGACGGCGACAACTGCGGCCGCGATCGGCGGCGTGACCACGCTCGTCGACATGCCGCTCAACTCGATTCCTCCGACGACGACCCGCGAAGGCTTCGCCGCAAAGCGCGCGGCCGCGAAAGGGCAGTGCGCGGTCGATGTCGGGTTCTGGGGCGGCGTGGTGCCAGGCAACCAGCGCGAGCTCGCCGGCATGGTCGCCGATGGCGTACGCGGCTTCAAATGCTTCCTCGTCGATAGCGGCGTCGCGGAGTTCGGATTCGTCGGCGAGACCGAGCTCGCACCGGCGATGCAGATCCTCGCGGGCCTCGATGCACCGCTGCTCGCGCATGCCGAGGTCGCAGGCCCGATCGACGCGGTCGCAGCCGAGCTCGTCGGCGCCGATCCGCATCTCTACACGACGTATCTCGCCTCGCGCCCGCCCGCCGCGGAAGAGCAGGCGATCCAGATGATGATCCGACTGTGCCGCTCGACGAACGCGCGTACGCACATCGTGCATCACTCGGCCGCGACCGCGATTCCGCTGCTGCGTGCCGCGCGCGCGGAAGGGCTGAAGTTTTCCGCCGAGACCTGCCCGCACTATCTCCACTTCACGGCCGAGCAGATTCCCGACGGTGCGACGCCGTTCAAGTGCGCGCCGCCGATCCGCGATGCCGCGAATCGCGAAGCGCTGTGGGCCGCGCTCGCCGAGGGCGTGCTCGAGCTCGTCGCGAGTGATCACTCGCCGTGCTCGCCCGCGCTCAAGGCGATGGAGGTCGGCGATTTCGTCAGCGCGTGGGGCGGCGTCTCGGGCCTACAGCTCGCGCTCTCGGTGGTGTGGACCGAAGCGCAACGCCGCGGTCACACGCTGCGCGATCTCGTGAAGTGGATGTGCGAAGGGCCGACGCGGCTCGCCGGCTTCGAGGGCGTGAAGGGCCGGATCGCGGCGGGTCACGATGCCGATCTCGTCGTGTTCGCGGACGACGAGACCCAGGTCGTCGCCGGCGAAGCGATTCATCACAAGCACAAGGTCACGCCGTATCTCGGCGAGACGCTGCGCGGCGTCGTGCATGCGACGTATCTGCGCGGGACCCGGGTGGCGGAGCGTGGGCGGTTACTCGCGAATGATCTAGGAGGTCTCTTGTGACCGATGTGAGTGATTTTCTCGATCTCCCCGAGCTCGCCGGCGAAGCCGTCGGTGGCGCCGCGATCCTGTGCAACGACGAGTTCTTCGCCGAGAAAGAGAGCCTGCTCCGCGCACATCCTGCCGAGTGGAGAGAGCACGCGTACACCGATCGCGGCAAGTGGATGGATGGCTGGGAGACCCGGCGCTATCGCCCCGCCGATGGGGTCGCACCTGGTCGCGACAGCGACATTCATGATTGGTGCGTGATCCGGCTCGGCTTACCTGGGCGGATCCACGGCGTCGTCGTCGATACCGCGTACTTTCGCGGCAACTATCCCGATACGTGCGCGCTCGAAGGCGCCGAGATCGACGCGCCGCTCGATCTCGCAGCGCTCGCATCGGCGCACTGGGTCCCGCTCGTGCCGCGCACCGCACTCGAGGGCAACGCGCAGAACGCATTCGCGGTCGCGAACCACGCGCGCTTCACGCACGTGCGCTTGCGGATCTATCCCGATGGCGGCGTCGCACGTCTGCGCGTCCACGGCGAGGTCGTGCCGCGCTGGGATCGCTTGTACGCCGGGCTCGTCGATCTCGCGGCGCTCGCAAACGGGGCCCTCGTCGAGAGTTGCAGCGACATGTTCTTTGGCTCGCGCACTAATTTGATCAAGCCCGGTCCGGCGCGCTCGATGGCGGATGGCTGGGAGACCCGGCGGCGCCGAGGCCCCGGTCACGAGTGGGCGATCGTTGCGCTCGCGGGTGCGGGCACGATCGAGCGCATCGAGATCGATACCTCGTACTTCAAGGGCAATGCGCCTGCGCTCGCCACCGTCGAAGGATCCAGCGATGGCACGACGTGGCGCATGCTGATCGCTTCGCCGCTGCAAGCGCACACGCGTCACGTGTTCGACCAGGAGCTGCGTCGCATCGGCGAGATCACGCACCTCCGGCTCTCGACGTTTCCCTGCGGCGGTGTCGCGCGCTTGCGGGCGTGGGGCGAGCTCACCGTGCCGCTCGATCCGGGGCTCGCCAAGCTCGACCACATGACGCCGCTCGATTGCACTGCCGCGCTGCTCCGCTGTTGCGGTTCGGCGGCCTGGGCCGCGGCGATGTGTGGCTCGCGCCCGTTCGAAGACGTGACCGCGCTGATGCGGATCGCGGATCGCACGTGGTTCGCGCTCGCCGAGAGAGCACACCTCGAAGCATTTGCCGCGCATCCCAAGATCGGCGCGCACGCGGCCTCGGCGTGGTCGACGAGCGAGCAAGCCGGTGCGGCGAATGCCGAGGCTGCCACGCGTGCCGAGCTCGGCAAGCTCAACGTCTCGTACGAGGCGAAGCACGGCTTCATCTACATCGTGTGTGCCTCCGGTCGCAGCGCCGCGGAGATGCTCGAGGAGCTGCGGCTGCGCCACGATCGCGAGCGCGCGACCGAGCTGCGGACCGCCGGCGAGGAGCAGGCGAAGATCACCAGGCTGCGGTTAGCCAAGCTGCTCGGAGAGCTCTAGATGATCACGACCCACGTCCTCGATACCGCCTCGGGTCGTCCCGGCAATGCGATCGCGATCGAGCTCGAGCATCAGGCCGCCGGGACCTGGCTCCTGGTCGGCGGTGGCGTGACCGACGACGACGGGCGCCTGCGCACGCTTACCCCGCAAGGCCCGGTAGCCCCGGGCACGTATCGCATTCGGTTCGAGACCGGCGCTTACTACGCGGCTCGCGGCACGGCCGGTTTCTTCCCCGTCGTCGAGATCACGTTCGCGGTCCACGACGGCGCTCAGCACTATCACGTGCCTTTGCTGCTCAGCCCGTACGGCTTCTCGACCTACCGCGGTAGCTGAGATACAACGCGGGCATGGTCCGTACGTCGCTCTCGGAGAAGAAGCTCGCCAAGGCACTCGCCCGTGTCGGCCGCGCCCAGGAGCGCTTCGCGCGGCGCTATCCCGGTGATTCGGGTGCACGCCAACCGGTGCACACCGTCTACGGCGGCGCACACCTGTTCAAGGCCGAGACCCCGGCGAAGCTCGGCGAGATCGCACAAAAGGCACTCGCGACGTACGCACCCGATGCCGGCTCGTTCGGTGAAGCGCTCGGCATCCGCGGCGACCTCGCAGCGACGGTGCTCGAGCGCGTGCGCGAGAAGCTCGGGCGCGAAGCGGTCGAAGATTTCCGCATCGACTTCGAAGACGGCTACGGCAACCGGTCGGATGAAGAAGAAGACGGCCACGCCGCAGCGGCCGGCCAGCAGGTCGCCGCGGGCATCGAAGCCAACTCGCTGCCGCCGTTCCTCGGCATCCGGATCAAGCCGCTGACCCGCGAGCTCGCGGCGCGTTCGCTGCGCACGCTCGACGTGTTCCTGACCGAGCTCGTCACGACTTCGGGTGGCAAGATGCCGGCGAACTTCGTCGTCACCCTGCCGAAAATCCAGACCGTCAACGACGTCGATACGATCGTCGAGACGTTCGATCTCCTCGAAGATCGCCTCGATCTCGAGTCGGGCACGCTCAAGCTCGAGATCATGGTCGAGACCACGCAGACCATCTTCGATCCGCAAGGTCGCTCGATGATGCCGCGCCTCCACCGCGCCGCTGGCGATCGCCTCACCGGCGCGCACTTCGGGACCTACGACTACACCGCGAACTGCGACATCACCGCTGCGCACCAGAAGATGCGCCACCCGGCGTGTGACTTCGCCAAGCACATGATGAAGGTCGCGTTCGCGAACACCGGCGTCGCGCTCTCGGACGGTGCCACCACGGTCATGCCCGTCGCGCCGCACAAGGGCGCGAACCTCAGCGATGCGCAGAAGACCGAGAATAAGTCAGCGGTCTGGGCCGCATGGCGCCTGCACGCCGATGACACGCGTCACTCGCTGACGAACGGCTTCTATCAGGGCTGGGACCTCCACCCGGCGCAGCTCGTGCCGCGCTACGGCGCGGTCTATGCGTTCTTCCTCGACGGCCTCGTGCCGGCAAGCGATCGCCTCAAGAACTTCGTCGACAAGGCGGCGCAAGCCACGCTGATCGGCGACTTGTTCGACGACGCGGCGACCGGCCAGGGCCTGCTCAACTACTTCCTGCGCGGCATCGCGTGCGGTGCGGTTACCGAAGAAGAAGCGCTCGCGACCGGCCTGTCACTCGAGGAGATTCGCTCGCGCTCGTTCGTGAAGATCATGGCGGCGCGTCGCGCCCCGAAGACCGAAGCGCCCGCCGAGTAGGCCCCTGACTTGATCGAGGTTCGACCAATCCCGCTCCCGGCCGGGTGGTACTGCCAGAGCGAAGCGGACCCCAACATCGCGGCCCCAGCCCGCTTGATCCGGGAGACTCAGGCAGGCGGCCCAGGACCGCCCGAGCTGGCAGACCTTGGATACCGTTGGATACGGTGGATACGGTGGATACGGTGGATACGGTGGACTTCCAGCGCCTGGACCCGAAGACGACTGGACGGAAGTTTGAGTTTCAGGTAGAAACTCTGCCTTCACGGCGACTGTAGCTCAATTGGCAGAGCGCTAGGTTGTGGTCCTAGATGTAGAGGGTTCGATCCCCTTCAGTCGCCCCACGGTTACAGAGGCTTACGCTCCATTCGGGCCCCCGATGAACGGCAGACCGACGAGCGATGCGATCGACTACGCGGGCCGGGAGCCGCCGGGAGATACGCGATGGTGACGTTCGGCGCGAAGCTGCGCGTGCGCCATCACCTGCGGACGCGAGTGGAGCGCGCCTGGTCCTACGACTCATCCGACGAACCCATGCGCGGTCCTCGAGCCGACCGTCTGCACCGCGACCGGATCGATCCGATCGTCGCCTGGCTCTGACTGAGCTACTTCTTCGGCGCCGATGGCGTATTGAGCCGCGCTTCGCAGCGCGACACGTCGTCGAGCAACTTGCCACCGAGGACGCGCGCGGCTTGCGGTGCATTTGATCCGAATGTGCCGATCGAATCGATCGTCTTGTCGACCTTCGCGACGCACTTCATATCTTCACAGGCGCACATCGCATCTCGAACCGCGGCGATCTTTCCGACCACCGCGTCGGCCGATGCATCACCGCTCGGCGTGACCGCCGCGCGCTGCGCGTAGTACGCGGCCATCAACACGTCGATCTGCTGCTTGTCGGCATCGGCGAGATCGATCTTGCAGCCCTGCGCCGCGGCATCGCGCGACAGCGCCTGGATCAGTTGCGCGCACACGATCTGGAGGGCGTGCGGATCGGTGTTCGCGGCCTTCTTCGTGAGGTCGAGCGTGCCGTTCAGCGTGCGCTTGGCCTGCTCGAGCACCTTCATGCCCTGCACGGACGTGCACGTCGCGTGATCGAAGATCCGCGTGCCCGCGGCGCAGATATCAGGCGGTGCGACAGGCGGTGCGAGCGGTGGAGGCGACGGCGTTGCGGTCGTCGGTGCGGGTGCGGTCTGCGGTGGCGGCGATGGCGGCTCGTGCTTGCCGCCCTGGCACGCGGCGAGCGCGCTCGCGAGGGCGAGCGTCGCGAGGTAGGCGAGCAGCCGCGGCTTGATCTCCTGCATCGCACGCGCGCGATGTGACAGGTCGCTCTTGGGACCGGTGCCGGCCTCGGCGAACGTCATGCCGAGCTCCGGCGAGAAGAAGAGTGGGTCGTAGCCAAACCCACCGGTGCCGCGCGCCGCCGTGAGGATCGTGCCTTCGCACGTCCCGCTCGACGTGAGGATCTCGCTGCCGAGCGATCCAGATGTATCGGCGAGCGCGAGCACCGCACGAAACCGTGCAGTGCGATTCGCGACGCCGTGCAGCGCGGCCAGGAGCTTCGCGTTGTTCGCGCTGTCACCGTGCGGTTCACCAGCGTAGCGCGCGCTGTACACGCCCGGCGCGCCATCCAGCGCATCGACCTCGAGGCCGCTGTCATCGGCGAGCGCGGGCAGGCCAGTGAGCTGAGAGACCTCGCGCGCCTTCTTGCTCGCATTGCCCACGAACGTGTCGGCATCCTCGATCACGTCGGGAATCTCGCGACCGAGGCGCGCGGCTGCTTCGTCGATCGAGAGCACGTCCGTGCCGGCGAGCAGCGCGCGCAGCTCGACGAGCTTGCCCTTGTTGCGCGTCGCGAACACGAGCGGGCGGTTCACGCGACGGCCTGACGTTGCGCGCGCACGAACTGCTGGATCCCGACGAGCGCGAGGTCGAGCATCGCATCGAGCTGCTGGCGATCGAACGAAGCGTGCTCGGCCGTGCCCTGCACTTCGATCAGCTGGCCTGCTTCGTCACCGACGACATTCATGTCGACATCCGCCTTGGAATCTTCGATGTAAGGCAGGTCGAGCACGACCTCGCCACCTACCACACCGACCGAGACCGCCGCGACCGGCGGGCGCAGCGCGTTCGCGTTCAGCAACACGCCGTTCTTCACGAGCTTGTGGATCGCGAGGGCAAGGGCGACCCACGCGCCCGTGATCGAAGCGCAGCGCGTGCCGCCATCGGCCTGCAGCACGTCGCAATCGACATGGATCGTGCGCTCGCCGAGATGCTCGAGGTCGACGGCCGCGCGCAGCGAGCGCCCGATCAAGCGCTGGATCTCTTTGCCGCGGCCACCTGGATCGCGCTTGCTGCGCGTATGCGTCGAGCGCGGCAGCATCGCGTACTCGGCGGTCAACCACCCCTGACCTTTGCCCTTGAGAAAGCCGGGTACGCCTTCTTCGACGCTGGCGGCGCACAACACGTGCGTATCGCCGAGCTTGATGAGTGCCGAGCCTTCAGCGTGTTTTTGAAACCCGGTCACTATCTCGAGCGGGCGGATTTGATTCGGGCTTCTACCGTCGGGACGCATCGCCGGAAGCTACTCCAGTACAATGTACGGATGCGAGCGCTGATGCTGTTGTTGGTGATCGGGGCATGCGGCGAGCATCCGCGCTTCCAAATGGACGCGCCGGGGGGCGACGCGGCCAGGCTCACGGTCGATGTGAGCACCACGCCGAACCAGTGGGTGTGGGTACCATTCGCGGGCACCACGTGTGCGAACGGAACGCCCGCAGGGATCGGGATCAATCGCGCGCCGACCGCCGGCGGCGATCTGTTCATTTACTTCGAGGGTGGTGGCGCGTGCTGGGACACCATCACGTGCACGAACGGAGCGGCGGTCAACCTCGACGTCACGTACGATGCGGCGAAGCTCGCCACGGATGTCAGCGGCCTCGTCGTCGATCACGCAAGCGCACCGGCTCCGCTCGACACGACCACCTACGTGTTCGTGCCGTACTGCACGGGCGATCTTCACGACGGCACGAACGTGATGGCATACCCGGGCGGTCCCACGATCCACCACACGGGTGGCACGAACACGCAAGCTTTCGTCGACGCGCTCGCGGCTGGGTTTCACGATGCACCGGAGCTCTGGGTTCTCGGCTCGAGTGCAGGTGGGTACGGCGCGACGCTCAACTTCGAACGCTTCACGAAAGCGTGGCCGAATGCAAAGGTCGAGCTGCTCGAAGACTCCTCGCCGTTCATTCCGATCCTGGTGAACTACGCCACGCTCTTGACAGCGTGGCAGCTGACCTTGCCTCCGCTGTGCGGCACCGCGTGCCAGAGCTCGTTCACCAGCGTGTTCGACGCGGTCGTCGCCGGCCATCCGACGAGCCGGATCGCGCTGCTCACGTGGGACGACGATCCGGTCATCAAGCAGTACTTCGCGTACACCAGCTCGCTCGTGCCCGTGCAGGCCGATCTGATCGCGAACCACTTCGATCACCCGAACACAAAGGTGTTCGAAGCGACCGGCATGAACCACACGATGTTCGGGCAGCTCGGCACGGTCACGTCGCACGGCGTCAAGCTAGGCGACTGGGTAAACGAGTGGCTGCTCGATCTCCCGACCTGGGCGACGGTCACGCCATAGGAATGCGAAACCTCGATCGCGCGTTGTGACGAGGGAGTGCCGAGGCGACCGTGTTCGCGGTCGCTCGCGATGAGGGCTCGTGGCGTAACTCGCAGTTCACGGTGCTGCCACTCGTCGAGAACACGAACGTGCTCGTCGTGCACTCGGGCAATCAGGGCTTCAAAAAGCTGGATGAGTACCGATCCGAGTTTCGTGCAGATCGTGAAGCCTCAGCGCGGAATGAACATCTCGCCGAGCGTCGCGACATCGAAGCCAGCTGCGATGGTGGAGTCCGTGCAGAGGTTCACACGACCATCGAGCGAGGCGCAGATGTTGCCCTTGGGGGTTTCGCAGACCTGGAGCGGGCGGCTATGCACCGTTCGACGGGCGTGTGGCTTCGCACCTGGACGACTGCACGGACTGATGACGCGCTCGTCGAACGCCAGCAGCTCGTAGTGCGCGCGCACGCGATCGTGATCATCGATCAGCTGACCGGAGAGGTCGTCGCCTTCTTCGATCCGTCGCCAGCACCAGCCCGGTGGCGCCGCGAGCTCGCCGAGCGCGATCCGGAGATGGCCGTTGCAGTTTCTGGCGATTGTCGCGTCGGGCAGGGCGGCGTCCCGTGAAGGCGGAACAACCGCAATCACCGTCGACGATCCCGATCCCTTGCCCGGCGACCCCGACGACCCGGACGATCCCGACGACCCCGACGAACAAGCAGCCATCAGCATCGAGAGCAGAGCGGGACGGTGCACATCGAGAGTGTGCCTCGTGTTCGATCGTTCTGCCCGCCCATAACTGCCCGCCCATGATTGCCCGCCCATGACTGCCGAA
>Ga0209724_1000345_pt1 | contig 46484 bp, 36 predicted proteins | sample grotaG_FD_184143 | JGI IMG/M metagenome (GOLD analysis project Ga0209724, IMG submission 184143) | Glacier valley bacterial and archeal communities from Borup Fiord, Nunavut, Canada, to study Microbial Dark Matter (Phase II) -... | ecosystem: Environmental > Aquatic > Freshwater > Ice > Glacier ... | reverse complement strand
CTATAACCCATTATTTTATTTGAATAATATTTAAATCATCTTCAATGGAGTAGTTAATGAAACCATCAGTATCCAATTTTTCCAGAGCTATCAAAAGTTTGTCACTTGTTATTGCCCGGCTACTATTTATCCAATAGCGTAAATCGCTAAAGGAAAATTTTTCATTACAATGAAAAAAAATTAAGGTTTTAATGATCTGTTTTTCGATTTCTGTTAATGGACGTAATGCATGACAATCCAAAACGCCAACATTCTCTATGTCTGCAATATAGGGGGGGGGTAATGATTTTTTCTTAACAGAAATACCACCATACAATAATTTATTGAAGTCTTTCATTGTTGTGAATACAGCTAAAATTCATATCAAAGATAAAAAAATTATTGCACAAAAAAGAGGGATTGAGATTCAATAACCTCAATTAAATGCACTAATAAAATCGAACTTTACTTACTGCACGAAGCTTTCGCGGCGATTGTTTTCTGGTTCGATTCAACCATTGCAATCACTTTCAATAGCTGCTCGCCCACTCCTATTTTGTATCCCGAAGAAAACAAATACACGTTTCCGGTTTCGTCGCAGAACAATACGAGCGGCAGTTTATCCTTGAGTCCGTCGCCGTAAATAGCGGCTATCGCACGAAAGATATTCCCATCCTTATCGGTTCCGCTTTCCATTTTTGCAGGAAGTTTGTATGTTTTCAAAACTCCGGCCTGTGCTGCCTTTTCAGCGGGTATTGCAAATACAAATTGTCCGCCCCAATTATTGAATTGTTCGACATACGGACCAAGATCGTTTAAAATATGCTTTGAAGGTTCTTTATCAGGATCGAGCAGAACCAGCACAGAACGTTTCCCAGCTATCAACGACAACAGATTGATCAGTTTACCATCTCCCGTCTTTTCAAGGTTCAGCTCATCAAGATTCAGTTTCCCCGAGGGTTTTAATGCGCCCGATTGCTTGCGAAGCTGAACCGGAACCGTAGTAAGTTTACCTTTCTCGATTGTAAAAAAGGACATCTGGCTCAACACCGATCCGTCTTCAATACGGGTACCGGTAACCAATGCATAATGACCAACCTCAAGCATTACAGGCGGGGCAGTATTTGAAAGTTTCTCACCTTCGGGAAATTCAAGCGTATGATAAAATCCGTCGCGTAAAAATGCAATTGTGTAGTGCAGGTAATACTGAGGCACAACGGGATTGTTTTTATCCATCAGTTTAAGCGAACCTTTTTCGGGTTGAACGACCGCAACAGGGTCGAATCCTGCACGAAGCCATTCACCGTTTTTTGAATACTCCGGAATCTGCGTTTCTGGATTCAGCCTTGCAGGAATTCCAAATGTGCGACATGCAGCGACAAAGAATATATCTCTTGAAATTGGGTCGGCAACCCTTAAATTGTAAACGCCAATTGGTGATAACGGATTACGCGAAAGGATATTTGCAACCGTACTGATCTGAATATTTTCTCGCATCCAATTAATAAGAACGGAGATATCATTACGCGTAGATTGCGCCATCTCATCGCCAAATGAAGTATTTAGAAAGCTTCTCCACGGGCTTAAGTTTTCAAGGCCAATACGCGGAGACAATATGTATTTTGTAAAAAGTTCTTTTGAAGAAACCAGTTTCAGTACTCCCGACTTTGCAGTTTGCACCAAATGGTCGGTAAGAATGGATTCAGTAACATCACTGAAATCCTTGTCCGCAGTCTGAATAGCTAATTCGAGGACTGTGCTCCTGTATTGTGCAGCATTCTTTTCGAGGTAAGTTGAAATCTGATCCCAGTTGCCATAGCTTAATTTGATAAAACGGGAAATGGTATCAAACGGAAGTTTTGTCTTTTCAGCAAAAGCAGCAATCCACGCCGAATCTTTAAAGGTTTTCATATACGAATTGCGGATGGAATCTTCGCGCGACAGTCGTCTGTCATTTGCTTTACGCGCCTCCGGTGTTACACTCATCGCAACCTTGGTAGCACGTGGCGGGACGAGATCATAGGTCTCATTTATATTTGCAGGTGTACTTTGATTGACCACCAACTGAAGTGTATCTGTTTCAGGAACAGAAAGCTTTTGATAGGCGAACTTTCCGTTTTTGGATGCCCAGACGATCAGGTCACCCATTCCGGTAGTGAGGCTGGTCTTTCCGCTTGCATCGGTATAAGCTGTCGCAATGGGATAATACTCGGCATAGTTATAAAGCTGAAATTCTACTTTCGCGCTATCGGCAGGCGTCCCATCTTCATTTTTAACAGAGACGACCACCTTTTTTACCTTTGCATAGTTTGTGGTGAGGTTCAGTTCCGAAAAGCGGTCATTAGCTGTAACAACATTTTCAGCGCCAAGGTATCGTCCGTAAGCGCGTGTATGAACAAGCATAACCCGCGTTGCAGGCTCACTGAACCAACCCATGTTCAGGTCAGCATCCGGTTCGCAGGCACCCATGTAATTCCATTTGCCATCGATTAATACTTCCACCCATGCATGATTATCATCGGAGTGTGCCCAACGTGGTGTATACACTTGTCGTGCAGGAATTCCGGCTGTACGCATCGCAGTAACTGTAAAGGTTGATTCTTCGCCACATCGTCCGAAAGATTTCTTCACCGCCATTAACGGGGCGCTTGTACGTGAATCGGTTCCACGGTAAGTCACTTTCTCGTGGCACCAGTGATTAATTTCGAGGGCGGCCTCTTTCATGCTCAGCCCTTTGATGCGTTCTTTGATTTCGGGATACATCACTTCCCTGAAATTATCGAGGTTTTCATTGTTCACCCGTAACGGCAACGTAAAATGAAGGAACTCTTCTTCCGGTATTGTCTTTCCCCAGGGCATTTCCTGACGGGCCAGCAAAGCAAACTGTACATTTTTCAGGAAGAATTCGGGTTTGTAATCGGCCAGATCGCTCAGTGGCATATAAGCATACAAAAACTCCATCGCCTGTTTTTCGGATTCCGTTAGCGGCTGTTTAAAGATATCCCAGATTGGCAGCAAGCTTTTGGAAGTAAGTGTCTTCTGCTCTGTCAGCATTCGCTGAACATCTGCAATACGTTTCGGGTTTTGGATGATCACCTCTTTCTTTGCACACGACGCGAAGAGAATTGATATCAGAAAAACAGCTAAGAATTTATTTACCATGGATGAAAGATGTTTAAAAAATGTTCCTATTTGCAAATAACGTGATTTTTCGGGGAACATTAAACCACATAGGCACATAGTTTCACATAGGAAATAATAAAACAATGCGTTCTATGTGACTATGTGGTTTAAACTACGACCTGATTTCTTTTAATAAAGCAAGAGCACGATCGCGAAGTGGTTTTTGACGTTTCTTCCAAACAAGGTACCCTGCAAAAAACGAAACAAGCATCAATATGGTATAACAAGCCTGAATAATTAAAATACGGTTTAGAGGATCTGTATTGCTGAAAAGATCGTAAAAAAGTAAACTAAACCCAAGATCCATTAAAATAACAGGGATAAGTACATAGAGGGCGCGCAATGAGAATAATTGGTATCTTGCTGCTGCTTTGTCCAGCATTTCGATGGTTGGCAGACCGTAATCAATCGATTTATATTCCCTGTAATTGCTTCTGAATAACAAGCCAAATACAAGAAATGCGAACATAACGATTAATGAACCAAGGCTCTCGTACCAGGGTGGACTAAAAAAGAACTTAATTACAGAAACGAACAGGTAGAAGGAGACCATTCCCCACATAAATTGTTGCATTTTATGGGTCATTGAAAAATTCCGGTTATCTTCTGTTTTAAGATTGCTGATCAGCGTATCCAGATCAATAACGGGTTGATTTGTATTATTTGTTTTCATGACAATCGATAATTAAATTGTGATTACTGAAGTTTCTTTGATTTGTTAAAACGCTGTTTAAGTTCATCCTTAATCCGGTGGATTTTCACCTTTACATTCGGTTCAGTAAGTCCGATAACCTCGGCAATTTCGCGCATTGAGAGGCCTTCGAGCAGAAGCGATATTAATGCTTTATCAATGACCGACAATAAATTAAGATGGGTTTGCAATTGTTCCAGTTCAGCCTCCCTTTTGAGAGCCATTTCAAGGTCATCCTCATCAAGCAATACATTCAGGTTCTGCTGGTCATCAAGAATCTGCAGTTTCATGTAACGAAATGCTTTACCCGTAAAACTTAACGATGTATTTACTGCAATCCGGTAAATCCATGTACTGATGGATGATTCTCCCCGAAAGCGATCGAGACTATTCCAGATATTCACCAGTATTTCCTGGTACATGTCTTTCTGGTCTTCCGTATTTGGATTGTAATAACGACAGATCCGCGTTATTCTATCTCCATTTTCAGCAATCAATTCTTTAAATCGTTCTTCCTTGTTTTCCTTCATTGATAAGGTTTTGTTATTTAGTAAGGCCAGTACAAGATTAGTTACATTTTTACTTCAAATTAAATTACCATTTCAAAAAATAGAACCACAATAGTCACATAGGACACATAGGGGAAAAACCGATGTTTTCTATGTGACTATGTGGTATAAATATGTTCTTCCTATGTGACTATGTGGTTAATATTTTGGCAACAAAGGATTTACTTCGTCAGGATAAATGTAACCGGCTGATAAGCATTTAGCTTCGCCTCAAAGGCATTTGCTTTAATTGGAATTGCTTTCCCCAACTTTTCACCTCTGAGGTTGCATGGCTGGGCAAATTTATAAAGACTGGCTTTCGGAAGCGTAACGATACAATTTGTGTTTTTGCCGTTTTGTTCCCACAAGCGGATGATGTCACCTTCGCCATCCCTGTTCTTTCCAAATGAGGTTACCAATATACCTTTCTCTGATAAACGAATCCCCTCGTTTGATGCAGGAAGTATTCCAGGTTTGCCCGTTGCAAGTGCAGCCATCAGCGGATTTCGGAACTCTTCGGAAGGAATAACAATTGATTGCGCATTCGAATAAGCATCAATGTTCCAGATATAAAACCGGGTACTCCACGAACCCTCAACCCATTCCGTAAAATTGGTACTCCACTGATTGTTATACAGGTTAAAGAACACATTCGCCTTCTTAGGAACGAAGGTGGGTGAATACTTCCACAATCCCAGACGATCGAGGCTAACCGCAGGAACATCGGGTGACATGACTCCAAATCCCTGGTTTTTTGCATCAAGTACCGCCATTCCTGTGTTCAGGAAGCAATAATCCATGTTCGAACCCTTGATAAAATCGGTGGCCGGATCTACCACCGCTCCAATTCGTCCGAGTTTAAACTGTGGATTCTCGATGTTAAACGGGAAACTGATCCAGCCGCCTTCAGGCCATGCATCAGCAGGTTTACCATTGATGCTCCAGATGATTTCAACGGCAGGCTTATTCTGGTATAAACTGAATGTGAGCGAATACCGATGCTTCAGATCTGCATCAGCATCAAAATGCATGACCGCGGAAACAGACAAGGAATCTTTTAAGAATTCGACATGCACGTTTTTTCCTGATGTTCGCCGGTACGGTTCATCCGAAAGGTTGATCCGTCCAAGTTCAGCATAAGCCCAATCCCAGCCACCTTTGATGTAATCCTTGGCATATTTATCGGTATTCTCTTTGCTGAATCGTTCATAAACATATTGCCCGAACTGAAACTCCGAATCTGCTTTAACAGCTTCACGTCCCGACTTTTTATCGACCATTGACCGGATGGTTCCGCTTTTCTGATCAAACTCAATCCTGAAAAATTCGTTTTCAATGGTGGCATTCTTTGTGTCAGATACCAGCGTCGATTTTTGTGGAACACTGGTATCATTAACCGGAACAAACGTAGTATATCCCATTGAAGGAATATGATTTGCTGCAAATTGAATGATGTTCTTATTTCTGGAAAGAGGTACAATTTCACCACTTTCAACGTTTTTCAATGCTTGTTTCAATGTCTGAATTGATTGAATCGTCACCAACCCGCTTCGTTCCCATGGTAATGGATTGTAGACAACGATGCGGTCACCCGATATATTAACTGCTCCCGCAAGTCCTTTCATTTGACGGCTAACAGCGGGATAAAGAAACTTTTCAGCCAGCGAGATATGGTTCGATTTTTCTTTCCATGAATATTCAATGGGCTCGTAATAACCTTTCGCCCTTAAATTCTCAAATTCATCACCATAGGCCCAGTAACCGGCGTGTCCATGACTCATTGCCATTCCGAAAGAATGTTCGTCAAACAGATTTATTTGTTCAATCGCACCATCTACAACCGGGATCATCGCCTCTTCATTTGGTTTTCCCCATATTGCTTCAAGGGTATTTAATGCCTCCAGGTTTGTGGCCGACTTGCTCAATGACATGCCTGCTTTCACCTCACGCGGCATCGACATATATCCGTGAATCCATGTGTCGGGCATATCCCCTTTTACAACAGGCAATTCGGGATTCTCTTTGATGATTGCATTGTAAAAATCGGCCATGCTGCCTGTACGAACTTTTGCCCCCGGATTTTTCTCTTCAATGTCTTTCAGCGCTTTTTTAAACTCTTCAAATGAAGGTGCTCCCGTATTATCATTCGTATGAATGATTGCCATCCAGGTCTGATAAGGCCATCCTTCAGGTGGTGCAGGAGAGGTTCCATAATAGGGACCAAAATACATCGTCATTAAACGTGATTTATCGGGACCTTCCCACCAGAAAAGCAAAGGAACTTCCGGTGATTTTGAAGCCGCATTGCATCCGATGTGAAGAAATTTGATCCCTGCATTTGAAAGAATGGTCGGCAATATCCATGAATGACCGGGAACATCGGTTTGTTTTGCATCAATCGGCAGTGATAAACCGGCATCCTTGTTTATTTTTGAAGAATACGACAACGACCGCACCAATGGTTCCAGGTCAGAAGCTTCCGTTTCAAAAGTAAATGGCATACCATGAACCTGAAAATTACCATCTTTGATCGCCTTTTCAATCCTTATCCTTACTTCCGGCTTCGACTTCGAAAGCATCTCTTTCATCGGCCAGCCTGAAACCGTCCATTTGAATTGCTGGTTCGCAGGCAATTGTTTCGACTGATCGATGATATCCAAAGCGCCGGTCACCATTGATGTCGAATAGTTATAAATCACATTGTCAGACCAATCGGTATATCCGATATCAAAATGGGTTTTGAAAACAACGATTACCTCTTTCACTTTAGGCTGAATCGGTGGAGTTTGCCCCATTAAGTTTAATGTCATCGAAAAGATCAACACACAAGCGATGGAAATCTTCATGCTTTTTATTTTAGAGGTTTACTTTTTAACAACATCCTCAAACATCTTAATGGCCGTAAACAAAACACCAGCTTCACCCCGGAAGGTTCCCGATCCGCGCGGTTTGTTATCCACAGAGTACCATTCGTAGAAACCCTTATTGTCGATTACCCTTTTCAGCATAGGTTGAACCTGTTCATAAGCTTCCTGAACAAAACCGTTTTTAATTAATTCATGAATCATTCGTCCGCCAAACCAGGTCCAGTCGCCTCCGTTCTGGTAACTGTAAACAGGATTCATGATTTTATTGGCAAAGAACCCTTCAGGATAGGGAGGATAAAGCGTCAGTCCGATTGAACCTGCCCCCGCTTGTTTTACACGTTTAATCATCTCATCAATTGAAGTTTTGATCTCTTTCTTGCTCAGCAGACCTGCTTCAATCGCAATGGCGGTTCCTCCAAAATAGTAGATCTTGTTTTCATCAAAATCAGCGGGGAAAGGAGACCCTTTTTCGAGGTAGATATGGGGAATAAATTTTTGATTCTTTTCATCCCATAAGTACTTACGGCTGTTCTCTGCAATATTTTTCCTGATCTTGTTCCATTTCGCCTTCGTTTCAGGAAGTATCTCTAGCATATCGTTCAAGGCAATGAGAAACATCGCATTGTCATAGATATCAATGGACGGATGGGTATTTGCGTCCAGATCGACACCCCAGCCATGTTCGGGCTGAACATCTCCCCAGTCAGCAGTTGTTGCGCCGATTATCAATCCGTATTTCGGATTAAACCGGCTCTTCATTAAAAAATCCATTGACCATTCAAGCCGTTCCTTCACCGTTTTATCGCCGATCTTTTCATCTAAAATTGTCCGGTCACCGGTTAAATGGATGTATTTATAAACCGCCTGCATCAATGAACTTTCCTGATCGGTTTCAACGGTGTTTTTATGACCTGCATAACGTGGTTCAAGCTTCGCGTAAATAAAATCAGACTTATCAGCACCAATTTGTTCGGCAGGGGTAAATCCATCAATGATATTGCCATCATCGCCTTGCATTCTGAAAAAGACAAGCAGGTTTTCTTTGAGAACGGACATGTCATTCACCTGCGCCGCCAGTTCGATAAAGGTGTTGTAATCACGGATCCATACTTCACGGTAACCATCACCGGCATTAAAACCAGCTTTCATCACCTCCAAAGCTTTGGCCTTCACGAAAGGGAAATATTCATTGTTTTTGATTTTTCCGGCAAGTTCGCCTTTAGTCAATTTTTGAGCGGATGTTGTGCAGGCGATGGCCAGCACAAACAGGATAAATAAGGAATATTTTTTCATATTTATAAATTTATTATTTCGGGATTGCTTATTGTTTTAATGATAAATCTGTTGGTCAATTCGTTGTCCTCCGGGAATTCACAGCCAAATTTGATAATATGCTTTCCGGTTTTCAAACCTGGGATGGCTTGCTGAATTGGAATATCTTTCTTGAAGCTTCCTTTACTATTGTACATTTTAAGCGTTGTGCCATCACAAACGATCGTATTTCCAGCTTCATATTCTCCCGGTAAATCAAGCTTGAAATAACCATCCAGCTCGATCCATGGGTTGCTGACAGCACCCGATTTTCCCATAAAAGTCAGTGTAAAATTAAGCGGTTGATCAGCGTCTGCATTTACGATATTCCATTCTGAAAAAGTTGGCTGACCGGGTTGAAGGAGCTGTTTGGCATGTTCAAATCTGAACTTATGAAATGGGTAAAGCTTCCAGCCCTGGTTATCTTTTTCGAGATGAAAATCGTTTTCAGGATTTTTTAATCTTGCCAATTGGTCGGGAGAGAAAATTTTCGTTTTGTAGGCCGTCTGCCAGAGCTTGATAAGAGCAAGTAACTGGTTTGTGTCCGGATTTTTCTGCAAGCTTTTATACCGTGCAACCAGCGCAAAACCTGCATTATATCCTGCAGCCCTGGCCATCATCCATTCGATGTCTTCAACCGTCGTTGTTGACGAAAGTAAAAACCATCCCAGCATATTTGGCATGTAATTGCGTTCCAGAAAGGGTTGATTTTCTAACCTGTAATCGCCTTGTGATTCACGGAAGCCTCCATACCATGGTTCGCCCCAGTTCCAGTAATGACATATGTGCCAGTAATAATGGCTCGACCGGCTTGTGCCGTTTACCAGGGTGTGATTGGTTTCCTTAATCACCTTTTCGGCAAAAGCTTGCATACCATAATCTCCTTCTCCTGAAGACATACATCCTTCGTGACCATCAAAATCCATATGTGAGACACCGGTTTCGCTAAAAAACCTTCCCAGGTTTCCCGCAATTTCCTGCTGCAAGTCAAAATTAGGGAAAAGCGTATTATACGGGTAATCCATCAGCATATTCACCGGTTCACCTTTGGTATGACCGGAGCCCGTTGTGCCATAAGCTCCGCGCTGGCATTCAAGCAATTGATAAGGCTGCCCGGCACTCACTTCTTTGAAACGGATAATTTCTTCACCGATTCGTACTGCATGCAGCGTACTTGGTTTGATATTTTTAAAATACACATCTGACTGAACAGGAATTTCAGCCGTTGTGGAAATTATATTTTCTGCCAGTAAAGAAGATCCCGTCTGCGCAAGGCGTTTGTCGGGCACCGGGGTAACATACGGGTCGTTGGTGTTGATAAAAGTACTGAGTGTATGGATACCGATACGAAGTCCTTTGGCAGCTGCTTTGTCTACACACATTTTCATTCCTGCAACACCGTTGGGGAAGCTTGCCGAATCGAGAGTAAAATGACCCCATGATTTAAACGGACCTTCATGGTAAAGCGACATCAGACCCGCCTTTCGTGTGTAATCCAACATCGCATCAATGTTCTTTTCATCGAAATCAGAAATCAGGTATGCCCGTCCGGTTTCGGGTGACTGTTTTAGCCAAACACCGTTAATCATTGGGTGAGGAAGTCCTTCAGCAAGTTCGATCACACCAATGCGCGACAGTACCTGATCTTCGCGACAACCAAAGAGGGCAATTGCTGAACCAATGGTTGTTTCATTGGGTATTGCCTCAACCGGCATATTGGGATAATTCTGTCCCCAAACAGTAACCCTGCGGTTTTTGGAACGATCAAGACTGAACGCCTGCAGACTGCTGCCATAAGGTTGACTAATTGCTACTGAACCACGCGATTCATCTGCGCCTTCGTCATTCTTCAAAACGCCTCCGAGCGTTTTTGAATTTAAGGTTTGAAGACCAATCGCAAAATCGCCATCACGAACCACCCCGATAACTTCACCAATCGTTTTGCCTATGATCGTTGGATAGGATCCCCAGCAAACGGCATTCACCTTTTCTTTGGCATTCAGGCGGATTAATCGGAATGCCAGATGGCTTTTATTTTGGGTAACTTTAATTTCGGCTAAGATTTTAGAAACCGGGAAATTCAGCGTAATCACACCCGTTTTGCTGTTAAAAGCGGCCCGGGAAGGATCTTCCCATTCGGGTCCAACACGAATTCTTAATAAGGGTGCCTTTTCACCAATTGGCAGATAATTTTTACCTGTAGAAGGATTCAACATTTCTGTTAGCTGACCACCTGGTGAGATGGTTAATTTCAAATCACCACTCTTTAAACTGATTGGCTGAGCCGAAACGGTCAAAAAATGAGCAAACAGGATTAAACTAATATAGAGTAGTTTTTTCATGTGTCTGATGTATCTTAAGTAATAAAAATGAAATAGTATCGTATTATTTTAGTCAATCATTTCTGCAAATATTTTGCAGCTCTGCTGCATTCATATGTCATTTAGGTGCAGAGCACCTGGATATTTGTAGAAAATCGATCATCCAATATCAAAAGGTGCAGTGTACCGAAATATTTAATCACTAAATAACTATTTTTCAAGAACACGAATCGCCAAATTACTAGTTGATTTTTACTGAACCCGGTTGAATATTCCATCCTTCCAAACTAAGTTGTAAATCTTCCGGTTTATCATTTTCAGGAAGAAGTTTGAGATTCATGGTGATTTCCCTGTTTTCACCCGGAAGTAAAGTGATGTAATTATCGCTGAAGAAAACGGGAAGAGCCAGTTCGCCACTCTTTTCATCGGCTATTTTGAGCCGGATAAAGAATGCTGTTTCACTTCCGGGATTGCTGATCACCGCGACTTTTTCACCTTTGGCATTTGTCTTGAATTCAGCTTGTACGGTTGTTTGTTTTAAATCATTCAGCTTTTCGTAGCTTTTCCCGGGTTGCGATAGCCAGTAGAAATTCTGATCTTTCAGTTTATTTTCCTTATCGAGCAGTTTTAGTCTTAAAAAATAGACTTCATCCTTTATTCCTTGTGACTTGATTTTATGCTGAACAGAAACCTTGTTGGCCAAAACAGATGTTTTATATTCGTCTTTTGAAAGGATTTTTCCATGAATATCAAACAGTTCAGCGCTAATCGTAAGGTCATTCTGATCAAAGAGTGTTTGATTGACAATACAAACCGAAGAATCGTTCAGGTTTAACTGAATATGAAGCGGCACAGCACCATGCTGATATCCGTAGAAACCACCATTTTGCTCAAGGAAAACATCATAGAATTGTCCGCGCAAGGCAGTCCAGGGGTTTTGGTTCTTCCAAACCAACATTCCTGAATAAGTAGACCACATCCCTGCGCTGAAACCTTCCTGAAGTGCACGATATTGTTCGTAATTAACTAATTGAGCCTTCTTACAGAAATCGTCGATACCTACGGCTTTGCCATACTGATCGATATAATTGTCGTATCCGATGTATTTGTGATAGGTCCATGTAGGATGTTCACCTCTTTTACCCGGCAGAACCAGGTCCTTTTCGACCATTATTTTGCGCATTGTTTCCACATTTGGCATTCCCACCGAACCTAATTCGGGATTAAAAGGGAAAGAAGTTACGGTGAAGAAGTGAAGTGGATTTTGTATTCCATAAGGGCCATCGCCGTTTCCGCCCAATGTATTCATCGCCAAATCGGTGGAAGTTGATTCATTTAAATAGTAACGTGTCCCGTCATATTTCGGAAACACTTCATTCTTTAGTTTTTTATCGATGTCAGCCGGAGGAGGAAACTCGTTGCCACCCACCCAAATATAGAGACTCGGATGGTTCCTCAACATCTTTACCTGATCAATTACCGTGTTGACGAACAAGGAATGGTTATCGGGATAGGCGCGACGACGATCCTGCGTCTCTTTTTTTGCAGGATCGAACCAGCGGCCATTGCAGTCACCCGAGATATAAAGATCCTGCCAAACCAGAAGACCATATTTGTCACACGCATCGTAGAATTCAGGGCGTTCGGTCATCGAGCCTCCCCAAACCCTGATCATATTCATATTCATTTCGGCATGCATCTTCACATCGGCTTCATAACGCTGTGCCGATAATCGCAACAAGGCGTCCGATGCTATCCAGTTTCCACCTTTGATGAAAACATCCTGACCGTTTATTGAGAAGATCCTTGCCCTGATTTTATCGTCGAAACGGGTTGAAGTTTCACGGATTCCAAATGAAACATTCTCTTTATCAGAAATTCCTGATCCATTAAGAACGAAAGAAAATTCGATGTTATACAACGGATGTTCGCCCATTCCATTCGGCCACCATAACAGTGGGTTCTCAATTTTGAATTCAGGAAGTGCAACCGTAATTTTCTCACCGGCAGCAATCTCTACTATTTTTGAGACCTCCAGCTTTCCGCAACGCGCAATTACTTTACCGCTTTGTTTGGTATCGGTGCTATTCATCAGGTCAACAGAAGTAACAACCATCGCTGGTGCCTGTTTTCCGATTGGAACTCTTTTGCCTGGCACCTTCGTTTGTACAAAAGGATCCAGCAAATCAACCGGACCTGTAATTTCGAGAGCGACTTCATCCCATATACCTGTATTACGGTCCTTAATCGGACAAATCCAGTCCCAGCCTGCCGTAAACTGCATCGTTACTGACTTTGCAATGGTTCCGTCGCCGCCCTGTCCGTTCGGCGCACCGACAGGATCAGGCGGACGAACCAACACTGCCAGACGGTTCATCCCTTTTTCAAGGTAAGGAGTAACCAGGTATTTCTCCCGAAGAAACATCCCCTGGTGGGTATCCGGATTGATCTTCTTTCCATTCAGGTACATATCCGCCGAATAGTTTATCCCCCTGAATTTCAGCCAGACCTGCTCCCCATCTTTCAGATAGGGAAGGTTGAACTGGTTATAAAACCAGTACGTGTAGTAATCGGCTCCTGTATTATAGATATCTGGAATCTGCTCATTGTTCATCCCGAAGAAAGGATCCGGAACCTTCTGGTTATGAAGCAAGGTCGTTAGTACTGTTCCCGGAACGACCGCTTCCATCCAATCGTATAACTTGAAATCCTTTCCGGAAACAACAGTTCCGTCAACAAGTACATCGATTGCTTTTTTGGCTTTCCATCCAGAATTGAGTTTGATTACTTCTCGTTGCGCAATCGCCGGTAGGGTAAGAATTGTCAACATTACAACAAATAGTCTTTGCATTTTCATTTTGAATCTTTTAGCGATTATCAGATTTTAGGTCACTCATACTTGGAGGAAGATCTTTCACTCCCCATACAATATTTGGTTGTGCACCCATTTCAAAGAGCAAGGTTCCACCATCTGTCAGTTTTTTGCGGTCAATCCAACAATCTTCAACCTTTTCGCTGTTGAATGAAGCAGACTGAATATACATATTCGCCTTAGAGTTATTTTTTGTTTCTATAACCAGCTCTTTTCCTGAATAATACTTTGGATCGAGCTGAATAGTTACTTTATCGAAGAGTGGACTTCCAAACTGAAAAGTTGGTTTTATACCTGCATGTCCCTGTACGTCAAACAAACCCATTGCGGCCATCACGTACCACGCACCCAACTGACCCTGATCCTCATCCTGTCCGAAACCATAACCATGCATAGGTTCTGCTCCGTAAAATTCATTGCAAATCGTCCTGCTCCATTTCTGTGTCAGCCATGGTTTTCCCGAATAATTAAACAGAAACGAATGGTGCAAACAAGGCTGGTTGCCATGATTATACAGCTTTTCGAGGCCGGAGAAACTATCGATCTCCTTCCCTCCCCCAAAGGTTGATTTCTGACTTTCGGTAAAGGTCTTCTCAAGTCGCTCATTAAATAAATCTTTCCCGATGAGTTGCATTAAACCGGCCGGATCCTGCGGCACATACCAGGTGTATTGAAACGCATTTCCCTCCTGGAATCCGCGCCAGGCCTGCATCGGATTGAAGTTTTCGATAAACTGCCCGTTTGCGTATTTCGGACGAATGAATTTGGTCTCGGGATCGAACAGGTTTTTCCAGCCGTTGGCCTGTTTCATGAGCCTCTGATAATCTTCTTCTTTGCCCAAAGATTTGGCAAATTGTGCAACTGCATACGAACTGAAACTATATTCGAGCGTGTGTGACGCAGAAAAATTAAAGGTCCAATTTTTAGAAATCATCGTGTCTTTTGACGGAATATAACCTGTATTTACGAAATAATGCAAGTCGTATTTCCCTGAGCCAAATGAACGGTTTACATATCCCGTTTCGTTTTTATAGGCTGTCTGGTAGGCTTGCTCTACATCAAAATCGCGGATTCCGCAATTATAAGTTGCAGCAAGCATTAATCCGAAGTAATTGGTTTGCACACCATTCGAGTGGGCGCCTGCAGCCACACCATCATGGAGCCATCCGGTTTCCTTCGCAAAATCGAGGTTCGACTGCATGTATTCACTTTGGTAATCGGGATACGCCAATGCCCAAAGCTGACCAAGGTTCCAGAAAGCTCCCCAGATTCCATCCGTATTGTAATGGTTATAGGCGGGTTTCCCCTTATCGTTCAAAGGAATCTGACCAATTCCGCCGTCATTGCGTGGATATTGCCCGGTTACATCACTTGCAATTCCGCGACCCAGCAGCGCGTGATAAAGTCCTGTGTAAAACTTCACCCGATTGATGCTGTCACCTCCTTCGGCTTTGATGCGACCCAGTTTTTCATTCCATTTATCGTGAGCCGTTTTTTTCACGTCATCGAATGTTTGTCCGGTGGCTTCTGCCACAAGATTTTTACGTGCATTCTCAATGCTCGTATACGAAAGCCCCACCTGCATCTCAACCACTTCATCTTTCTTCGTTGTGAATTTCAGAAACATTCCGTTTCCGATCCCTTTTGTTTCTTTCTGATTCTGAAACATCAGTGAATCGGTGAAGGCACCAAACGATTCGGGTTCCTTATTCAATTGAATAACGAAATACATTTTTACCCGTTTTCCCGGATCGCAAACTTTCAGGTATTCCGGATAGGTTTCGATTGCGCCTTCCAATTCGGATTTTCCGGACAACCGGATATTCGCCTCTGTCACATCACTGCTTTCACCCTGACGATGTCCTACATCAAAGATGATACGTGATTCTTTCGATTCGGGAAATGTATATCGGTGAAAACCGACGCGTTCTGTAGCAGTCAGTTCAGCTTTGATGCCATAATCTTTTAAAAACACCGAATAATAACCCGGTTCAGCATGTTCCGATGATTTATCGAAACGTGAACGGTAACCGGCATCAGGGTTTTCAAGCGTTCCTGGAACAGTTTGCAAAACACCGGTAATTGGCATCACAACCAATCCGCCAATCTGAAATTCATGGAAATGGCCGAAACCCTCAATGGATGTATGACGATCATCATAACCACAAGGCATCCAACTTCCCGGACTTCCATAAGCATTGGTATGAGGCGCTAATTTTGCCATTCCAAATGGCAAACAGGCAGGTGTATAAAAGAACCAGCGGCCGTGTACCGAACCAATCTGCGGATCGACATATGCCGTTGGATTAAAGGTTTCCTTTTTTACGGAACAGGATACAAGAATACAAAACAATGGGAGAAGTATCAGGAATTTAAGACCGGAACGGGTCGTTGATTGCATATTTCGGAGTGTTAAATTTAAGTTTTATATTTTGGTTTTATTTAGTTATTCACTTTAAAGACAACTGCATAGTTTGAAGGCAACGCTTTTATCAGACTTTCAGAAATAGCCATTTTAAAACCATTTCCCTCAGATTCCCATTTCACAGAACTACCCCTCTTCCCCATCATCGTAATTTTGCCACCTTTTTCAGGAATAAAACCGTTTACCTGAATTACAGCCGGAAGTTTTTCATTTTCGGCAAGCAAATATATAATGTAGGCAGCGCCATCCTTCCCTTTCGTGAAACGTAATTTGCCATCCACATACGGTGAGATTGGCCGTGTACTGTAAATTGCCTCACCGTTTATTTTCAGCCATGCACCCATATCATCGAGACGGGCATACGCCTCATCGTACCAGGTACCATCAGGACCCGGACCAATATTCAGCAACAGGTTACCGCCTTTGGCAACAATATCGGCCAGCATGTGAATCATGTCACGCGATGGTTTCATTTTGGCATTGTAGGAATACGACCAGCCACCGCCCATTATAATGCATGATTCCCAGGGGTAATGCAATAACTTACCAGGAACCATATTTTCAGGCGTCAGGTAATTTTGATTTTTACCCTCAACAGCACGGTCAACAACGATGGCATCAGGTTGTTTCGAACGGATTTTGGTAACCAGTTCATCCATTTTTATATCCTGGTTAAAAACTTTTTTAACCTTGAACCCAGGAATCTGAGGAGCTTCACCGGCAGGAACAGCTTGCTTCTGAACCCAGCCCCCGTCAAACCAAAGCAAATCGATTTTACCGTAATTCGTGCAAAGTTCCATTACCTGGTTGTGTGTGAAATTCACAAAACTGTTCCATTTTTCAGGATACAAAGCCGGATCGTAATTCACATTCCGGTCGAGAGGAGGAAACTGTGGCCACCAATAATCGGTATTGTGCCAGTCTGGTTTTGAGAAATAAGCTCCAATCCACAAACCCTGGTTTCGGAAGGCATTGAAAATCTCCTTCGTAACATCGGCCTTCGGATTGGTATGAAACGGGCAATCTTTTCCTGTAATTTTATAGTCAGTGTATTTGCTGTCGAACATACAAAACCCGTCATGGTGTTTCGTGGTAAAAACGACATATTTCATTCCCGCGTCCTTGGCTGCTTTGGCCCATTTCTCCGGATCAAATTTGACCGGATTGAATGTTTTTCCGAGGTTCTCATACTGTTTTTTATAGGCAAAATAGTCTTTCACCGTATCGGGCACACACCATCCTTCGTCTTCGGGACAAATCGACCACGACTCCACGATTCCCCATTGGCTGTAAGGACCCCAATGCATGAGCAATCCGAATTTGATATCCTGCCATTCGTCAATCCGATGCTGGATAAGCGGATTTGGATCAGGAACATAAGTTTGACCTTCGTGCTGAGCAGATACTTTAAGTGTAGTAAGTATCAGAAAAAGAAAAACCAGTTTTAGTGATCTCATAGAAGAAGTTATTAATGTTTAGTGAGCTATTTCGATTGTAAAAATAGTATAATGATGCGAAATAGACGAGACCGATCTGTTACTTTTTAAACTTTTTTAGTAACATCCACGATGTTCTTACAAAAAATCATGATTCAAAATAGAATTTGTCTTATCTTGGTACCTTCTAAAACAAATTTAAATAGCAATGAAACGAACGCTCAACGGAATACTGATTTTACTGTGCTGCACCTTCATCTGGAGCTGCAAGCCTAACAAAACTTTCACAGCAAGTGAAATTGCCATCATTCCCCAGGTTCAGAAAATGACTTTGGGTGAATCATCCTTTAAATTTAACCAGGGCACTGCACTGATAGTTGAGAATGCTGAACAGGAAGTAATTGCCAGCCAATTAGCTGCAATGTTCGAAAAAGTAGCCGGTTGGAAACCTGAGATAACTGTTGGAGGCACAGAAGGTTCTAATCAGGTTTATTTCAAAACCGATTCACAATTGCCGGATGAAGCCTACTCACTTGAAGTTAAAAAGAGTGGCATCGAAATAAAAGCGGCAAAACCGGCAGGTTTCTTCTATGCCATTCAAACATTGCGTCAATTACTTCCGGCTGAAATTGAAAGTAGCCAGAAACAGGAAAAAATTGAATGGCTGGTTCCCGTTATTAGCATCTCGGACAGTCCATCCTTCAAATGGCGGGGTTATATGCTCGATGTTTCGCGCCACTTCTTTACAAAAGAGGAGGTTCTCCGAATGATTGATAATCTTTCGTTGAATAAAATAAACACCTTTCATCTTCACCTGGTTGATGATAATGGCTGGCGTATTGAAATTAAAAAGTACCCTAAACTAACTGAAGTAGGCGCCTGGCGTGTTAACCGCGAAGATAAACCATGGAATTCGCGACCCAAACAGGAAGCAGGAGAAAAAGCAACATACGGAGGATTTTATACACAGGCAGATATCAAGGAAATGGTGGCTTATGCACAAAGCAAATTCGTCACCATCGTTCCGGAAATTGAAATGCCCGCACATGTCACATCCGCTTTGGCTGCCTATCCGCAATATTCGTGCACAGGAGGTCCTTTTACCGTTCAGCCCGGCGGCGTATGGCCAATCACCGATATTTATTGTGCCGGCAACGATTCAACATTTCAGTTTGTAGAAGATGTATTAAGCGAAGTAATCGACTTGTTTCCATCAAAATACATTCATATCGGAGGTGACGAGGCGACAAAAACAGAATGGGAGAAATGTCCGAAATGCCAAAAACGGATTAAGACAGAAGGACTTAAAAATACGGGCGAACTTCAAAGCTATTTCATCAAACGAATTGAAAAGTTCATCAATTCGAAAAACAAGGTTTTACTTGGCTGGGATGAAATTTTAGAAGGCGGATTGCCTGCCGAAGCTACCGTGATGAGCTGGCGTGGTTTTAAAGGGGGCATTGAAGCTGCCACTTTGGGCCACGATGTGGTAATGACGCCAAATTCAGATTGTTATTTTGATTATTATCAGGGACCTATGGACCAGGAACCATTGGCCATTGGCGGTTATCTGCCATTAAATAAGGTTTATAATTTCAGCCCTGTTCCACCGGAGTTGGATGCGACTGCAGCCAAACATATATTGGGCGGTCAGGCCAATTTATGGACGGAGTATATTCCAAATTTCAAGCACCTTGAATACATGACTTTCCCGCGTATAGCAGCACTTGCCGAAGCTTTATGGAGTCCGAAGGAAGTCCGTAACTGGGAAGATTTCTCGCGCCGTATTCAGTTGATGATGAAACGATATGATCAGATGGGGATTAACTATTCAAAAAGTGCCTATAAAGTATCAGCTAAATCGCAATCCAATCCGGAGAAAAAACAGCTGGCAGTGAGTCTAAGCAGCGAACTTTCTGGTCTTGAGATACATTATACCACCGATGGCAGCGAGCCCAATGCCCAGTCTCAAATTTATACCGAACCGGTTTTACTTGATAAAACATCGACGTTGAAAGCAGTGACCATTCTAAACGGTGCGCCTGCTGAAAAATCATTCAGCCAATCGTTTAGCATCAACAAGGCAACGGCAAAACCTGTAAAATATATTATTCCTTACAGCGAAAACTATAAAGGCTCGGGCGAATATACGCTTGTAAACGGGGTTCGCGGAAGCACCAATCATGCCGATGGTGAATGGCAGGCTTGGGCAGCAACCAATATGGAAGTCGTGATTGATTTGCAACAGGCTGCCGAAATTCACAGTATTTCAGCAGGAACATTTCAAAATGCCGGGGCGTGGATCTTTTTTCCAAAAAAAGTGGAATTCTACGTTTCTGCCGATGGCATCACATTTCAGAAAGTTGCCGAAGTGGCGAACGATGTAGATCCTTTATCGGCTGATAAACAGTTGAAAGAATTTTCAGCTACGTTCAATCCTACATCAGCCAATTTTGTAAAAGTGATCGCTTACAATGTGGGCAATTTCCCCCAAGGACACGTTGGTGAAGGCAAAGATACCTGGTTGTTCGTTGATGAGATCATGGTGGAATAAAAAGGAGTAAGTAGTACTAAGTAATGAGGCCAAGTAGATGTCGTATTTTCTATGTTTAATATTAGAACCTTCGAAAGGTGCTATTTTTCGGAAGTTCACAATCATGGAAATACGACATCTTACCATTCTTACTACTAATGATTTTCAAAAGCATATATATTCTGAAAAATTTTATTCGAACTACAGAACAATATCCGAATTTTGAAATAGTCTATTCAGATTACCAGCAAAATAGAGAGGTAAGGAAAGCAAATTATATTTTAATTTAATTGCATTTTGTATATTTAGGCTAGCCGTCAAATCAATACCAAAATTTGGCAGATCAAGGTTAAGTCTTATGCCGGTCGATTTGCCTTTTTCACTCAGGAAAACATGAAGTGATTTTAGCGTTCCTCTTTTCCCTGATTTCACTTCTACCGGAAATATTTTATTGTCAATTTGATATAAATAATCGATTTCAGCATTTGAGTTTTTTGATTCCCTGTGCCAATAATAAAGTTTTTGTTCTAAATAAAAGTTGCTATTTGCAATAAATTCCTGACCCACAAACTGTTCGGCTAAAGCGCCTTCAAAATCGGTTACCAGGTTCTGAATATCACTTAGTTTTATTTTTGCCAGGCTATTTACGAGCCCGATATCTAAAAATATTGGCTTAAAAATGTCACTATCCAGGTATTGAGTTATTGGAGTTTCAGTAGATTTAGTATTCCGTACCAAATGCAAAACTCTGCTAAGTTCCAGTTTTAATAATGCCTCTTTCAACTGACTTGAATGTGCATTTTTATTGATGCTAACATATTTGACTTTTCGACCAATATTATTGGCGCAGTAGTTCAATACATCCTTCAGAAATTCTTGTTGTTTACGAGTTCCGTATTTTGCGAAATCATATTGCAGGGAGGTTAAAATACTTGAATGAACCTTTTCAACCTCAATCAAATTCTTGGTTTCAATGTAGGTTCTTACAGCCTCAGGCATTCCACCAATAAAAAAATACAAACGTAAATAGTCACATAATTTATTGTGAATTGCCTGGCTGAATACATTCTCAATCCTATAGTTTTCAATATAGTCCACCAAGCCTGTCTCTTCAAATGCAGTAAGGAATTCCATGAAATTAAGTGGATACATATAAGCAAATTCAACCCTTCCAACCGGCATAGCATATTGAATTTCGTTTAGTGAATGATCCAGCAACGAGCCGGCAGTAATAATATGAATATTAGGCATTTGTTCATAAAAATATCGAAGCGCACTAATTGCATTGGGCGAAATTTGAATTTCATCAATAAATATCAGAGTTTGGTGATCCAGAATTGGGACATTGTAAAGAGCAGATAGTTCATTTACTATTTGCTGTGGTTTATTGGTTTCAAAAACGGCTTGCAAATTGGAATCTTGCTCAAAATTTATTTTTAGGTAATGTGTATAATTTTCTATCCCAAATTTATCTATAATGTAAGTTTTTCCCACTTGTCTTGCTCCCCTCAATATCATTGGTTTGCGATTAACATTGAGCCTCCATTGTTTTAAATAATCTTCAATTTTTCGATACATGATATTTTTTGTCCAAAGTTAAACAAAATTCCAATTTAGTATTGGTTTTAAATAAACAATTTCCAATTTAGTATTGGATTTAAGTATTTTCAGGCAATTATATGCATACTAATCTTATATCCAGATCTCTATTAATATTGTAGAATTTCCAAAAGCCGCAAGCATGAAGTATTAATTCAAACAAAAGGCTACCCGAAATCGGATAGCCTTTTTATATCTTATTGAAAAACAATATTAATAACCTGTATTTTGTTTTAAATCCGGGTTAGCTCCCAAAGCCGAAGTTGGGATAGGATAAAGCTTCGTCTTATTCATATCGGTTGCGGCTTTACCTTGCCATGCGTCACCGTATTTGCCAAAACGGATCAAGTCCTGACGACGCAGTCCTTCCCAATACAATTCGAAGCCACGTTCTTTCAATAGGTCGTTCAAGGTCACAGTGGTAAGGGCTGGCAAGGTTTTTCCCGTAGCGCTGCGTTTGCCCCTGAGGTAGTTAACGTCAGCCAAAGCTCCTGCAGCATCTCCATTTCTCAATTTAGCTTCAGCGCGAATCAGGTAAATATCAGAAATACGCATGATTGGCACATCGTTAGGCGAAGAGAACTGGTGAGTTGTATTTGGATTTGGAGCAAACTTAATAATGCGAATACCAGCATTTTCAGGTGCACTTTCGATGTTAACTTCAGGCACGAAAATCAGAGGTGCACCACTACGTATTGTCAGTGCTGTGCCATCAACACCATACTGCTGGCCCGACAGAAATCCTTGATTGAACCCACATGTACTTTTGATCCGGGGGTCGTAATAACGGACATCGTTTACCTTATCCCAGGTATCAAAGAATGTAGAAGTAGTACATGGACCATTCCAGAAACTGGTTAAGGCTCCGACAACCTGATTATAATGCAGGGTAAAGTTTACCCAAACACTACCGCTACCCATATCTACATTGTCATCCATAGGGACGCGCAAAATAAATTCAGGATGTTCGGCAACATCTTTCTGGAACATGGTCCAATAATCAGTTGCAACCGCATAGCTGGCATCATTGATAAGATTGTTACATGCTGTAATGGTTTCAGCATATTTTTTTGTTCCTGTCCAGACTTCATAATTTAAATACACTTTGGCAAGCAAAGCCTGGGCAGCTCCCTTTGTAATGCGATCAGAGCCAACTTCTGCTTTTGTTTTCAAGTTAGGCAATGCTTCATTAATATCGGCAATAATCTTATCGGCAGCCTGTTGTCGGCTAAAAAGAGTAGGTGCAGCCGAAAAATCTACGGCGTCAAATTCGCGATAAGGAACCTGACCGAATAAATCGCACATCAGATACATATAATAAGCCCTCAAAAATTTGGCTTCGTTAATGTATTGGGTCGTTGTTGCCGTCTGAGCGAATTTCCCGATATAATTCATGGCAACATTCGAACGCGATATGCCTTGACTTAATGCATCCCAAACATTTTTCATACGAACATGGTCGGCCGTCCAGGTTTGACGATGAAGCTGTATCCATTCGCCATTATCATACCAATCTGATCCACGTGTTGGAACAATTGTTTCGTCAGTTGATACTTGTTGCAGCGCCCAGTAATCGTACCATTCGATCGTACGCCTTAAACTGGCATAAGGTGCATTAATCAATGCGGTCGCGTTGCTTGGATCGTTTACCAGATTTGTGCCAAGTTGTTCGTCAAGAACCTTTTCGTCGAGGTTGGTACATGCCATTAACCCGACCAGTGCAATAGAAGTGCAGTATTTAATGAATTTATTTCGTTTCATTTTATGCTGAATTTAAGATTTAAAATTGAAGGTTAACACCAAAGGTAAATGTCCGTGATTTTGGGAATGTAGAATAGTCAACACCCAAAGATGGAACATTATTGTTTGAAGCATTAATATTAACTTCAGGGTCAAAACCTTTGTATTTAGTGATCAGGAGTAAATTATTGCCGGTAGCATATACCCTTAGTTTACTCAACCATTTGATTGATTTGGTATTGAATGTATAGCCGAACGTTACGTTCGCCAACCGGAGAAAAGAACCATCTTCAATAAATCTGGAAGAATAAGCGTTTGAATTGGTTGGGCTTTCAGTATTAGTAGCAATATCAGCTCTTACGTTTCCCGAATTTTCAAGCGGACCTTTCAGAAACAAGGCATTGGCGGTGTTGTTATATACTTTATTCCCTTGAGTTCCATACCAGAACATACTGGCATCGAAACCTTTAAGCGTCAACGACGAACTTAAGCTATAAGTAACATCAGGTAGGGCAGAGCCTAAAAACTCTTTTACTATTGTGCCATTTGCATCTTTTTTGTATATGCCAAGACCACTTGAATCAAATCCTTCGAACACCATTCCGTAGAAAGAACCAATGGGTTGATCATTAGCTATCTCCTGAGTGAATGTCCCCGACAAACCCTGCCCTGAAGCAGCGCCGGTCAGGATAGGAGCAGTTTTTAACCCTGATACTTTATTTTTAATACGGGCTACATTAAATGTTACATCCCATTTTAGTCCTGGTTTTTCGATTATCACACCTGTCAACCCTATTTCAATCCCATTGTTCTTTATCTCTAACCCAGGAACATTTTGCCACTGTGTTGAAGTTGGTGCCGGATCTTTTGATGCTATTTCGAGTAAAACATCGGTTGTCTTTTTGTTGAACAGGTCGATAGTTCCTGACAAGCGATCTTTCAGGAAGCCAAAATCAATCCCAAAGTTAATCTGATTGGTAGTTTCCCATTTGATGTCAGGGTTGGGTGTCCGGTTGAAAGTAATACCAGGGATCAGATTACCGTTGCTGAGCATATTCGCGTTGGTTGCGGTTCCAACTGACATCAACGATATTTTATCCGGAATTTCCTGGTTACCGGTTAAACCCCAGCCTAAACGAACTTTAAGGTTACTAAACAGTTTGACATTTTTCATGAAATCTTCTTCCATCATACGCCACGCGAGTGCGGCAGAAGGGAAATTACCATATTTATTGTTGGTCCCAAATTTGGAAGAACCATCGCGCCTCACTGTAAATGTCATCAGGTATCTATCTCTTAAAGAGTAATTTGCACGACCAAAGAATGATTGTAATTCACGTTCATAAGCCGAAGATGACGATACAGATGACGAGAAATTCCCATACCCGAGGTTATCAGTGTATTTGATTCCCTGAACAGTAAAACCATAGACGTAAAGGTTGTTTGTATTTCCGCTGAAATTTTGATAAGAATGGCCTAACAGGAAGTTGAAAGAATGATCAGCCCCGAATTTAGTGGCATAAGTAACGTAATTTTCAATCAGTTTGTTAGTAGCAGTAAGACTGTTTATATTGGCTTGTCCATGATTTGCCAAATAAGTTAACTGGTTATCCTGATTCACACGACGTTCGGCATTTGCTTTATCCAAACCAATGTTCAATTTATATTTCAATCCCTTGATGATTTCGTATTCAGCCGATATATTGGCAACTACACGCAGTGTGTTTGTTCTGTCGTCAACAAGGTTCATCATAGCAACCGGGTTACGCTGAGCAGTTGTGTACTGAAAATAAGTACCATCTGCATTGTAAATCGGAAATGTCGGATTCGATTTAAGGGCAGTAATGATCAAGTCGCCTTCGTAACCTGAGCCACTGGCTTCAGAGATTGGCATACGGGCGTCTTCCTGTTGCGAAGCCATTAAACTTGCAGTCAACAATAATTTATCGTTGAATGCTTTTTGGGTAAGTTTCATACTCGCGTTCAATTTTTTCATGTCCGAATTGTGGATAATACCTTGCTGATTAAGAGAACCAAGTGAAAAGTGGTAGGAAGATTTGTCGCTTCCACCACTCAAACCTAAGGCGTGGTTCTGAGTTAAGGCTGACCTGAAGATTTGGTTCTGCCAATCGGTACTAGCACCTTTATCAAGCAATTTTGCACCATCAGCTCTTTTGTATGCTCTGAACGCATCAGCAGATAACATATTCATTTTCTCGCGGATGGTTGAAACTCCCACATAAGAATCAACAGTTATTTTACTTTCACCCTTCTTACCTTTTTTGGTAGTTACAAGTACCACCCCATTTGCACCGCGTGCACCATAAATAGCTGTAGAAGAAGCGTCTTTCAAAATATCGATTGATTCAATGTCTTCAGGATTGATGAACCCGAGTGGGTTTTTGTTTCCACCACTTCCGTAACCGGCGGCAGTACCTCCCGTAGGGGTAAGATTGGAATTATCAAGCGGAATACCGTCAACAACATAAAGAGGTTCCTGTCCGGATCGGATTGAGCTTGCTCCACGGATACGAACAGTCATGCCAGCACCAGGTTCCCCGCTGTTTTGAGTAATATTAACACCAGCAATACGACCCTGGATCATTTCGATAGGTGAGGAGGCCAGCGTTTTGACCATGTCTTTTTCAGATAACCGGTTTGTTGCACCGGTTAAGTCCGATTTGCGCTGTACACCATACCCAACAGCCACAACTTCATCAATTGCATAAGCTTCATCTTCCAATGCAACCAGAAAGGAAGTTTTTCCAGACAACGTCATTTCTTGTGCCTTCATCCCAATAAATGAGACAACCAATGTTTTGGCATCAAGAGGAACAGAAAGTTGAAATTTTCCATCCATGTCAGTAGTGATTCCAATGGTGGTACCTTTTACCAAAACGGTTGCACCAGGTATTGGCTCGCCTTTTGAATCTTTCACAATTCCTGAAATTTCTTTCTTTTGGGGCTGTTGCAGATCCGATACCAGAACGATCACCTTTTCTTTAAGGATAATCTGACGGTCGCGCACTTCGTAATCAACATTGCTTTGGGCGCAAATTGATTTGAGCACCTCGTCGAATTTCGCATCCTGAAAATCGCCCGATATTTCCTTTGTACCATACAAGACATCATCCTTGTACATGAAAATGTAGTCGGTTTTTTTCTCGATGGTCGCTAACACATCGCGGATGTTCGCATTCCTAAAATTAAGCGAAAGCGTCACCTGGGAAAAACTGTTGCCAAATGAGGCAATGACCAAAAAGGTCAACAGGAAGGTAAGTTTCATCTTTCTAAGTCTTAATCGCATCTCATCCCCCAACGGGAACAAAATTTCTCGTTTTTTTTTCATAATTTTGAAGCGTTAAATGATACAATAATAAAAATTTGACACACATTAAACCGGGGGGTGCTCGAACACTCACCGGTTTTTTATCTTAAGACCTCATAGAGACCGTCTCCTTTTTTTAATATTTTTACAGATGCTGCGATTGCAAGGCGTTGGCATATTTCTTCCTTGTCGTCATTTAATTGAAGCTTTCCCGATATTCGCAAACCGCCTAACATTGGGTCGCTGAAGTGAAAACGGATGTTGTAAAAGCGTTCGACACGTTTTAATATCCGGTTTAAATCGGTACTTTCAAATTTGAGGATGCCTGAAGTCCACAACGTATAATTATCTGTATCTACAGTTCTTACGATGCTCGCTTTTGTGGTTCTGTTAAAAGACGCCATTTGGTTTGGGACTAATTCTGTTGCCTGATCAAAAAAGCCTGCGTCATCCTGTTCCATACTTACTTTTCCTTCTGCCAGCACAGTTTCGATCACATTATCAGCAGGATAGGCAGATACATTAAACCGGGTTCCCAACACTTTTATTTGCATTCCACCTACACGTACAATAAACGGATGGTTCTGATCGTGTTGCACCTCAAAAAAAGCTTCTCCAAAAAGTAATACGTCACGCGTGTCTCCGGAAAAATTTTCAGGATAGACCAACCGGCTGCCTGCATTCAAAAAAACTTTTGTCCGGTCGGATAACAATACCTCCGATGTTTTGCCAAAAGGAATAATTAACTGGTTCATGGCTGTTGCCTTTGCCGGCTTTGATTGACTGGCACTAATAGTATCATTGTTGACCACTAATCTCCCATCAGCCTGGTATTGTAGAATCGATTTATCGGCTGTAAGCGTAATATCCTCTCCATTCGCACGAATCAGTTTGGCAGAATTCCCAGGTATCGGTTCAGTAAGGGATTGAGCATAATCCAGGGAATTGAATTTGCCGGGTCTGTAGAACAACAATGCCCCTATCGAAAAGAACAACAATGCCACAGCTGCATATTTCAATAAACCAGTAATTAAACGCACCGTTTTCCCTGAATGTTGTTTCTCTTCTACTTGTTTTAAGACCTTCGAAAACAACATGATTTTCTCAGCTTCGGATAACTCACTGTTCGCAGTTCTGAACTTCATCAGCACTTTACGCGCTAACTGGATATTCTTTTTCTCTTCCGGATGTTCGGTTTCGAACTGGTTCCACCATTCTTCCAATTCGACATTTGGTTGAAATACCCAGGCTATAAAGTTTATATTTTCAATGTATTTGCTCAGATGCGCCATGCCTTGTTAGTTGTTACACCCTTAAAGGAAACTAATTGTTAAAACATGGACAGATTTTTTAACCTTTTTTTAACATGAGCGTAAACAAAATACTTAATACCTCACTTCCAATGATTTCACGCACCGTTTTTAATGCTCGACAAACCTGTTTTCGCACCGATTCGACTGTAATTTCCAAGATAGCGGCGATTTCCTCGTATTCGAGTGATTCATTGTAGCGCAAATAAATAGCCTCTTTCTGTTTAGGTGGTAGCTGACGAATAGCATCTGATACTTTTCGGTTGATCTCTTCATCCTTTTCCTGCTCCATGATTTGGAATTCAATACTGTATTGAGGCTCAAAATCTAATGAATCGTTGAATTCATGACTGATCTTTCTTCCTGCCTTTAATTTCTTAATCAGATTCCGCTTAAGTGCCAGTAACAGGTAAAACTTCAGATGTTCGGGAGAAATCCTGATTTTATCGCGGTTAAGAAACAATTCGAGAAAAAGATCCTGCAAGGCATCCTTAACAAAATCTTTATCCTTGCAAAGCTTTATACCATAGTTGTAAAGGGCATTGACGTGGTGGTTATACAAGACAGCAAATGCTTCCTGGTCTCCCGCTTTAAAACGAGTCCAGATAACCAGCCAATACTCATTGTTGACATCTTTACTCATTTGGTTCAGTTCGATATATTGTAGGTTTTGATTTTAAAAATCAATTACAATAATAGTTAATTTATCTCAATATTAGTTAATGTAATAAATAAAAATAGGGTTCATTCTTGCATTTCTTATACGTGACTTGCTTCTTGATTTTATTCTCGTACATTTTTTTTAATGATCACGCAACCTATTGAATAATTAAATCCGTCTTATACACAAAAGAGCCTATTTACCACTTTACAGGAGTTAAAAAATATGAGAAATCAATTTGGAACTTTGCAACCTGATCAACTTCCGTACGCGGATAAGTTTCTTTTTCGTTCTTTAACTTACTTTAATACTTATGATGCAAATTTTAATGTTCCTTCGGGTCTGATTTTTGCTATAATTAACTAAAAGTCGAATTTAGTGACCAACCTCGAAGAAACGATACAAAAATGTGCATCGGGCGACCGAAAAGCCCAGACAACACTGTACAACCATTTTGCGCCAAAAATGTACGGGGTCTGCCTGCGTTATTCAAAAGATGCAACCGAAGCTGAAGATAATCTTCAGGACGGGTTCATTCGTGTCTTTACAAAAATCGACCAGTTCGGATTCAAAGGGTCTTTCGAAGGATGGATGCGCCGGATAATGGTTAATACATCGCTTGAGAAATTCAGAAAGAGCAATCATCTTTATCCGGTTGAAGATATGATGGTTTTCGAAAGTATTCAGTATTCAGAAGAAACACTTTCAGGCATTTCAGCGGACGATTTAATGAAAATTATTCAACAGCTTCCTCCACGATACAGAATGGTTTTTAACCTTTATGCCATCGAAGGATACTCGCATCAGGAGATTGCCAAATTGATGAAAATCACCGAAGGCACCTCAAAATCAAACCTGTCAAGGGCAAGGGTGATTCTTCAGAAAAAGGTAATAGATGATTTCGGATTAGAAAAAAATACAGTGACAACGACGCTATGTTAAACGAGAACAAAAATATAGACCAATTATTCAGGGAGAAACTGGGAGACTTCGAAAAAACTCCCCCAATGTACCTTTGGACAAATATACAGGGAAAGCTCAATGCACGTCGAAAAGAACGTCGCATTGCAATACTGAAAGCAATCAGTGTAGCAGCTGCTATTGTCCTTGCTTTTCTTGCCGGTTGGTGGATGACAAATCCAACAGGCAAAAATGCTTACCAACAAAATAGTGTTGCAGAACAACGCAACGTTAACAGCAATTCCACACCATCAGCAACTGTAAATACTGCAACCGCTGAAGTACTATCAGTTACTTCCAATCAGGATACTTCAGGTACTACGGTAATTCCTCCAAAGGTGATTCGCTCAACTTCTTCGAAACTTTCGTCACTCGCTACTTTTGCGGCAAGCACCTCTTTTTTGAGGAATGACAATCCATCAACGGCTCAAAAGGCTGGAGATGTGGAGCTATTTACTTCTGAAAAAGAATTTATTGATGAACTCCACCAAAATTCCAAAATTGTAAAGAAGTTGACCGACTGGATTGCAGAGATAAGAAAAGACAGTATTTTTCCTGACAAGACAGATCCCAAATCTGTGGTCATCCGCCCATTTAGTTATTCTGCATCGGACAAACCAACTACATTTGCGCAAAACAACCCTGCCAAAAACAACGGAAGGTGGAGCATTAAAGCTGAGTTAGCCCCTGTTTTTAACAATCAGACTCAAAACAATCGACAGGGAAGTAGTCTCATGTACGCTAATTCTCAAAGTTATAAACCACAGGAAACAACTACAGAAAATTCGTTCTCAGGGGGTATGGTAGCAGGTTATAAAGTGAGTAAACGGCTCATCATTAAATCAGGGTTTGCTTATAACAACATACGGCAAACGACAAGGAATGTAGATTTCATGGGTGCAAATCCTATTTATAATGTCGCGACTAACGCCACCCTTGCCTCAACGCCATCTGGATTTGTTAATCTTGCCAGAATCGGTGGGGGGGATATGCAATCCGATCCTATTTCTGGTAATTCCGGTTATCTGGTCAGTTCATCCTATAATAAATCTTCTGCCACAAACGATCTGAAACAAGACATCAAGTATATCGAGATTCCGCTTCAGGCAACTTATAAACTGATCGATAAAAAGATAGCTATCGGACTTACCGGCGGAATAAGTACCAACATCCTGGTAGGGAACAAGGCAATCTTATCGGAGAATGGCGAAAATATCAGCACTGGCGAAACATCCAATATGCGCAATGTTGTCTATTCGGGGTCAATTGGTTTCGAAGTCGGATACGAAATAACCAACCGCATCACACTTACTGTCGAACCACGTTTAAGGCACTTTGTAAACTCAATAAGCTCCAGTAAATCGGTCAATTACAAGCCTTCGCAGATGGCAATTGTAACAGGCTTAACGTACTCTTTTAATTAAGATCGGTTGCAATAATTGGATTAAACCTTCAAAACGATTAACTTTGGAGCTTTCATCCACTCATTCCAAATGACAGATAAAAGCGATTTAAAAAATAATTCCAACCTTTCAAAGGTTTTAGTGTTCCTTTCGTTCGTAGCATTTAGTGTGATCATTGGCGGGCTGTTTTTCAGTTCACGTCCTGCCGTGAATAACCGAATCGTTGAAACTTCTACCGGACCACAGGAGATCTTTTTTACAGCAGTCGCCCTTCCCGAAAAACTCGACTTTGCCGACGAGGCTGTCCCGCTCGAAAACTTCGATGTTCGCGAATCACTCGACCGCGAAATGCTGATCGTTGCCAATTTCCATTCGCAGGATCTGCTTTATCTCAAAAAGACCACGCGTTATTTTTCGATTATCGAACCGATCTTAAAGCAAAATGATATCCCCAATGATTTTAAATACCTGGCGTTGGCGGAAAGCGGTTTTCTCGACAAAATTGTGTCGCCAGCGGGTGCTGTCGGAATCTGGCAGTTTATGAAAGACGCCGCTATTCAATACGGACTTGAAGTAAATGAGGAAATTGACGAACGGTATCACATCGAGAAAGCAACCGAAGCGGCTTGTAAATACCTGAAACATTCGTATGAAAAATATCGCAGCTGGACAATGGTAGCTGCCTCGTATAACGCAGGAATCTCTGGTATGAACCGGCAGATCGAAGTACAGGATAGCCGGAACTATTACGATCTGTTGCTCAACGAAGAAACTTCAAGGTATATTTACCGTATCCTCTCCCTGAAATTAATAATCGGAGATCCTTTGAAATACGGGTTTAAGATCAGTGACAGTGAGAAATACCCCATCATTCCATTCAAAGAAGTTAAGATTGCCGGAAGCGTCAAAAGCTTTACAGAATTTGCCCGCGCGAACAACATCAACTATAAATTGTTTAAACAGTTTAACCCATGGTTAAGGCAACCGGACCTGAAAAACCTAAAGGGTAAAATATACACTGTTAAGATTCCGGAAGTCGGGAAATATCGCAAATTTGTCTTTACAGACGCTGCCGATTTGCAATAGATTGCCTCTTCCATTGAAAAGAGAGTACCAATTACATGGATCAAGAAGATAAAATTGTAGTAATAGGCGCGCGTGAGCACAACCTTAAAAATATCAATGTCGAAATACCCCGTAATCAGCTGACGGTGATCACCGGGCTGAGTGGAAGCGGCAAATCGTCGCTTGCATTCGACACAATTTACGCTGAAGGTCAGCGTCGTTACATCGAGACGTTCTCGGCCTACGCACGCAGCTTCCTCGGAAATATGGAACGTCCCGATGTGGACGAGATCACCGGGCTAAGTCCTGTGATTTCCATCGAACAGAAAACCACCAATAAGAATCCCCGATCCACCGTCGGTACAGTTACGGAAATTTACGATTTTCTGCGGCTGCTCTATGCGCGTGCCGGTGAAGCCTTTTCGTACAACACAGGCGAAAAGATGGTCAAGTACACCGACGACCAGATCATCAACCTGATCCTTGAAAAGTTCAGCGGGAAACGAACGATGATTCTTGCACCCGTCGTTCGTGGACGCAAAGGTCATTACCGCGAACTCTTCGAACAGATCCGCAAGAAAGGTTTTCTCTATTCACGCGTTGACGGCGAAATCTGCGAGATGTCGCATGGCTACAAAGTGGACCGGTATAAGAACCACAACATCGAGGTGGTGATCGACAAGTTAGTTGTCGACGAGAGTGACCGGAAACGGTTGCATAACTCGGTTGATATTGCAATGAAGCATGGCCAGGGAATCATCATGATCCTCGATCAGGCAACTGGCGATACCCGTTTCTTTTCGCGCCACCTGATGTGCCCGACCACCGGTATCTCCTACAACGACCCGGCTCCTCACAGTTTCTCATTCAACTCACCACAGGGAGCTTGTCAGAAATGCAACGGACTGGGTGAGATCACCGAAATCGATTTCGAGAAACTCGTACCCGATCCTACCCTTTCGATTGCCAAAGGAGGAATTGCACCACTTGGCCCTCAAAAGAATACAATGATCTTCTGGCAGATTGAAGCACTCGCTGACAAGTATGGCTTCACGATGAAAACGCCTGTCGGGGAGATTGCCGAAGATTCACTCAACGCCATCCTGTTCGGAACAGGCGAAAGAATACAACTGAAGAACTCTCCGCTGGGAAGTTCGATCGATTATATGATGACCTACGAAGGGATCGTCAAATACATTCTTAATCAGAAAAGCGATAACCCTTCGAAAACCGCACAAAAATGGGCCGACCAGTTTCATAAGAGCATGGTTTGTCCCGAATGTCACGGTCAACGTCTTCAGAAGGAGCCCCTTCATTTTAAGATTGACGGGAAGAACATCTCCGAACTGGCACAACTCGATGTCTGTGAGCTTTCCGACTTCTTCGATGGCATCGAACCCCGACTGAGCAGCCGGCAATTGCAGATCGCAACCGAGGTGATTAAGGAGATCAGGACGCGACTCCGCTTCCTGATTGATGTCGGACTCACCTACCTGTCGCTCGATCGTGCGGCGGGAACCCTTTCGGGAGGTGAATCGCAACGAATCAGGCTTGCCACACAAATCGGCTCGCAACTTGTGAACGTACTTTATATCCTCGATGAACCAAGCATCGGGTTGCATCACCGCGATAACCTCCGGCTGATCCATTCATTGCAACAACTTCGCGACACGGGTAATTCGGTTGTTGTGGTGGAGCACGACCGCGATATGATGTTACAGGCCGACTACCTGATCGATATGGGACCATTGGCAGGTATCCACGGCGGCGAAGTTGTCTCTGCCGGATTGCCATCCGAAGTGCTTAAAAGTGACTCATTAACTGCACAATACCTTACAGGAAAGAAAAAGATTGAAGTTCCGGCAACGCGCCGTCCCGGTAATGGAAAATCACTGATCATCAGGGGTGCTTCGGGCAATAACCTTAAAAACATCGATGTGAAGTTTCCACTCGGGAAGTTCATCTGCGTCACCGGCGTTTCCGGAAGCGGTAAATCGACGTTGATCAACGAGACATTACAACCCATTTTAAGCCAGTATTTCTATAAATCACTGCTCGATCCGTTGGCATACAGTTCAATCGAAGGGATCGACAACATCGATAAAGTCGTGCAGGTCGACCAGTCGCCGATTGGACGGACACCACGATCGAATCCTGTCACCTATACAGGTGTTTTCACCGACATACGGAACCTCTTTGTACTTTTACCCGAAGCGAAGATCAGGGGCTACAAACCGGGTCGCTTCTCGTTCAATGTGAAAGGCGGACGCTGCGAAGAGTGCCAAGGTGCCGGAATGAAAGTGATCGAGATGAATTTCCTCCCCGATGTGTATGTTCATTGCGATAAATGCAACGGCAAACGGTACAACCGCGAAACCCTTGAGGTGCGTTTCAAAGGGAAATCGATCAGCGATGTGCTCGACATGACAATTAACCAGGGGGTTGAATTCTTCGAAAGCATCCCTGCCATTGTTCACCGGTTACGTACAATACAGGAAGTAGGTCTGGGATATATTACACTGGGACAGGCCTCCACCACCTTATCTGGCGGCGAATCGCAGCGGGTAAAACTTGCTACCGAACTCAGCAAACGCGATACCGGCATGACGCTTTATATCCTCGACGAACCCACAACTGGTCTCCATTTCGAAGATATCCGTGTATTGCTCGAAGTGCTCAACAAACTCGTTGATAAGGGAAACACCGTGATTGTGATTGAACACAACATGGAAGTGATTAAAGTGGCCGATTACATCATCGACATTGGTCCCGAAGGCGGCAAAGATGGCGGTCAGTTGCTGTGCAGCGGCTCACCCGAAGCGATCATTAAGATGAACAAATCGTATACCGCCAAATACCTGAAAGAGGAAATGGGGAGGTGAAGGGTGAATTGGGAAATGTGAAGCGAAAACTAATTTTAACTCAGCCAATTCAGTATAAACCACAAACCCGTTGATAAGTATACAACGATAGTGCATCCGTGCCTTGGAGGTAGTGCACCCGGGGTCCCGAAATTTCGGGACTGGGTCGTGCCGACCACATAAGCGCCTATTTATTAGCGGCTGGCAAGTGTTGCCTTCAAATAATTTCCTGGAGTCATTACTCCAAGAGAGCTGTTCTTAAAATCTTTGATGTTTCTCGTGATGATTAAATCAATTTGTCCATTTAATTCTGCCGAATAGTTTTGCAATGCGTCTTCAAAATCCCTAAAATTCGAGTTCAGAGCCTTTAGTATTACATCTTTGTCTGTTGTTAGTACTTCTGTAATCGTAATTAATTGTGTTAGTTTTTCGATAACTTTCTCATGAGTAGAGCTTTGCCTTAACAGATAGTATACATTACTGATTATCACAGATGTGATGAAACCTTTAATTTCTCTCGATTCACATAGTGACAAAACTTTTGCAGCATCGTCCGAAAACGGCTCTCTGTCAAAAAAGAAGTCTAAAATTACGTCAGTGTCGATAAGAACTTTTTTCATCTGCTAAAGATATTTTTCAGTAAGTCTTTTGGAAAGTTCTTTTTTGTAGTCGATGTTTTTGGGAGCCTTAAACGTACCTTTTAATGATTGTACAATCGGGGTCAGTTCGATACTTTCATTATTATCCTCTTTTGTTATGGCTTTTAGGTAGTTCTCAACAATGTCGGATAAACTACGACCTTTCCCATTGGCATATTTCTTTGCCTTTTCGATAATTGTTTGCTCAATCGTCAATGTCAATTTTGTATTCATGGCACAAGTGTTTTGTCAATTAAATTTATACGTACAAATTTACAAATAAAAACACGATACGTGCAAATATATTTCATATAGCACGTGTCATTTTGCTTGCCCCATAACATTCCGCAGCTACCAAAAGTCAGGGATTTTAACCACTAAACCTCCAACGAAGAACTGCACTTCAAATATAATATTTATTGTCAACAAGGCCCCAATCCTTCGGGGAAATCCACCTTGCGGGTAGTCTGCCGTTGCACAAAATGCAACTAAAGCAATCAACTGGCACTGCAACAGGCAAATCAGGAAAGACCTCCCATATTACAACTAAAAACGATTCACTTAGCCGATTCAGTATAACCCACAAACCCGTTGATAAGTATACAACGATAGTACGTTGGTGCCCTGGATGTAGTGCAACAGGGCTCCCGAAATTTCGGGACTGGGTCTTGCCGACCACATGAAGTCCTGTTTATTGCCAACAGTACTTTTTTAATCTATGAATAATTTTATTTCTAACAAATTAAAGTAGATTTTTCAAATCTTGCATTCCAACAATTGCCATTATCTCAACCATATTATCATTAATTCTGTAATATATAGTGTCAGAGCCACAAGGACATCTACGATAGCCTTCTTTTATATAATCCACTGATTCAAATGAAAATGGCCTTTGAGAAATAATTTCAAAATAATCAAAAAATGTATCAAAGTATTTGTCTGCTTGAATAATACCAAACTTTTCGACTCCAAAGTGATGAATGCTAATCAAGTCCTCCTTAGCTGCATTACTTAGTCTATATTCAGCCATTAAGTAAAGACTTTGACTGTTTTAAAATTTGTTCTTTGGTATCACTAGTAAATCCACTTCTTTCGGATTTTTCTAGTTTCGCCCTAATCCAATCAATGTGAGCATGCTGTTTTCGAGCCTGTCTAATCAAATCGTTGACAAGTTCACTTTTACTGGAATATTCCTCGTTGTTTATTTGAGCTTTTAACCATTCATCATTTGGTTTCGTGAAAGATATACTTTGTCTTGGCATAGTTTTTAATTTTTGATGTGAAATTACACCAAATTTAAACCACTTGCAACTTTTTTAGTATTGTTGCCAAAGTTTTGCAGCTACAAGAAGTTGGCGATTTCGGAGACGAAAACTGTCTGCCAGCACCGAACTTGATACGAAGCACGAAGCTTCAATTAACCACTGAACCGCCAATTTCTTGTAGGTGCTGTTACCTGCTGGCATTGTTCGTCAATTACAAAATTAAATTATTCTAATGGATATTTAAACTTTTCAGAATAGTCGTCTAATACCATTCCAATTTTCAGTAGTCTGAAATCTGTATAACGTTTACCGATTACTTGAATACCGATAGGCAAGGAATCTTTACTGACTGAAATTGGCATACTCAACACAGGATTTTCGGTAAGGGTAAATGGTGTAGTATAGGCTTGTGTTGCCATATAATAATGAACGAACCTGCTGTTTACTGCTATTGGGTTGTTGTAAATATTAAAATTTCCGTACTTTTTAGTTGGTTTATGATGTGGGAATGCCTTTACTGAACTTACAGGACAAATAAACGCATCAAAACTGTCTAAGAAATTCTCCATTTGTGTAATTAGCGAGTCCTGGATGTTCAATGCTTCCATGTATTTTTCCACCGAAGTAGGTTTTACAATATTCTGATGCATTGGCACATCTTTCAACACTCCTTTTGTAAACGGAAGTCCTATCCATTTTGTAAAATTTGAAGTATTGTACCCCCCTTGCATACCCACAAAACTTCCCCACGTTTTCCATGCAAGGTAAAAGTCAATGGGTGGCGTAATTTTCACGATAGTAGCACCCGAGTTCTCTAATTTTGAAACGTAATCCTGAATCGCCTTTTTGATTTCATTGTCAGCAGGTACACCGCCAAACTCATCACACCATGCAATTTTTAAGTGCTTTATGTCAATAGTGTCACTACATCTGTTAATGGGTATTAGTTGTTTATCAGTGTTGGTGGTATGTGCTATAATATCCATAGCCAGTTGTAGGTCTTCAATAGTTCTCGCTAATGGTCCCGCAACGGCTAATGATTTAAGCCCATTAACAGGTTCTTTAGGGTCAGTTTGAATACCATTAAGTGATACCACTCCAAATGTGGGTTTAAAACCATATACTCCGCAATATGCCGCAGGAAGACGAATGGACCCTGCCAAATCGTTCCCGAATGATAAAGAGGTCATACCCGTTCCCAATGCTACCGCACAACCACCGCTACTTCCTCCACTGGTTCTATTGCTATCCCAAGCATTATTGGTTTTTCCGAAAACAGCATTATCAGTCTGCATATCCATCGCTAAAACCGATAAATTGGTTTTACCAATAATAATGGCGCCTTCGGATTTCAGCAGTTTTACAAGTTCGGCATCTTTTGTTGGGATATGGTTTCGCAATGGTTCATATCCTGACGTGGTTGTCAGTCCTTGTGTCAAATAATTATCTTTAATCGTGATTGGGACACCAAGTAGTTTCCCTAAATTATCAACATTCTTAATCGCTTCATCCGCTAATTTAGCCTGACGTAAAGCATTTTCCTTATCGACTAAAACTACTGCATTAAAGATGCTGTTTTGGGCATCTATTTGTTGTAAATAAGCCGATACTACTTCATAGGAAGTAACTTCCTTGTTCCTGATTTTAGCTGCTATTTCAGTAGCAGACATAAATAGAATGTTGTTTTGTGCCATAAGTTGAATTTGTAATAAAATAAAAATAATGTTTTGATAAAAAGTCTCATGTTCGTAATTTGACCAATCGCAAAAAATTATTTTGTCCCAAACACAGTGCCAATCAGTAAACTTATAAAGCCGGTTATGCTGGCAATTTGCCTGTATTGAAAAATAGTAAACCATTTATTTCTGAAAGAAGTCCAGTTTGCAGGAACACTATCTACCGACCATGTATTGATAACATCATTGATAGGTAAATTACCTTTTAATGTAAGCACTATTTCAGCTACCAATGCAAGCAACGCAATTGTTGCAGTAATAAATACAAGACTTGAGGGAGTTTTGGCGGCTAAGATTACAAGTAACACATTTGCAAGTAATGCTGCATAAATTACATATTTAAAGCTTGCTCTCATGCTGATGTCTATAAGCTTTCTTGTTTCTGTATAAGAATTAGCGCTCAAATTAAGCTGTACCTGTTTTAATGAAAGCATGTACATGAAAGCCTGGCTTGCAATCATTGCGTACGCCAGCAGCGTAATTGCAAAAATTATTTTGGTTGTCATAACTAAATTATTTTTTTGATTATACATTTTGATTTCTTTTTTTAATAAACATAACACCAACTATTATAAGCCAAACCAGCCAGAGTGTACTTCCAATAAAGCCAGCCATATCCCATACAGGAAAACCTTTTATCACTGTTGCAAATAGTTCAGCTTGTGCCAGCAGGTAAATAGCAGAACTGATAATACCCAGCCAGTTTACCCATTTTGGCATCAGTTTTAATTTGGCAAATGATATTGTCATCATCACTGTCCATGCAATGGTAAAAAGTTGTCCTAAATGTTCGCCCAGTATTACACCACCAAACTGATGAATGGTTTTAAAGGAAACGATGGCAGCAGCTTTCGTTGCTTCGTCTATTGCATGCACAAATGTATCAGCCAATACAGGCACAACAAATGTCCATCTTAATAAGCCAATCATCTGAACAATTAAACCAATCACACCAATTGTTGTAGCCATACGAACCAATGGTGCTTTGTTTTCAAATTTTTGCCCAATCATAATATAAGCAGGTAGTAAAGGAATACCAGTGATGGCAAAAGCAAACCATGTCCATATCAAAGAATTTCCGCCTTGGTAAAACTTGGTAAGAATTGTTTCGGTGTCTTGCCTTAAAATATCGGGATACTCAAAAACGATGGTTAACATAGTGTAGGGAATGAGCAATGCAATGGCACCTATAATTAATAAGATCCCTATTGTTTTGTAATTACTTTTCATTTTGTTTTATTTTTTTGGATTGACGAGTACCATTCAACCGTTTCTTTTACGATATCTGATGGATACGTAATATGGTTACCGAAGCGGTTTAGATATTTGTCATGGTTTACCAAGTATGGATATTCGAACTGGTAAGCCATTTCATAAAGTTCTTTGATAAAAGAATTAAAAAGTCCAGCGATTCTGATTATAAACTTTGGAGTAACAGATTTTTTTATTTTTTTGCTGGTAACCACTTCAAACAAGTGTACCCATTTATCCAAGCTTAATGCAGGTGCATTGGGTACATGCCATATCTGTCCAAATGTGTCATTGGCGGCACTAACATTTATCATCGCTGCTGCAAAGTCATTTATATAAGTGAATGTGTGCGGTAAGTTTATATTTCCAAACAGCCTTACTGTTTTTCCATGGTAAACACTATGCAGAAATTCAGTTCCGAAAATGCCTTTATGAATGCGTGGTCCTATAAAATCTGCAGCCTTTACAAAAGCCACCCTGTTGTTAAATGGTTCGCCAGAGTGGAGCAGGGTATTTATAACCCTAGCTCTTATTTTGCCCTTTTTTGTTTTGGCTGAATGCGGCATTTGTTCATTCATTTCTTTTCCTACAACATTGCCGTATGAGTACAGGTTATCTGCAAAAACCAGCTTTGTATTGGTTTCGCTTATTGCATACGCCAGTGCATTTGCCGTTGCCGGATAAAAATCTGCCCACTTATTATAAGGCATATCTGTACAACTAAAAATTAAATCAGAACTTCTGGCAATAGCTGCCATATCAGTTTTGGATGTTACATCTGCGGATGTTACCTGTACGTTTTGCGGAATTGGTATGTTCAATTTTCCTGTTCTGTTTACCAACAAAATATTTTCGGTCGGGTTTTTTTCCAGCAGCAATTGCATAATGGCAAGTCCCAATTGCCCGGTTCCTAATATTGTTTTCATACAATTTTATTAAAAGAAAAATGAATAACTGATGCCTGGTGTTGGATTGATTTTAAAATCATGTCCCTTGGCGGCAACACCAATTGCACCAATCCTTAAATTAAGCCCTTTCCAAACCATCCAACGAAAACCGGCTTCCATAGCCACAGCATTTTCATTTTTGTAGTCAAGGTTCAAGCCTCTTAAATAAGATACTCCCGCATAAAATGAAGACGGGTTTTGCTTTTTGCCAACGGGCAGAAACCAAAGTGTGGCACCTGTTTTAATAAACTTGGTGGTTACGCCACTTTCAAATGCGGTAATGTAATAACCTGCATGAAAAGAAACGTTTTGATGGCGATACTCTAAACCGATAGAAGGATTGCGGAATCCATTAATGCTGAATTCATTTTTTGAAAATTGCTTTTGAGAAAAAGCAGAAGTTGATACGAGTACAATAAGTACAATAATTAAATGTTTCATGTTGTTTTGCATTTTTAATTGTTAATTTATAGTGCAAAGATTGAAACATGTGAGTTCTTTATACTAGACAAATGTCTAAAAGAAAAAATCAGCGTATTTTACTTCTTATTCTACTCAGGTGGCGTGGTGTGACGGCAAGCATAGATGCTAAATGTTGTAGTGGTATTTGCTGTAAAAGATGTGGTTCGTTGTTTAGCATTTTTTCGTACCGCTGTTCTGCTGTTAATACAATCAGGTCATAGCGACTGGCATCAATTCCACAAAGAGTGCCTTCAAGTAAACTAATATAAAAGTCCTTAAAAGCAGGAATTTCATTCAACAGCATTTTTAGATTTGTTTTACTAATCATACTTATGCTGCCATCAACCAGTGCTTTTACATTCTCTAACGAAGGTGTTTCGCTAATAAAACTTAACACTGAAGCAAAGAAAGTATTTTCAATAGATACATAGTTTGTTCTTTCCTCACCATCTTTAATAACATAGTATTGAAACATACCAGTTTCTACAAATCCCATATATCTGCTAGTCTTACCCTCTTCTACAACAAAATCATTTTTTTTGAATTTCTGTAACTCAAAAGCATTTAATATTTTCTGCAAGTCATCACCTGAAAAACCAATATCTTCAAAATATTTTTTAACTTTTAACATACCGTTTATCTTAAATTATGTGAGGTCTTTTTTATGCTTGCACCTAACGGTCCTGTTTATTGGTGGCAGTTTTTATTTCTCAAGGATATTGTTGTCTTTTAGTAACAGTCTTACATGTGAATGCAAAATCATTAATCCAACAAGGAAAAAACTAAAATGAAATATCATAATAAAATAATCTATTAGGTTAGGATTCCGATTTCTAGTCAGTGATATATAATCATCCGAAATTTTGTAAAACAAGTAAGTAACTAAGAATATTCCAGCTACGCCTATTAAGATATTTAAAGTCATACCAATTAAGGATTCTATCGACTCAAAGTATGGCAAAGAAATGAGCATTCTCAATGCATAAATTGAAAAAAGCACTACGAATAGAATCTTGCTCTTTTTCCTATTACTTGAAAGTCCATTCTTTATATTGACCAAATCAAGGCTTAGACATATCGTATTAATCCACAATAAATAAAAGCCAATGAATCCGCCAAAAAATAACAAGACATTAAAATTCGCTCCTTCTGGTCCAATTACATTTGCTAATAACCAAACAATCAAAAACAAAATCGGAATTAATCCAATTGTCATAAATAAAAATGCTCTTGGTTTAAAATTAATAAACTTAATCATACAGTAATATTTCGGTTTCTATCATTTTAGATGATTTAAAAATCATTTCTATTCCCTTTAAAATAAATCCTCAATTTATTCAATCTAACCTCCAATGGTTAGTCATGTTAAATTGCCACCAACGTTCCGCAGCTACACGCAGGCAGGGATTTTCACCACTAAACCTCCCACGAAGAACTGCACTTCAAATATAATATTTATTGTCAACAAAGCACCGAAACCCTGCTTGCGGGTAGCTTGCTGTTATGCGTTCGCTTTTTTACCATAGTTTATATTGGTCTAGTTTAAAGTTAAAATACAGTTTCTCTGCACTTTCTCTTTTCGCACTAACTTGTTTAATATCAGCCCCAGATCTTATTAACTCATTGAAAACACCTTGCAACTGTCTAATTAAAATTCCATTACTAAAGTCTGTACTTGGGTTGTCAAGCATTTGTCTTGCGTCCAATATTGCACGGTGTAAACAATTGTTCCCATATGAGTCAGTAGAATTGGGGTTTGTTTTCTTTTCCCGCATTAACTCCAAAAGAGACAACGCTTTGTCAAATTGTTTGGTGTCCCGTTGAAGCGTATATGAATTAAAGATTGTAGCAGTTATGCAATCATGTAAAACAGGAGCTGTCCATTCGTTGATTTCAGATGTTTCCATAAAATTTATGTCTGCTCCTTTGTCAATTAAGAGTTTAGCAATTTCAAAGTTTCCAGTTTTAAAAGCAATTTGGAGGCCAGATTGTCCATCGTCTTTTTTTGGTGGTGCAATATTACAAACAGTTAGGTATTCCAGAGTATTGTCCAATAGTACAGAAACCTTTTTAAAGTTGCCGTCCGAAATGGCTTTAAAAAATATTTTGATGTCCTTTTTTGTCATAGGATATTGCTGTCTGTCTAGTTTTTAAAGTGACGCATAACGTTCCGCAGCTACACGCAGGCAGGGATTTTCACCACTAAACCTCCCACGAAGAACTGCACTTCAAATATAATATTTATTGTCAACGAAGCACCGAAACCCGGCTTGCGGGTAGCTTGCTGTTATGTGGCGTTTTTCATTCAGTCCAATTCTCCAGCTTATTGTCAACCGTATAAAAAACCTCAAAAAAGAATTTTTCTTGATACGCTTTCCCATTCCATGTGATTATATCGAACTGCAAATCTTTCAATTGCCTTTTAAATTTCTTGATACACTTCCTTTGTTCAAGAGCATATTCCTCATTCTCTTTTTTGGTGTCAAATAATGGAACTGCTGCAATTTTACCTATTTCCCCTTTTTCATTTATGGTTATCTCATATTTGTCGTCACATCCACAATCTGATAATTTTTTCCAATTCAATTTATTGATTTTGTAAAATATAGTGTCAATTATGACTTTTCTGTCAAGTCGCGAAATTCCATTTTTTAAATCTATGTAATTGCTTACTTGTTTTCTGTCAGTGAGTAAACCATTTCTGAATTCAAAAATTTCTTCTTTAAAATATGTCTTGCTGAAAACTCCGTCCCACTTTAATACTTTGTCTTTTGCGATCGCCAAATAGGAAGAAAACCAATACGCAAATACCTTTCCATTCTCATAGTTATTAGCAAAAGTAGATTTCAATATATGGTCAGAATTTGGGAAACCTTTAAGTCCAACCAAATACAATTTATTGTCCTCTAGTTTCCAAAATGCTTGATACCCTCTATACAAATTCACAGCCATGAATAAACCTTCATTGTTCGAATTCAAGTTATGAAAAAATTCTTTCTGTTTCGTCGTGTCAAGTTTGTTTAACGGCAAAAAATATATAGAAAGAGTGTCCTGTCCGATAATTAAAAAGTCAGGAACTTGTGGACTTGCTTTCAAATTGTTAAAGCAAAGAGTCAAGAATAATATGGTTATTAGTTGTCTCAAGTTTCGAATTATTACAATTCAATTAAGTTTCTACCTCTTTAAAATGCCACATAACGTCTACAGCTATCCGCAGGTCGGGAATTTCACTGCCGAATTTCCTGCAAAAAGCTGCATTACAATTTATTACTTTCCTTTCAACAAAGTGCCGAAACCCGACTTGCGGATAGCTTGCTGTTAGCGGTTCGGCCTTCCTTCCATTTCGTTAATAATTTCTTCTTTTTCAATAATTCGTCTTATTCTTGGTTGCAAAAACCAAATTCCAATTGGTAAGAATACTATTAGGAAGAAATCTCCTAAATAATCTCCCAAACTCGCCTCTTTATTCAATTCTATTGATTTAAGTGTCTTAGCAGGAAAAGCTAAGAAATGTAAAAATGCATAGAACACATAAAACATAGGAATTGCAGCTAATCCGCTAACTTGTCCATCGGCAACAATTAAAAGGACAAAGTATCCCATAACCCAAATGAAACAGTTGAATAAATAAAAATTAAAATTCAACTTAATTCTCTCAGGTAGATGGTCGTTCAATACTAATCCAACCGTAAGCGGATAAATAAAAAGTATTGTGAACCCCAGAATCTTTAAAATAAAAGTTGTCAAAGTATCATTCTCAGCCGTAAAATTGGACATAATAAGTCCAACTGTCAAAAGAATGAATATTAGCCATGGTTGTGTCTTTAAAAGTCTTTCCATTATAGTTGCTGTTTCTTAATTTGGCTGACCGCTAACGTTCCGCAGCTACACGCAGGCAGGGATTTTCACCACCAAACCTCCCACGAAGAACTGCACTTCAAATATAATATTTATTGTCAACAAAACGCCAAAACCCTGCTTGCGGGTAGCTTGCTGTTGCACTAAATCCCACTCTCGTGGGATAGCTTTTCTGCTCAAATATACTTAAAATGGTACTGAACGGGAGCTTGAACTCCCTAAAAACTAATTTTTTAATTTTTAATGTTCAGTACCATGAGAAAGAAGAGCGAATTTACGATTCTTGAGCGAGCCATGCAAACTGTTGAAGGCTTCGACAAAGTGTATCACAAGATGCAGCAACAAACGATTCTTGGTGGCAGGAGCCAGAGTACATTGGATAATTACATTCGGCGGATAGCCTTGGTCTGCCTCGAATTTAACCGGCTTCCTGAAGATATTTCGGAAGGAGAGATCAGCGAGTACCTGACAGGCCTGGCTCAAATGGCCAAATCTCCATCCCGGAGTAGTTTCAAACATGCCGTTTATGGTCTTCGTTACTATTTCCGCCATATCGGATTAAATAAGCGGGCCATCGGTTTGCCGTCAATGAAAAAAGAAGTAAAACTTCCCGTGATTTTCAACCGAAGCGAGCTTCGCCAATTGTTTACAGCACCAACACTTTTGAAACATCGTATTGTGCTGACTTTGATCTATTCGGCAGGACTTCGTTCGCAGGAAGCCATCAACCTGAAACTTTCAGATATCGATTTTGAGCGCAAGACCATCCACATCCGCCAGAGCAAATACAAGAAAGACCGCATTGTGCCGCTGTCCGGTTACATTGCCAAAGGACTGATAAAATATATTTCAGCAGAACACCCGCATATCTGGCTGTTTAACGGCAAAGAACCCGACGGACGTTACAGCGTGAAAGGACTGAGCTGGATCATACGTGAAAATCTGAAAAAAACAGATATCAAAAAGGATGTTTCCCTTCATTCGCTGCGACATAGTTACGCCACCCATTTGCTGGAAGACGGGGTAAATATTGTTACCATCAAGGAGTTGTTAGGCCATGCCCATATTACCACAACGATGATCTATTTGCATGTTGCACAGATCGCACCGGGCGGTGCCCATAGTCCTTTGGATACATTGTATCCTCAAAAGTAGTGGAGCGTCCAAAGTATGAAGTTTCCCGGATCATCAATCGGTTTGGACGGCAATATATTGACCAGTGTCAGCCCAACAG
>Ga0209724_1000344_pt1 | contig 46539 bp, 40 predicted proteins | sample grotaG_FD_184143 | JGI IMG/M metagenome (GOLD analysis project Ga0209724, IMG submission 184143) | Glacier valley bacterial and archeal communities from Borup Fiord, Nunavut, Canada, to study Microbial Dark Matter (Phase II) -... | ecosystem: Environmental > Aquatic > Freshwater > Ice > Glacier ... | reverse complement strand
TGAAAACATTGGGAGCAGCAGCTTCTATGGTTGTTTTTGCAAGCGCAGCCTCTGCTGCAACATCCGAAAGCATAATACCCATTCTTAGCTTAAGTGTATTCGCAAAACGAATCCACTTTGCCGTACCTGCGGCAGTTCCGCCAAACACGTTGTCATAACCTGCACCCATTCCTGCGAAAGCGGGATCAAGCTTGGCGATTGCAGTATTTAACCGGGTAATCAAATCCTTATAGATGGTTAAACCGTCATCATATTTAGGATTGGGCTTCGTGTAATTGAGAGCTTCGGTATATGGCATATTGCCATAAGTTTCAACTACGTTACTCCAGGCAAAGACCGACATAATTTCGATAATTGCTAACTGATTATCCCTTTGCTTTTGATCAATTCCTGCAAGAGGTGCTTCTTTCAACGCCCTGGCTGCATCTTTGTAATTCATAAGAACATTTCTGTAGATAATATTCATATGAGTAGCCGGAATTGGCCGGGTAATCATGTCATATCGACTTTCGTCAGGATACGTAGTTTCTGCAAAATACTGAACAAAAAGCTGCGTATTATTATTGTTTACATTAAACGTAAACATCTGGTTTAACAATGCCCTTGTTGCACCGTTATAGACCGCTTCACCCGGAACAACAGTGAAATCCTTCAGGTTAGCATTCAGTTCATCCAATTTTTTACAGGATGATACCGCTATGAACACTAAGAATACTATCAATATTTTTTGCATAGCTTTTTAGTTTAGAAATTTAACTTAATATTGAACCCTAAATCGCGTGTACTTGGAAGTGAACCAATGGAATAACCCTGAACATTGCCAGCGGCTAATCCAGATTCCGGATCGGCGTAAGGTAAGTGCTTCGAAATGATCCAGAGATTAGAACCAACTGCACTAAGTACAACACCCTTTAGTCCTGTTTTGACCAACCATCTGGAAGGTAAAGTATAAGAGATAGCGACTTCTCTTAGCTTCACATATCCTGCATCGTAAACAAATGCCTTATTTGGCAGCGCAGCATATCCCCAACCATCAGAATTTGAGGCATCAACTCTTGTTTTATTAGGTGTACTAACACCATTTACAACATTTACGCCTTGAATAATATAACCACCACTCTTTGAATCATATGCTCCAGGTGTTCCAACAACGGCATCTCTGACAGGATTTCCCAAATCATTATTACCGACAGTTTCAGGATACAGACCACTTGACATACCGTAATACATATCGAGGTTAAAAATGCTACCTCCTTTTTGTACGTCAATTAAGAAACTTAAGGTAATGTTTTTATAACTGAACGAGTTTTGCAAACCACCAATCCAATCAGGATTCACATTGCCTATAACTTCAGTGGCTGTTTTTGATTTAACAGGCTTACCATTTGCTGCATTTATGATTATACTACCGGCTGCATCATAGGTATAATCGGTTCCTTTTAAAACGCCGTTAGGCTGATCCAAATTTGCATTTAAGGTAACACCACCCTGGAAAGTTCCAATTAATAAATTCTTAACTCCCGGATACAATGAAAGAACTTTATTTTTGTTTTTTGCAAAGTTAACGTTGATATCCCATTTGAATGAATTCGTTTGAACCGGAACAAGATTTAATGAAACCTCAATACCTTTGTTCTCAATTTCACCGGAATTAACATACAAGAAGTTATAACCAGTTGTCTGACTAAGTGCAACTGCCTGTATTTGGTCTTTTGAGTTCGTTTTGTACAACGCTAAATCAAATCCTACCCTGTTTTTCAGGAATTTCATTTCCAGACCTGCCTCGATACTTGTCGTAGACTCTGGTTTTAAATCAGGATTGTTTTTAGTAGCTGGTAGCGAATAGCTTGGCTTATTAAATGGAGTATTAACTACATACTTGTCCAAAAGCTGATCGTAACCTGCAAGGTTACCAACCTCAGCATAATTTAAGCGGACCTTACCAAATGATAACCAATCCTGTTTAAGAGTTTCTGAGAAGATATAGGCACCTGTAACAGATGGATAGTAGTATTTATTATTTGCAACAGGTAAAGAAGAAGCATAATCCTGACGGAAAGTAGCATCCAAATATAACATGCTTTTGTAGCTTAATGATGCACTGGCATACAATCCCCGAACACCAATAATCGAATTCAATTCCACAGGAAAAATCAGCGCACTTACACTATTTTGAAGTGAGTAAATTCCAGGAACTACTAAACCACCATTTGTGGCGCTTGTAAGTGTACTGTATTTAGTTTTTCTTTCAGTAGCGCCTAAGATTCCCTTCAGGTTAAAATCCTCACCAAAATTTTTGTTGAAGTTTAACATGAAATCATAGTTGTACTCAGTGAAATTTATATCTCTTCTTAAATAACCTGAACCGGCATTCCCCGCAGAGGTTCTGTTAAGTCCAAAGGTGGTAGGCAAACTGCCAACGGCTCTTCTTTCTTCCTGTAGTTCACTGTATGAATCTGCAGCTACACGAGCGTATGCATCGAGCCAGCTTGTGATTTTATAGGTAACCGACATGTTGCCAATAAACCTGTTTCTATTGTCGGTTTCATAATTTTGAAAACGTGTCCAATATGGGTTATCCCAATAGATAGGAGCGCCTGAAAGTGAAGGGCCGTAATTCCATGAAATATTTCTCTGTGTTTTTTCATAGATCGCCTTTTGGTCCATTAGATCCGTATTGGTCTCCCACCACTGGCGCATACCGGACATGATATTGTCATTGTAACCGGTTGAGTTACGTCCTACTGCAGCCTGACTCGTATAATTTGCTGAAATTGCGGCTGTTAATTTATCAGTAACTTTCCAGGTACCATTTACAAGAAAGTTATTCTTCTTCAAAGAACTATTGGGCATTAAACCTTTTGTATCATAGTTGGTATACGATAATCTCGCAGAACCTTTATCCGTTGAATTGTCAATTGAAATTGTATTTGTAGCAGTGAAAGGTTTTTCAAAAAAGGTAATCGGACCATTCTTCGCGGCTGTCCAGGGTTTGGGCTGGCCATAAAATGGTGATTCCTTATCAACTGAATACCATCCATAAACGGGACGCCCATCAAATTTTGCTCCGTATGAAGCATCTTCTGTCATTGGAACCCAATCAAATTTGGTACCTGTGCTGCCACCAGTGGCATTTCTGCTTTCAAACCATGCATCACCATTATCGCCATAATACTGACCATATCCAGCGCCATATTGATCCTGGTAAGTTGGAAAGGTTGATTTGTCAATCGAACTAAACGCGATATTGCTATTGATTGTTACGCCAATACCTTTACTGCCCTTTGTTCCTTTTTTAGTTACAATCATGATAACACCACCTGAGGCGCGCGAACCGTACAATGCAGTTGCAGCAGAACCTTTCAACACGTTGATTGATTCAATGTCATCAGGATTAATATCCGAAGCAGCATTACCATAGTCATATCCAACGCCACCAGTATTTTGGGCTGATACACCTCCAGCACTTCCTATTTGATTATTTATTGGAACGCCATCGACAACGTAGAGAACCTGGTTGCTATTCGTCAATGATTTACTACCACGTAATATAACGTTGGTTGATCCACCCATATTTGTGTTCTTTTTGATCTGAACACCAGATATCTTACCAGATAAGGAGTTCATGAAGTTATTGCTTTTGACTGCACCAATATTGTCTGCTTTAACTTCCTGGCTGGCATATCCCAGCGATTTCTTTTCGCGGGCAATACCTAACGCAGTTACAACTACTTCATCAACATCTAAACGCTCAGCAGTCATTTTAATATTAATAGTCGTTTGATTGCCAATGGCGATTTCCTGCGATGCCATCCCAACAAATGCTACTATCAGCGTTTTGGCTGTGGGTGGAATTTTCAAGGAAAACTTTCCATCCATATCCGTAACAGTCCCCAGCGTCGTCCCCTTTATGATCACAGACGCTCCGGGAATGGAACTTCCATCATCTCCCGAAGTCACAGTCCCGGATAGATTCCTGGTCTGTGCAAAAACCACTTGCAGTCCTATGAACGCCAGAAAAGCAAGCAACAGCGAAATTTTCTTCATAGATTAAATTTTAATGTTAAAAAATAAGAATACATAGTAACAGAAATAATTAACAAAATATAGTGGAAAAAGTTTTAACGATCATTAACAATTGATCGGAACAATTTAACTGTTTGAGGAAGCTCCGCCAAGCTTCGATCAACACAATTAATCCAAATAACATTGCGATCTGTTAATTTAAACCGCAAATTTGTTAAAAATTGTTATCCATTGCAAATATATTTAAAGAAAAATATTCTGCAATAGGTTTGTAACAGTAAGCGATTACGTTAATATTTTATTAATGTGATATTTGTCATGTTTTTAAAAACCAGTCTTTTGGGAAGACGCTCTATTTAATTAACTATTAGGACAATAGTAAGCAGATTATTTTTTAGGGATGGCTTGTATAGAATGAGTAAAAATTACCTATAAAATATCAATTAATTGATGCAGGTCGGAAATTAGCGCGGTTTTTACATGTTTAGTATTCATATTTGTCTTGTGATGATCTAAAATAGGGGGGGTACTTGCTAAAATATCGCTTATTTTTTGATTGAGGGGTGAAAAAAAATGGCCGGTCCATTCCTCGCGTTCGATTTTAGGATTGAAATAGATCTGATCGATGCCAAAATTCATGGCACCTATTATATCGGCATCCCATGAGTCTCCGATCATCAGGGAGCAATTTTTGGGGGCATTCATCGACTTAATTGCATATTCGAAGATCTCTTTCTTTGGTTTTTGTGCCCCTATCTCTTCCGAAATGAATATTTTTCTGAAGTATTTCGATAATCCCGATTTTATGATTTTATCATATTGCACTTCTTTGAACCCGTTTGTAATAATGGCCACGTCATACCGGCCATGCAGATAATCCAACACTTTACGTGCACCTTCTACGAGTTTGGTTTGCAATGGCATTTCGGTCAGATAGGTGGCGTTTACAATTGCGCCGCTTATGCATAGTGGTGTGCCATGCTTTTCAAATGTCTCCTCGAAGCGTTGAACGCTCAAACCCTTTTTGGTTATCAGTCCATGGCGGTAAAGATCCCATAAGTTCTCGTTTACTTCACTGTAGATCTTAAAAAAGGCGCCGTATGAGCCAATTAGATCCAGCAATTGCAGTTTATCCAACGCGACATACAAGGCATCGTATGAATTGGAATTAAAATCCCAGATTGTATTGTCAAGATCGAAAAACAGGTGGGTGTATTTTTTGGGGCGCATGGATTATGGATAAATATTTTGTTTTTTTCTTTGTGAATCTTCATGTTCTCGTGTCTTTGTGGCGTAAAATATGGGACTGCAATAACTAATATATTTCACCCCTTCGGGGTTTGGTTGAAAATCGTTTGAAATACAATCTATAATATTGACACCCCTTCGGGGTTAGGTTGATAATCAATTAAAATGCAATCTATTTTTTAAAGCCCGAAGGGCTGTTATGATTATAGGAAAGGATGAATAAAAGCAGCAACCAACCCCGACGGGGTGAAATGATTGGTGACATTAATCTTCATTCCACTTGAATAAATATTTCTCATCATATTCGATTTCAAATTTCTTCAAAAATTCAAGATACTCCTCTTTGAACGTCTTTTTGCGATGGTGTTCTTCCTGATTTAGAATATACTGATAAACCTGTTCGATTTGAGAATGGGCATATGAAAATGAGCCAAACCCTTCTTGCCATGAAAATTTACCGTGAACAAATTTTTTTTCGTTAATGAAATTACTTGTATTGTTTTTAATATCTCTCACTAAATCAGATAACGCCATGGAAGGTTTTAAACCTATAAACAAATGAACATGATTTGCCACTCCATTCACAATTATTGGTTTCTGACTTTTGCCTTTAATGATTCCGGCCATGTATTTAAAAACTTCTTCACGCCAAGGTTTTTGTAATAAGTTTGCCCTACCTTCAACGGCAAATACTGCCTGAATATAGATCTGTGAAAATGTTCCAGCCATAATTGTTATATTTCACCCCTACGGGGTTTGGTTGAAAATCGTTTGAAATACAATCTATAATATTGACACCCCTTCGGGGTTAGGTTGATAATCAATTAAAATGCAATCTATTTTTTAAAGCCCGAAGGGCTGTTATGATTATAGGAAAGGATGAATAAAAGCAGCAACCAACCCCGATGGGGTGAAATGATTGGTGACATTATTCTTCATTCCACTTGAATAAATATTTTTCATCATATTCGATTTCAAATTCATTCCTCTTCCTCCTCCTTATCCCCCAGTTTTGGATCGGGTTTACCTTCCAAAACGATCACAATTTCACCTTTTACGGTTTTAGATTGAAAGTGAGCCAATACTTCGGCTACTGTACCGCGGAAATTCTCTTCAAATAGTTTGGAGAGTTCGCGCGAAACTGAAACTCTCCGGTCGGGACCAAAATTTTCGGAGAATTGCTCAAGGGCTTTCACCAGGCGATAGGGTGATTCGTAAAAGATCATGGTTCGGGTTTCGTCAGCCAACTCCTTTAATTTCTTCTGCCTCCCTTTCTTTTGAGGTAAGAATCCTTCGAAACAAAACCGGTCGCTTGGGAAGCCGGAATTCACCAGGGCAGGAACAAAGGCTGTAGCGCCGGGAAGGCACTCAACTTCAACGCCCATATTAAGACAGGTTCGTGTCAGCAGAAATCCGGGGTCGGAAATCGATGGGGTGCCAGCATCGGATATGAGAGCGATGTTGTTGCCTGCAAGTATTTGCTCCGCAATATGTTCTACAGTACGATGTTCGTTGAACTTATGATGCGACGAGAGGCGGGTCGAGATATTATAGTGCTTCAGCAAAACGGATGAAGTGCGTGTGTCTTCAGCCAGAATAAGATCCACCTCTTTTAAAATTCTTAATGCCCGAAGCGTAATGTCTTCGAGGTTTCCAATCGGGGTTGGTACAAGGTATAATTTTCCCATCACCTATTTAGTAAAGCGGCGTTTAACCAAGACCAGAAATTTCTGACTGGCTTCAGTTTTATTCCATTTAAAATTCATTTTTAAATAAGTGACCGCATCCTGTATTGTGGCCAGTTTGTCAAGTGCTGTGACTGTATTTTCGAGCTTTGCGCTACTGTTTGCAAACAATTCACGGATAAAGAGAAACCGGTCGTTGATTCCGATGCCGTCCCAAATACTATTGATTGGAATTATCTTATACTCGGTTTCATCTTTTTCGGGCGATAAAATATCATTAACCATCAGATGTGACTCACCCTGATTCGACTCTCCTAAAGTTTCATTCAATGTTTTCTTTACTTCTTTAAATTCTTCAGCAAGTATCTCCTCACTGTTTTCCGGAATATCCTGAACCGCCTCAACCTCGATGGTCGCAACTAATTCTTCGGTAGCATCTTCCTTGTCAACAGTAACCTCCACTAAATTTTCTATTGGTTCTTCCACTTTATATGTAACGGTTTCTTTTGTTTCAATATCAGTTGTCTGGAGATCCATGCTATCATCTTCAATTTGAATCAGCGGCTCAAAATTATCTGATTCATTAATAGTAATATTCTCATCCTCTTCAATAATCGGATTTAAAGGTGCAGCATCGACTGATTCTTCAGGCTTTTTCAAATCTGTAAAGTGATCCTCTTCTGCTACTTCTTCTTCTTCTTCTTCTTCAACGATAGAACTTACATGTTCAACCACAACTGATTCTGCAGGCTCAACCAGTGCTGTAAAGTGCTCTTCAGCCGAAGTATTATTCAATAGAATTACGGGTACTGTTTCTGTATTGTTTTCCTCTTTAATATTCAATTCCCGTTCCGAAGCTATTTGAGCAAGAAGAAGATCTTGCTGGCCATGTATTAACGTATTTCCCAGATCATCGTCAATATTTCGACTGGCAAATGATTCAACAGGCTCTTGTTCAGAATGGTAATGTTCCTGAAGCACAATATTTGTTTCTTCAGAACGTTTTACGGCAGCGTAAATATTTTCGTGTTGTAATGCAAGCTTATAGAGTAATTCAAGTTCTCTTAATAATGCCTTCGCCCGAACGAGCGCCAATTCAACTTCATCTGATGCTGGGAGTGATTCCAAGCGGAAATCACCTGTAATTTCCTCAAGATGTGTAATATCGTCTTTAATTAACCTTATTAGTGTTTTTGCTTCCATCGTTCTTATTTTTTCGCAGCTAAAAATACGAAAAACCAAATGATAAAGGTTATTTTTGCTCTATGTTTATCGAAAGTAATCTCCCCAACAGCCGTAAACGCGGATGGATCGAAGTGATCGCAGGATCAATGTTCTCTGGCAAAACCGAAGAGTTGATCCGAAGGTTACGCCGAGCCGAAATCGCGCGACAGAAGGTTGAAATATTCAAACCCAGTATCGATATCCGGTATTCTACGACCGATGTCGTATCGCATGACGAGAATACCATTCGTTCGACAGCTGTTGATAATTCGGCAACTATTTTACTTTTAGCCGGAAATGTTGATGTCGTCGGCATTGATGAAGCACAGTTTTTTGACGTTGGATTGATCGATGTCTGCAATAAATTGTCTGACATGGGTATCCGGGTCATTGTAGCAGGTCTTGATATGGATTTCAGAGGTAAACCGTTTGGCCCCATGCCCGGATTAATGGCAAGCGCCGAATATGTCACAAAGGTTCATGCCATCTGTATGCGATGCGGAAACCTTGCCCATTTCAGTCACCGCCTTACGGATGCTGAAAAACTGGTTGTTCTGGGCGAAAAAGGGGCTTATGAACCACTCTGCCGTGAATGTTATTTTGATTTGGGACTTGCTCCCAGTTAAAAAAACAGGCTTTTGAATGGGTTTGAAAATTCTGAATAAGAGCTTTTGGCTGCTTGCAACTGGCAACTGGCAAATCAGGCTCTTCGAAAATCATGATTTAGTATCACTAATTACTATGCCAGTAACGAGCTGCAAGTTGCCAGCTGCTCTCATAAAAATATGTTTATTCACTCTATAAAACGCTTTAGATCTTTAGATTATGATTTCATATTCGCTTAAAGAGATTATTGCAATTATTGATGGCCAGGTAACCGACCCGAATAATGCAATCGATCAATCAATCAGGTTTCTTTCATTCGATAGCCGCACAATACTTTCAGGCAAAGAAACCTTTTTTTTTGCATTGAAGAGTGACCGCAATGACGGTCACCGCTTTATTGAGGATGCGATCGCCCTCGAGGTAAATTCGTTTGTTGTCGAAGATTTGCCGGCAAAAACGCCTTCGAATACCAATGTTCAGTTTATTGTTGTTAAAGATTCATTGGCCGCACTGCAAAAACTGGCTGCTTTTCATCGCCAACGATTTGCCTATCCGGTTGTTGGAATTACAGGCAGTAATGGCAAAACAATTGTAAAAGAATGGCTGAGTGAGTTATTAAGTCCTGAGATGAAGGTTGTCAGGAGTCCTCGCAGCTATAATTCCCAGATTGGGAATCCGCTCTCTGTCTGGTTGATGGATCAACGGTTTGATCTTGCAATTTTTGAAGCAGGAATTTCAAAACCAGGTGAGATGGAAAAACTCGAGGCAATTTTGAAACCCGATCACGGAATTTTCACCCATCTTGGGAAAGCACATCTTGAGAATTTTAGTTCAGTTGAAGAGTTGGTTAATGAAAAAGTCAAATTATTTACAAATAGCAAGCTGATTGTTTATTGCAAAGATTTCAAGATATTACATCAGGCAATTGATCAGGCAATATTTACCAATAATCCAAGATTTTTTTGCTGGTCCGTAAACGATCCAAAAGCGGATCTATTAATTGTAAATAAAACGAAAAGCAGCGAATCTACGCTGATTGAAGGGATATTTCAATCGGCAAAAATCGATATTACAATTCCTTTTACCGACGATGCCAGTATCGAAAATGCGATTCATTGCTGGGCGTATTTACTGGCAACAGATTTTAATACCGAATCTTTAAAAGATAAATTTTTAAAGATTACCCCCGTTGCGATGCGGCTTGAACTGAAAAAGGGGATCAATGGTTGTATCCTTATTAACGATTCGTACAACTCCGATACGGCATCTCTTGTAAATGCACTTGATTTTATCGATCAGCAATCGGACAACCGGAAAAAGCGCTGTACATTGATCATTTCCGATATTCTCCAGTCTGGTGAAAACCCTGAAATCCTGTATCGCGAAATTGCCGATTATATTCAAATGCGTCATATTCATAAACTTATTGGGATTGGTCCTGAAATAAGCCGGTTTAGCGCCATGTTTTCGACGCCCGAAAAGCTCTTTTTTCCTTCATCTGACGAATTTCTGCTTCATTTTAAGGAGAGCGACTTCAGTCAGGAAGTAATTCTGTTGAAAGGAGCACGACAATTTCGTTTCGACAGAATATCAGCGGTTCTTCAACTGAAAGCCCACCAGACAGTGATGGAAATCGACCTTGACGCGATGGTTTATAATCTGAATTTTTATCGCGAAAAGCTGAAATCGACCACCAAGGTGATGGCGATGGTAAAGGCTTTTTCGTATGGAACCGGATCGGTTGAAGTTGCGAAAGCATTACAATACAGAAGGATCGATTACCTGGCCGTCGCTATTGCAGATGAAGGTATCGAACTAAGGAATAATGGGATTGATGTCCCAATCCTTGTGATGAATCCCGAGGAACATGGTTTTGACGCGATGATTGAGAATCGTCTTGAACCAAATATTTACCGTTTCGAACTGCTTCAAAAGTTTGATGAAGCATTGAAGCGGAATGCCGTCAATAATTTTCCGGTTCATCTGAAGGTTGATACCGGAATGAAACGGCTTGGTTTCGATCATCCGGAAGCGATGAACAAAGTGGCAGAATACATCTGGACGCACGACACGATGTATATTCGTTCGGTGTTCTCGCATCTGGCAGTTAGCGATGACCCCGAAAATGATCAGTTTACACAATTGCAGTTCCAACGGTTCAGGGAATACTGCGACATCATTACGAATAAGTTCGACTATAAGATATTAAGGCATATTTTGAATTCGTCGGGTATTGAGCGTTTTCCGGAAATGCAATTGGATTTGGTTCGGCTTGGGATTGGCCTGTATGGTGTAAGTACTGTCTGCCAGAAAGAATTACGCAATGTAGCCACGCTTAAAACCACCATATCACAAATCAGAACAGTTGAGGCCGGTGAGACAATTGGTTACGGCAGAAGAGGCTTCTCCAATACTCCGTTGTCAATTGCCATTTTGCCAATTGGTTATGCTGACGGACTCGACAGAAGATTAAGCAATGGTGTTGGAAAGGTTTTGATCGGTGGGGTAAAGGCCCCGATTATTGGAACCATTTGCATGGATATGTGTATGGTTAACATCACCGGGATTGCAGCCCGTGAAGGGGATCGTGCAATTATATTTGGGGAAGATCTGCCGGTAAGTGAAGTCGCCGATACGTTGGGAACAATCTCCTACGAAATTCTTACCTCTATCGGACAACGTGTTAAGAGAGTGTATTTCAAGGAATAATAATAAATGTGACAATTCGATAGTAAATCATTATCGAATTGTCACATTTCCAAATTGTCGAATTAAAACGGAGAACCTTCCGTCAGTTGGTCCCCAGGTTTTCCAAAACCTGAAGTTGGTAATTTGACACCAGCAGAGGCAAATTCGTCATTCATTTTCGAACGGTATATCGCCTCTTTCTTCCCTTCTCCAAGATCATCGGGCATTGTTCCCTGCGAAACCTCTTCAAGATTAGTGAATTTAGCAAGCGAAGCCTTAAATGCCAGCTGAACATCGCCAACTGAACCGTTACGATGTTTGGCAATGATAATTTCAGCAACACCCATCAACGAGTTTCCATCTGCATCCTGTGTGATTCCATAATACTCGGGCCGGTGAATAAACATGACCATATCGGCATCCTGCTCGATGGCACCCGATTCACGCAAGTCGGAAAGCTGCGGCCGTTTACCGTCTCGTGACTCAACCGAACGGTTCAACTGCGAAAGTGCAATAATTGGCACATTGATCTCTTTGGCAATGGCTTTCAGGTTCCGTGAAATTGTACTTACTTCCTGCTCACGGTTTCCTTTTACGTCGCTGCCGGCTGTCATTAACTGAAGGTAATCGACCACAACGATTCCAATGTTGTGCTGCATTTTCAATCTCCGGCACTTGGCCCTGAATTCGAAAACGGATAAAGCCGGGGTATCGTCGATGAAGAGCGGGGCGTTTTCCAGATTTTTAATCCTGCGGTTAAATAGTTCCCATTCCCAATCTTCAAGTTTGCCGCTTTTTATTTTCTCTGATCCGAGTTCCGTTTCGGCGGCAATCAACCTATTAACTAACTGTATGGAAGACATTTCCAATGAGAAAAAAGCAACCGGAACATTTTTAAGCACCGCCATATTTCGGGCCATTGACAGTACGAAAGCCGTTTTTCCCATCGCAGGGCGTGCTGCAATGATCATTAAATCTGTATTCTGCCAGCCCGAAGTGATTTTATCGAGATTCGTAAATCCCGAGGCGATTCCGCTCAATCCATCTGGTTTCTTCGCATTTTCCTCAATTCTTTCGATGGCTTCGCGGAGCAATGGTTTTATTGGCTGCGATTCTTTCGAGATATTTCCTTCTGTGACTTTGAAAAGTGATGCTTCCGCGTAATCGATCAAATCGTCCAACTCCATGGAGTCGTCATACGATTTAACCTGAATTTCGGATGCAATCCTGATCAATTCGCGCTGAATAAATTTCTGCGCGATGATGCGGGCATGGAATTCGATATGTGCAGCTGAAGCGACTCTGCTGGTTAATTGCGTAATATAAATTGGACCACCAACTTCATCCAGTTCCTCCCTGTTTTTCAACTCCTGGGTAACCATCAGAAGGTCAACTGGTTTTTCGTTGGCAACCAAATGCTGAATAACCTTGAAAATTTTCTGGTGCTCTTCCTTATAAAAACTTTCAGACTTAAGGATTGCAGCGACAGTAATATATGCGTCTCGTTCGAGCATCAATGCTCCAAGTACGGCTTCTTCCACCTCAGGTGCCTGCGGTGGTATTTTCCCATATTGAGCATTCAGCTGCTCAATGGTCATTTTAGATTTTGTCTTGTTACGAAAATTATTTGTTTCGGCAGGCATAACGAATGTTTAGCAAAAAAATATTTTTAATTATCTTGCAATAATTAATTGAAATAGTGTGTGATAGATAAATATTTAAAGCAACCATCAATCACCGTATTTCTTGGATGAATGGTAGTCTTAGTACTTCAAAAATAGCATTCAATTCCGGATTTCGAAACCTGAAAATGAGTGTAGAAAAGGGTATCAGTTCCCCGTTCAGGCGCTTGGGTCCCGCATAAAAATTGTGAACACCTGAACGAACATGGTTATTCACAAAATGTTGAAATCTTTCGAAGAGTGCAAGTGACTGAAAAACTGTTGTCTGCCAATATCAGTTTTTCAACCCTGATTGAATGATATCAGTTAATAAATCGGTCAGATTCAATCCCATTGCCTTGATTTGTTGTGGAATAAAACTGGTTTCGGTCATTCCCGGAACGGTGTTTACCTCCAGGAAATAGAAAATTTCGTCTTTTAGGATATAATCAATGCGCACAATGCCGCTACAACTGCAAAGGTCGTATATTCGGGATGAGAGTGCCTGGACTTTTAGTGTTAACTCTTCAGAAATTCTGGCAGGCGTAATTTCGTCGGCCATCCCCGGGATGTATTTCGATTCGTAATTGAAAAATTCGTTTTTAGGAATTACTTCGGTTACCGGCAAAACTAATTTTCGCTGCCCGGTTTTGAGTACACCGACAGTAAATTCTTTTCCATCAATGAATTGTTCTATAATAGCTTCAGGGCTTTCGTCGAGTGCCTTGTTCACCGCCTCAACTAATTCACTTGCTTCCTTCACTTTGGTTACACCAAAACTTGACCCTCCTGCACTTGGTTTTACAAACAAAGGAAGACCCAATGTTGCGATAATCTGCTCTGAACTGTATTTCTCTCCCATGGTTAGGCGTACCGATTGGGCCATTGGAATGTCAAAGCTCCTTAAGTAATTGTTGCAGAAAAATTTATTGAATGTTAGCGATGATGATTGTACATCGCATGAGGAATAGGGTACATGCAGCATTTCGAAATAACCCTGCAATAAACCATCTTCGCCGGGTGTTCCGTGAATGATGATGTAGGCATAGTCGAATTTGCATTTTTGTCCGTTCACCGTAAATGAAAAGTCGGACTTGTCAATGTCGGAAAGCTTGTTTTCTCCGTCAAGAACAATCCATTCCTCACCTTTAACTCTTACTAACCATGGTGTGAATAATTCCTGGTTAATAGCCTTTAATACATTGGCTCCGCTTCTGACCGAGATGACATACTCTGATGAGTCGCCTCCTGCCACGATCGCAATATTTTTTTTAATCATTGTTTATATTTGTTGATCTGAATCTCTGTTTGATATATAGTTGCGCCATTTATCAACCAATTGACCTAAATTTTCGGGCAATTCGGAATCGAAAAGCATCTCTTCTTTGGTCACCGGATGAACAAAGCCAAGAATCTTGGCATGAAGTGCTTGTCCGGGAATCATTGAGAAGCAATTTTCGACAAACTGCTTATATTTTGCAAATGTTGTTCCCTTCAGAATCCGGTCTCCGCCATACACATCATCATTAAAAAGTGGGTGGCCGATGTACTTCATATGAACCCGAATCTGGTGTGTTCGTCCTGTTTCCAAAACGCATTCCACAAGATTAACGTATCCAAGCCGTTCAATTACACGATAATGCGTGACAGCCGGTTTTCCTGTTAACCCATCAGGGTAAACGGTGAAAATCTGACGATTATTAGTGCTACGGCCTATGTTTCCCTCAATGGTTCCATAGTCAGAAGCCAAATTTCCCCATACCAGGGCAACATACTTTCGTTTTGTGGTTTTATTGAAAAACTGGAGCGCAAGGTTGATTTTTGCCAGTTCAGTTTTTGCAACAACCAATAATCCGGAGGTGTTTTTGTCAATCCGGTGAACCAAGCCTGGCCGGGGATCATTACCTCCGTACAATTCAAGGTTCTGGTATTTATAAACCAGTCCGTTAACAAGTGTTCCGCTGTAATTCCCGTGTCCGGGATGAACCACGAGACCAGCAGGTTTATTGATGATTATAAGTTCATTGTCTTCGTAAACGATGTTCAGTGGAATGTTTTCGGGAAGAACTTTTAGTTCGCGACGTGGATAGTCAAGCATTACAGTCACCTCTTCGCCAGGCTTAACGCGATAGTTTCCTTTGACCGAAACGCCATTTACAAAAATACTTCCGGCTTGTGCCGCTAACTGGATCCGGTTTCGTGATATACCCTCGATCCGGTTGGTCAAAAACTTATCGATGCGTAATAATCCCTGACCTGGATCAGCTATAAAACGGTAATGTTCAAATTGTTCAATCTCTTCTCCGGCATCATCCAATTCATCCGGGTCAATATCCTCTGTTATAGAATTCATCAAGTACCTGTTAATAATATTATAATTCAGAATTTGTGGCTTCAGTTTTTAGCTTCAACCATAAATCAACTGATATTCCGGGCATTACGCGTGCAGTAGAGTCTGGCATTGGCATCTGTTTCCAAATGACGGCACTCAAAGTATCTTCTGTCGTAAGAATTGAGGGATCGTAAATGATTGAACCAGCGGTTAATGATTTGCTTTTTAAAGTATCGCGGGCGGCTGTTAAAGATAATGAGGTAAGATCAGGAATGATGGTTTCGCCGCCAGCCATGTTTTTACCGACCACTAAATCAATTGTTGCGCCATTGTCCAATCTCGAACCTGGCAAAATTATTTGCCCGTTGTGCTTCTGTTCAAGGACAAGGTCATTAAATTCAGAAGGACGCATTTCAATATTTCCCAGTGCAAAACCTTTTGATTCGAGTAAAACACTTGCCTGCCGCATAGAAACATCCGTTAGTTTTGGAACTTCCACCTGTTCAGGCATTGACGATGCCATAGTGATGTAAATGACTCTGTTGGGTTTTATTTTGTGCCCGGCTAAAGGATTCTGCAATACGACAGTTCCGGGCTGAACCTCTTTCCGATAGATCGTATCTTCAATTACGAACCGGATATTGTTTTTACCTACAAGCGTTTTCACCTCGCTAATTGTCAGTCCTTTAAAGTCGGGAGTGGAAATATTCTCTCCTTTATTGGTGTAGAATGAAAGCATTGTCATCGTAAACCAAATCAATATAAATGTCAGTACGACAGCGATTCCTAAGTTTTTGAGGAAAATTTTGCTGGTGAAAAGTTCTTTTAGCTGCATACGATCTGTTTCAATTTTTTATCAATGGGAACAAAATTAATCCTAAACTTTCAATTAGGAAATTGAACTGCGATTATTTAGGGGAATATTCTGATGCTGTTTGCTGTTGTATGCGCTTTCTCAGCGATTGTGGATGGAAAATAATCGGGATAAACACAAAAGGTAAAGAACACAGTTCTTTACCTTTTGTTTGAGATTATTGAACAACAATCTTTTATCTCTTGTGGTGTGGTTCGTCCGAAACACTAAGTTTTGTACGACCTTTTCTGCGACGAGCTTTTAAAACTTTACGTCCGTTGGCTGTCGACATTCTTTCACGGAATCCGTGTTTGTTGATTCTTTTTCTATTCGATGGTTGAAATGTTCTTTTCATCTCGGACAAATATTTTATTAATTTACACTGTTTCTTCTACATTTTGGAGTGCAAAAATAAGTCTTTTTTCGTTTATGGCAAAACAAATATTGAAATAGAATGCATTTATTTCTTGCGATTATTTATTTACGGGCAGATAAACCACTTTTTTCGTTTCGAAAAATGGTTCATCAAAGAAATTTGCGATTTCTCGCACTTCGATATTTCGCTTAAAATCTTTAATTTCATCCTGAAAATCACCACCTTTCAAATAAATTATTCCATTTGGAAGTGCATTCAGCGGTTTGCGTGAAATGTTCTTTTTCACCATGGCAACAAATGCAGGGAATGTTGTGACTGCTCTTGAAATCACAAAATCAAATTCTTCCTTCACATCCTCGACCCTGCCGTGAATTGCCGTAACATTCTTTAATCCAAGTTCATCCGCTACTGCCTGTACAACTTTAATCTTTTTCCCGATTGAATCAATCAGGACAAAATGGCTGGTTGGAAATAGGATGGCAAGCGGAATTCCGGGGAAACCACCTCCGGTTCCCACATCCAAAATTCGTGTTCCTGACCGGAAATCGATGATCTTTGCGATTGCCAGCGAATGTAAAATGTGTTTTTCGTACAACGAATCAATATCTTTTCGGGAAATGAGGTTGATTTTTTCATTCCAGTCGCGATAAATGGGACCCATTTTTTCGAAAAGGATGATTTGTTCCGGTGTTAAATTGGGGAAATACTTTAAAATTTTCAGCATATGATTGTATGAAAAGGAGCTAATCGCTCATCTCTGTGTTTTTGAGGAGTTCAAAAAGCATCTCGCGCGATCGGAACAATTGTACTTTTACTGTTCCTAACGGAAGGTCCAGCTCTTCGGCTATTTCGGCATATGAATATTCTTTGAAATAGCGTAATTCAAGTAGTGTTCGGTAGCGGGGCTTTAAGGTTGAAACGGCTTTTCGTAACAGTTTGGCATTTTGCTCTTTAATAAATGCTTCCTCTGGTGAGTCTGATTCTGTCCGAATATTGTAATTGTACTCGATCCCAATAATTTTATCGTTTCCAATTGTCGGCTCAAGCGGAACGGTAACCGTTCTTTTCTTGCGCAGATGATCGATCGCATTATTTGAAGCGATGCGGAACAACCAGGTACTGAATGCGAACTGAGGCTCGTATTGGCTAATGTTGGTAAATGCTTTTCCAAATGCTTCGATTGCAAGATCTTCAGCATCTGTTTTGTTATTTACCATTTTTAAAAGCATAAAGAAGATGGCGTCTTTATAACGCTTCATAAGTTGGGCGAATGCTTTTTGATCGCCTAAGCGGGCCGCATTAACTAACTCAAAATCGTGCCTGGCATTTTCCGAAAGGTTTGGGTTTATTTCCATTTGCGCTTCTGACCGGTAAATAGCTGATTTAAAGTAATAATTGTGTTAAATAGTGGAAGAATGGATCTAAAGAGTAACAACCCGGGGAAAAGATTTTTTTCTCCAAGGCGTTTCGTCGCAACAATTCCCCATACTAATTCTTGAATGATTTTTACTAACCAGATTCCAGCCACCCAAAGCCGCCAGGGTGAAAGAATCAGAAGAGCAATCATCGAAATATCAAAAACAAGTCTGCTTATTGTATAAATCCATAAAAACAAATTTTGTCCAACGGTAAATTTTTTCTTTAATAACAACTGTTTCTTTTTAAAGTTCATTCCATCATACCAATCAGTATCTCCTACATAGGAAACAGCAGTTGGGTGGTTAAGGAGATAGACTGAATTTGAGCGTTTCGATATTTTGTTCAGGTACAATTCGTTTTCGCTAAATGGAGAATCAAGTACCGCTGCGAAACCTCTTCGACTCAGAAATTGCTCACGTTTGTAGGCTACGTTCATGTCGGTGATGGGCATTGATAAGCCAAGGTAACGGGCTGATCCGTAAAGGATAAAAGAATCGAAATTTTCGTACCTGATAAATTTGCGCATCGAACCGTTTGAATTTGTATAATTTACGAATCCAAATACTGCTTCTGTTTTTGGATTCAACTCTTCAGCAAAAGCTCTCAGCCAGTTCTTATCAGCCACACGGCACAAAGGGTTTAAAAACACCAGCCATTCTTTGGTCGCAGCCCTGATTCCGATGGTAATTGCCAAAGCATTAGGGAAATCGGTCTCCTGAATGATACGGCTCGTTTTTATTTTGTTGGATTGTAATTTAAGTTCAGTGAGGTACCACTCCGTACCGTCGAACGAACAATCGTCAACAACAACGACTTCAAAATCGGGATAATCCTGTTCAAGAAGTGTGGGGAGGAGCTCCCTGAGATTTTCTTCGTAATTTCTTGATGGAACAATGATTGAGAATGACGGGTATACAACTGGCTTATCTTTCTTTTTGCCGCTTACGGTGAAATGGGCCATCAAAATCTGATAAAACAATTGTATAAAAAACATCAGCACAAAACCGAAAAGCAGTGCCAATTCTGCAACACTGAATGAAAACCCGCTTAATTCAATCATAATTATATCGTGGAAAGTGCTCAAAATTACACAATGGCATCAGAAATGCAGTATTCTTTCCGGAATTCTTAACGATTTATTCACCTTTAATGATATTCTTTCATAATGACTATCTTTACGCCGCGAAATTTTGAAAATGAAATTTGAACTCCAATGCACAGCTCCGTTATCAAAAGCACGGGCAGGAAAAATAGAAACAGCACATGGTCAAATAGATACGCCGATATTTATGCCGGTTGGTACGCTGGGATCAGTGAAGGGTATACATTTTAAAGATCTGAAAGAGGATATTAAAGCTCAGATTATTCTTGGCAATACTTACCATTTATATTTGAGGCCTGGTGCCGAAATCATCGAAAAAGCCGGAGGACTCCATAAATTCATTGGATGGGATCGGCCGATTCTGACAGACAGTGGCGGTTTTCAGGTTTTTTCGCTGGGAGATATCCGGAAACTTACAGAAGAAGGAGCGAGGTTTCAGTCGCACATTGATGGTTCGCGTCACCTGTTCACGCCTGAAAATGTTGTTGATGTTCAACGGTCTATCGGAGCGGACATCATAATGGCATTCGATGAATGTACGCCTGGTGATGCTGATTATGATTATGCACGCAAGTCATTGGAATTGACGCAGCGGTGGCTCGAACGGTGTATCAAAAGATTTGGAGAAACCGAACCAAAGTATGGTTATTCACAATCTTTATTTCCAATCGTTCAGGGATGTGTTTATGCTGATTTACGCAAAAAGGCTGCGGAGCACGTTTCTTCATTCGATAGTGACGGTTATGCCATCGGTGGACTTTCGGTGGGAGAAAAGGAAGCGGACATGTATGAGATGATCGAAGTTGTCAATGCAATTCTTCCTGAGAATAAACCACGATACCTGATGGGTGTAGGTACACCAATCAATATTCTTGAGGGGATTGACCGCGGAGTCGATATGTTCGATTGTGTGATGCCTACCAGGAATGGCAGAAATGGGATGCTGTTTACCCGGAATGGAATCATCAATATTAAAAATAACAAATGGCGTGATGACTTTTCGCCAATTGATCCTGATGGAACATCATTTGTCGATTGCCAATATTCGAAGGCTTATCTGCGTCACCTTTTTCAGTCGAAGGAGATGCTTGGCGCCCAGATTGGAAGCATTCATAATCTCGCTTTTTATCTCTGGCTTGTAGGCGAAGCCCGCCAGCAAATTCTGGCAGGTACTTTCAAACCATGGAAGGAAATGATGGTTAAAAAGCTTGGTAAACGGCTGTAAAATAATAGCTTAATATTAAATATAAATTAAGACGGATGGTCTCAAAATTTATTTCAAGGATCGACCAATACATCATTAAAAAATACCTGGGAACTTTTTTCCTGGCTATCACACTGATAATAAGTATCTCAATAATTTTCGACATTTCTGAAAATATTGATGATTTTATCAGCAAGAAAGCACCTTTACATGCGATAGCCATTGACTATTACCTGAATTTCATCCCTTATTTTGCCAACCTTTTCAGTGCATTGTTCACTTTTATTGCTGTCATTTTCTTCACAAGTAAAATGGCATATAACTCAGAGATTATTGCAATTCTTGCCAGTGGAATTTCTTACAGACGTTTTATGCGTCCTTATATGATTGCTGCATGTATAATTGCGTTAATGTCATGGTTCTTGGGGAATTTTATCATCCCTGTCTCTACCGAGGCTCGTGTAAATTTCAGAAATACCTACATCAAAAACGAATATATCAACAGCGATAAAAACATCCATCGCCAGCTGGAACCCGGATTGTTTGTTTATATGCAGAGTTACAACAATAAACTTGATTTGGGCTACCGATTCTCAATGGATCAGTTTGTCGATCGAAAGCTGGTTTCTAAACTGATTGCAGAGAGTATAAAGTGGGATCGGGATAAAAAGAAATGGGTGATTCAGAATTACTATATTCGCGATATGCTTGGAACAGAGGAGGTTATTAAAACGGGTACAGCTATTGATACCACTTTGCGGATGCTGCCTTCTGACTTTGGTCAGCAATTTAGCAAGGAGGAGACCATGGATTACTGGCAAATCAATGATCATATTAAAGACTTGAAACTTCGTGGTGTCGATAATGTGGCGCGCTACGAACAGGAAAATTACCGTAGGACTGCCGGCCCAATCAGCACCTTTATCCTGACTGTGATCGGCGTTTCGCTTGCGTCGCGCAGGATGAGGGGAGGGATGGGATTACATCTTGGATTGGGCTTATTATTAAGCTTTTCGTATATCATGTTTATGCAGGTCTCTACCATCTTTGCCATCAAGGTTGGCTTTAATACCCTGCTTGCCGTTTGGCTTCCCAATATTGTCTATTCGTTGATCGCAATTGGCCTTTACAGGTGGGCCTCAAAATAATTAGAACATTTTACCAACATAGTCTATTCTTTGATTCATAAAGAATTAGTGAAGTTTTATTTTAAAATTGGGTAGTTAAAAGTGGAAATTATTGTACTTTTGCAACCGTATTTTTGAGACCAAACAGTGTTTGACTCTGGTAATAAACGATGAATTAGTAATTTAAAACACACTTATGTCATTTAAGAGAAACATCCTTGACCTCCGAAAAAGAAAAAAGGAGGCACAGCAGGGAGGTGGTGAAAAAGCCATTGAGAAGCAGGTGGCCATGGGCAAAAAGACTGCACGCGAAAGGATAAAAGCCATTCTGGACGAAAATTCTTTTCACGAGTACGATCTCTTTGTTGAACACACAGGCCGTGATTTCGACATGGAGAAAAAAGTATTACATGGTGATGGTGTCATTATTGGAACCGGAACTATGTACAATCAGCCTGTTGCTATTTATGCACAGGATTTTACGGTTGCTGGTGGTTCATTGGGACTTATGCATGCCCGTAAGATTACAAAAATTATGGATCACGCGCTGAAGATGCGCGTCCCATTGATCGGAATTAATGATTCGGGCGGTGCACGTATTCAGGAAGGTGTAAATTCACTTGCCGGATATGGTGAAATTTTTTACCGTAACACGAATGCATCAGGGGTAATACCTCAGATTTCGGTTATCCTCGGCCCATGCGCCGGTGGTGCTGTATATTCACCTGCACTTACCGATTTTGTATTTGTGGTTGAGAATATCTCAAAGATGTTCATTACTGGTCCAGGCGTTATTAAAACTGTTCTGGGTGAAGAGATTTCGATGGAAGAACTTGGCGGTGCTATGGTTCACAGCGAGATAACCGGGAATGCACATTTCTTTGCCAAAAGCGAAGACGAATGTTTCGCCCAAATCAAGAAGCTGATTACATTCATTCCGTGGAACAATGCGCAAAAAGCGCTTAAGTTTCCGATTCAGGAACCAATTTTAACGAAAAGCATTGACGAGATCGTCCCTGCCGATCCACATCTTCCTTATGATATTCGCGATATTATCAAAGCTGTTTCTGATGGTTCGGACTTTTTCGAAATCATGGAATATTTTGCGCGCAACATCGTAATTGGATTTGGTCGTATCCAGGGAAATACAATTGGATTTGTTGCCAATCAGCCGATGTATCTTGCAGGTGTGCTTGATTGCGACAGTTCAGATAAAGCCGCTCGTTTTATTCGTTATTGCGATGCCTTTAACATCCCGATTGTTACATTGGAAGATATGCCAGGTTATTTGCCAGGTGTTGATCAGGAACATGCCGGAGTTATCAGGCACGGTGCTAAACTATTGTATGCCTACAGCGAAGCAACCGTTCCGAAAGTAACGGTAATCATTCGTAAAGCATATGGTGGTGGTTACATCGCAATGAATTCACGTCACCTTGGAGCAGACTTTGTATTTGCATGGCCAACAGCCGAAATTGCAGTAATGGGACCTGAAGGAGCAGCAAATATTGTTTTCAAGAAAGAAATTGACGAAGCAGAAAATCCTGCAGAAATGCGCAAGCAAAAAATTCAGGAGTATAAAGATAAGTTTGCGAATCCGTTCGTCGCGGCTTCGAAAGGTTATATCGATGAAGTGATTGAGCCATCCGAAACGCGTGCAAGACTTATTCATTCGCTCGAGATTTCAGCAAGTAAAGTTGATCCTCGTCCGGCTAAAAAACATGGTATTCCACCATTCTGATCCAATTTTTGCGAAAAAATATATAGTTATGGAAGAAAACGATTCGAAATATCAGGCTTTTGTTGTTAACAGTGCCAAGTACATGACATTGACGACAACGAAATTTGATAGACGTAAAATGTGGCAGAAGGCCGATCCTAAAGAGGTTCGTTCAATTATCCCTGGTTCTGTGATAGAGATTTTTGCCATTCCAGGACAGAAAATAAAAGAAGGTGAAGTGATATTGACGCTCGAAGCAATGAAGATGTACACGAAGGTGCAAATGCCTTTTGATGGTATCATCAAAAGCATCGATGTTGCCAAAGGTGACCGAATCCCAAAAAATACGGTGATGATCACACTTGAATAAAAAAAGGGCTGCTAGTGATAGCAGCCCTTTTTCTTTAACCTTTAAACCAATTATTTTAAAACGGTAACGTTTTTATACCTGTTTTGAATTTCTGCTTTGGCTTGTTCCATCCGGTCCATTGTTTTAACACAAAGAATACCTTTTTTCTTCATCTCCGGATTTCTGCTTATATGAGTTTCGGGGAATTTTCCGTCTTTTACAAGAACAATCCTGATTGATAAAGCAAGAATAGCTGTTGAAACCAGGGCTATTGCAATCAGGATAACTTTTAATGTGATCATCTTCTGTATAATTTAGGCGGCAAAGCTAACTACAATTTTCAACTCTTGTGTCTAAATCTCTGAAAATATCAAGAAGATTTTCAAGTGAAGAATTATTCCCTGCTTGAATTCCAATATGTTGCAGTAAGTTAGTCGCTTCGGACTGCAGGTCTCCCCGGCTATAAGATGTTTCGTGTGCAAAATTCAGGTATTTTAAAATCCAGAATGCATCCAGCAAATGGAACACCCTTTTTTCGAAGACTTTCACATTCGAGCAATTCTTTCGCAGTTCAATCAGTTTACCAATCGTTTGCGAGTTTATTAAAAAAGCCTGCAATGAAGGATGCAGATTTTCCACGATTTTTTCCATTTCTGAAGGTTCCATTTGCCATAACTGCGAGGTATTCGAAAACAACGGTTTTAGATTTTTGAATGCCTCAAATGAATAGGTGTAGTTCAATTCGGAACTCCCTTCAATCCATTTTTTCATGGCTGCTCCTGTACCAAATGGCACCCTGTCCGATTGACGTGCAGCAGGGAAAACGGTTGTTGAATTGATATTCCCATAATCGCCAAGCAAAACCAGCTTGTGCAAAAAATAAAAATCTTCACCTGCCTTTCGTCTGTTCATGCCACCTTGTTTGGCGTATGCCGATGCTTTCAAGGCGAAACTCGATCCTACTGTATGAATGGCGTGCGGGTAACCGCACCACTGCATAGCGTTCCTGTAATAGCGCATATGAAGTTCATAGCGAATTATCCCTTCGCGAATCGAGGCGCTTAAATCTTTGTTAGCAAAGGGATGTTCGAAACGAATTGTGAAGAAATTGCAGGTTGGATAGTCTTTAAAAGCAGATTCAATCGTATGTAAATAGTTAGGCAATACGGTGCTGTCGGCATCGAACGAAATGATTATTCCATCCGGATGACCATTTTTAACGATCTGTTTTACCGCTTCATCCATTCCAATTTTTCGGGCCCAGCCGACTCCGGCCCATTTTTGTGGGAGATCAGGTGCCAAAATTCGCTGTACATCAAAAAACAGTTCCTGATGTTCTAATTTCCACGCTGCGATGCAATTAGATGTCGAAATATTCTGTTCAATCGCTTCCTTTGGCGCATCTTCTGCACTATTGATTACAATAAGTACGGTAACTTCGGCTTTTAGCGGAAAACAATTGGCGAGTGAATTGAGCGTTGTCAGGATATCGGGTTCGTTGTAGCAAGGAATCACCACAAAAATTGAAGACCGCCTTGCGGAGCGATCCGGAAATTTGGAGTGATTGTCGTTTTGCTGATCGATGTAACGCTGAAGAATATCCATGAAAGAAAAGAGACCCGAAAAAATCGGGTCTCTACTTTTTATTTTGTAAAGGATTTGTACCGGTCATTCAATCCCTGAGTGACCTCTTTCGTTATATTGTATTGAGGAGAGCCCTCAAGCATACTGGCACTATTTAAAATAACATCGTATTTTTTCGTTTCGTTATAGTTCTTTAAAAACGATGAGATACTGTCGACGATTTGTTGTTTGATTTGCTCCTGCATTTCAGATAATTTCTGTGTAAGATCATAATCAAGCTTTTGAACTTCCTGCTGAACAGCTCCCAGGCGTTCTTGTTCCTGACGCGCACGATCTTCGGTTAAGAAACCGCCTCGCTGAACTTTTTCCTGGAAGGATGCAGCATCACGCTCGAATTTAATTCGTTTTTCGGTGTACTCTTTTTTGTAATCCTCCCTTTTCGAAGCAAATTCGGTATTTAGTTTTTTTGCAAGTTCGTAAGTGAAAAGCATCGAATCCATTTTCACATAAGCAATGGTTAAAGGTTTATCATTCCCTTTCCCCATGTCAGTCTGAGTCGATTTGTCTTTTTTATTGCCGGTGAAATAAATAATGTAAAGACCTGCAACTGCAAGCGCCAAAACGATATTCACAATAGTCGAGTTCTTCATAAAAAGCATTTATGGTTTAATCTATGTAAAATTTTTGCCTGACAAATATAATCGAAAAGTCGAAGCGCAAAACTACCTGATTTATTTTTGTTTTATAAAAATACTAAAAATGATCATATGTATTGATAAACATCATAGATCATCCGGTAATAGTGCCATATTTTTACAAAGTTTAACAATGACAAAATCTTAAGATTAATCTGACTATAAAATGATCAATCAATTAATTGCTAAAATGCTTCCCTTTTTTCCTGAAAAACTCGTTTGGGTTTTTTCGAAACGGTATATTGCTGGTGAATATATAAGTGATGCACTTTCAGAATCGCGAAAGCTGAACCATAATGGGGTTTTGGTTACTGTTGATTTATTGGGAGAGTATGTTAATAATTTGTCGGAGGCAGACCATTATAAGGAGCAATATATTGAGTTGATCAGGAGATTTACAGCGGAAAAAATTGACGGAAATTTTTCTGTGAAGCCATCCATGTTTGGGCTTTTGCTCGATCAGGAAGCCTGTTACCGGAATTTGTATGATATTATTGAAGTGGCCCACGAGTGTAATTCATTTATTAAGATCGATATGGAAGACTCGGCATGTACTTCCATCGAAATCGCACTTTTCAGGCGATTAAAGGTTGATTTTCCATCGGGTGTTGGTCTGGTTATTCAGGCATACATGCGCCGGACACTCGATGATGTGAAGAGTCTTATGGATTTGCATCTTCCTGATGCACCCTTGAATTTCAGGCTATGCAAAGGAATTTATATTGAAGAGGAGCACATTGCTTACAAAGGGTACCAGGAAATAAGGGATCGGTACATGGAAGATTTACGTTTCATGCTTCAAACCGGTATTTATGCCTGTATTGCTACGCATGACAAATATTTGATAGATAAGGCTTATGAATTAATTGTAGAGCTAAACATCTCCAAAGACAAGTATGAATTTCAGATGCTTTATGGCGTAGCACCTAAATTGAGAAAGTCAATTGTTGATCGGGGACACAAGATTCGGGTTTATGTTCCTTACGGTAAGCAATGGTTCGGATATTCAACGCGCAGGCTTAAAGAAAACCCCAACATGGTTTGGCATATAATTAAAGCCATGTTTGTACGGCAATAGAAATGAGCGATTATCAGACACATTCGCTCATTCCGAAATCAGAAAATTATCCTTTCGTCACTTACTAACTATGGTGTCAGAAGCTGTTGTGGGCTCCTGCATAATTCTATTGATGGCTTCGAAGTGTTGCAGCAGAATTGAGCTTTCACTATTCGTAATCATCTCTTTTGCAATTTTGTGGGGTGTGGAAATTGGTGAACCATAGATCATGCTATAGGTTCGGTAACTTTGTGTTGACAAGCCCACCGAATTCTCAGGTGAGACCAGCATCCCTTTGTATTCCATTCGCGTTTGATTGTTTCGCATTGTCTTTTTGGCATTCATATCGGCATCGTAAACCTTTACCTGTTGAGTTAAACCCTTAAAAACTGCATCATTGACATGGCCTTGTGCGATATCCATCGTTTTTTGATCTGTCTTAACAGGTGTTATCATGAAGGAAGTTTCCGGAGCCCTTGGTAAAATGATAATCTCGGCTAATTTTATCGGCTGCTCATACATGAAGATTCCCACGACGTATTCTTCTGATTTTAAAGTATCGGGTACAATGAGTTTTGTAGGTTGGTAGCCCATATAGGTAAAGAGGATTGTATCACTCGGGGATCCAAAAAACGAAAAGCGCCCCAATTCATTGGTCGTAAAGATGTTTTTATTATTAACTTTGAAATTGGCATTCGACAATGGTTCACGTGTATTGCTATCATACGTGATTCCGGTAATAAAAACAGATTTACCGATTTTTTTGGAGATGTCCTGTCCAAAGGAGGTCGCTCCTAAACTATTTGAAATCAACAGGATTAATATTATTCGCTTCAAGTAAAGACTTTTCATGGCTATATTTATTGATCAGGATGAAGTTACTGTAATTTAACAGATTTTATCACATTTAGTTCAAAACATTAATTGACATATTTGTCTGGCAGAATTGTGACAATACATGTTTTATAACATCAATAAAATAAATCTGGTGCATGATTAAAAGATTAAGTTTGCAGAACGGATCAGAACAGATGATCTGATAGTTTTATACATGAAAAATTTTAGTTTTAAACCTAATTTAGATTCGGGAGTATCAAAAGTTCAACAGCTCGTTGATGCTTTGATCCGTTCCATTAATTATAAGATGCTTCGCGAAGGTGATGCGTTGCCTTCGGTCAATGGCTTAATGAAGGAATCTGGTTTATCGCGCGATACCGTATTTAAGAGTTATGCAGAACTCAAAAGGCGAGGTATTGTTGAGGCGATCCCAAACCGAGGCTATTTTGTGACACGTTCTCAAAAACAGGTATTCCTTTTTCTCGATACGTTTAAAGCTTATAAAGAAGTGCTATACAATTCGTTCAAGCAGAGTCTGCCTCGAAATGTGATGGTGGATATCAATTTTCACCATTATAATTTCGATCTGTTCGAATCGATTATCCGGAATAGCATCGGCAAGTTCAATTCATACATCATTATGAATTTTAACCATCCCGATATTCCGGCGATTGTCAAAGAAATTGACCCTGATAAATTACTGCTTATCGACTGGCATATACATTCCGAAGTTGGACAGGCTAAGGTTTACCAGGATTTCGGAGAATCTGTTTACCGGTGTTTAACATCAGGGTGGCATTTGCTGCGAAAATATGATGAGGTGGTTTGTGTTTATCCGGAATATACATTTCATCCAATTGAGTCAGTACAGAACGTGAATCGGTTCTGTGATGATAACAACATGAAATTTAGTGTAATATACGATATAGCTGACCTTGATATCCAGATTGGAAAAGTATACATGGTTTTCGAAGATATTGATCTGGCTGCTATTTTGGAACAAGCTAACAGTAAGAAATTCAGACTTCGGGAGGATTTTGGCATTCTGTCGTACAACGATACGCCGATGAAGAAGTTCATTGCAAACGGGATCACTGTAATTTCGACTGATTTCAAATTGATGGGTCAAAAAGCAGCGGAATTTGCTTTAGACAATACGAAGCTCGATTTTCAGGTTCCCACCGAATTGATTATCCGGGAATCACTATAATAGTCATGACACAACAGAACAGATTTATTAATATACTTTGAACGACAAACTACTATGTATTTATTAGGAATTGACATCGGAAGTTCTTCGGTGAAGGCTTCCATTCTGAACGGTGAAACAGGTGAAATCGCCGGAGCCTCATTTTACCCTAAAAATGAGATGACTATTGTTGCCAAAAAATCTGGCTGGGCAGAGCAGCAACCAGAACTTTGGTGGGAAAACCTAAAACTGGCCATTCTCGAAGCTAAATCATTGGCGAAGATTTCGGGTGAGGAGATCGTTGCGATCGGAATTTCTTACCAGATGCATGGACTTGTCGTTGTTGATAAACAGCAGAATGTATTACGTCCTTCTATTATCTGGTGCGATAGCCGGGCAACAGAAATAGGAAGCAAGGCATTTAATGAAATTGGGAATGAGAAGTGCCTGAATACTTTGCTCAATTCGCCCGGTAATTTTACGGCGTCGAAGCTGAAATGGGTGAAGGAGAATGAACCATCCGTTTATGAGAAAATTGATAAAATAATGTTACCCGGCGATTATATAGCGATGCGTTTGACCGGTGAAATACGGACAACAGCTTCCGGATTATCCGAAGGAATGTTTTGGGATTTCAGGAAAAATGAAGTGTCAGAACTTGTCCTTAATTATTATGGATTTAGTAAAGAACTTATACCTGAACTCGTTGAAACATTTGGAATTCAGGGACATGTTTCTGCTAAAATTGCCGGTGAACTTGGCTTGAAATCAGGCACTCCTGTATCATACAGGGCAGGTGACCAACCAAACAACGCTTTGTCGCTGAATGTTCTAAATCCGGGTGAAATTGCAACAACAGCCGGAACTTCGGGCGTCGTTTACGGCGTTAGCGGTGATGTAAAATATGATCCGCAATCAAGGGTGAACACATTTGCGCATGTCAACCATTCAGCAACTGAAAGTCGTTTAGGCGTTTTGCTTTGCATCAATGGAACCGGAATTCTGAATTCATGGTTGAATAAATATGTGGGTAATAAAGCATTTTCGTACGAAGAAATGAATAGGAAAGCTGGAGAAATCGCCATTGGTTCTGAAGGATTAAGCATTCTTCCTTTCGGTAACGGAGCAGAACGTGTTCTTGGCAATAAAAATATTGGTGCTCAAATCTCGGGAATAGGCTTTAATATTCATACCGAGGCCCATCTTTTCCGCGCAGCGCAGGAGGGAATTGTCTTCTCATTCAAATACGGAATGGAAATCATGGAACAAATTGGTATCCATGCAAAAGTGATACGCGCCGGAAAAGCCAATATGTTCCTCAGTCCGGTATTCCGTGAAACACTGGCCGGAGTCTCTGGTGCAACGATTGAACTATACAATACCGACGGATCGGTGGGTGCCGCACGTGGCGCAGGTATCGGTTCAGGCTATTATGCTTCAGCAAAAGACGCATTTGCCAATCTGAAAAAGCTGGAAACAGTAACACCAGATACCAGCAAAAGTGCTCAATATGAAGAAGCCTATCAAAACTGGAAAATTCAACTCGAAAAATACATCTAAGTAAATAGCAATTCAAAAATTCAATTTAAAAAATTATCGTTATGGCAGCTTTTAAAGGAAACAAAGAGTATTTCCCTGGTATCGATCAGATTAAATACGAGGGACCGGATTCGAGAAATCCAATGGCATTCAAATGGTACGATCCTAAACAGGTTGTACTGGGTAAACCAATGAAAGATTATCTTCGTTTTGCGGTGGCTTACTGGCACACATTCTGTGGCGATGGTGGAGATCCATTTGGTCCCGGAACACAAATTTTCCCATGGGTTGGTGCTTCTGATCCGATGACAGCCGCAAAAGAAAAAATGGATGCTGCATTTGAGTTTATCAGCAAATTAGGCGTTCCGTACTACTGTTTCCACGACACCGATGTTGTTGGAGGTGGAACCGTTTTCGAAATTGAAAAACGGTTGGCCAATATGATCGACTTTGCTAAAGAACGTCAGCAAGCTACAGGTATTCAGCTGTTATGGGGTACTGCCAATGTATTCTCCGATCCGCGTTATATGAATGGTGCTGCTACCAATCCTGATTTCAATGTTGTTGCAAATGCAGCCGTTCAGGTAAAAAACGCAATGGAAGCAACCATCGCTTTAGGTGGAAGTAACTATGTATTCTGGGGTGGACGCGAAGGTTATATGAGTCTTCACAATACCGATACCAAACGCGAACTGGAACACATGGGTCAATTCCTTGGTATGGCGCGCGATTATGCACGCAAACTTGGATTTAAAGGCACCTTCCTGGTTGAGCCAAAACCTATGGAACCAATGAAACACCAATATGATTTCGATACCGCAACCGTTGTTGGTTTCCTGAAAGCACATGGCCTGGACAAAGATTTCAAAATGAATATTGAAGTAAACCACGCAACATTGGCCGGCCATACTTTTGCTCATGAATTACGAACAGCTCGCGACACGGGCATGTTTGGTTCAATTGATGCCAATAAGGGTGACTATCAGAATGGATGGGATACAGACGAATTCCCAACCAATATCTATGAAGTGACAGAAGCGATGATTGAAATCATTCAGAACGGTGGTTTCACAACTGGCGGTATCAACTTTGATGCTAAGACACGACGTAATTCAACCGATCTTGAAGACATCTTCATTGCTCACGTTTCTGGAATGGACGTTTTCGCACGTGCATTGGTGATTGCCGACAAACTATTAAAAGATTCGAACTATCTGAAACTTAAATCGAACCGGTATGCATCGTTCGATTCGGGTAAAGGTGCTGAATTCGATAAGGGTAAACTCAATTTGATTGATTTATACAATCATGCAAAAGAGGTTGGCGAACCAAAACAAATAAGTGGCAAACAGGAAATGTTGGAGCAACTGATTAACAGCTATATTTAATAAAATGAAGGGACATAGCTCGTTTTATGTTGTTGGAATTACAATGGTCGCAACATTGGGTGGACTTTTATTTGGTTATGATACGGCGGTTATTTCGGGTGCCGAAAAGTCTATTCAGGCTTATTTAATTACCGGACTTGGACTTGGATCGTTGGCGCATGGTGCCACGATCTCAAGTGCCTTGATCGGATGTATCATTGGAGGAATGCTTTCGGGGATTGCTGCATCGAAACTGGGACGTAAAAATTCGTTGATGCTTGCGGCATTCTTATTCTTCTTTTCATCCTTAGGCTCCGGTTGGCCTGAATTCTTGTTCTTTACAAGAGGCGAACCTACCATGGGCTTATTATTTATGTTTAATTTTTACCGGATCATTGGTGGTATTGGTGTAGGTATTGCCTCTGCCGTTTGCCCAATGTATATCGGTGAAATTGCTCCTGCTCATATGCGTGGACGATTGGTTTCATTCAACCAGTTTGCCATTATTTTTGGGATGCTGGTGGTTTATTTTGTCAATTACGGCATTGCTCACGGACAAACCATCGAGTGGATCAACACGATTGGCTGGCGTTGGATGTTTACATCTGCAGCTATTCCATCTGCAATTTTTGCCATTCTTTTGTTCTTTGTTCCCGAAACGCCCCGCTTCCTCGCTTTGAATAATCACGACGAAGAGGCGCTCCGTATTCTGACCAAGATTAATGGATTAGACAAGGCCAAAGAAATTTTGAAGGAAATCAGGGTATCGGTCGAAGCTTCTTCCGAAAAACTTTTTGCCTTCGGAAAGCTGGTAATAGTAATTGGTATTTTATTATCTGTATTTCAGCAGTTTGTTGGTATAAATGTAGCGCTTTACTATGCACCACGTATTTTCGAAAGTATGGGTGCAGCAAAAGACGCATCGATGCTTCAAACGGTTGTGATGGGCCTGGTCAATGTTATCTTTACGGTACTGGCAATTATGACAGTTGATAAATACGGTAGAAAACCTCTTCTTATGATTGGGTCTATTGGCATGGCAATTGGAATGTTTGCCATCGGCGGATTGGCTTTCATGCATGTGATCGGCATCAGCACGCTGATATTCATCGTGATCTACACCGCTTCATTTATGATGTCGTGGGGTCCGATCTGCTGGGTCCTTATTTCGGAGATCTTCCCAAATAAAATCAGAGGTCGTGCTATCGCGATAGCAGTTGCAGCACAATGGGCTGCCAACTACTTTATTTCATCTACATATCCGGCAATGATGGAATTTAGTGGAGGAGTAACCTATTGTTTCTATGGCGTGATGAGTGTTCTTTCGTTTGTTTTTGTCTGGAAGATGGTTCCCGAAACCAAAGGCAAGACTTTGGAGGCAATGGAAGGATTGTGGCTGAAGAAAAAATAAATCCGGATTTAATCCGATTAAATTAATAGGAATCCCCCAAAGCATTTAATGCTTTGGGGGATTCCTATTTAAATCTTGTTTATTAAACGGCAAATCAGCAAGTCTAATCAATAACTTTTCGGGCTTTTTTAAGATTTTGGTAAAAAATCAGACTTAATTTTTGCTTTTCAATTAAATATTGTTTCCCCTGTTTGTTCTCTATATTCTGTTTACTTAGACGTTTTCGAAAAGAATCATGTCGATCCAACAGATATTCAAGATTAAGATGTTTATAATGCAATAATTTTATATCATCATGATGATATAACTTTATTTTTCCTTTTGGCTTGCACTTATGGCATCCGGGTTTGAAATTTATCTCATCAATCAGATTAGGATTAAAAATTACACATTTTCCAAAGTGACGATTATCTTTCAAACCATCTTTTATTTCTAATATACTTTTATGCGGCATAGTCTCTGAATACATATCGTAACCATAAGGTTTAATGATTGTTATGCCCTTTAATTTCAATTCATCAAGTTTTTCAACTATTTGGGGATGATAAAGAATTTCATCTGTATCACATACGATTACCCAGTCCGCCTTCCCCCGGCTTTCTTTCCAGACGTTATTCTTTATTTCAACATATATGTCATCCCTGATTTCACAATTTGAAGAGTAGGTGCGTATTTCAGAATTCTCGTAGGATTTGATAATTGAATGAGAATTATCGTCTGACTCATTATCGTAAATAATGATTTTTTGGCAAAACTTTGAATAGTAGTCCAATGTAAATGGAAGGATTATCTCTTCATTCCAGCATAACGAATAATAATGTATTATACTCATGTTTAATATGATTTTACATAGATATAAAGGGAAACTGAATTGAAGAAACAATTCATCATTGAGGCTAAATTTGAAAAGGGAAAATCATTTTAATTCAATCAACTGGTGTATTATGTTTTAGAATACAAAAATAGCAAACTTATTCCGCGCACAATATAGAGTTGATTAATCTTTTAATCTTTAATGTCCTGCATGTGTCAGTTACATGTGATATAATAAAATACTTCATTTTATTGTATTTTTGCTTTTTCTTGTTAAACCAATCAGGCTTTAATAAGTCAAAACAGAGCACTAAAATTTATTTATTAATTTTGTATAAAATAGTTTTTAAATTGGTAGATATTTCAGTCATAATAGTAAATTTTAGAGGATGGAAAAGACTTTCCCAATGTCTTGATTCATTGAATTTAATTGAAGACAGTCGCTTTTCGCATGAGGTAATTGTTGTTGATAACGATTCTGATGATGGAATGATCGGCAATTTCAAGGAGCAATTCCCCAAATTCACTTTTGTATTAAATGATGGCAATTTTGGTTTTGCCAATGGTTGTAACCTTGGTGCGAAGAATAGTCATGGTTCCTATATGCTGTTTTTAAATCCCGATACAATTGTAAATGCCGAAGCTCTTTTCGTGATGCTTTCGGAGACTCGTGTAAGAAGGTTATTCTCTGTTATTTCGTGTAGTCAGATAAAAGAGAATGGCTCGGAAGAGCGTCCTTACGGCAGTTATTTAACTCCATTCAACTTAACCGGATGGCTTCGGGCTATCAATAAAATCTTTATCCATCATAAAGAAAATCCATTCAGTCAGGATGACAATTATCTTTATCCCGATTGGGTTTCCGGATCAGTAATCATGCTCAGTAAGGATTCGTATAATGGTTTAGCAGGATGGGACGATGATTTCTGGATGTATTTCGAAGATGTGGATTTATGTCGCAGGGCTCAATTGAAAGGCGGCGAGATTGTTCTGATTAAAACTGTTTGCGTTGAGCATAATCACGGTGGTGCTTCACGTATTAACAAACAAGTCACCGCCTTGACCAAAACATGTGTAAATATTTCGCGTCATATTTATATTTCAAAGCATGAATCAGGTTGGAAATCCTTTTACATGCATGCTTTCCTCATTCTTGATAATGTTTTGTTTGGACTCCTTCCTGCAATCGTTGGAACAATTTTATTTTTTATAAGTAATCTGAATGTAATTGCTCTTATTTACGTTCAGTTATTGTCATATTATCTCAATGTTTTGAGATCAGGAACATGGTTAAGCAAAAGATCTGTAAATTACATTAAATAGTAACAGGCATCGGTTTGAAAGTGATAATAGGGATGGACTTTTGTGTCAATTTCATATAAAGTCTCATTAATCTTTCGGCAACCAACTTTTCGCTAAACAATGCTGCATTTGCTGTTCCCTTTTGAATCAACTTGCTTTTAAGCTGTATATCAGAAAGCAGGCTGTTTATTGAATAACCAATCTCCGAAATATCTTCCGGATTAACATAGAGCGCACCTTTGCCGCCAGCCTCGGGTAAACTACTGATATTTGAAGTTATAACTGCACATCCGGATGCCTGTGCCTCGAGCACCGGAAGTCCGAATCCTTCAAAGAAAGAGGGATAAACCATTACTTCTGCCATCTGATAAATTGCCTTCAACTCATCGGTGGTTGTGTTATGCAGAAATAGTACCTGCTTGCTGATACCTGCTTCATTGATAAAATGGTTAAGCTGGTTCATGTATTCGGTTGGTTTACCAAGTATGACAACTGTAATATCCAGTTTCTCTTTCACAACCGCTTTCAAAATGGCAAGTTGGTTCTTCCTGCGTTCAATCGTTCCCACACTAAGGATGAATTTTTCAGGAAGATTGAATTTTAATCGGATGGCGGTCTTTTGAGCGCCACCTACCTTATCGTAAAACACCTTGTTGCATGACTGATAAATCACTTCAATTTTATCCGGATGAATTCCGAAAAAATGGATCAGATCAACCTTGGTCTGGTTGCTGATCGCAATTATTTTAGTTGCTCTGATGCATGAACTCTTATAAATGGATTCATACATTTTCCGGTCAATAAATTTATAATATTCAGGGTATCTTAAGAAAATAAGGTCGTGAACTGTTACTACAGATGGTATCCCCGTTTTTTCAACACCAAAAGGCAACACATGGCTTAAACCATGAAAGACTTCTATATTATTGTATTTTAGTATTTTGTCAACCTGTCGTAATCTCCAGTAGGAGGTCATCAATTTTGAAAAGAATGTTTTTGGAGTAACGATTTGGACCGATTTGGGCATTGAATAAAGATCAGTCAGTTTAGGTGCAAATAGCTTGTATCTATTTTCCGGGTAATACCTGGCTAATAAACTGATGGTGTTCCGGCTATAGTTTCCTAACCCCGAACAGTTTTGGAATACGCGTTTTGCTTCATATCCGATTATCATTTTTTCACTATTAGGTAGAGCAAAAATAATCTTTTAATCGACATTCTTGCTAATTAATACACTTGGTCAAAAATTAATTCTTTTTAATCATTTTCATGTTTCTAATCATGTTTGAACGTTGGAGCATTTGTAGGGTGCATGTGAATTTTTTTAACTTTGTTGCCTAAGCTTCCAGACAAAACAGTTGGTTTGAATACTAAATACTACAATTGATGAATATTCTGAATACACAGATTTACAGAATTATTGTACCAAAATTTCTTAGAAAGAAAATTGTTGACAAAGTACTTCGGGCGTCCGTGCTTGAGTATTATGCCAAACTGTCGGAGCCGCTTTCCGATGAAGTCGAAAAGGTCCTTGATTATTTAAGAAACCGACCGGTGGTTATGTTTCCCGATTATTTCCAGGATGAATATGTTGAAGACTCAGTTGAGGTTCATGATGATAAGGAGCTTGGCTTGCGCTATGTTTTGCTTGATGGTAAAAGGCTTTATTTCAAAAAAAGATGGAGTAAAAAACGGATCAGGAAAGCTTTCAATGAGTTGATTAAAGAACAGGATTCACGATGCCCGCATTGTTACGAGGATGAAAGTTTTAAAGTCGAAAGTGGAGATGTTCTTGTCGATATCGGAGCAGCTGAAGGTAATTTCGCGTTAAATGTTGTTGAAAAAGCATCACGAATTATACTTTTTGAAAGCAATAAAGAATGGCTTGGACCATTGAATGCAACATTTGGCCCGTGGAAAGATAAAGTGGTCATCGTTAATAAATTTGTGGGTGATGTAACTGACGCTAAATGCACAAGGCTTGATGATTATTTTGGAGCTGATGAAAAGCTATCTTTTCTGAAAATTGATGTTGAAGGTGCAGAATCTGACCTGTTAAATGGTTGTAAAAGAATTCTTCAGCAGAAGAACCCGCTTAAAGTGGCAATTTGCACCTATCATAAACCAGAAGATGAGCAGAAATTTACCAGGCGTTTAACTGAATATGGTTTCGAAACATCTCATTCCGATGGTTTTGTGCTCCTTTTCACCGATCGGAAAATTAAAGCACCTTTTTTACGACGCGGTTTGATCCGTGCTATACGACACTGATTAAAATTACATCTTTCAGTATGCCAATTGCAAAGAAATTGTTTGAGTTTTTCAGTAAACCCTTCTTTAAAGATTACCGGACGATCTATTGGTTATGGATCGCCATTTCAGTATTCATGGGTATTTTCAATTCCATGACTGGACGTCTTCATAACAATTATAAGATCTATAAATATGTGTTCCTGAATATATTGGAGCAATTTCCGCTCTATCAGCCGTGCCCCGAATTTTTCGATGACATCAATCATTACGGCCCTATATTCGGAATCATTATGGCCCCTTTTGTATTAATGCCCGATGTCTTGGGCGGAACGCTTTGGCTGGTCATGTTAGCGATGGTGCTTTATTACGCGGTTAAAGAGTTGCCAATCAATTCATGGCAACACATGGCTATCTTTTGGATTTGTACAAATTCGCTGATTATTGCGCAGACCAATGTCCAATTTAATACCGTAACGGCTGCACTTATTATCCTTTCATTTACAAATATCAGGAAAGAAAATGATATTTGGGCGGCTTTTATGATCATGCTCGGAACCTTTGTGAAATTGTACGGGATCGTGGGATTTGCCTTTTTCTTCTTCTCGAAGCACAAACCGAAATTGTTACTTTGGAGTGTGATCTGGGGCATCGTTTTCTTTGTCTTGCCCATGTTTATTTCATCTCCTGAATTTATTGTTGATCAATATAAAGGGTGGTTTACTGAACTTCTTATTAAGAACCAGGGCAATGGCAGTGCCCTTCAGCAAAACGTTTCTTTTTTAGGTATCCTTCACAAAACAACCGGAAATTTTGAGTTTTCAAACATCCCGATACTGCTTGGAGCGCTTCTTCTCTTCGCGCTTCCTTACTTACGGATCGGGGAATACCGCAAGGATTGGTTTCAATTGCTAACACTTGCTTCTGTTTTAATCTTTACAGTGCTTTTTAGTACCGGAAGCGAACCAAATAGTTACATCATTGCCCTTGTAGGGGTGGCGACCTGGTTTGTTATACAACCTCGCCCCTATACTACCTGGAATTTATTCCTGATTATCTTCGGGATTGCAGTCTCAAGCTTTGCCCCTTCCGACTTGTTTCCCGATTATCTGTACCGGCATTTTATTCAGCCTTATGCATTGCAGGCACTTCCCTGTACGGTTATATGGCTGACAATCATATACGAGATGCTTTTTCGGAAATCGGATAACTACCTAACAGATTTGCAAAAATGAAGAAGAAACTTGTTTCGATTGTACTTCCCGCACACAACGAATCGGGAAATATCGACATCATCAGCGATCGGATTGATTCCTGTTTTCCTCACGATCGCTTTGATCTTGAAGTCATCTTTGTCGATGACGGCAGTACTGACGACACGCTTCAGAAGATTGAAAACCTCCAAAGCAGCAAAAGCGAGGTGTTTTACATTGAACTGTCCAGAAATTTCGGACATCAGAATGCATTAAAGGCTGGCCTCGATAGTGCAAATGGTGATTGTATCATATCGATGGATTGCGATCTTCAGCATCCGCCGGAATTGGTCTGCAAATTGCTTGAGAAATGGGAAGAAGGTTTTGATATTGTTTATACGCGGCGCGAAGAGAGTGAAAATCTCTCTTATCTGAAGCGCAAAACATCGAATGTGTTTTACTCCTTTGTGAGTTGGTTATCTGATATTAAGATTGAAAAAGGAACCTCTGATTTCCGGCTGATTGACCGACGGGTGGCCGATGTATTTTCACGGTTCAAGGAGAACGATCTTTTTATCCGGGGATTGATTAAATGGGTCGGTTTTAAGCAGGTTGCCATCGATTATCATCCCGATGACCGGCATTCGGGGAAAAGCAAATATACTTTTCGTAAGATGGTACGGTTTGCTTTTAACGGGATTACCTCCCTAAGTATTCGTCCACTTTATCTGGCCGTCTACCTTGGATTTATCCTTTCGCTGCTATCCTTCCTGTATCTCCCTTATGTTATTTGGTCCTACTATTTTTCGGGGCATTACGCCTATGGATGGGGTTCTGTTATTTTAACGGTGGTTTTCTTTTCCGGATTACAATTGAGCGTTTTGGGGATTATCGGGATCTACATCGGGAAAATGTTTATGCAGGTGAAAGACAGGCCGCTGTATATTGTCAAGTCGACGAATTTAAAAAGTAAATAGGCATATGATTTTTTTAAGTTTTGATATCGAAGAATTCGACAATCCGCTTCCTTATACGAAGACGCTCACTTTTGAGCAGCAAATGTCGATCTCAAAGATTGGGACCACCCGCATTCTCGATTTGCTTTTGCAGCAAAAAGTTTCAGCTACCTTTTTTTGTACGGCAAACTTTGCAATACACGCAACTGATCTGATTCAACGGATGGTAAACGAAGGACATGAAGTGGCATCGCACGGCTATTACCATGCAAAATTCGAGGTGAAAGATCTCCTGAAATCAAAAGAAGTACTGGAGCAATTGACAGGAACAACGGTTTACGGATTTCGGATGCCAAACATGATGCCAATTGAAACGACCCCCATTCTTGAAGCCGGCTATCAATACAACTCTTCATTAAACCCCACCTTTTTACCGGGGAAATACTACAACCTGAACAAACCCCGCCGGATTTTTTACGAACAGTCGCTTTGCCAGATACCCGCGTCGGTCTCTTCTGTATTTAGAATACCACTGTTTTGGCTGTCGCTGCATAATTTTCCAATAAGCATCTACAAACGCATGTGCATAGGGGCAATTAAGAAAGATGGATATCTGAACGTCTATTTCCATCCGTGGGAATTTGCCAATCTCTCTGCGCCTGATGTAAAATTGCCATCCTATATTGTACGAAACTCTGGAAATACATTGGTTAATCGGTTAGGCGATGTAATCGATTGTTTCAAACAGAAAAACTACCGGTTTGGAACCTTAAAAGAGTGCTCAGGTTATTTCCCCGAAAGCTGATATTTATTAGCAATATTGTCATGCCCAACGATTAGATTTGTAGTCAAAATAACAGGAATCGTAAAGTGGTTTTCCTGAATAATCCCAAATCTCAATAGCTATGACGAAAGGTTTTTATAATGTCCCGGTTCCTCAGAATGAGCCTGTAAAGAGTTACAAGCCCGGTTCTTCTGAAAGGATTGAACTTAAAGCGATGATAGCAGAAATGCGGTCAAAGGTTGTTGAACTTCCCATGTTCATTGGTGGGAAAGAGGTGAAAACTTCAAACAAAATTGAAATACATCCGCCGCATGATATCAATCATCTGCTTGGATATTTTTACCAGGGCGACGAATCGCATGTTGTTCAGGCAATCGACGCAGCTTTGGCGGCTCGTACCGCATGGGCTGACCTTGAATGGCACCACAGGGCTGCTATCTTTTTAAAAGCTGCCGATCTGCTTGCCGGACCTTACCGTGCTAAACTGAATGCTGCAACAATGCTTGGACAATCGAAAAATGCTTTCCAGGCAGAGGTGGATGCTGCGTGCGAATTGGCTGATTTCTATCGGTATGGTGTAAGATGCATGACGCAGATCTACCAAATGCAACCGGAGTCGAATCCCGGCATGTGGAATTACAACGAATTCCGTCCGCTCGAAGGTTTTGTTTTTGCGTTGACACCTTTCAATTTCACATCTATTGCCGGTAATTTGCCGGTTGCTCCGGTCATGATGGGCAATGTTTGTGTTTGGAAATGTGCCAAGACGGCTGTTTATTCAGCAGGTGTAATCATGGAGATTTTACGGGAAGCCGGACTTCCGGATGGTGTGATTAACCTTGTTTTCGTGCCAGGTCCTGCAGCAGGTAAGGTTATCTTCAGTCATCCCGATTTTGCCGGTATCCATTTCACCGGATCAACAGGCGTATTTCAGGATATCTGGAAGACAATCGGAGAGAATATCTTCAGGTATAAATCGTACCCACGTATTGTGGGAGAAACAGGTGGCAAAGATTTTATTTTTGCTGATCCTACCGCCAATACCCAGGCGCTTGCCACGGCCATTGTGCGTGGTTCGTTTGAGTACCAGGGACAAAAGTGTTCCGCAGCATCGCGGGTTTATGTTCCCGCTTCAATATGGGCGAAAACCTGGGAAATTACCCTTTCGCAATTGCAACGATTAAAAATGGGTCCTGTGGAAGATTTCACCAACTTTGTGAATGCTGTAATTGATGAAACTTCGTTCGATAAACTGAAAGGTTTTATAGACAGGGCTCGTACGGATAAGGATGCGGAAGTTATTTATGGCGGCGAATGCGATAAATCGAAAGGTTATTTCGTACAGCCAACGGTTATTCTTGCGAAGAAGGCAGACTATATAACGATGAAGGAAGAACTTTTCGGGCCGGTTGTCACCATATTTGTTTACGATGATGCAAAGATTGATGAGACACTAACGATTCTTGATACAACCTCGGCTTATGCGCTCACAGGTGCTATCTTTTCACAGAATCGCTATGCAATCGAAAAGATGGCAAAACGATTGAGCAATGCAGCTGGTAACTTTTACATCAATGATAAACCAACCGGTGCAGTTGTCGGACAACAACCATTTGGCGGTGCAAGAGGATCGGGAACAAACGATAAGGCAGGTTCGGTTTTCAATATGCTCCGATGGGTTTCGATCCGTACAATAAAGGAAACTTTTGTTCCGGCAACGGATTATATGTATCCGAATTTCTTACCGGATAACGAATAGTTTTAAACTAAAAAGGCGGAACATAAATGCTCCGCCTTTTTATATAGATTTAAGATTCTTAATTGATTAAGTCAAGCTTAACCAGATCCTGAATGTCGAGCATTCCAATTGGAAGTCCGTTTTCAGTTACAATGATATTATCGACCTGATTGGCATTAAAGATGTCAGCAGCCTTCTGTAAGAAAGAATCACCTTCAATCGAAATAGGATTCACAGTCATACATTCTCCAACAGAAGCGGTATGAATACGTTCCCCTAATTTGCGCATCTGGCGGCGAAGATCTCCATCGGTAAAGATACCGGTAAGCTTACCTGACTTTGTTACAACCGAAACTGCACCCATTCCTGAGTCAGTCATTTTTAGCAAAGCATCAATCACTTTACAGTCGATGTCGACAACCGGGTTCGAATCAGATATAACGCTCTTTACCTGAATCGTCATCAGGCGTGTGTGCTGAAAGAACTGATCGGTACCTAATTTTGTAAGGTGGTTATCAGCCAATTTTTTCATGATACTCCATGGAAGCGTAATATTGTGTGCTCCCAGTTTTAACGCATCCTTCACGTGTTCAGGATAGCGTACTGAAGAGAACATCACCTTGCAATCGTATTTGTATTCTTTAATTACATCGACAATTTCTTTGACCAGACCAAGTGCGTCATGCCCCTGATCCTGCATCCTGCCAACCAACACGCATACGTAGTTTGCTCCGGCGGTTAAAGCCATGTAAGCTTGCTGAATGTTGTAAACAAGGTGCAAATTGATTAAGAAACCTTCCGTATGAAGCTTTTTACATGCTTTCACACCTTCGAAATTGACCGGGATTTTGAATACCGTTTTCTTCTTGTCAAGCCCAAGGTCAAGCAGACGATGTGCTTCGGCAACAATTTGTTCGGAAGTTTCGCCCAACGCTTCAATCATCAGCACCGGAACCATTTTTGACAATTTAATAATTGCACCGTCGATATCGGTAATACCGTTTTTGTGCATAAATGTTGGCGTAGTAGTAACACCATCAATGATCCCCAGTTTCAGGGCTTCTTCAATTTCAGCTAGATTAGCCGAGTCAAGAAAAAATTCCATATCAATTTGTAGTTTAAATTTGCGATCTGTATCTTACTTCAACATTATGAATGTCGATCAGTGGTTTTAGAAACTCGGTAACATCTGAGATGCACATTTGACTCGCCGCATCGCACAAGGCGCGTGTCGGATCAGGATGTACTTCGATAAACAATCCGTCAATTCCGGCAGCAACTCCGGCGCGTGCCAAAGTTGGGATAAATTCGCGTGAACCGCCCGCAGGATCTGAACTTGGAATACCGTATTTACGAATTGAATGGGTTACATCAAAAATAACAGGATAACCTGTTGTTCTTAAATGGTAAAAACTGCGGGGATCAACAATCAGGTCGTTATAACCAAACGTATAGCCTCTTTCTGTAACCATGATATTCGTATTTCCGGCTTGTTCAACTTTCCGTACCGGTTTAATCATATTCTCGGGAGCCAAAAACTGCCCGTGTTTAAGATTGATTACTTTACCTGTTTTGGCAGCTTCAACAACCAGTGTTGTCTGCATTACAAGGTAAGCAGGTATTTGGATCACATCAACTACTTCTGCTGCTGCTGCAATCTGATCGGGATAATGTATATCGGTAAGTATCGGAACTTTAAATTGTTCTTTGATTTTTTGAAGCATGGCAAGTCCTTTTTCCATCCCGGGACCGGAATAAAAATCGGCTGAGCTTCGGTTATCTTTCTGAAATGAAGATTTAAAGATCAACGGAAGATGGAGTTTCTCAGATAAACCTACCAGAAATTCGGCAGTGTCCATCATCGTTTTTTCATCTTCAACAACGCAAGGTCCTGCTATTAAAAACAGTTGATCTGCACCGCATTCAACATTTCCTACTTTAACTATTTTTCTCATTGTCGGTATTTTTACATTTTCATTAGCAGCCCACGGAGTTTCTCGCGGGTAATTGTTTTCTGCCAATCTGGTCCGCTGACATGTGCCCACATGAAAACAAGTGTAAGCGTTACATTAATCATTCTTTCGATCTCTTCTGATGTACAGTTTGCAGTTACGCCTGTTGGAAGAACGATATTGTTGTTTTTCATCATCGCCCTGAATTCTTTCACCCCTTCAGGATAAAACTCTTCCAACTGATTAAAGACAACACAGTTTCCGATTCCATGATGAATTCCAAGAACCGTTGCAAGGCCATACGAAATTGCATGACAAGCTCCAACCTCCGAATAAGTCAATGAAAGTCCGCCAAGATAAGAGGCAACCATCAGTTTTTCGTCATTTTCGGGTGTGTGGCTATCATCGCATAAAAATATTTCACGGCAAAGACGAAGTGACTCAGCTCCTAATGAATCTCCCATGACTGTTTTGCGGTGACCATTAGCCGCTTCAATATTATGGATATAACAGTCCATCGCGGTATAGAACCGGTGTGGTTCAGTAACTGTGGCGATTAAATCAGGATCCATCACCAACTGATCTGCGGTTGTGAAGTTTCCTTTGATGCCCAGTTTCTTGTCAGGTCCGCTTAATACGGTTGTCATCGATGCTTCGGCACCAGTTCCTGAAATTGTAGGGATGACCGTGCAATGAACACCTTTGTTTTTGATAAAGTCAAGACCCTGATAAAGGGCAGACGAGCCTTCGTTTGTAAACATCAGACGAATGGCCTTGGCATAATCCATGATGCTGCCTCCGCCGATTCCAACGACCGAAACAGGCAATCCTTTGCGATGCTTTTTAACTTCGGCAACGATTGAGTCAACGGTTTTGGTTTTGGGTTCGTCGGTAATGTCTATAATTTTCAGAATATCCTGAGTATGTAGCGGAATGCGTTTGATAAAATCTGTTCCTTCAAAATAAGGGTCAAGAAGAAAAAGGACGTAAGAATCCTTTTCAGTTCTTAATTCACCGAGCACGTCACCTAATTGGTCAAAACTTTTGCGACCATAAAGAATTCGTCCGACTGCTTTTAAATTTCTGAACATGGGCTATTTATTTAAGTGCAATTTTAAGTGCTGTCCTCATTTTCGATGCCAGTGTATTCAACTCTTCTTCGCTCCAGTTAACCATGATCTGGGTCATCATCAACTTCTGCATAATTGCATCCGATTGAGGGACTGCCAGGTTGCGGTAATCAGGAGCATTGTCCATTTTCATCACCGCAAGATTGTATATTGCTTTCATCTCTTTCAGATGTCCCCACTGGCGGTGAAAATGGAAATTATTCCGGTACCAATAGGAGGCGCTTAATCCTTCTTTCTGAAATTCGTCGAATGCTTTAATCGCTTTTTCAGGATTCGGAAGAAAGAATGAAAGAAATGTAGCTGAATCGCCTTCTTCATCAGGTACATGCCTCATTTTGATTTCGGGAAATTCCAGCAAAACTTTTTTAAGAACATTCTGATGGGCCTTTTGCTTTTCGATCATATAAGGCAACTTGCGAAGCTGTGCTAAAACAACGGCAGCTCCAAGTTCTGATCCGCGGAAGTTATATCCAAGAATCGGATGTTGTTCTGCTCCACGGGCATTTCCGATGTGGTCGTGACCATGATCAGAAAATTTATGTGCCTTTTCGTATAATTCGTCATCATTTGTAGCAATGGCACCGCCTTCGCCAGCCGTGATAATTTTGTAATAGTCGAAAGAGAAAGCTGACATTTTGCCAAAATTTCCCAACATCTTACCTTTATAACTACCGCCAAGTGCAGGTGCTGCATCTTCAATCAGAATAAGATTGTGTTTCTTGCAAACTGCCAGAATTTCGTCCATTCTGCCCATTGATCCGAAGACCTGGATGATCAGAACCGCTTTTGTCCTGGGTGTAATTGCCTTCTCAATCCCTTCGGGGCTAAGACACAATGTTTCATCGATTTCAGCAAACACAGGAATTGCCCCGGCAAACAAAACCGCTTCAATTGGTGCGATAAATGTATAGGGAGGAACAATCACCTCATCGCCATAACCAATACCGCAACATGCAAGTGATATTGAATCGGCGGCCGTTCCGTTTGAACAGAACAGCGTGTGTTTAGCTCCAAGGTAGGAGCTGAATTCCTTTTCGAATGTTTTGGCTTTCCATACGCCATTTCGTTGTGCATCATGATTATATCGAAACAATATTCCTGTTTCGAGCACGTCCATTACTT